>Ga0310811_10012155_pt1 | contig 11167 bp, 9 predicted proteins | sample YCmetagenome_FD_207642 | JGI IMG/M metagenome (GOLD analysis project Ga0310811, IMG submission 207642) | Soil microbial communities from experimental microcosm in Duke University, North Carolina, United States - YC | ecosystem: Engineered > Artificial ecosystem > Soil microcosm > Unclassified ... | reverse complement strand
GGCGCGTCGCGCATGGTTTTGCAGAAGGCGTCGGGTATACTGCCCCATCCGTTTTTCGCTGTCTTTTTCCTTGTCTCCCACGCACCACGTTCCTCGCTCACTATGACCGTCAAGCTTGCTCTGTCCGCACGAAACCGGCTTCGCATCAGCACGCTGGCCGCCTCACTGTCCGTCGCATCGTGCATGTTCATGGCAACCAGTCCGGCGCTCGCGCAAAACATCGGCAAGAAGCCGCCGGTGCTGGTCGCGCAAAGTCAGCCGCAGCCGGCCGTGCCGCAAGGGCAAACGTTCGAGGAAGAAATCATTCCGCAGCGTTACGCGAACAATCCGAACGTGGACGCCTTCATCAACGACATGGTCGCGCGCTACGACTTCGACGAGTCCGCGCTGCATGCGCTGTTCTCCGGCGTCAGCTATTCGGCGACCGCGGTCAAGCTCGTGACGCCGTCGCCGTCGCCGACAGTGAAGAACTGGCGCGTGTATCAGTCGCGCTTTCTCGACCCGGTTCGCATCAATGCCGGCGTGCGCTTCTGGCGCGAGAACCAGGCCACGCTGCAACGCGCATACGAAGAGTTCGGCGTGCCGCCGGAAGTGATCGTCGGCATCATCGGCGTGGAGACGATTTACGGCCGTTTCATGGGCAACTTCCGCGTGCTCGACGCGCTGACCACGCTGAGCTTCGACTACCCGAACACCGCCAATCGCGGCGATCGCCAGGCGACCTTCCGCAAGAATCTCGAAGACTATCTGGTGTGGACGCGCGACGCGCAGATCGATCCGACCACAGTACTCGGCTCCTATACCGGTGCGATCGGCATCCCGCAGTTCCTGCCGAGCAGCATCGTGCAGTACGCGGTGAGCTACGACGGCAAAAAACAGATCGACCTGCGCACGAGCGAGGCGGACGCGATCGGCAGTGTGGCCAACTATCTGCGCCAGAACGGCTGGGAAAGCGGCCGGCCGGTGGTGTGGCGGATCGGCTCGGATGCCGGCAGCCTGGGCGTCGCACAAGCCGCCGCCGACGGCCAGCCGGAACCGCACTGGCCGCTCGAACAGCTGCTGCGCGCTGGACTGTTGCTGAACGAACCGGGCGTGGATGTCGCGGCGGAAGCCGGCACGCCGGTGACAGTGGTGGATTTGCCGTCGCCGGGACGCGGCACCGAGTTCAAGCTGGGATTGAAGAACTTCTACGTGCTGACGCGCTATAACCGCAGCTTCTTTTATGCGCTCGCGGTGTATCAGTTGGGCCAGCGGGTCAAAGCGCAGATGGAAGCAAGCGATGCGGCGAATGCCGTCAATAACGCGGCGCCGTCGAACGGGGCTTCGCAATGAGTTGTCGCGGGCGCTGAGTCCGCCTCATGCTTGAACGAAAAAAGCGACGGCCTGTTCAGAGCCGGCGCTTTTTCTTTGGCCTTCTGTTGCCAAGCGCTGCCGCTCGGCACCGTTAGGCGTCAGGCGGGAAACACCCCGGTCGACAGATAGCGGTCGCCGCGATCGCAGACGATGAACACGATCGTCGCATTCTCGACCTGGCGCGCGACACGCAGCGCCACTTCACACGCGCCGCCCGACGAGATGCCCGCGAAGATGCCTTCGACCGATGCCATGCGGCGCGCCATCGCTTCCGCGGCGGCCTGGCTCACATTCTCGACGCGATCCACGCGGCTGCGATCGAAAATTTTCGGCAGATAGGCTTCCGGCCATTTGCGGATGCCCGGAATGCGCGAGCCTTCCTCGGGTTGCGCACCGATGATCTCGATCGCCTGATTCTGCGTTTTCAGGTACGTCGACACGCCCATGATCGTGCCGGTGGTCCCCATCGACGACACGAAGTGCGTGATGCGCCCTTCGGTGTCGCGCCAGATTTCCGGGCCCGTGCCCTCGATGTGCGAAGCCGGATTGTCCGGATTCGCGAACTGGTCGAGGATGATGCCCTTGCCCTCGCGCTGCATCTGTTCGGCCAGATCCCGCGCGTACTCCATGCCGCCCGTGACGGGCGTCAGAACGATCTGCGCGCCATAGGCCGCCATGCTCTGACGGCGTTCCACCGACAGGTCCTCCGGCATGATCAGAACCATCTTGTAGCCACGAATGGCCGCCGCCATTGCAAGCGCGATGCCGGTGTTGCCGCTGGTGGATTCGATCAGCGTGTCGCCCGGCTTGATGCGCCCACGCGCTTCCGCTTTTTTGATCATCGACAAAGCCGGCCGATCCTTCACCGACCCCGCGGGATTATTCCCTTCGAGCTTCGCAAGAATCACGTTGTTGCGGCTGCGGATCTCGTCATCGGGGAGCCGGACGAGTTGCACGAGCGGCGTATTGCCGATCGTATCTTCAATCGTTTTGTAAGCCATATCGGTTTCTGGTGCTGTCGATGCGCGGAGTCTTCAATCCAGCGATTCTAAACCACCGTGTCCGCGGCTGCCGTGCGGCCCTTCTGCCCGCATGGGTCCATGCGGGGATCGGCGCTCGCGTTCGACGCCAGCCTGACGCGCAGCAGCGATGCACAAACACGGAGTTCGGCACGCAAAAAGCCCGCGGCTGAGAACCGCGGGAGCCAGTCATCTGCATGACAGCTGAAGGAGTGTTCTTGCCACTCCGACCATGAACGGGACGACGGTCGCGGACCGCGCGCGCGGCGGGGTGCCCCACGCGCCCGGCCCGCGCCAGGCTATTTCTTCACCGCCACCGCGGTATTGCTTTTGGACGCGTCGGCCGAAACGGCCGCGCCTTTGCCCGGTGTAGCCGCCGCAACCTGCGTGTTAGCAGCCGCGCCAGCCGGACCGACAGCGAGACCCTCCGCCTGCAGGCGCTCGACGGTATGCCCGCCCATGCCTTTGACGCGTTTGCCGAGATCGGCCGGGTCCTTGAACGGGCCATGCGCTGAACGCTCGTCGAGAATGGCTTTCGCTTTGGCCGCACCGATACCCTTGATGCCGCGCAGCGCGTCCTCGTTAGCCGTGTTGACGTCGACGGCCGCATAGGCGTGGCCGAAAGCGGCGAGCATGGCCGCGGTAACCAGAGTTTTTCGAAACATATGGAATCTCCCTCGTACAACCGGCTGGCGACCATCACCAACCGGGAGATTCCAGTTTAAAGAGGGATCCGAATTAATTACACCTGGCCGAACAGCCAACGTACGTAGCGATCGACACCTTCCTGCACGCTCAAAAACGGCGCGTCGTAGCCGGCCGTGCGCAGCTTCGACTGGTCGGCTTGCGTGAAGCACTGGTATTTGCCGCGCAGCGCGTCGGGAAACGGAATGTATTCGATCAGCCCGCGCTGTACCTGATCCGCGAGCGACAGCGCCGGCTCGTTGTTCAGCGCGCGCAACGTGTTGACCACCGTGCTCGCGATGTCGTTGAAAGGCTGCGCGCGGCCGCTGCCCAGATTGAAGATGCCCGACTTGTCCGGGTTGTCGAAGAAGAACAGGTTGACCTTCACCACGTCTTCGACGGACACGAAATCGCGCGTCTGCTCGCCGGCCGCATAGCCGTTGTATTCGCCGAACAGCTTGACCTTGCCCTCGGCGCGGAACTGGTTGAAGTTGTGGAACGCGACCGACGCCATGCGCGCCTTGTGCGTTTCGCGCGGCCCGTACACGTTGAAGTAACGGAAGCCCGCAATCTGGCTCTTTGCAGCGGGCAGGACCCGGCGGATGACCTGATCGAACAGGAACTTCGAATAGCCGTACACGTTCAGCGGCTGCTCGACTTCGCGTTCTTCGACGAAACGGCTCGACCCGCCATACGTCGCCGCCGACGACGCGTACAGAAACTGAATGTTCTGTGCGAGGCAGACATCGAGCACGTCTCGGCTGTAGCGGAAGTTATTGTCCATCATGTAGCGGCCGTCGGTTTCCATCGTGTCCGAGCAGGCGCCTTCGTGGAAAATCGCGCGCACCTTGCCGAAGTCGCCGCGCCTGAAGCGCTCGACGAATTCGGTCTTGTCGAGATAGTCGTCGATTTCGCAGTCGACCAGATTCTTGAATTTGTCGGCGCGCGTGAGATTGTCGACGGCGATGATGCGTTGTTCGCCGCGCTCGTTGAGCGCCTTCACGAGATTGCTGCCGATGAAACCGGCCGCGCCGGTGACGATGAGGGTCATGATGATCCTGCGGTAATGAGCTTTGCATGGGACTGGAGTAAGCGCTAAAGCGCCAACTCCAATCGACAGCTTTGCATGGGACTGGAATGGGCGCTTCTGCGCTAACTCCAATCGACAGCCTTGCATGGGACTGGAGTAAGCGCTAAAGCGCTAACTCCAATCGACAGGTTCAGCTGATGTCCCGCGAATCCCTTTTTCACGCGGCCCTAAGGCATGTGACCAGGGACCCTGGCGGGCCGCATCAATGAAAGAGTTCGTCGTAGTCGACGGTGGCGGTGCCGAGTTTGCCGACCACGATGCCGGCCGCGCGATTCGCGAGGCCGACCGCGTCGACCAGCGTGAGACCCGCGCCCAGCATGGCGGCGAGCGTGGCGATCACGGTATCGCCCGCACCCGAGACATCATACACTTCACGTGCGACGGCCGAAGCATGCAGGATGCCGTCGTCGGAAAAGAGCGTCATGCCCTCTTCCGAGCGCGTCAGCAGGAGCGCCTTGAACGCCAGCTCGGCGCGCAGTTTCGTCACGCGCGCAAGCAAATCCTCTTCGGATTTCCATTGACCGACGACCTCGCGCAACTCGGCGCGATTCGGCGTGATCAGCGTCGCGCCGCGATAGCGCTCCCAGTCGTCGCCCTTCGGATCGACCAGCACCGGCTTGCCGGCCGCGTGTGCTTTCGCGATCATCTGCGTGACGTGGGTCAGGCCGCCCTTCGCGTAATCGGACATCAGAATCACGTCGTGCGACGGCAGCAATTCGTCGAAGCGCGCGAGACCCGCGAGCAGCACCTCGTGCGCCGGCGAGTTTTCGAAGTCGACCCGCAGCAACTGCTGCTGACGCGACAGTACGCGCAGCTTGATCGTGGTGAGAAGCGCCGGATCCCGTTCGAGATGCGGCGTCACGCCGCTTTCGCCCAGCAACTGGACGATGCGCTCGCCGGGTTCGTCATGGCCGACCACACATAGCAGACCGACCTGCGCGCCGAGCGCGACTGCATTGCGCGCAACGTTGGCCGCCCCGCCGAGGCGGTCTTCCTGGCGCTGCACATGCACGACCGGGACCGGCGCTTCCGGCGAGATGCGGTTCACGTCGCCGAACCAGTATCGGTCGAGCATCACGTCGCCGACCACCAGCACGCGCGCCGCGCCGAGCTGGGCGCGCGGCACGACCGTGAGCTTCGGCGCCGGCGTGGCCGCGGGCGCGCCCGGCACGGCCTCAGGCATTGGCCGGAAGTTCAGAGGGTTGGGCATAAGGGCGTCCAATCGAGTGATAGTCGATGCCGAGTTCGGTCATCGCGTCCGGTTCGTACAGGTTCCGGCCGTCGAAAATCAGCGGCGACTTCAGCACCGATTTCAGATGCACGAAATCCGGACTCTTGAATTCTTTCCATTCGGTCACGATCACGAGTGCATCGGCGCCGGTGAGCGTTTCATCCTGCGTGCCGGTGAAGGTCAGACGCGCGAGCTGCTCGGGTGCCGCGTGCAGATCCATCGCGAACACGCGCTGCGCTTCCGTTACCGCGACCGGGTCGTATGCGCGCACCTGGGCACCACGCGCCAGCAGTTCGGCGATCACGCGACGGCTCGGCGCCTCGCGCATGTCGTCGGTATTCGGCTTGAACGCGAGGCCCCATACGGCGAACGTGCGGCCGCTCAGATCTTCCCCGAGTTTGGCCGTGATCTTGTTCACCAGCACGTCCTTCTGCTTGTCGTTCACTTCCTCGACCGCTTCGAGAATGCGCAGATTGTGGCCGCTCTCGCTGGCGGTGCGGATCAGCGCCTGCACGTCCTTCGGAAAACACGAGCCGCCGTAGCCGCAACCGGCATACAGGAAGTGATAGCCGATCCGCGGGTCCGAGCCAATGCCGCGACGCACCGCTTCGATGTCCGCGCCGACCCGGTCCGCCAGATTCGACATCTCGTTCATGAACGAGATGCGCGTGGCGAGCATCGCGTTGGCGGCGTATTTGGTGAACTCGGCCGAGCGCACGTCCATGTACAGCGTGCGTTCGTGATTGCGGTTGAACGGCGCGTACAGACGCTTGATCAGTTCGCGCGCGCGCTGGCCGGCTTCGTCCTCGTCGATGCCGAGCACGATGCGGTCCGGGCGCATGAAGTCGTCGACAGCCGCGCCTTCCTTCAGAAACTCGGGGTTGGATACCACCGAAAAGCGGTGCTGCGGGCTGGTCGCGAGCCCGCGTTTGGCCAGCTCTTCTTCGATCACGGCGCGCACGCGCTGCGCGGTGCCGACCGGCACGGTCGACTTGTCGACGATCACCTTGAAGCCGTTCATCGTACGGCCGATGTTGCGGGCCGCTTCCAGCACGTACTGCAGATCGGCGGAGCCGTCTTCGTCGGGCGGCGTGCCGACGGCGATGAACTGCACGTCGCCGTGCGCGACACTCGCTTCGATATCGGTCGAGAACGTGATGCGCCCGGCCGCGCGCGTACGGGCGATCATCTCCTGCAAGCCCGGCTCGTGAATCGGCACACCGCCGTTGTTGAGGATCTCGATCTTGCGCGGATCGACGTCGAGGCAGAAAACGTCGTTGCCGATCTCAGCGAGACACGCGCCAGTGACGAGGCCGACATAGCCAGTGCCGATAATGGTGATTTTCATACGTTTTCCGGTAGAGGGTTCCGGTGATGATTGCCGGTCATGAGGCCGGCGACGAACTCGCGGCGAAATCCGCCCGGGCAGGCACTAGCGCCATATGCGCGGCGCCGTGGCCGCACGCCCGAAGCGGCGGCCAACGCAGCGTCAGTTCGACGCCGTAATCGGTTCGACGCGACGCGGCGCATAGGTTTCCCACCCGCTGCAGCCCGGACACTGCCAATAGAACAGCCGCGCCCTGAAACCACAATTCTGGCACGTATAGCGCGGCAGATTTTTGGTGCGCTGACGGATCAGCGTGCGCATCAGTTCGAGTTCGCTGCGCCGCGGCTCTTCCGCGACAGCTTGCTGCGCCTCGAGCAGACGCGTCATGCCCGCCAGATTCGGCGACTTCTGCATCTGTGCGCGCGCCAGCGCGTGCGCCGCGTCGGTCCCGCGCAGCGACGCGACGTGCTGATAAGCGACGTCCAGCAGATCGTTGCTCGGATGGCGATCGACCCACGCCGTGAGCAGGTCGGCGCCGTCCTGAGGACGGCCGAGCTCCTCGTACGCCTTCATGACCTTCTCCGCGACCAGCGGCAAATAGGCCGGGTTCTGTTCCTCGACGCGCCGCCACTGCTCGATGGCCGCTTCCTGCGCGCCGCCGGCCACGTCGACGTCGCCGAACAGGATCGTCGCGCGCACGTTGGTCGGGTTCGCCTTCAGCGCGAAGCCGAGTTGCCGGCGCGCCTCGTCCGGGCTTTTCTGCTGCAGCGCTTCCTGCGCGAGTTCGCAGTGGAACTGCGCGATTTCCCTGTCGAGCGATGCGGCGCCCATCGTTTCCAGATGGCGCGCGATGTCGATCGACTTGACCCAGTCCTTCTCGATTTCGTAGATGGTGAGCAGCGCGCGTTGCGCGCCCAACGCGTAGTCGCCCGTTTCGAGCGACCGGAAAGTTTCCTCCGCGCGATCGAGGAGGCCCGCCTTCAGGAAGTCCTGACCCAGTTCGTAGAGCGCGTGATCGCGTTCGCTGACCGGCAGATCTGCGCGGCTCAACAGGTTCTGATGCACGCGGATCGCGCGGTCCGTTTCGCCGCGGCGGCGGAACAGATTGCCCAACGCGAAATGCAGTTCGACCGTTTCAGGGTCGAGCTTGACCACTTCGATGAACGCGTCGATCGCCTGGTCCGGCTGCTCGTTGAGCAGGAAGTTCAGGCCGCGAAAATACGAGCGCGGCAGGTTGGCGCTTTCGGACAGCAGCGTCTTGAGGTCGTAGCGCGCAGCCATCCAGCCGAACGCAAAAGCGACGGGTATGACAAGCAGCCACCAGAAGTCTAGATCCATGCGATTAATGCAAATGTGCGGGAAAGCGGGAACGGAACGCCACGCTTAAACCGCGCGGCGGAAGAAAACTCAGATCAGCGGCGGCATGGGTGGCTGTTCGACCACCACCGGCGTTTCGCGTGCGACGCGCAACTCGCGTTTGAGCCGGCCATTTTCCATGCGCAAGCGCACCATCGCCGGCATCGACGACACCAGCCCAGCCAGCAGCCCCACCACGAAGAAAGCGAGGCCGATCAGGATCAACGGCGCCGACCACGCATAGCCGGCGAGGAAATTCAGCGTAGCAGGTTGTGTGTTGGAGAGCGCCAGCACCAGCAGCAGCACGAACACCAGCACACGGATCAGCCAGACGATAAATTTCATAGAGTTCTCTTGACGGCAGTTGCGGGGTGACGCCGGCTTGATGACGCGTCGCGCCACGGTGTTGCCCGCGCCGAAGTGACCCGTATTGTAATTGAAGCCCTCGCGGCTGGGCAGGAACTGGCGGATTGCGGACTTACGCGAGGTTTAGCTTGCTGCAAAGGGCTGCGTGGGCAGGTGTCCTGTGCCGCAAAGGGCGAGCTGCGGCACGTTTGGCACCTATACGCGAATTGGCACGGCAATTCAGCACGTCAAATCAGCCACAAGCAAACAGCTCGAAAAGTACGGACGAAAAAAAAGCGCCCGAAGGCGCTTTTTCTGGTCTTTTGCCGACTGGCTTTGGCCGCTGACGCTACCAATGCCACGCTGCAAAACGCACAGCGGGACATTTACAGGTCGTCATCCGGCTCTTCAGCCTTCAACGGCTCGCCCGCGCGGCGATCCACCCGCTCACGCAATTCCTTGCCCGGCTTGAAGTGCGGTACGTACTTCTCAGGTACCAACACCTTCTCGCCCGACTTCGGATTGCGTCCGACGCGGGAAGGACGGCGGTTGAGGCCGAAGCTGCCGAAGCCGCGAATTTCGATGCGATGACCGTTGGCAAGCGCCTCCGACATCGCATCAAGCATCGTCTTCACCGCGAAATCCGCATCTTTGAGTACAAGCTGCGGAAATCGCGTAGCCAGCTGGGCGACCAATTCCGATTTGGTCATACTGCAGCAGACCTCTCAGGCTTACTGGTTCTGGCCGTCGAGCTTGGCCTTCAGCAGCGCGCCGAGGTTCGTCGTGCCGGTAGCAGCCGAGTTCGAATCCGACGAAGCCAGACCACGGATGGCTTCCTGTTGCTCAGCCGAATCCTTGGCCTTGATCGACAGGTTGATGCCGCGCGACTTGCGATCGATGTTGATGATCATCGCGTTGACCTTGTCGCCTTCCTTCAGCACGTTGCGAGCATCTTCCACGCGGTCTTGTGCGATTTCCGAAGCGCGCAGGTAGCCTTCGACTTCAGCCGACAGCTGAACCACTGCACCCTTCGCGTCCACCGTCTTAACCACGCCGTCGACGATCGAACCCTTGTCGTTCATTGCAACGAAGTTGCTGAACGGGTCGCCTTCGAGCTGCTTGATGCCCAGCGAAATGCGTTCCTTCTCGACGTCGATGCCGAGAACGATCGCTTCCACTTCGTCGCCCTTCTTGTACTTGCGAACTGCTTCTTCGCCCGTTTCGCTCCACGACAGGTCCGACAGGTGAACCAGACCGTCGATGCCGCCCGGCAGACCGATGAAGACGCCGAAGTCGGTGATCGACTTGATTGCGCCTTGCAGCTTGTCGCCCTTCTTGAAGTTGCGGCTGAAGTCGTCCCACGGGTTCGGCTTGCACTGCTTCATGCCGAGGCTGATACGGCGGCGGTCTTCGTCGATTTCGAGAACCATGACTTCGACTTCGTCGCCCAGCTGCACAACCTTCGACGGTGCAACGTTCTTGTTCGTCCAGTCCATTTCCGACACGTGGACGAGGCCTTCGATGCCCGATTCCACTTCGACGAATGCGCCGTAGTCGGTGATGTTGGTGACCTTACCGAACAGGCGCGTGCCCGACGGGTAGCGGCGCGAGATGCCTTCCCACGGATCGTCGCCCAGTTGCTTGATGCCGAGCGAAACGCGGTTCTTCTCTTGATCGAACTTGAGGATCTTCGCGGTGACTTCCTGGCCGACCGACAGCACTTCGCTCGGGTGACGCACACGACGCCATGCGATGTCGGTGATGTGCAGCAGGCCGTCGATACCGCCGAGGTCCACGAATGCGCCGTAGTCGGTGATGTTCTTGACCACGCCTTCGACGATCGCGCCTTCCTTCAGCGTTTCAAGCAGCTTCGCGCGCTCTTCGCCCTGGGTCGCTTCGATCACGGCACGGCGCGACAGCACGACGTTGTTACGCTTGCGGTCGAGCTTGATGACGCGGAATTCGAGCGTCTTGCCTTCGTACGGGGTCGTGTCCTTGACCGGACGCGTGTCGACCAGCGAACCCGGCAGGAACGCGCGGATGCCGTTGACCATCACGGTCATGCCGCCCTTGACCTTGCCCGTGATCGTGCCGGTCACGAGTTCGTTGTTGTCGAGAGCCTTTTCCAGCGACAGCCACGAAGCCAGACGCTTCGCCTTGTCGCGCGACAGGATCGTGTCGCCATAGCCGTTTTCCAGCGCGTCGATCGCGACGGAAACGAAGTCGCCCGCCTGCACTTCTACCTCGCCCGCGTCGTTCAGGAACTCTTCGAGCGGGATGTAGGCTTCGGACTTGAGACCAGCGTTGACGACCACGAAGTTGTGGTCAACACGCACGACTTCGGCGGAGATCACTTCGCCGGCGCGCATGTCTTGCTTGGTCAGCGACTCTTCGAACAGAGCCGCAAAAGATTCGGTATTCGGGGTAGAGGTTTGCAGGTCGGACATAAAAATCAAAATTTGCATGGTTCTCGCGGTGCCCGGCTGGCCGGACGGTCAGCAACAACGGCCAAGAAAGCGAATGCCACGCGGGGTTAAAGGGTTAAAACAACGCTCCACGACCATCGTGAAGCACCTACCGACAACTAGATTTCTACTGCTCCCGGCACGGATGCGCAATTCGTACTTCCATCAGGCATGCGGGACTAAAGCTTCATACCACTGCACCACTTGCTCGACCGCCTGGTCGACCGACAAGGCGGAGGTATCAAGCAGCTTTGCATCCGCTGCGGGCTTGAGTGGCGCGGCTGCGCGCTGACTGTC
>Ga0310811_10012154_pt1 | contig 11167 bp, 11 predicted proteins | sample YCmetagenome_FD_207642 | JGI IMG/M metagenome (GOLD analysis project Ga0310811, IMG submission 207642) | Soil microbial communities from experimental microcosm in Duke University, North Carolina, United States - YC | ecosystem: Engineered > Artificial ecosystem > Soil microcosm > Unclassified ... | reverse complement strand
TCAGCTCATTTACTGCATTAACCACTTCGGCCATCTTCTCGGCGCATCCCTTGAGATCTTCTTCGTGAACATGCACGTCGGCAGTCAACCTCTCTAAAGGCTCGGCGTGCGAGGCGAGCGTAGTACTGACGGAGGTCAAAAATTGGGCGAGCAGCGGTCATTGTTTCGAAATCCATGGTTTTCAGTCGATCCGGCATCTATTGGGGTTTCCTTTCTTCGCTCGTTGGCGTCTGCTCAATGGGCGTTCGTGGCTTTCTCGGTTCTGACAGAATTTTCATCAACTGCGCATGAGCATCATCAGGATCAGATTCGATCGACAAATGTTCGCGTGCAGCCGGAGAAAGCCCAAGTTTGTCCGCCGTTTTCAGGAATAGCGCTAGCTTGCGATCCTCCCGCTTGTCCGCACGTTGAATAGCGGCCCGGGTTTGCGCATCCTGTGGGCCTTCCCGTAGGCATTCGGCTTCCTCGCGGGCTTCCTCAGCGCCCACGTAGGACACAGCCATCGTGACCAGCATCATCTCGTCGGCTTTGCCAATGATTCCCATGGCGTCAAGCTCAGAAACCGCATGTTCGAACACTTGCTTGGCACGTGCGCTGAGAGTTTCAGGTGGACTCGGCAGCCCCGAGGGCACCGGGCGACTCGCAGCCTCAGCTTCCAGTTTGTGACGCCCGACTTTTCGCGGATCGCCTTCGCTCAACTGCCTTTTTGCAGGCTTTTTGAATCTTCCCACTTGCTACCTCCTTTTCCACCCTTCCATCCCACTTTTTTCTCTCTGTAAATGACGTGTTTTGATGCACTTACGGACACCAAAGTGGCGTCCGAGAGTCAAGCGGAGCGCGCTCCGTCCTCGTAAACCATTGAAAACAGGAAAGATGCAGAAATCGCACTTTTTCGCGGATTTTCGTAGTCGAGGCCCGCGGCCTCGCGACGATGTATGTTCCAGAGAATTTGCCCACCCTGCCCACTTTCACTCGAAAATTGATAGTTATTTCCCACCATAAAATTGACGCATTTTCATTCGCTATTCTTTCGCTCGTATCTGTCACCACTTTGTCACCACTGTCACCACCGAGAATTTCTCCTTAACTGATTGTCTGCGTATGTACGTCACCACTGTCACCAGTGTCACCATCATCTGCACATTGCGTGCGCGCGCCCGAGTGAACACGAAAATAGCGGTTCCCTAAGAGTTTTCGAAAGTGGGCGGTGAAAGTGGTGACTGGTGACACCCTCATGTCTTCGACTCCATCGTCGTCGCCACGGTCCGGCAATAAAACCATTTCCGTCGCCCGTTGATTCGCAATTGTGATCGCTTCCACTTGTGATGAGTCAGGCATCGCACGACTTCGTTTTGATGTCGCTGCTCAATCCGGTCGAGAGGTTTCCCGAGTGCGTGTATCAAAATATCTGTGATCGTGACTCTTCCGCGTTCAGAATCAAACGGGGTGAGAGGAAGCGACGAACCGCCAGGTTCTTTCTCGTATCGTTGTTGCGGATCATCGCACCAATCGAGAATTATGTCGTCGAGTGCGCCGCCGTTATAGCGCTCTTCTTGCTCGGCGACAGCTGCTTCATTCAATTCCGGAGTGTCCAACCACCATGACGCCCCCGCCTTAAATTGAGCAAATGCTTCCGCCCAAAGCTGATCACGTTCCTTTGCAAGTCGCTCGATATCAATCACGCCACAACGTATCGGCCAAAATCGTCGATTGCCTGACTCGTCGGTGAGTGGCGTCGGGTCATTCACGGTGCCTGCGAATACACACTGCCTTGAGATGGCATCGCTACGCCGCCCATAAGGAAGTCGAAAGTTATCGATGCGCGAAGTTACGAACGCTTTTACTCGTTCGAGTTCCCCCCGTCTAATCCGATCTAGCTCGGCAATTTCCAGAATCCATTTTCCAAGCAACTCTAGGCGTGAGTCCTTGGAGCCCAGTTCGGAAATGTGGTCGGAGAACCAATCATCTCCCGCGAGAATTCTTAAAGCAGTCGATTTGCGAATTCCTTGCGGACCTTCGAGTAGCAGAACGTGATCGGCTTGGCAGCCCGGCCGCATGACTCTAGCGACTGCGGAGATCAACCATCGCGCACCCGCAGCGCGAACAAAAGCAGAGTCCGCCGCACCAAGATAAGTTGTAAGCCATTTCTCGATGCGTGGCTCGTCATCCCACATCACAATGTTCAGATAATCACGGACAGGATGGAAGTGATTTTCCTTTGCGATGACTTCTACGGCTTCGGCGGCGATCGCTGTTCCGATGCTCAATCCGGCATTTTGCAGCCATTCGCAACTTTTCGAATCGTCGTAGCCTGTCCAGTGTGCCCCGCCCGTTCGGTTCCACGGCGTCGGCTTTTTCGCGAGGGTACGAAGTGCGAACTCATCAAAGGCGAGCACGCCTTGCCATTCTTCCGAGTTTCTCAACAAAGCGATTGCCGCGGTCAGTAAATGTGCTGATGCCGATGACGACGATGATGTCATCTTCGGGGATGCTTCCAGTAATCGCAGGAATGCGGCATCGCCTTTGCGTGCGATGAAGTCGTCCGGCCCATTGATATTTTCCGCCTCGCCTGGTAAATCGATTGCGAGAACGATGTTGGCTTTTTTCTTCTTGAGTACTTTCAGCAACTCGCGCCGGGCGAGTCTTACTCTGGGATTGGACAGAACATTGGAGTCGAGGATTACATACACCTTCCGATTGGTGCAGTGATCGAGATCCGGTATCGGCCCAACTTCGTCCAGACGCTCGCCATTTGGCCCGTCCGTCTTCCCAATGCGCCCGCGCCATCCGTAGCACCCGCCCATTGCCAGAGTGATAAATCTGCGCCCTGATCGTTTCGCAAGAGCGGTGATTGCCAGTGCCGACTTTTCGGCCTCAACAAGGATGATTGGAACTGAGAGATCGTCGAGCAGTTCCGTCGCGTAAGGCGGATAGTAGAATGCGCGGCGATCTCCATAACCCGCGAGATATTTGTTCTTCGGTTTGCCTTCCTCGATTTCGGGGAAGTCGCGGCGAACGCGCCCAGTGATGCGATAACCGGTTTTCGGGTGAAAGTAAGGGAAAAAGATGCCCGCGTAATCGCCGTGCGATCCGTTCAGAGCAAGCAGTTCCCTAGCTTCTTGATCGTTGACGCGGGCAATTTGCGCCGCCGACAATAAATCGGGCGGAATGCCAAAGGTTTGAAAAGCGGCGAGGTCGCGCGAATTCAGCGGCTCCATGCTGCCCACCTTGTTTGATTGCCCACTTCGGCCCATGCGTATTGAAGTTCGCTCATTTTGCGGACTCCAATTGCGGATAGCGAGCGCACATAGTTTGAACAAATTTCCGGATTCGAGGATCGGGGCTTGCCGAAAGTCGCGAAATTTCTGAGCGGATTTTGGCGAGACTTTGTGCTGAGAGAGTTCGCGGCCCGACACCGGCGGCAGTCAGCGCATATTCCGCCTGGCCTTCGCGACTAAGCCTCGGCCCGAATTTCACTCTGCGCTTGAGTTCGTTTGCGCCGGTCATAGCTACTGCTCCTTCTTTCCAGTGCGCTTGCGCTTTCGTGGCGTGCCAAAACCGTCTCGCTCGATCCGTTCGATTTCCGCGAGCGGGACTAGCCTGCGGCCACCGAGCGTGACAGTACGGATCTCGCCCGCATCCGAAGCCCGGCGCAAGGAATCCTTCGAGATACCGAATCGCTGCGCTGTTTCGCCAATTCCAAAAAGCGTCTTGAGTACCATCGCTTGCAGAATGCTCATCTCCATTCCTCCGTACCGATGAAAGCGCTTGACGTTGCATGAAAGGCAGAGTACTGTAACGCATCATGACACGTCTACTCGCACATCCCGTAACATTTTCAAACTTTTCCACAATGGGCGTGCCGGTGTTGGTTCCGGCAGCCAGAAGCGAGGCGTCAGGAAGCGTCGCATTCACACGGGCGAGCCTCGCAGACCCTAATCAACAGCCAATCCGGGAAGTGAGCCGGGAAGAAGTGAAAGATGCCAAGAAACATCTGAGCGAGAGTGATTTTCGCTTCCTTCAAGGCGCAAAGAACGTCTCGCAGGGACTGGAAACCGACGACGAGCTTTTAGTGATACGTGGTTTCGAGAATTTAGGAGCAGAGCCACGCGAAGCTGGTTTTTTTGCGCATTACAACTGGGTCGCAGAACTTCAGTTGCCGGCAGTCGTCAGTGAACGCATCGCGGCAGTAAAGCTGGTGATGTGGCTGGATCGGAACAGAAAGAAAAGGCAACAAAGATTTGTGCCTGCCTTCTACTGTCCCGATCTTGCGACCGGAATCTTAGTGAAGGGCTTACTTGAAGTGCGTTTCTGTCCCCGATGCGCCACTCCATTTTTCCCCACAGCGTCGAACGTTCTCTACTGCCGCACCTCATGTCGTGATGCGCATCGCATCTACCGGGCGCGTTGGCGAAAAACCCAAGAAGAAATAAAGCAGCAGAAAGCGAGGAGGAAACATGCCAAGAAACATTAAGCGACAAGGACTCTATCGCCGGGCATATGGAATTTTCTGTTTCCGGTATCGCGACAGACACGGCCTGTGGCGCGAAAAATCAACTGGTACAACTGACCGAGCCGAGGCTTTGAAATTTAAAAAGGATTGGGACGACGACAACGCAGAAGGAGAACTTCCGGGAGATAAAGCGAATTGGACGGTAGCGCAGGCTTGCACGAAATGGGTTTCTCAACATGCCGTGCACCTGACGTCGCCCAAGGGCCGAAAGAATGAACAATCTTATCTGCGGCAATTGTTGCGACGAATCGGTACGAAGAAATTGAAGTCCATAACACTCGACGACCTTAGGGACTATCAGATGATCCGTAGCCAAGAAGTTCGAGAAAGGCCAATCAACCTCGAACTTGGCATTTTGGTGCGCGTGTTGAAAGAAAACCATCTTTGGCGCGGGGATCTTCGGGGCGATCCGAGCGATCGTAATTCAGGCTATAAGCGATTGAAGGAACCCGATAGCGAAGTAGGCGACGCCATCAGCGAAGAAGCACTTCGACGGCTCGAATCCATAGCGCGGACTCGAGATACCTGGGAAGTCGCTTATTGTGCTGAATTGCTGGCAGCCAATTGTGGGGTTAGAGGTGGTGAGATCAAAAAACTCCGCATGATGAATGTGAATCTGGCAGAACGGTCGATTCGGATCACCCGTAAAGTCACAAAGACACGAGCTGGACAACGGCAGGTGGAATTGAATTCATTGGCCATGGCTGCGATTACCCGACTCCATCGCCGCGCCATCCTGTTGGGAGCAACTGACCCTGAACACTTCTTGCTTCCCGCTGACCTATCGAAGCACACGAAATCATGCGATCCACTACGTGGCGGAGAGGGGTTTGATCCCACGCGTCATCAAATGTCATGGGACACCGCATGGCGAAATCTGCGAAAAGCTGCGGGGCTGCCGAAGCTTCGATTTCACAATTTGAGACATACATACATTTCGCGGATGGCTGAACTTGGCGTGTCACTGCAGGTCACGCAAGCAGCGGTTGGACATGTTTCAGATGCCATCACGAAACACTACACCCACATCGCATCGAAGGTGGCCCGAGACGCCGTTGAGAAATTGGAACAAATCCGTTCCCAACCTCAGTTCGTGGATGTTTTCGTGGATGTTGCGGAAGAGTCCGAAGCCAAGTTGTTGAATTAATGGAGCGGGAGACCGGGATCGAACCGGCGACATCCAGCTTGGGAAGCTGGCGTTCTACCGCTGAACTACTCCCGCTCTTGGTACGCTGTCGAAGGTCAGATTGGCAAAGAAACCAAATTCAGTATACGCCAGACCCATCGGGCGATGAGCATCCGCCTAGTCGGGATGTTCGTGTACCATGCTGCGCAACAAACATTACTCTCGGCACCGAAGCAATATTCATGGACGATTCGGGGGATTCTTTGACACCAAAACGCGGAACTTCAAATCGAAGAAGGTTTTTACAGAACTCTCTTATTGCGGGTAGTGCCATCGCGGCTTACCCTGCCTCGTCTGCTGCGCGAACAGTTCTAGATGACAACACGCCTTCCTCTCTCGAACCCTCCGAACTAGATGAGATGACAATCGCTGACCTGTCGCAAGCCATGGATAATGGAAAATGGTCGGCGCGCGACATCACTCAGAAATACCTTTCTCGCATTGAAGCGATTGACCGGAGAGGGCCAGCATTGAATAGCGTCATCGAAATAAACCCTGATGCAATCGAAATCGCGAATCGACTTGATCAAGAACGAAAACAAAAGGGCGCTCGCGGGCCTCTGCATGGGATTCCGATCCTGATAAAGGACAATCTCGACACGGCGGACAAGATGATGACGACGGCGGGATCTCTTGCGCTCGTCGGATCAAAACCGAAAACGGACTCTTTTGTTGTAGGCAAGCTTCGAGCTGCTGGCGCTGTGATTCTAGGGAAGACGAATCTGAGTGAGTGGGCCAATATCCGCTCCACGCACTCCACGAGCGGCTGGAGCGGGCGGGGCGGGCAGACAAAAAATCCGTACGCTCTGGATCGAAATCCTTGCGGGTCGAGCTCGGGTTCAGGCGCGGGAGTTTCGGCAAATCTTTGTGCGGTAGCAATCGGAACCGAAACCGATGGATCTATCGTATGTCCCGCGAGTGCGAACGGTGTTGTTGGAATCAAACCTACAGTCGGACTTACCAGCAGAAGCGGAATCATTCCCATCTCGCATACTCAAGACGGAGCGGGGCCGCTGGCTCGCACGGTACGAGACGCAGCCATCGTTCTGGGAGCAATGACCGGAGTGGACAGCGATGACACCGCCACCGCCGCAAGCCAAGGAAAGGCGTTCACCGACTACACAAAGTTTCTCGATCCGAACGGCCTGAAAGGCGCCCGAATTGGAGTCATTCGCAAGTATTTCGGTTTTAGTGACACCGTGGATCCACTCATCGAGGAATCGCTGGCTCTCATGAGGCGGCAAGGCGCTATTTTGGTTGATCCGGCTGAAATTGAGACGCTCGGAAAGTTCGATGACACCGAGTTCCTGGTTTTTCTATATGAGCTCAAAGCTGACCTGAATGCGTACTTGGCCAAACTAGGACCTTCGGCTCCGGTCAAGAACCTTAAAGAAATTATCGAATTCAACGAGAAGAATCGGCATCGTGAAATGCCCTTTTTCGGTCAAGACATCTTCATTAAGGCTGAAGCAAAAGGCCCGCTGTCCGAAAAAGAATATACGGATGCATTGACCAAGAATCGCCAACTCGCCAGGGTGGAAGGCATCGACGCCGTGATGGACAAACACAAACTCGATGCGCTCGTGGCTCCTACCGGCAGCCCAGCGTGGCCTACGGACCTGGTCAACGGCGATCATTCTTCAGGGGGAAGCTCGAACGCTGCAGCTGTGGCCGGCTATCCCAATATCAACGTGCCGGCGGGCAATCTCTGGGGTCTTCCTGTTGGAATTTCATTCTTCGGACGTGCATGGAGCGAACCAACATTGATTAAGCTGGCTTATGCATTCGAACAGGCGAGCAAAGCGCGGATCGTTCCGAAATTTTTACCCACTGTAAAGGTGTGAGGATTTCTGGTGCGCCTCGGCTCATGTCCATCGAAACCAGCGAAGAGCAAATAGAAACGAGAGACCGCCCCAAATCAGCATTACGGCAAGACGTCCTGATTGTGATGCCAAAGATGCGCCTTCGAGAATGGTGGCGCGGAGCGCGTCATTCAAAGCTGTAAGCGGCAGCGCCTTGATAAAGGGATGGATTACGGTCGGGAAACGCTCGTATGAGAAGAAGACTCCCGAGAAAATCCACATCGGCATCATCACGAGATTGATGAGGCCGCTAACAGTTTCAATCTTTTGAGCGCGACATGCGGTTAGAAGACCAACACCGCCGAAAGCTACGGCTCCAATTCCGCTCAGCAGTAAGATGGTGAACCAAGAGCCTAAGACTCGCATGTGGAAAGCCAGGATTCCCAAACCTAAGAGCAGGAACACTTCGATGAGCATCAACACCAGCCTGCTACTGGTAAGAGCTAACAAGAAGTCACCCCTGCGCATCGGAGTTGCGACGAAGCGCTTCAGGAGTTTTCTTTGCCTCATATCAACCAGCGCGAACCCGACTCCCCACATACCCGAATTCATGAGGTTCATGCCAAGCAAACCTGGAATAAGAAAATCGATGTAACGAGAACCAGGCTCACTGGATGCCGAGGCCGAGGTAGCAAGTGGGTTCTTTCGACCCGAGGCTGCTTGCAATGCGTTGTCTACGATGGCGCGCGCCAGAACACTTTCGGGCCGCGCTGGATCGTAGTCATACTCGATTGTGCCGTTTTCGGATGGACGAACCACTAGATCGTATTTGCCTAAACGAAATCCTTTGACAGCAGCGGGCTGATCCAGCACTTCGGCATGGATGGACCCCGGGTCTGGCGCTCGCTCAAACAAAGACACGATGTTCGCCGCTGAAGATCCGGAAGCAATAGCGATACGAGCAGCATCGGCCGGTTTGTTTCGAAATGCAATGCCAAGTCCAATAGCCAGAAGTATGGGGAATCCGAACACCCAGAACACCACTTCCGGTTCCCTTTGAAGTTCCCGGAGACGCGCCAGCAATAAATGCCAATAACCCGCCCATCTCGCATTATTTCGCGCGTCCGTCAATCTTCCCTCAGGTGACGGCCCGTGAGATGGACGAACACGTCTTCGAGACTGCATTGGCGCGTGCTGAGATGCAGTAAGTGCGCATTTTGCCGGTCTACCGCGTCCAGCAATGCGGGAATCGTGAGATGTGGCTTTCGTACGTTTAGTGACACGATCCCGTTTTCTCGATTCATTGATTCCACTCCAGGGAGAGTGCGCCAGACATCTGATCCGTCTAGATCTGGAGTGATGGAAAACTCAACCACGTGGTTTGCCCCCAAGCTCGCAATAAGAGTAGCCGGTGTGCCCTCGGCGATGATTTTCCCATGATCGACAATTGCTAGTCGGTCACAAAGCCGCTCCGCTTCATCCATGTAGTGAGTTGTCAGTAAAACTGTTCCGCCAGCACTCTGGAATGACCGGATGATGTCCCACAGCTGACGTCGACTTTGTGGGTCTAGCCCCGTGGTTGGTTCGTCGAGAAATAAGATTTTCGGATTCCCAACTAGCGCTGTGGCGACCGCCAGACGTTGTCGTTGTCCACCAGAAAGTTTTCCAACCCAAGAGTCTGCCTTTTCCGTGAGCTGCAATTGCTCCAATACGTTTTTAGGATCTCGGGGTTCCCTGTAGAAACTCGCGAACAGCTCAATTGTTTCGCGGACGGTGAGTTTTTCGCTCAGCTTCGTTTCCTGAAGCGATATGCCCAGCCACTCACGAAGCTCAAGTGAGTTTTTCGTCCAGTGATGTCCGAGTATTGTTACTGTTCCCGCAGTCGGTTCAAGAAGACCTTCGAGAATCTCAATGGTGGTCGTCTTCCCTGCACCGTTCGGTCCCAACAGACCAAAGCATTCCCCCGCGCCAATCTGAAGGTCGAGTCCGCGGACGGCCTCCACTTTTCCGTCATAAGTCTTGCGAAGATCCCGGCACTCAATCGCGAACGACATCACCACATTCTAAATGACACGATTTATGCTCTTTTGGCCTGCTGGTTGCTTCTAGTGTGCGGGCGAAGCGTGCGTTGAAGGCGGAGGTGATGTGTCGCCTTTGGCAGCTTGCCACAAAACCGCATTCAAGATTTTCGTGTTGGCCGAGTCGGGACGCGAAAAATCGAGTTTCATCGATTGCTCCGCACCTGGAGCCTTCTTGTTATTGAGCGTATAGATGAGACCATTTTCTCTATTTTGTATGTCCGCAACATATGGTGGCTGGTCACCTGCACCCGTGAAGAACGACGTCATCACTGGTGCATAAGCATCGTTCTGATTCATCGGAGGCAAGCCCAATAGTACTTCCATGGTATGAATCACGCTGACCGTTGTGTAAAAGCGAGAGTCCACATGGGGCTTCTGAGCCGAGCCCGGAGAATATTTACTGATTACAAATGCCGTGGAACGATGTGCGTCCACGTGATCGGCACCGTCCTGGGCGTCGTCCTCCAAGACGAAGATGGCGGTATCGTCCCAATAAGGGCTGTGAGAGACGGCTTCAACAACTCGCCCAAGAGCTAAGTCATTGTCAGCCACAGCGGCATTGGGAGTTGGTTTGCCGGGCCGAGTACCGCCTGTGTGATCATTCGGCAGATATAGCAGAACAAAACTTGGAAGTTCTGTCCCCTTCCCTTCTTGCCGCGCCTTCACGAACATCTGAAACTCGTTCAAGAACTGATCGGCTCTGAGTTGGTCCGGATAGTCAGTATTGAAATCCGGGTACAGCGGGTCGATGTGGTCCCGCAAGGCTGCTTTTGTGGGCCGCACCGATTTCAGAAGGGGTACCGACCACGTGAAGGGGCTGGGCGATCCGTGCGGCTGCCCTACGTTCGGAGGCAGAGCATCACCCTTGCGTATTTGGGCAGGATTGCAGGCGGAAGTAAATGGTGAGGGCGTACCTTCCTTGGGCGATTTCACTTTTTCCGGAGTGCACCACGTAGCGGCAACGAACTCGCCATAAATTCTGTAACTGAGGCCGTTCTTGCTGAGGCTATCCCAGATGAATCCACTGGCCGGATCGTTTACGTCTGACTCGTCATTATCAATTGGGAATTCATCCGCCAATGTTCCCTGGAAGTCATAGGTTCGCTCAACACCGCGATATGCGATTGGCCATGTGCGCTCGTTGTAGTCCGTCGTTATCGCAGCTGTGGACCACACGTGGCCGTCTCCAGAAACTTCACCGCTCGCATGGAAATTGTCGAGCACGCCGAACTGGAGCGCGAGCTTATGTTCGTTGGGAGTTACGTTCGCTCCATACATCGTCAGCGATGAATCTCCGTTTCCAACCGGCAAATCACCGAGTATCTGATCGTATGTTCGGTTCTCCTTCAGAACATAGATAACGTGGCGGATCGGATTTCTACCAGACGCGAATTCAATCTTCTCTGGCACCGCGCGCAAAAGATTGTCTTCCTCGACTTGCTTGGTCAATCCTGCAAGACGTGATTCGGCCTCCTCCACAGAAAGCCTGGCAACAGATCCGCCGATCAGTGTTGCGATGTAAGGATGTGCCCTCTTGCGCTTTTCACTCTTTATCTGGCTGATCCCATTATTAGGCCCGCTTCCT
>Ga0310811_10012153_pt1 | contig 11168 bp, 7 predicted proteins | sample YCmetagenome_FD_207642 | JGI IMG/M metagenome (GOLD analysis project Ga0310811, IMG submission 207642) | Soil microbial communities from experimental microcosm in Duke University, North Carolina, United States - YC | ecosystem: Engineered > Artificial ecosystem > Soil microcosm > Unclassified ... | reverse complement strand
CTCAAACTGCCCGGGCTCATCATTCACGATACGAAAGACCCCGATGCCCCTTATGAACACGCCGTTGACGCGCATCGAAATTGGAAAGCTTCGCGAATGATAAGTACCACCGGCCTAGGTCACAATTTAAAGTCGGTTGATTTGATCAAGAATGTTGAAGAATTTCTCAGCGAGGAAATTCACCAAGAAATAAATTCTTGAGCGGTAAGGTTATTTTCTGAATTTAATACCGAAGTAAAAATTTCTAGTGGCCGCCGCATTGAAGTACCTGCCGCCGGTTGCGTTGAGGTCATTGCCTAAACTATAATGCTGATCCAATGCGTTGTCAACACCCGCAAAAATTTCCAGAGACGCTTTGTTGAGATTTTCTTTTAAGCCGATTCTTGATCCAACCAGGAAGTAATCAGGCGCGTAAACGGAATTCGCATCATTCATTGGAATCCGATCAACGTAGTTGGCGGTCAAATTCCAGTAGAATTTTTTAAAATTCAAATCAGCCCCGCCCACGATGGTATTTTGAGGTGAGCCTGTCCAGTGATTTCCCGAATAGTTAATACCGTCGTGTTGGTAGTCGGTGAATGTATAATTTGTGAGCGTGTAGGCTCCCCAAATTTTTAAATAGGAAATTGCACTTGTAGGTGAAGAAACCAAATACGAAATCAGTGTTTCAATTCCCTTTTGCGAAGTGTGTCCCGCATTGACGAAATAATCGGCATTGAAAATATTTTTCTCGCTCACAATGGCTTGTGCCAATTCAAAATCATAGCTCACAATGTCAAAGGAAAAATTCCTGAACGCTATTCCACGGAATCCAACCTCATAACTGATCCCCTGCTCCGGAGAAAGTGTGCTGTTGTAAAATCCTGCCGAAGGACGTACTTCAGCCTGTGATGGTGCTGAAAACCCCTTGCTCACGGACGCGAATACTGAAAACGAATCGCTCATTTTTTTTAGCAACGCCACTCTTGGCGATACAACAGGATCGAAATTTCTTTGCGCATTGCCAGCGGGCAGTCCAGCAAGACGTTGAAAGTTGTATTTCAAGTAATTCCCACTAGCTCCTACAGTCAGATAGAAATTCTTCGGAAGATCAAATTCAGCCTGCGTAAACAGTAGAAAAGAGTTTGATGTTAGGCGATCGTCTGTTTGAACGGTGTCGCGTACACCATTGACGTTGCCGTAGTCGGTGAGCGGAGAGTAAAAGTATTGGTATTCCGCACCGAACGTCAACTTGCCCTTCCATGTTTGCTTGTCTACGTCAAATTGCGTGTTGGTACGTCCGCCAAGATTCTGTTCAACCCTTCGTTCGTAATTCAGAATGGATGGGTTTGTGAAGTCCGTATAAGAACCGTAGGCTCCTATTCGCGAAGACCAATGCGGATTCCATTGGTGCTCGAGGGTCGACGATCCGTATAGGGTTTTATTGTAAATAGCCGCCTGTTGCTGCACAGCGCCGGGAGTAGCGCCCGATGGCCGAGCTTGCTTTGGGTCGGCGTTGTATTGTGCCAGGGTCAGACCGCCGGGAGTTTGATAATACAAGTCAGTGTAGAAGAAGGACGCCTGCAATCCATTTTTTTCATTGAGAGAAAATTTCCCTTCGAAGTTGAAGGCATCCCGTCGCATGGCGGATTGTTCTCGGTATCCTTCGGCTTGCTGATGAGCGTAGTTTGCAAAGATTTTTCGCTTGGAGCTCACGAAAGAGGCGCTCGCTTGATACCGTTGAAACCCGAAACTGCCACCCGTCGTCGAAAACTGAAACTGATTTTGTTTAGCAACGGGATTGTTCAGCAAGGCGACACCGCCAGTGCCAGCTCCATACAAACTTCCTCCGGGCCCTTTGATTACTTCGACTCTTCCAAGAGCATCGAAGTCAAGGAGATTGAGATAAGTATTTCCACCTCCATCGGTGAGCGGAAGTCCATTCCAATAAAATTTCACATTTCGCACACCGAATGGGGAACGAAGTGTGCTGCCCCTGATTGAAAAACGATAACTTCCAGGTGACCGCTCCTCCATGCGCACACCCGGAATCGTGTTCATGGTGGAGACGAAGGAGGAATTGTTAAATCGGTTGAGTTCTTTTTCTGAGGCGATGCCCAAGGCCACGGGCGATTCTTTCAGGGAGCGGTTGTACTGGTAAGCACTTACAACTACTTCTTCCAATCGTCGTGTGGTGTCGGCCTTTTCCTGTGCGGCCAAACGAACGCTTACAACAAGAGCGCAAAAAAGCAGCCGCCGGGTCATAGGTTTGTGAACTGTCAAAACGCAGAAAGTACTTCTTCGGTTGTCTTTGAATTCGGGAAATAGCCCAACAGCTTCAGCATCACCCGGTCAACCAATGTGTCGGGACAGGAGGCGCCGCTGGTGAGAACAATTTTTACAGGTTCTTTTTGAGGAAGGAAGTTGAATGATGTTTCCTTCTTTTTCTGATGATAGTTAAAATGATGGATTTCCCCTGACGTCTGGATTTCTCTTTCAGAGTTGATGAAATAGGTGGGAAAATTCCGTTCACAGAGTTCAACAATGTGCGATGTGTTTGAGCTGTTGTATCCACCCACAACGACGGCCAGATCAGCATCGGTTTTCAGTAGCTCATACGTCGAATCTTGATTGTCGTTGGTGGCGTAGCAAAGGGTATCTCTCGTGTCGGCAAAGTGGTCTTTCAAATTTGATTCACCATATTTTTCGATCATCGTCTGTTTGAAAAAATCGGCGATGGCCTGAGTTTCGGTGGCGAGCATCGTGGTTTGGTTGACGACGCCGACTCGTTTTAAATCATTTTCAGGATTGAAATCTTTTGAAAACCGGCCTTGAAATTCTTCATAAAACTCAGCGGCGGTTTTTTCTCCGGTCACATAGTGTGCCAATTGTTTGGCATCGTCCATGTCTTGAACAACTACAGAAGCGCCTCCACTTGCACTATGCGAAAATGTGGCACGAGTCTCCTCGTGTTTTGGCTTACCATGAATAATGATGGTATAATCTTCTTTTCCTAGCTTCTCAGCCCGGGCCCACACTTTTTCCACAAAGGGGCAAGTCGTGTTGTACTTTTGAACCTCTACGTTCTTGTCCAACAGAAATTTTTCTATCTCCAATGTCGTGCCAAATGCCGGAATGATCACGACATCGTCTTCGCCAAGGTTTTCCCACGGAATAAATTGTGTGCCGTCGGTATCCGTGATAAATTTTATTCCCCGACTTTGCAGATCGGCATTCACTTCTTGATTGTGGATCATTTGACTGAGGAGATAAACATTTCTGCCTTTATTTTCCTCCAGCGCGCGATAACTGATTTCGATCGCATTCTCCACGCCATAACAAAATCCAAAATGGCGGGCCAAGAAAAATTGCACAGCGCCGAAGTCGAGCAAGGTCGGCGCGAAATCTTGTTTTCGATGATCGTGGGCACGGCGCCAGTCTTTCACTCGACCTGTGATTGAAGAGCGATAGTAAGCGGGTATGTCGAATTTTTTGATGATGGAGGGATTAAGGTCTCAAAGTTAAGGGCATTGTCACTAAACAAAAAACCCTGACTCAGTCAGGGTTTCTATCTTTAGGCTGCCTTCGACAGCTTGTCTTCTTTTATTTTGTTGATTCGAATTTCCTTAGCGCTGAGATCGAACCATTTCACTTCTACTACTTTGTTTTTGATGTACTTCAGAACTTCCACCACTTTGCCGTCAATTTTACTGCGGACGACGTCGCCTTTCTTAAATAACCTTCTCATAATGGTTTTGATTTAATTTGGTGACGAAGACCCCAAGAGCGAAGCTCTTGGGGTTTCTTATTTAGAATTTAGAACCTGAATGCATATAAATACTCGCGAGGCATATCGGGGTAAACACCCGCCAAGATGACTTTATCACCTGGTTTCTTCTTTTTCAACAGTTCATCCACCTGAACCGTTGATTTTACGGGTTTGTCGTCGATATGCGTAATGATGAATCCTTCTCTAATGTTTGTTTCTTTTTGGATTTTCCCGTTGTCGATTGCAGTAATCGCTACGCCATTCTCCAAGTCCAATGACTTCAATTTTTTAGCGTCCAGGTCTTGAAGTTCTACGCCCAACGTCGTCAACGCATCTTTTTCCTCACGTCTCACAACGCCATATTTGCCATCCTTATTGCGGAGCGTCACAGCGATCGTCAACAACTTGCCCTTTCGATCAACCACAATATTGATTTTGTCGCCAGGTCTTTTTCTTCCCACGTATTCAATTAAGGCGGTGCTGGATTTGATGGGCGTTTCATCAATTTTTGTCACTACGTCTCCCACTTGAATACCTGCATCTTTCGCGGCGCTCTTCCCTTCAGCGGCAAAACCAGACACGAAAGCACCTTCCGAAACATCTAAACCTTGGTCTTTTGCAAGGTCGCTGTTGACACTGCCAACGGAGATTCCTAGCCATCCACGCTGCACCGTGCCGTAGGCTATAAGATCTTCCACTACTTTGCTGACAATGTTTGCAGGGATAGCAAAACCGTAACCGGAGTAAGACCCCGTGGGGCTGGCGATGGCTGTGTTGATGCCAAGGAGGCCTCCGTCGAGATTTACAAGCGCGCCGCCACTGTTGCCGGGATTGATCGCAGCATCGGTTTGGATGAATGATTCGATTGCCGTATTCCCCTGCTCGACGTTGCGCGACGGATTATTTGAATTGATGATATTTATGTTCCGCCCTTTCGCGCTGATGATTCCCGCGGTGACCGTTGAATTCAAGTTGAACGGATTTCCCACGGCCAGCACCCATTCCCCAATTTTTGAATCGTCTGAATTCACAAACGACAGATAAGGCAAGTCCTTTTGGCTTATTTTAATCAATGCCAAGTCAGTGTCAGGATCAGTGCCTACCACTTCTGCCTTAAAAGAACGATTATCATGTAGCGTTACGTCAACCACATCAGCATCAGCCACCACGTGGTTGTTGGTGACGATGTAGCCATCGGCATTAATGATAACGCCTGACCCGCTGCTGACACTTGGCCCCATTTGCGGCCTGCCGGGTCCGAAAAAAAACTGCTGAACCGGATCGTTCGATTCGCGAGAGCCGATAGCATCTTGTTTCGACTGAATGTGCACGACAGCGTTTGTTACTTTCTCTGCAGTACCCGTAAAATCGAGGGGAACGGCTTCTCCTTTTTCATTGATGCGATACGCCACCTGCGACATGGGCGTGCCGTTGACATGCTCAATTTTAACATTGCTTTTTTCTTTGCTAAACCACGAGTACGTGGCGATGGTCATTACGCTGCCCAAAATAGCAGCCAACACGAGGGATCCAAAGTTTTTCATAACCTACTTGTTTTGTTCACGATTTTGCGGATGAAGATGAACCGCAGCTGAGAAAAGTTTTGATCTTTTTTGTTCAACAAACAACTCCGTTTCAACGTCATTCCGTCAATGGAATTTTAGTGGTTCAATGTTAACGAAAAAAGTGCCAATTGGGTTCTTGCCTATGTAAAACTGACATTTTTTCATTGTTAATAAACCCAAAATGACTGTTTCTAGGGTATTTACGGAGAATCAAAAAAGGTGACAATTGCGTTACGGCTTCACATGGTTTATGCTCCCGCCAATCGGAGCAACCAAGACCGGCCTTTTTGAGATGTTTTGCTAGAACTTCAACGGCCATAGCAGACAGCTAGGTGATGCCCCTAGCCGGCCGAGCAGGTGTTGTTTCATCGATAAAACACGGGTTGTGTTTTGACCTTTTGTTTCAAGACTCTTGATCAGTGCCAGTCGGACGACCTGATACCGCAGCAAGTTTAACCTACTGCGCCTATTGGGCTCGTCCAGGTGACGTAGTGGCGGCTTTCGTTTATTAGGGAGGCAGAAATATCTATTTCCGAGATCGTCCCCCGGCGAACAAAGGCTCATGAATTACGTTAATTTTGCCTTTTCAAGAACAGGTAAAAACTAGACGGGTATCATTTGGGCCTCCCTCTTTGGAGACGACAAAACGAACTATTCACTCCTTTGCCAAAAGAATTAAATGATCAAAACAGCGGGTACTATTTTTTTGAAACGCGGCCGTGAGGCATCGGTGAAGCGTTTTCACCCTTGGGTATTTTCAGGGGCGATTCACAAGATGGAAGGTACGCCTGCGGAAGGAGAATGGGTGGAGATAAAAGACTTTCAGAACGAAACGCTCGGCTTTGGTCATTACCAAAAAGGCACAATTACCGTTCGGATGCTGTCGTTCGCATCGAAGCATCCGGACGAAAAGATTTTCGAGGAGAAGATGGCCAATGCGCACAGGCAAAGAGTGCTTACGAATGTCATCAACGAACATACGAATGGGTACCGCTTGATACATGGAGAAGGGGATGGCTTGCCTGGATTGATCGTCGATATCTATAACGGAGTGGCAGTCATGCAGGCACATAGCGTAGGGATGCAGACGGATCGTCAGTTGATCGCCGAGGCAATCAAAAAGACCCTGCTCAATTCAGTCCATTCCATTTACTACAAAAGCCAGAGCACGCTGAACGTAAAAACAGAAAATGAATATTTGCTGGGATTGGGCGCGGTGCCCCACGTCATCACCGAACACGGCAATAAATTTTATGTGGATTGGGAGGAAGGTCAAAAAACCGGTTTCTTTCTGGATCAGCGGGAGAATCGGAAACTCGTGGGACAAATGAGTAAAGGCATTTCCGTGCTGAACACCTTCTGCTACACGGGCGGATTTTCAGTCTATGCCCTGAATGAGGGTGCTTCTCTCGTTCACTCCGTCGATGCGTCTGAAAAAGCCATCCGCTTGACTCGCAAAAATATTGAGCTCAATGGGTTTGATGCACAACAACACGAGTGCTTCGCGATGGACACGTTTGATTTTTTGAAAGACAAAAAGAACGTGTATGACCTCATTGTGCTGGACCCGCCCGCGTTCGCCAAGCACAAGGACGCTCGTCATCAGGCGATGAAGGGTTATCAACGCCTGAATGCCGAAGCGATGCGCGTGATTAAGCCGAACGGAATCATTTTTACTTTTTCTTGCTCTCAGGTGGTGGATAAGCAGCTGTTTTATGACACTGTTGTGTCTTCGGCAATTCAAGCGGGAAGAGAAATTAAAGTGTTGCAACACCTTGGTCAGCCCGGGGATCACCCGGTTTCTATTTACCATCCCGAAGGAGAGTATTTGAAAGGACTGGTGCTATACGTTTCATGATTTACCTCGGGCGCCTTTGCGCTCGTGGAACGCGCCTTGATATTCGGGGTCGTCCCTTCTTTTTTGACGATCTATTTCGCGGGCCATTTCTTGCTGTTCTTCGAATGGGGTTTCTTCAATCGCGACCTCCGTTGGCATTTTTCTTACTTTAATCTTTTCACGGATCAGTTTTTCGATTTTCTCGATGTGATATACTTCTGCCTTGGTCGCGAAAGTGATCGCTTTGCCATCCTGAAAAGCGCGTCCCGTTCTGCCAATGCGGTGCACATAATCTTCATACAAAACGGGCACATCGAAATTGATCACATGCGATACTTTTTCAACGTCGATCCCCCGCGCCGCCACGTCGGTAGCTACCAGAATGCGCAGTTGACCTTCGCGAAATTCATTCATCGCGTTGATGCGGGTGTTTTGGCCCTTGTTGGAGTGGATGACACGAACAGGCCCTAATTTTCTTCGCTCTATGAATTTGAAAACATTGTCGGCGGCTTCTTTGGTGCGTGTAAAAATCATCACGCGATTGAATTCATCTGCCTTCGAAAGGAGATGTTCCAGAAAATTGATCTTGGTGCGGAGATTGGGAACGTGATAAACTTCTTGCGCCACTTGTGATGCGGTCGTGGCTTGTGGGGTAATTTCTACCCGGGTAGGGAATTCCAAAAATTCTTGAGACAGTCTTTCCACTTTTTCCGGAAAAGTGGCTGAGAATAACAAGTTCTGCCGTTTGGAGGGCAGCACCTCAAAAATTCTTCGGAGCTGAGGCATAAAACCCATGTCCATCATGCGGTCGGCTTCGTCAAGGACGAGCGTTTTGATTTGCTTTGCAGGCAATTCATTTCTCAAGTAAATCTCCATGAATCGGCCGGGAGTAGCGATGATGATGTCAACTCCTTTTCTTAGTTCATCGATTTGAGTCTTAGGGCCAACGCCGCCATACAACGCGGCAAGTCTCAGGTCCGAGAACTTGGCAAGGGCAGATGCATGAGCATGGATCTGAACCGCAAGCTCCTTGGTGGGAACCAAGATCAGGGCTCTCGGGTCAATTCCCTGTGCATATTTTATTTTCATCAGCAAGGGCAACACATAAGCCGCCGTCTTACCCGTGCCCGTTTGCGCAATACCGATGACTTGCTGCCCCCCAAGAATCAAAGGAATGCACTTTTGCTGGATTTCGGTGGGCGCAGCAAAGCCGGCCTCCTCAATGGCCTGAAAAAGCTGCTTGTTGAACTTGAAGTCGGACCACTGCATCGTTGGTTGTTGGTTATTGGTTAATCGTTATTGGCTGTTATCCGTTGTCGAATAACGATTAACTGATAACGAATATCTTTGCAAGATAATGAACACTCTCATTCTCAACGCGAAATTAGTCAACGAAGGCGAAGTCTTCGATGCCGACCTCTTAATCAAAGGACAGCGAATAGAAAAAATAGGGAAAGACTTGCAATCTCACCGTGCCGACGAGATTGTTGATGCGAAGGGACAACATCTTTTGCCGGGTGCCATCGATGATCAAGTTCATTTTCGGGAGCCGGGCCTTACCCACAAGGGAAATATTTTTTCAGAATCACGGGCAGCTGTTGCTGGCGGGGTGACAAGTTTCATGGAAATGCCAAATACTTCCCCGCCTACGTTCACCCAAGAACTGTTGGAGCAGAAGTACCAAATTGCCTCGAAAAATTCTTTGGCGAATTATTCTTTTTTTGTCGGGGCATCCAATGACAATCTTGATGAGGTTTTGAAAACGGATGTAAAGAAAGTTTGCGGACTTAAAATCTTCATGGGCTCATCCACAGGAAACTTGTTGGTTGACAATGAGAAGACATTGGAAGGATTTTTTTCCAAATTTCCTGCGTTGATCGCCACCCACTGTGAAGACGAACCAACGATTCGGAAAAATACGGAAGACTGGAAAAGTAAATTTGGTGAGAACGTACCGATTCATGAGCACATGTTCATCCGGAGTGAGGAAGCCTGTTATCGGTCCTCGTCGTTTGCGGTGGGCTTGGCCAAAAAATATGGAACGAAGCTGCACATCCTTCATATCTCAACAGCGAAGGAAATCGCGTTATTCGACAATTCCATTCCACTGGAAAAAAAGAAAATCACAGCGGAGGCCTGCGTCCATCACCTTTGGTTTAATGATTCGGATTATGAAAAACTGGGAACAAGAATCAAATGGAATCCTGCAATAAAAACGAAAAACGACCAGCAGGCAATCTTGGACGCCGTGCTGGATAATCATATTGACGTGATCGCAACGGACCACGCGCCTCACACCCTTGAGGAAAAAAACAATTCGTATTTCAAAGCTCCTTCCGGAGGGCCCTTGGTGCAGCATAGTTTGGTGGCCATGCTCGAGTTTTTTCATCGCGGAAAAATTTCTTTGGAACGGGTAGTTGAAAAAATGAGCCACAGTCCGGCGATTCTCTTTCAAATTGAAAAGCGAGGGTTCATTAGGGAGGGATATTTTGCTGACCTCGTCTTGGTTGATCTAAATAAACCTTGGACGGTTACTAAAGAAAACATATTGGCCCATTGCGGATGGTCGCCGTTTGAAGCGCAGACATTTGCTTCCGCGGTGAGCATGACGTGGATCTCGGGAAATCTTGCTTACTCGGAGGGAAAAATCAGAGAGTATGGATCAGGAATGCGATTGACCTTTTCCAGGTAATTTTTGCATTTTCATTTGGTCATGTTACCTTTGCGATCCGTTGCTGCGAAAAGGGCACGGAAATCCGCCTTCAAAAAGCGAAGGCGTTAGATGGCGGGCATAGCTCAGTTGGTTAGAGCATCAGATTGTGATTCTGAGGGTCGTGGGTTCGAGCCCCATTGCTCGCCCTAAAATCAAAAGCCTTGACAGTGCCGTCAGGGCTTTTTTTTATTTCTTATCTTCACGCATGCTTTCGTGGACGGAGTTGCGAAAATATCCCCTCGATGAGAAAGTACAGGCCCTCTACCGGCACGCTACGTTCGTCACCGCCATCCGATATTATCGTCATAAAGTAAATCTCTACTTGCTCGGTGATGATTATGTTGAGGTCTTCGTCAATCACAAGAAAGCAATGATCGACAGAATTGACTTACTCGACCGTTCGCATTCGCGAATGAAATTTTATTCTGATCAAATCAAGCTGAGCCTGTAAACAAAAAAGCCCTCGCGAGGAGGACTTTCTGCTTCAAAAATGAAATGAACTTTATTTCTGCGGATTCGCTCCTTTTCCGGATCCCGATATGGATTGACGCATGTCTGTATCAGCTTGCACATTTTGCATCTTGTAGTAATCCATTACACCCAGGTTGCCATTGACAAATGCAGTTGCTATTGCTTTTGGGATTTCGGATTCTGCCTGAATTACATTTGCCCTGGCTTCTTGAGCTTTGGCAATCATCTCTTGTTCTAATGCTACGGCCATGGCTCTGCGTTCTTCTGCTTTTGCTTCAGCCACTTTCAAATCGGCTGCGGCTTGGTCGGTTTGAAGTTTGGCACCAATGTTTGCCCCTACATCTACATCTGCAATATCAATCGAAAGGATTTCAAATGCGGTACCGGCATCGAGCCCTCTTGACAAAACCAGTTTTGAAATTTTGTCTGGATTGGCAAGCACCTCGCGGTGCGATTTTGCAGAGCCAATCGATGTAACAATGCCTTCTCCAACGCGCGCCAAAATAGTTTCCTCGCCGGCTCCGCCAACCAGTTGCTGAATGCTGGCGCGAACGGTAACGCGAGCAATAGCGATCAACTGAATTCCGTCGGCAGCCACCGCGGCAACTTTTGGGGTGTTAATCACTTTGGGATTTACTGAAATTTGTACGGCTTCAAAAACGTCACGACCGGCCAGGTTAATGGCCGTTGCCTGCTTGAAACTTAGACTTATGTTGGCCTTGTCGGCGGAAATCAGAGCTCGAATTACATTTGGCACATCGCCACCGGCTAAATAATGTGTTTCCAGTTCGCGGGTGGTTACTTGAAGCCCTGCCTTGGTTGCTGTGATGAGGG
>Ga0310811_10012152_pt1 | contig 11168 bp, 10 predicted proteins | sample YCmetagenome_FD_207642 | JGI IMG/M metagenome (GOLD analysis project Ga0310811, IMG submission 207642) | Soil microbial communities from experimental microcosm in Duke University, North Carolina, United States - YC | ecosystem: Engineered > Artificial ecosystem > Soil microcosm > Unclassified ... | reverse complement strand
TGGACCCTATGCACTTGGGGAAAGACCAACAAACATCGGCCAGACCATTTGAAAAGCACCTCCTAGGTGAAAACCCTTATAGGTATAATATAACCTAAGAGGTACCCGAAATGGGGTGACCAAAGTGGTTTTTTACTATGTTTTGAATATACATCGCAAGCCCTAGTAGCAGTTAGCTCTAGTGGTTACATCCACATCGCACCTCACACCTTAATGCATCATTAAGTCTCGCTATTGCTCGCATTCCGCTTTCGCTCAGTTCCGCCTTACAATGCGCGACTTTCCCGCGCTTCGTGTGCCTATAGCGCCTTTGTTCCTGCACCTTTCGCCTTATTGCGCACTTCGTGTGTTCCCCATAGAGTTGATCATTCCAGTGGACACCAGCTTTCTCTTGCATCCCCTAAGGGATGAGCCTATCGCACTCTTACTCTTCACTTCAACATTTATATCAGCTGCACCCTCAGCTGAGTTGAAGATCCTTCATCGGTATCGGTACTTGCACCAGCCCCAGTACAACCAACAAACTCAGCATCTGAATCTACCTTTGACAGGCCACTCACCATTTCAATGGGATTCAACTCACAATGGAACTTCAGCAAAAAGATACATAGGTGGCCTGTCTTCTTGATCAAAGTCTTGAGCATTGACTCCTGGTTTGCAAAGTCATCTTGCTGTGAAAGAAGATGAGCCATGCAACAACCCTTGCTCTTGAAAGGACAGACAGGTGAACATTTAGCTTTCAACCATCTGACATCAAGAATCATCATATTTCCCCGGCCCATCTGTCAACATCAACAATATATATATCATTGGCATACATGGGCCCACCCGTACACATCAGAAATAATTGTACTCCCAGCCCATCCGTCATCATCAAGGATATACACAACATGGGCCCATGGTCCACTGGCCCATCTGATATGGGATATTATGTAGGTCGGGTGGCCCGTATGATATGGAATTTGTCACTGAAGGGGCTCCATTTGCAGCATCAAGCAGCCTATCAGTCTGTTGGGCATGTTTGGTGAGTTGTTTCACCTCTGCGACAAGGTGTGCAACTGTCATGTTGATATTTGCTGACTGGTCTTGCAAATCTGTTGCAGGTCACTGATACATGTGTGGAAGGTGAGCAGTCTGTCAAGCTGTCAAATATAACAGCATAGCTTGATACTCATCACTTCCAGGCACTACAGAGGGTGCCCACAAAGATACCTCGCTTCCTGAGCCTCCCACAAAAGGACGATGACCGGAATTATGATGGTACAATGTTTCTCCTCTAGAGGATGGCGTAGCGCTAATGTTTTGAGGCACACTACCAGCGCGCTGTAGAGACTTGCATCTCGCCAGGCGTACAATCATGCATTATACCCCTTCCTACACACCGCTCTACTCTCATCCAGATGATCAGCCTCATGCGCAACAGCACCTACATATCTTTACAGGTACAAATTGTGCACGCGCACTACGCGCGTCTGTACTATTGTGCATCCGCGCGTTCACCTGTCTCCGCGTCCATCCATCCAACCATCCATGTCCCACTGGAGTCTATTGGTGCATTTTCCCATACTATTTCCTTTTGTCTAACCCATATCTGAATTGTTGTGTGCACTGTCGCGCTTCGGGCGTATATGAACTCATATTACATATTTTCATGTCTATAATTATCTTACTCGGCTCGTGCACTCGAACTTACGCGCCTAGCGACGCTTGAATCCTTACATATAATCTACATATGTTTTCAGATTCCGGGTCGATTTTTCCACCCACTTACTCCCACTGCACAGTAGAGCTACAATCTAAAATTCTATTGTTTTGTCTTGCTCTTTCGCACTTCGCACGATCGCCTCTACAAGCTCTCTGCTATCCTCCCCTCAGCAGTCATCTTACATTTGCTTAAGCTGCACATCACGTGTCTTTATCTTTACCCACCAAAACCTACACGCGCATCTTCACCTCATGTGTTTGACCCCATACATCACATCCATGCAAGTTACCACTTCATGCATACCATCTCATGCTTCGCACTCGCGTGCATTCACCTATAGTTCATCTTTCATGTCTCGCCCCTCGCGCATAGGTCTACACGCCCTACAGCACTTGAGTATCCCTCACATAGAGAGGATTCCCTTCACTCAGTAGCTGTCCTCGGGTCGAGCTATATCTCGCATTCAGGACTTACTGTGTTCGTCTTCGCATCTGTGTTTTCCCTGCAGTTCAGATTCCTCTTCTTCAGCGCATGGACTGTGGGGGTGGCTAGTGGGCACTTAAATAAGGGTAGGGAGATGAAGATGGCTGGTGTATATCCTGAGGTGAGTGCTGTGGGCTGGAGGAATGAAGTCCTGGGGTTTCATTCAACTGACTCAGATCTTGATATGCACGTCCAGCACCCTGCTACGTGCTGCCTATTCTGAATCGAGGCACAGGGCTGAAGAAATTATTGCATTGAGGCAACTGTGGTAGTGACTGGTTCCCGATGTTCAGTGGGAATATTTATGGCTGGTATGTTTCTCCTACTGGTTGTTGATACTTGCGTGCATTATTGACTTGGCTAGGAGCACTGCTGGGGTGTCTCTGAGGCTGGCTTTGAAACTCATACATGGCTGAGTAGCCTGAGGGTGGTGGAGGGTACTACCAAGGGCCAGGGAGCATCTGGGGGAGGCTAGCAGGACAGTTTACTGATACATTACCTACCTAATCAGATCAGAAGCAGATCTGTTTTCAACTAAATGCAGACATTAAGTGGATGTGTGGATCCTCATAACCTGATTTGATACCATGTTGGTTTAGGTACTAAGGCTAGTACAACTGCAGCTTGGCTGCAGCCCACTCCAGCTTGGTGTTCATCAGTTTGCTTGTATTTTGGCTATTTTAGTGAGCCAGGCTATTTATGTACAGTTGGGTTTGGTCTGTTAGCCATCTGGAGTCCCACGAACTAACTGTGAGCCAAAAAAAATCAACATCGGCTCAAGCTGGTTTATAAATACGTGTTGAAGTCTCATTTCCGGTTAGTTTCACTGTTACTCCTCAAGGCCTCGAGGCTCAAGGCATCTCACAGCATACTAACCATGAACCCTAAGCTTCCGATATGAGTTGACGGTATGTTCAGACTTGGAGAAGTTTTAGGATCTGGTTCATACAGTATGTTATTCACAAGCTGACTACAATTATAAAAAACATTAACACACTATGGACCCCACTTAGCTGTTGTATACCATGCTAGGAACATCATCAACAACGATGCAGTTGCCATCAAACGGGAATCCATCACTACCCAGCCATCTTCTGTACAGCGCGAATACACGATTCTGAAATGACTTGAATGCGGAGTTGGAATCCTGCACACTCTCTGGTTTGGTAGAGAGTCACAATATCATGCTTTGGTTCTTGGCCTCCTCAGGCCATCACTGCACGATCTTTTCTTTACACATGATCAAAAATTCAGCCTTCATACTGTTGTAAATCTAGGAATCCAACTGGTGAGTCATTTTGTGCTGGGTTTTTGCAGATGATGATGGTAGGTAAAGTGTAAAGTGTAAAATAAACATGGTACAATAATGAAATAAATGATAAATGGAGAAATACATACCTGGGAACTTGGTTGGACATGGGAATAGGCTGTGGGAAGTCAGGCACGGGAAAGTTCGCCTAAGGCGCGTGCAAGTCGCACAAGTGTTGCCTATGTCGTGTTTGTGTTGCCTATGTCGCATGCGTCGCGCAAACGTCGTGTTTATCGTGCTAGTGTCGTGTTGCATGCATAGTAATGTAGACTTGACCTACATAAACTTGCCGAAGGGGAACTATATCACCCACTGGAGAACCATTGGTGTGCTTAGCACGTTTCACAACGTGCATTCCAGTTACAGGGTCAACTGCACCAATCTTCATGTTATGGACATAACACAGGTACTGGTCTCACCATCCAATACGAGAACTTCGTCAAGGCATCGGGCACACAATGAGCTGCAATTCGCAGATGGTGTGCCCTGAGGGGGTCAATATATATAGGCCAAATTGATGAGTAGAAAAGTGCTCACCTTTTAACCCGGACTGGGGCCATTCATACTGTCCATCAATATTCACAAGGACAGCATCCCTTCAGCCTTTCAACCACTCGGGGGATGAAGGAGAGGCGTGCAAGGTTTGGGCCAGTAAGGCAACACTCGAATCATGGTATGAAACATGCTGTAAGCGAACAGTGTGCCATACTTGAACTCGATCAAAGGGAAGAATTGGAGGACGGTCGATAAGTGATCTTCTTAGAACCCCAACTCCATGGATCATGTTTCCGTTCCTCATATCACGTTGTAAGAAGGCCGAAAGAGCATGGCAGAGGTCCAGTAGGTTGAAATTGTCGGAGACGTCATCAAGTTTCATCCCAGTGCGGGTTGGATTGAAGTTCAGGTGGGTGGCAACATTACCAGTGGTAAATGTTCGAGGCAGGCCTGGGTAAATGCCAGCTTGATGCGACAGAGTAATTATATCCTTGGCCCTGTTGAAATAGTTAGTAGTAATGCGTGTACAATCGAGCTCCTCTAGGAGCGCACTTCATGGATCAGTTGGTTCTTCATCATCACACGCAGTACCCTCTTCCTCGCCCCCCTCATCCTTGGTTTCGGTACCAGGATCAATGACATGACTCTTTAGTGTTGTGGCAATTTCAAAGTGCCATAGCTTCTCCAATCGATCCAAGTGACGACATATTTGCGGATCGTAATCATTATTGTTGGTGTGTCGCGCAGGATCCTTGATTTCAGATATGTGAGCGTGTTCGGTAGCATCCACAGACCATTGAATGAGAGCACCGACTTTATGCATACTAGCAGTAATGCTCTGCATTAGCTCCAGCTTGGGTATAAACCAGTTGTCGATTGGTTTCTTAGTACCCATCCGTGCGCCCAATGACATGATGACATCTTCATTCTGATGAAATATCAAGAGCGATTGGTCGATAGATGTCAGTATGTTATCATCGGGAGAAGGGGATTGCGCCATGTATCGGACATCCATAAGGGCACAGATCGCTATTACAAAACGACGAGGGGCTGTACCAGCGATTAAGCCAACAATGTAGTGCTGAACATCACGGTGAACTCTCCCTGTGACTTGCTTGAGCTTTGAGATTCCACAAGAGAAGTGGCGGTAGCCTGTGATTGGCTGCAAAATCAAGAATCTAAAATCAAGTTCCAGCGCTTCAACAGCTACAAGGCACCAGTGAAGGTCGTGATCCCAAAATTCCTTATGCCAGTGGTGCAGAGATTCTGGCGTCAGAAAGACTGAGGGATCAGCATATAGCCAGTACATCCAGAAAGGTGCATGAACGCCGTTAAGCCGGTATTCGGCGCATGCTTCAAAAAAAGCTTCAAGGTTATTGGGGTCGGCCTCGATGTTTGCAAGCTGTTCAAGTGTGACAGAGCGAGTGCATTCGGGATGACGAAAATCATCCCCGAACTCAAGATATGATGCCATGGTGAACAGGGAAGTTTTGCCACGCACGCACACAAGCATACATGCCTCGGGGGTGTCGACAATGTAGGCTGCAAGAGGCGTGTAACAATGACGAACGTTGCCCACCGGATCTGACATCATGATCCCAATCTCGGCTGCTATCATCAACGGTTTCAAGACAATGACAAGACACTCGTGTATGAGGCGATCTTTGAGCACACCCCGCATCTGTTGATTTGGGTGCAAATACTGTGGGATAGGGAGGAGAGCTGTAAGTAGGAATGCCCTAGATGAAAGTTTGGTGCGAGTGCACATGCAGATATTCGCAAGGCCTAGAAGAAGTGGATGAGCGACCCTGGCACCGGTCATAGTGGTGATGTTTGTTTTGTCGGAAGATAGTACAGTCCCAAGGATTGTAGCGCCTCTAGGTAGTTGGTTCTGCAGAGCCTATGATGAGATGATGTGAATTTTAGAGACCCAGATGCACGTACCTGGATATCCCAAGCAAAATCACCCGTCAGCCACTCCGAATATACGCGCAGAACCCGCACTGCAGTAGTGTACACGCGACGAGGGACAAAGTCGAGCTTGTCATGGAAGAGGGGGTTGCTGAACAGACTCTCTAAGCACTCAACAGGATCCCTCCAGAATAGTCGGATCGGGTGTTTTGTGCTATGGGGCGAGGTAATGAGCTGACATTTCCAGCTCAGTCCCTTGGGGAGCATCTTGGCATGGCTTTGTAATTCTTTAGCGTTGTTGAAAGATAGTTTGAGTTCGCGAATCTGCAAGGGTGATCATCAATAAGAGGGCGAGGAGAAAGAAAAGTGCGAGCGCAAAAGATTACATACCATCGAGAGTGCCAAAAATTCATTGATTGCGGCCATACTGAGGGGAGACCGAAGAAGAAAATTGGCAACTTCCCACTCGTTCCTCGATGCAAAAGGATAAAAAAGATTATCTTTCCTGCAGTCTGCATACTCATCAGCGTCGAATATATCCAAGAAGGTTGTGCCGTCCTGAGAGTAGCAAGTCCCTGTGCCCTCGTACCATTCCTCTGCACTTGATGGTTCCTCTCCCACTGTGTCGAAGTGGTCTCCCCCAATGCCAAAATCCATTCCATCTCCACGATCAGGATCATATGAAACCATCTCACGATTCGTTCTTGAAGGAAAGTGAGAAGAGAGAGGATCAAGGGATCGCTGACGTGGTTCGACCAACTCTGCAAACTGCAAAATGTCAACCATATTGCGAATAGAGCTATGGCATGAGGTTCGGGGCTGGCTAAGGTGGCGAGCTACACTGGACTCCTTCGTGAATATTTTGCCACATTTTGGACATGATGGTATTGACATAAGGTATGCGAGATGAAATTCACACGTGTCCAACTTAACATTCATCATCATATGGAGCCTCTAGCCCTGTCTCGTTATTCTACACCCTCTCACCATTCCAGAAACTCTTCTTGTTCAAGTTCTCGCCATTCCACACCTTCTTCTCGATCCTTGTGCTCGTTATATTCCAACTTGAATCATTTTCCAAGTCATCACTACTCACTAACACACCGCTGCATCTGTACTCACAATCAACGACCTCCGATGTAGAGACTCAATCCTGAGTAGCCTCACAATGGCCCATATTGCGATGTAGGTCAAGTCTACAATACTACGCATACAACGCGACGTTCGCGCGACATAGGCGACACTTGCGTGACTTGCGTGCGCCTTAGGCGAACTTTCCCGCGCCTAAGCGCCCTATGGCGCCTGACTTCCCAGAGTGCTTTCCCATGTCCAACCAAGTTCCCAGGTGTGTATTTCTCCATTTATCATTTATTTCATTATCGTACCATGTTTATTTTACACTTCTGCACTACCTATTACCTTCTACCATCATCTAACTACACACTACTACGAGTTTTTACTATGTTTTGAATATATCATCGCAAGCCCTAGTAGCAGTTAGCTCTAGTGGTTACATCTGCATTGCACCTCACACCTTAACGTCTCATTAAGTCTCACTATCGCTTTCACCCACTTCCGCTTTGCAACGCACGATGTTCACATGCTTCGCGCCCCTATAGCGCCTTTGTTCCCACGCCTTTCGCCTTATTGCGCTGAAGGATCTTCAACTCAGCTGAGGGTGCAGCTGATATAATTGTTGAAGGGAAGAGGAAATGTGCAATAGGCTCGTCCCTTAGGGGATGCAAGGAAGCTGGGATCCACAAATATAAGCAACTCTAGGGGGAATGCGCAAAGCGCGCAATAAGGTGATAGGCGCGGGAACAAAGGCGCTATAGGTGTGCAAAGCGCAGGAAAGCTGCGTGTTGCGAAGCGGAAGTGCGTGAAAGCGGTAGGCGAGCAATAGCGAGACTTAACAAGACGTATAGGTGTGAGGTGCAATGCAGATGTAACCACTAGAGCTAACTGCTACTAGGGCTTGCAATGATTTATTCAAAACATAATAAAAAACTTGTAGTAGTGAGATGATGGTAGAAGGTAATGGTTGAGAGATAAAGTGTAAAGTGAAAATAAACATGGTACGATAATGGAATAAATGATAAATGGAGAAATGCATACCTGGGAACTTGGTTGGACATGGGAAAACACTCTGGGAAGTCAGGCGCCATAGGGCGCTTAGGCGCGCGCAAGTGTTGCCTATGTCGCATTTGTGTTGCCTAAGTCATGCGCATCGCGCGAACGTCGTGTTTATTGCGCAAGTGTCGCATTGTATGCGTAGTATTGTAGACTTGACCTACATCACAATATGGGCCATTGTGAGGCTACTCAGGATCGAGTCTCTACAGCGCGCTTCACGCATTCCCCCTAGAGTTGTCACCTGTGGATACCAGCTTTCTCCGCTTCCCCTAAGGGACGAACATATTGCACCCATATCTTCATCCCTTCAACATTTATATCAGCTGCACCCTCAGCTGAATTGAAGATCCTGCACTGAATCATTCACCATCTCGATCAGCATGCTTAATCAAAGAGGAGAACAGCTTTCCAGGAGGACTGCAGCTTGTGAGTTAATCTGTGCTCTAATTTTTTCTGCACTTTCTTATCTGCCATTGTCAGGAGTTTGATTCGAGTTGTGCCTCATTTTACCAAGCCGATGAAGAGGATGACCACTCCAACCTGGCCCTCGAGGCAGCTAAATCAAGACGCAAAGTGTGCCAGGCTCAAAAAGCCCTGGCGGATTGCACCTTGGAGCATCATATGGTACTTGTGGACCTCTACCGCCGTCATGTTGAAGCTGCAAATATGCGTCTATTAACAGCCAACCTCAACGTAGGGCGTATGCATATTGAGAGGGAAAAAAGTGGTATTCCGACATTTGTGGGTTCAAGTCCTCAACGTGGTACAGCCTGAGTGCGCTGTAAGTTAGGTTCGGCCATACTATCATATTGTTAATGAATATTGATCCATATTTCACATGTGATATAACCAGTAGTGCTTGATTTATGCACTACATACTAGTATATACTGTTTTCATGTACTCCTCCTGCACTATTTTTTCAATGTTTACCAGTGCTATCCTTGTGACCCTTGTGATGTCTGTGATGTCTGTGAGACCTTGTGTGGATCTGTGTGCACTTGTGACTCGTGTGAAACTTGTCGCCAAATTAGTAGTTTGCTGATGTGTTCCAATGGAAATTCATCCAACACATCATCTGGGAAGCTGAGGTGAGTTTGGCATGACCCGGATTCATCTGCTGAGGTTGTTTGTACTGACGTCTTTGCAGAAATTTGTATTCCCGTTCATCAACATATGTGCCACCAACAACACATCTGCTAGGCACACAGGACTGAAAGTGCGAACCAAACAAGCTAAATATAACTATGAAAATATGTAATAAGGGTCCTACTGCCATGTGTAGCGCAAAAGCGTGTAAGACGCTCAGAGATATGTTGAAACTACACAATGAAAAGCCAAAGACCCACGTTCTGTCGAGAATAACATGAGAACGCACCAATGGACTCCAGGGAATGATGGATGGATGAATGGATGGACGAGTAGGGCAAGATGCATGTGGAGCATGTGCTAGATACCTGCAAAGCAAAAGGGGCGCACATGCGCAAGACTAATCCTGGGATAAGAGCTGAATGTTGTTAGGAAGGTGAGTGAAGTCGAGTTTCTAAGCCCAGAGATGCATGAGTCTCTACAACGGGCTGACTTTACGAATTGTGGCATGCTCAGCGGGACATGTCTTGCGGCAGCTATCAATGCACTACGTAAGTCTAAAAGTGTTACATTTGATGTGCTGCAACTAACCCTACAACAGAAGAAATCCAAATTGCAAATGACCAGCCTGGAAATCTTTTGCCACCTAATGCTGAGTGTGAGGTGGGTGTGTGGGAAGACTGGGATGTCGGGGATGTCGAAGTTGACACTGGCCTGACTGTCATCCAAGCACATGTGGAATTGGTGAAGACAGCCTGTATGTTCTTTCATTATCATCATTGTTTATTCTCACTAGCTAATATCATACTGTATCAGAACACAACCATGCACGCACAGTCGTTGATTCCCCAACTCCCACATATGATGTCCTGCTTCCTTTTTGCCCAGCTCAATCCAAATGACCAACGCGATCCTTCAGAAGTTCCTCTTGCGACCTGTCCCCAATACGACAAAATCAATATTTTTAATTCAGCATGCTCAAGGTTTTTTTCCCCCAGTGATCACAGCGGCATTGGTGGTATGTGCCACGAGCACATTCATGCATGTCCAGCATGGAGAAAGGAGCACCCATGTTATGACTGTATCTTTGTTAACGTGAATCCGGACCTTGACGAAATGAGGGGTATGGATGTTGCTCGAGTACTGACCTTTTTCTCTTTTACTTACAGGACTGAGACATATCCAAGTGCAGTTGTGCGATGGTTTGACACCCTCGGAGATTCACCTGATGAAGATACAGGGATGTGGGTGGTGCAGCCTGCTCACCATGCCAATCATGCCCCCAACATATCTATCATTCATGTTGACTCAATCTACCACACCTCTCACCTTATTCCCGTCTATGGTAGCCAATTCATTTCCCTCAACCTCTGGCACTACCAAACCTATGATTCCTTCCGAAAATTTTATGTTAACAAATATGCTGATCACCGCACATTTGAAATCGTGTCCTAAACTCTCAATTTTCAATACAATGTACTTATTATGCTTAATTTGATTTCACTCCTGTTTCCCTTAATGTGCTTTCAGTAGTAAGGAAAAAGGACAAAAAGCAAGAAGCAAGAAGTCCTATACTCATCTCGACGAAAGAAAGACAAGAATAAGTAAGGTAAGGAACCAGGTGTTTTACTGATGCTGTATCATTGCGTATTCAGAGGAAAATTTTCAGTGTCTTTTAGGTGTTGAAAATACTGATCCAAGATTGGATGGGAGAAGGCACTGATCGATCAAAGCAAGCAATGGACACCTCATGAGTCAAGCAGCATTTGAGACAAAACGGTTTAGAACACTGACTTTTTGTCTTTTGCAGGGTCAGCGATCTTTTTCTAAGAGCTCAGTTTGAATTCACTGTATCATCACATATTCAGAGCAAAATTTTCAGTGTCTTTTCAATGTCGAAAATACTGATCTGAAATCAGATGGGAGAAGGCACTGATCGATCAAAGCAAGCAATGGACACCTCATGAGTCAAGCAGCATTTGAGACAACAGTTCAGAACACTGACTTTTAGTTTTTCGCAGAGTCGACAGTGTTCTTCTACTAGC
>Ga0310811_10012151_pt1 | contig 11168 bp, 10 predicted proteins | sample YCmetagenome_FD_207642 | JGI IMG/M metagenome (GOLD analysis project Ga0310811, IMG submission 207642) | Soil microbial communities from experimental microcosm in Duke University, North Carolina, United States - YC | ecosystem: Engineered > Artificial ecosystem > Soil microcosm > Unclassified ... | reverse complement strand
CGGATGCGCGAGACGTCGGCATCGACGCCGATCGGATCGCCGCCCTCGGCGACCCGCCGGGCCGAGTTGAGGAGCTGCGTGCGGCAGCGCATCACCGCTTGGTCGGCCGGCACGAGATGCTCGCGGCTGCGATCGGCGATGGCGCCCTGCGACATCGACATCGCCATGTCTTCCATCACCACGCCCTTGATGCCGCTCCAGTCGTCCTTCAGGCGCGCGCGATCCTGCCCGAACCGGTTGGCCCACGTGCCGAGATAGCGATGCGTCGTCTCGTCGAACAGGTCGGGATTGTGCCGTCCGCTCATCTCGTTGAGCTTGCGTTGATCGACCGGCTGGCCGTCGAGCCGGTAGCTCACCGCGAAGGTCGCCGTGCGCGTGTCGGTCATCGGCACCTCGAAGATGACGAACTGCACCGCGGGCGACGGAATGATCCGCGTCGTCGGCATGATGATCGGCACGACGCGGATGTTGCGCCGGCCGTCCTCGGTCTCGGCGCCGAGTTGGCGGATCGCGGCGTAGTGGAAGCCGAACGGCGTGTCCTCGAGCAGCAAGGTCGGGGCGAGGTCGCCGGTCACCAGCGCCGCCGGATTGTCCTGGTCCTGGTTGGCGCGGAAGGCGCCGGTCATCCAGCCGGGCCTGGCGAAATTGGAATGCAGGATGCCGACATGGGAGCTGTCGGCGCCGCCCTCGAGCTGCGGCAGGTAGTTGACCTCCGCGTCGATGCGGTTCACCCGCATGTTCTCCACGGGGATGTCGAGGAAGGGCCATTGCGGAAAGGCCGGACACTTGGCGGCCGGCCCGAGATAGGCCCACACGAAGCCACCGCCTTCGCGGGTCGCATAGGTCCTGGCCTTCAGGTGCTGCCGCAGGCTGTCATTGGCGCAGTTCGGCATCTCGAGGATCGTGCCGTCGACGGCAAACTTCCAGCCGTGATAGAGGCAGCGCAGGCCGTTGTCCTCGTTGCGTCCGAGCGCCAGCGAGACGCCGCGGTGCGGACAGCCCTCCTCGAGCAGCCCGAGCCTGCCCTCGCTGTCCTTGAAGGCGACCAGCCGCTCGCCCAGGATTTCCACCCGCACCGGATCGCAGTCCGGTCCGGGCAGCTGCTCGGACAGGCAGACCGGATGCCAGAATCGGCGGAAGACCTCGCCCATCGTCGTGCCGGGGCCGACCCGGCACAGCAGTTCGTTGTCGGCCTGGGACAACATCGCTTCCTCCTCGTTCGTTCGTTGTCCCGAGGTATAGCCGGACGGCATCGCAGGTCCATGATTGCCGTGTCATAGTCTGTATCGATGCCATGAATAATCGTCATGACTTGGATCTGTCCGCTCTTCGCTGCCTCACCGTCCTGATCGAGGAACGCAGCGTCACGCGCACCGCCGAGCGGCTCGGCCTGTCGCAGCCGGCGGTGAGCCACGCCCTGGCGCGCCTGCGGCGGCGCTTCTCGGATGCGCTGCTGGTGCGCGCGGCGGGCGGCATGGTCCCGACGCCACGCGCGGTCGAGATCGATGCCACCGCGCGCGAGATCGCGAGAGCGCTCGACCGGCTGGACGATCGCGAGCGCCCGTTCGACCCCAACACCGTGCGTGCGCGCTTCGTCGTCACCGTGCCCGAATATTTCGAACGCGTATTGGCGCCGGCCATGATGGCCCGCCTGCTCCGCGAGGCGCCGAACGTTTCGGTCGAGCTGCGCGCGCCCAATCCCGATCTCGCCCGCGACTGGCTCGACAGCGGCGAGATCGATTTCCGCCTCGCCTGGATCCACCGGCCCCGCCCAGAATCGCGCTTCGGCAAGCTGCCGGAAGACAGGCTGGTCTGCCTGGTGCGCGAGGGTCATCCGGTGGTCGGCGAGCGGCTGCGCGCCGGCGACTTCTTCGACCTGCCGCATGTACGGCCGTCCGTCGCCGTCAATCGCGAGGGCGACGATGGCGACGTGACGCTCGAGCAGTATCTCGGCCTGCCCTTCCGCAGGCGGCCGGCGGCGCGGCGCCTGCGCGTGGTGCTCCGGGTCCAGAGCTTCTCGACGATCGAGCAGGTCGTCGCGCGCTCGGACGCGATCGCCACCGTGCCCGAGCGGGCGACCTGGGACCTCGATCCACGGCTGCGTCTGCGCGTGATGCGGCCGCCCGTCGCGCTGCCACCGCTGCGCGGTGCCCTCTATTGGCACGAACGCAACAATGCCGATCCGCAGCATCGCTGGTTCCGCCATCTGCTGCTCGAGACGGTCCGCCGGATCGACCGGTCGAGCCTGTCCCGCCCAGACTTCCCGGCGTGACCCCAGGGCACGAGCTACCTGCAGGTGACGGTGACGTTGAAATCGCGTCCGGACTGACCTCCCCGGCCGGCGGCGGTCAGGACGCCGTTCATCACCCGGCCGGACATGATCGCGGTGAAGTGCTGGGCGAAGTGGGTCTGCTGACCGATGCCTTGATAGGTGAGCGAGACATTGCCGTTGGCGTCGATGCGGCCGGTGACGACGTTGCGCTGACCGCGCTCCGACTGCGACGGCCAACCGTCGCTGACCTCGCCGTTGCGGATGGTCATGGTGGCGCCCCAGCAGCTCGGCGGGAAGCCCTGGTAGGCGCCGCGGCACCATTGCGAGCGGAAGGTGCCCTCGCACTGCTGCGACCCGCTGCCCTGCGCTCGCTCCGGCGTCTGGACGGCGGCCAGCTTCTTCTGTTCGTCGTCGTAGCGGGCGAGCGCGGGTGCTGCTTCTCGCAGCAGAGCGGCTTGCTGGTCCTGCGTCAGGAAGCCCGTGGCGGCGCGGCCTGACTTTTTCTGCCAAGCGGCGATCATCTCGCGCGACCGCGAGCCGAACACGCCGTCGGTCGCGCCGGTCGTGTGGCCGAGCGATGTCAGCGCCACCTGGATGCGCTGGCGATCGGTCACGGTCAGCCGCAGCGCCGCTTCGCGCGCTTCTGCCGCCTTGGGATCGGCCTCCTCGGCCTGGCGCGCCGCCGCCTCGGCGTCGGCCTTTGCCTTCGCTTCAGCGTCAGCCTTCGCTTTCGCCGCGGCTTCGGCCTGGCGCTGGGCCTCCTCGGTCGCTTGGCGCCTCGCCGCCTCTTCGGCCGCCGCCTTGTCGCGGACCTCCTGCTCGATGCGCGCCCGCAGCGCCGCTTCCTCGTCAGCCTTACGGCGGGCCTCTGCCTCGGCGCGCAAGCGCACCGCCTCTTCTTGCGCCGCCCGCCTCTCGCGTCGCGCCTGCTCGAGTTCCTGTGCGGGATCCGGTGCGGGCGGAGACGGTGTTGCGGCAACGCTGGCGGCAGGTGGTGCGGGAGCCGGCGCCGTAGAGGCAGGCGGCGGCGACGCTGTGCCGGAGCCGAACGCGAACCATCCGCCGCCCGCCAGCACGAGCATGAGTCCCGCTGCCGCCGCGACCTTCGTTCCGGTGCCCGATCTGCGCGATGGCGCGCGGTCGGCAGACGGCTGAGCAGCAGAAGGAGGAACAACAGGAGACGCCGCGCCCGGCATCGCGATGGTGGCGGCCGGCGCGCTGGCCATCGCATAGCCGCGCAACGTCGCGCGCCAGGCGGCGACGGATTGCGGCCGGTCGGCGGCGCGCACGGCGAGGGCCGCATCGATGCCCGCCAGAAGCGCACCGGAGTGGGCGCGCCCGGAACCCGCAAGCGGCGCGTAGGTGTCCTGCAGCAGGCGATCGATGGCGTTGGGCGGCGGGCTGCCGGTGATGGCGTGATAGAGGCTGGCCGCCAGGCTGTAGAGGTCGGTCCACGGACCTTGCGTCGCCGAGGTGAACTGCTCGACCGGCGCGTAGCCCGGCGTGAAGACTGCCGTCAGGGCTTGCGACCGGCCAGCGATGGCGGCGCGCGAGGCGCCGAAATCGATCAGGGTTGGCCGGTCCTCGCCGTCGAGCAGGATGTTGGCCGGCTTGATGTCGCGATGGAGGAAACCCGCGGCATGGACCTGCTCGAGGCCGTCGAGCAGCGGCGCCAGGATGCGATCGACCGTGGCGGCATCGAGTGGGCCGTTGGCGACGATGCGGTCGTGCAGCGTCTCGCCATCGACCAGCTCCATCACGAGGTAGGCCGTGCCGTTGGCCCGCAGGTAGTCGTGCACCTTGACGATGCCAGGCGCGCGATGCAGCGCGGCAAGCGTGCGTCCTTCCTCGACGAAGCGGTCGAGGCCCCAGGCCAGGTCCTCGGCGGCGGTCTGCGAACGCGGCACGACGGTGATGCCGTCCTTGCGCACGGCGAGCGCGGCGGGAAGGTATTCCTTGATGGCGACGTCGCGACCGAGCTCGTCATCGACTGCGCGGTAGGTGATGCCGAAGCCGCCCTGACCCAGCACGCTGACGATGCGATAGCGCCCGATGTTCTGGCCGGGCTGCAAGGTCACGAGATCGACGTCGGGCCGTACCGATCCGCCGTCGCCAGTTCCTTCAACCATGAGCGAGCCTCTCCGGCCAGGCTGCCAAGAACAGTGGCATGGGCTTCATCGACGAACAATCGACCGGTCGACGCACCACGCGCTGCATACGACATCGCCGGTGCCGGCGGCTTTCGGAGCTTCGTCTCACTTTGTGGCCAAAGTTGGCGACAATGATCGCGCGATGCTCGTTGACCGCGGCCATGTCCGACTTCACCGTGAACAGAGCGGGCTTGATCCTGGAGGGAAGGTTGCAATGGCGGCAAACGTTTTGGAGGGATTGACCACGGCGGCCCTCTTCCTGGCGGCCGCGGCCGGCGCGCATGCCGCTTCGTTTGATGGCACATGGTCTGTGCTGCAGGTCTGTCAGGCCACCCAGGAGGGCGCCCGCGGGTACACCTGGCGATATGATGGCGCGGTCAAGGGTGGCCATTTCGTCGGACAATACGGAAACAAGGGTCAAAGCCCCTCGATGACGCTCGAAGGAGACATCAGGCCCGACGGAACGGCGGCGCTGCAGGCTACCGGTATCTCCGGGGACGCGGAGTACAATATAAAGCTCGCCCAATCCCAGTCGCCCATTTCGTTTCGCGTCGTGGCGAAATTCGAGGGCAACAAGGGCACCGGCAGTCGCCAGGGTGTTCGCGTCTGCAGCTTCACGTTCAACAAGCAGTAATCGTCGGCCGGACGATCATCCCGGCTTGTCAAATCCGAGCCCCTCGTCTACGCAGTGCGCCGCCAACAGATAGCGGTCGAGCCTCTTGCCTAAGTAATCACCGGTCTCAGCAGTTCCCCGATCGTGCGGCGACGCTCACGCGACGCCGTTTGTTTTTGCGCACAAGCTCGTCGGGGCGGCGGTTGGAGACCGGTTTGGCATTGCTTGACCGCGCGGGTCCATTCGACCGCCGCCTGAGCTGCTCTCTGTCCGCTTCTCGATCGCCTCTGCCACGCCGCGCCCCCCGCGGGCCTCGCTCCTGCCGCCGCTTCGCTGAGCTTCCCAACGGGAAGAGCAAGCCGGCGTGTCCAATACCCTCCACGTGCAATGGACGATTACTCCTCAGACAGCTCCTCAACCCCGGCTCAACTGCAGCCGGTGTTGCGGTCCGCGATGTTTTCGCAGCAGCGGCAAGATCAGGGTCAATGCCAACGGCAGGCGCATCGATGCCTGGCTGATTTACCGATGCATGGCCTGCGACAGCACCTGGAACCGGCCCGTCGTGGAGCGCCGGGAGGTTTCGGCGCTCGATCCAGAGTTCCTGCGGGCGCTTCAGGCGAACGAACCTGATCTGGTTCGCAGCCTCGCCTTCGACGTCGCGGCGCTGAAACGCTGGACCGCCGATGTGGCGGAATTCGACGACGTCTCGGTGACCAGGCGCGTGCTCTCGGAAGGCGCCAGGCCAGTCCTGCTGCTCGAGATCGAGTGCCTGGTGCCCCGACAGATCGGGCTGCGCGCCGACAGGCTGCTCGCGGGCGAGCTGCAGGTGTCGCGAGGCTGCATCCAGCGGCTGGAGAAGGCCGGGCAAATCCGCACGGGGCCGCCTGGCTCTACTCTCCGCCGGTCGCTGCGCGACGGCCTGCGGTTGATCATCGACGCCTCGTCGATGCCTGACCGTAGCATCGATCTTGCGGCGGGAACGGCGCGCAGCGGCAGGCATGGTTGAGCGGGCCTTGGCGCCTCGCGGGCTATCGAGCAGTCGCCCGGCCTCGACCTAAAAGATGCAATCCGGCCGGACGGCGGCTGGAATGGGGTCTGCCGGCATGTCGAGGCGGCAGTGGTAGTCGAAGGCGGCGCGATACGGCGCGGCGATGCGCGCTTTCGCCTGAATGGGAAGGACGAAGCGGTTGCCGCGGCGATCGATCTGCTGGCGGCCATAGCTGATCGTGGTGCCGTCCGGGAAGTACGCCTCGAACACCCCGTGTCCTGCTGTCGAGGCGAACTCCAGGGTCAGGATCGCGCCGTCGAGGCACTCGAATCGTGGACCGCTCTTTAGCACGCCGGTTTCCGTGGTCTTGCCCGAGGGCCCGGAGATCGTCCACTGCGCGGTCGTCTCCTTGCGCGAGGATTCTCCCTTCAGGCGACCGCAGGTCACCGTATTCGTCTGGGGGGCCGGGGACTGGCCCACGGACTGGCCCAGTGCCGGCCCTGCCAGGACTGCCGTTGCCAGCAGCACGCCAACTCTTCTCATCCCGCCATGCTAGCCGACATGCCGGGCCACATCACCATGCCCGGCTGCATGTTCCGGGCAGCGACCCCACCCGCCCGGCCGCCATGTGTCGTGTCTCTTTCGCCATTCGGCGGCGCGAAATCACGCTCGGGTAACGCTCGTCCCTACGGTCATGGACTTGAATGGGCTCATCGAAATCGACCGGAGGCGATGATGGAAGCTCTCGTTCACAACATCGGGTTCGTGCTTTTCGTGGCGGCTCAGCTCCTCGCTGTCGTTGCCGTGCCCGCCATGCGCTTCGACAACGGGTTCTCCGAGCCGCGGCCGCGGCGCGCGCGGCGGGCCGGACCCACGCGGTCCCTCGCCGACCTGTAAGACGGCGCGAGATTGACGCCATGTGTCCATCGAGGCAGGGGATGGTCAGCGGGGCTGCCGGGATTCCCCTGAAGGGGCAGGACACGATTTCAGCTATCGCGTTACGCTCGACCTGCCGCGGTATCCCGTCGTCCGGGAGACCGTGCGCGGGATCGAGGCCGTGCCCCTCGCATGCCGGTCGAGCCGGCCCGCGCTTTCGTGCCCTGCGGTCGAGGTGATTGCCGCGACAAAGAGGGCGCCGTCGATGCAGTCGCAGCGGGATCTGCTGCGCAGCACGCCGGTGGACCGGGCAGGCGATGATCGCCGCCAACACCATCAAGCCGGCTCTTCTCATGAGGGCATGCTGGCCGCGACGCGTCACCGCAGCACGCTTTGACGGCATCTCAGCGCGTGCGCTCGACAGCCTCGCGCTTTCACCGGCCCCTGACGCCCCGCTCACGTTGAGCGAACGGCGCCTCGCCGAAAAACCGATCGAGCGGTTCCACCCCATCGATCGAGCGAGGAAGTCCTCATGAGCCAGCGTGTACGTCCGTGCGTTGTTTCGTGGCCGGGTCACGCTGCGACCGCGGCATCGGTGTTGCTCCTGCCCGCTAGGCTGTCGACGCGCGCCGCGCGGCAGGTGCCGCGATCCTGCAGCGTCCTGGCAATCAGCCTGGCGGGCCTGATTGCCATCGCCAGTTATGCCTTGTGGCTCGCGCCGTGGGCCGACGTCCCCAGGGCCCCCGATGCCCGCACCAAGGCAGTGCTCGCCGGATGTCGTTCTTTCATTGAGACAATCACGCAGCGCTGACGCTGGGCATGACGGTGCCGTGCTTCCATGCCGCCCGATCAAGCCCGCGCTCTTGCGATCCGTGACGGTCGGGCGCCGGTCGATCCGGCAACGGAGGTAGTGATGGAAGCTCAGTTCGGTGCGCTCGCCTTCGCGATTTTCGTGGCGGCTCAGTTTGTCGCGGTGATCGCCGCAGACAATGCGCGACCCGAGGATCCGCCGGGACTCGCGCCGCTGGCGCGTCCTGTCGAGCCCTTTGGGCGGCCCCGCTGCGCCGACGGGGCGCGCCGGGGGATCGCGGTCGCGGCGGCGCATCTTCCCTGACGGCGAGGGTGGGTGCCATGGCACAACGACATCGGCCTTTGGCCCGCTCGAGCAGCGAGGCTTCCGCGAATCGGGAGGCATCATGGGCGCGGCGCACAGCCAACGAACTCGGCAGCTTCGTCTGGTCGCCCATGACCTGGATCCTTCTTGGCCTGTTCGCCCTGGCCGAGGTCGGCAACTGGCGACTGGGCGTCGAGCTGGCGCAGGTGTGTGAGCTCGCCCGCGGAGAATTGCGGTCATCGCCGACCAATCTCGCGAAGTTGGAAATCGACAACATCTGCCGCAATCGCACCGCCCAGGACCTGTACAGGTCGCGCTAGAGCGGTGGGCTGGGGCAGCTGGCGGGGGCCTGTGCCTGCCGCAACGGCCAACGCCCCGTGCACCCTCGCGGCTGACCGCGCCCGACATTTCGACAGCGGCCAAGCAATAGACTTGCACTCCGGGCCAAGCGGAGCGACGGTCGGCCGGCAATGGCCGCGAATGCGGGGAAGGTGGCCCACATGTTCCGAATGTTGCTCCTGGCGGCTCTCGTCGCGCTGCTCGGCGGGACTGCTCACGCGCAGTCCACGCCCACGGCGCCGCCGGCGGGCATGACGCAGCAGCAGTTCGACTCCCTGGTCGATGCGATCAGCAACTCGGTTACGGAGAAGCTCAAGGCCGAGGGTGCTGCTGCTCCGGCCGCCGCAGCGCCGGCCAGCCCGGCCGCCAAGCCGGCGGCGTCCGACGGCAAGGGCAGCAAGAGCAGCAAGCCGGCCCCCGGACCCAAGATCGTTAAGATGCCGCCCAAGGAGGGGCCCGACGGCTTCGCGGTCTTCTTCGAGCGCGCCGACAAGGTGCTGGGAGCGACCCCGGTCATGTTCGGCCAGCTGGGATCGATCCCGCGCCTGCTCGATCGCAGCAGCGGAGGCGGCCGCACGCTCGGCAGCTTCCTCCTGCTGCTCGCTGCCATCGCCGCCGTGGCCTTGGCGGCGGAGGCCGTGCTGCGTGGGGCGCTGGTGGCGCCGCGCCGCCGCCTGGCCAGCCAGGCCGATCCGCAACTCGGCTGGCACTCGATGGCCAGCCTGGTTGGCCTGGCCGCCCTCGACGGTCTCGGGGTGCTGGTGGTCTGGCTGGTCTGCCATGGCGCGGTGGGCCTGTGGTTCACGGGCGAAGGCCACCAGGACAAGTTCGCCGTGGCCGTACTGACGACGATCTGGCAATGGCGCTCTGCCGTCCTCGTATTCCGCATCATCCTGCAGCCCGACATGCCGGCCGCGCGCCTGTGCGCCGCCGGCGACCACGAGGCACGCATCTTCTACCGGCGCGTCTCGGTCGTGCTGCTGGTAATGGTGGCCGGCCGGCTGGCAGCGCTCGTGCTGCGCGCGATCGGCACCCCGCCGGACGCCATCTCGAGCTACCAGCTCCTGCAGGCGCTGATCTATCTCGCCGCCTTCCTGTGGATGGCATACGGCGCGCGTGAGGGCGCCCGTCAATGGTTCGGCGGGCTGGGGACGCTGGCGCCGATGATCGGCCGGGTCGGGCGCTACTGGATCCCGGTAGCGCCGATCTTCTTCGTCCTGCTTGTGGTCACGCTCGCCTTCGGGGCGATCTCCGGCCGGCCGTTCATCGGGCAGGCGATGGCGCTCACGCTGCTGATGGTCGTCGGATTGCTGATCTTCGAGACGCTGATGCAGGCCGTGGTACGCCGTCTCGATTCGCAGCTGTTCGGCCTCACGCCGGCCAGCGACACGCCCAAGCTGCCCGACGTGGTGGCGCGCTGCATCCGGGTGGCGGCGCTGATCGTGGTGTTGGTGACGATTGCCGAGACATGGGTGGTCGAGGTGCTCGACTTGGTCGACGCCAGCGGCTGGGACGAGCTCACCCGGTCGTCGCGCACCGCGGCATTTACGCTGTTCGCGGCCTTCGTGCTGTGGGAGCTGTTCAAGTACGCCACCGAACCGTACATGGAGCGCAAGAACAAGAGCGCCGCCGAATCGATCGCCGACGGCGATGCCGCCGGCCCACCGGCATCGCGCATCAGCACCATGATGCCGCTGTTGCGTCGCGCGATGGCGGTGCTGATCATCCTGATCGCGGTGATGATCGCACTGGGCGATTTCGGTATCGACATCACGCCGCTGATCGCCGGCGCCTCGGTGTTCGGCATCGCCATCTCGTTCGGCAGCCAGACCCTGGTGCGCGATATCGTGTCGGGCATCTTCTACCTGTCGGATGACGCCTTCCGGGTCGGCGAGTACATCGATTGCGGTCGCGCCAAGGGCACCGTCGAGGGCTTCACCCTGCGCTCGCTCAAGCTCCGCCATCAGAACGGGCAGGTCCACACCATCCCGTTCGGCCAGCTCGGCCAGATCACCAACTTCAGCCGTGACTGGATCACGGTGAAGTTCAACCTGCGCTTCGCGCGCGACACCGACATCGAGAAGCTGCGCAAGGCGTCCAAGAAGATCGGCACCGACATTGCCGAGCTGCCGCAGTTCAAGGACGAGATCCTGGCGCCGTTCAAGATGCAGGGCGTCGCCGACATCGTCGAGAACGCCCTGCTGATCCGCTTCAAGTTCACCGCCAAGCCGGGCAATCCCGCCGCGATCCAACGCGAGGCGGTGAAGCGCATGTTCAACACCTTCCCCGGCCTCGGCATCGAGTTCGCCAAGGAAGGCGCTGCGGTCGTGCTGCACACCGGCGGATCGGTCGATCCTGGGCCTCCGCCCTCCGACGCCGCACCCGCCGCGACCCCGCCCGCCGCGACTCCGCCTGCCGCCCCGGCTGCCAACAAGCCGGCCGAGGCGTTGGCAGCCGGCTGACCGATCGACACGCGCCCGAAGCTCGTTCCGTTTCGATCGAGAACAGCCGAACGGAACGGCACTCTCGTCAGTCCGAGCAGGGGATGCGGGCGTCGCGGATAATCTTGCCCCAGCGTGCGACCTCGTCCTGCGCGAACGCGGCGACGCGGGCCGGCACGCCTACGATTTCCGCGCCGTCATCGAACCGGCCGCGCTCCTGTCGCCGGGCTTCCGGGTCGCCGCCGAGGCTTTCCGCCGCGAGCGCGACCGACAGAAGGCTTTGCTCGACGGCGATCTCGCCCGCTTGGCGCGTGGCCCGCTGTTCGACATCAATGCGGGCTTCCACGAGATGATGGCCGCCTGCTCCGGCAACCC
>Ga0310811_10012150_pt1 | contig 11170 bp, 7 predicted proteins | sample YCmetagenome_FD_207642 | JGI IMG/M metagenome (GOLD analysis project Ga0310811, IMG submission 207642) | Soil microbial communities from experimental microcosm in Duke University, North Carolina, United States - YC | ecosystem: Engineered > Artificial ecosystem > Soil microcosm > Unclassified ... | reverse complement strand
GGCCAGTTGCGCGCCCAGCTCAAAGGTCGCTACGCCGACTTCGACTTCGACGTCGCCCACTACAACCAGACTTTGATCAACGCGCTCTCCGATGTGGCAACGCAGGTCGAATCGATTCGCACGATCGATCGTGAGATGGGTGACGCACAGCGCGCGCTCGATGCGTCGAGCGAGGCATATCGGCTCGCGGTGATTCGCTACAAGGCCGGACTTTCGCCACAGTTGCAAGTGCTGAACGCTGACAGCAACCGGCTTGTGGCCGAGCAGACGGTCACCAACCTGACGATGCAGCGACGCGACCTTCAGTTTGCGTTGATTCGAGCGCTCGGAGGCGGTTTCGATGCCCAATCTGCCGGCATCGACGTCCCGATCGCCGCTGCCGTCCCGGCGTCTGCCGCGTCTGCCGTATCGGCCAACTGAGCGCCGCAAAGAGTCCCGCAAAAGAAGGCACATTTTTGAGCGCACGGGCTTTAGCGACGACAACATTCCACGTTTCCAAGACCACAAGAACGACCGAGAACTGGAGAGCATTTCCATGAGCGACACCCGACAAAATGCCCCGAGCGCGCCGACGCCCGCCCCGAACATCCCGGCGAGCAAAAGCAACAGCAAGCGCAAGTGGCTGATGACGCTGCTTGCTGGCGTCATCCTCGTCGCTGCCGTTGCATACGGCGTCTACTACTTTCTCGTCGCGCGCTGGCATGAGTCGACCGACGACGCCTATGTGAACGGCAACGTCGTGCTGATCACGCCGCAGGTGACGGGCACGGTCATCGCGGTGAATGCCGACGATACACAGACCGTAAAAATCGGCGATCCGCTCGTCGTGCTCGACCACGCCGATGCCCGCGTGGCGCTTCAACAAGCAGAGGCGAACCTGGCCCAGACCGTGCGGCAAGTGCGGGGACTTTTCGCCAATGACGAGCAGTTCCGAGCACAGATTGCACAGCGGCAGTCCGACCTCTCCCGCGCGCAGGATGACCTACGGCGCCGCTTGACGGTTGCGCAATCGGGCGCTGTCTCGCAGGAGGAAATCTCGCACGCACGCGATGCGGTCAAGGCCGCGCAAGCCGCGCTCGATGCGGCCGGGCAGCAGCTCGCATCGAATCGCGCTCTCACCGCCAACACGACGATCGCGAACCATCCCAACGTGCTCGCGGCCGCGGCACGCGTGCGCGACGCCTACCTGAGTCACGCGCGCGACACCCTCCCCGCGCCCGTGACCGGTTACGTGGCAAAGCGCTCCGTGCAAGTCGGCCAGCGCGTCTCTCCCGGCACACCGCTCATGGCGATTGTTCCGCTTGAGTCGGTTTGGGTCGACGCGAACTTCAAGGAAGTGCAGTTGAAGCATATGCGCATTGGTCAGTCGGTTCGCCTGACCGCCGACGTCTATGGCTCTTCCGTCGTCTATCAAGGCACAGTCGTCGGATTTTCGGCAGGCACCGGCTCGGCGTTCTCACTGCTGCCGGCGCAAAACGCGACGGGCAACTGGATCAAGGTCGTGCAGCGCCTGCCGGTACGCATCGCACTCGATCCGCGTGAGCTGCAAGCGCACCCGTTGCGCATCGGTCTGTCGATGCAAGTTGACGTCGACATCAAGAACCAGAGCGGCAGCCAGCTCGGCAGCGCGCAGAACACCGTGTATCAAACGAATGTCTTCGACAAATACGGAGACGAAGCCGACGCCGAAATCGCGCGCATCATCGCCGCCAACGCCGGTCCCGACGCCGGGACGACTTCGACGCGCAAATCTGCTGCGCACGAGGCGAAAGCGACGAGCGGCGCGGCGATCATGTAAGCCGGCGATCTACAACACGCAATGAACGCAATGGCCGCAATGACAAGGTCGATCTTAATGACGTTCAAGGAGCTTTTGGAATGAGTCAGCCCCAAGCGCCGCATCCGCCCCTCACCGGCGCGCGGCTGGCAATCGGCACGGTTGCCGTCTCGCTCGCCGTATTCATGAACGTACTGGATACCTCGATCGCAAACGTCTCGATCCCGACCATCTCGGGCGACCTCGGCGTCTCATCCGATCAGGGGACCTGGGTCATTACCTCGTTCGCCGTCGCAAACGCCATCTCGGTGCCGCTCACCGGCTGGCTGACCGACCGCATCGGCCAGGTGCGCCTCTTTCTCGCATCGATCGTTCTCTTCGTCGTCTCTTCGTGGATGTGCGGCCTCGCGCCGACGCTGCCGTTCTTGCTGGTCTCGCGCGTGCTCCAAGGGGCCGTCGCCGGTCCTATGATCCCGCTTTCGCAAACGCTGCTGCTTGCCAGTTATCCGCGCGCGAAGGCGCCCTTCGCGCTTTCGATGTGGTCGATGACAACCCTGATCGCACCGGTGGCCGGCCCGATTCTCGGTGGCTGGATCTCGGACAACATCTCCTGGCCCTGGATTTTCTACGTCAACATTCCCATCGGCATCTTGGCCGCCATCGCGACGTGGTTCATCTTCAGCACGCGCGAATCGACTATCAAGAAGGCACCGATCGATACGGTTGGCCTCGCGTTGCTCGTTATCTGGGTCGGCTCACTGCAAGTCATGCTGGATCAGGGCAAGGACCTGGACTGGTTCTCGTCGACGACGATCGTCGCACTCGCGCTTACGGCGGGGATCGGCTTTGCCTTTTTCGTGGTCTGGGAGCTGACGGCCGAGCATCCCGTCGTCGACCTGTCGCTTTTCAAACGGCGCAATTTCACAGGCGGCACCGTCGCGCTTTCGATCGGCTACGGGCTCTACTTTGGCAACCTCGTGCTGCTGCCGCTGTGGCTGCAGACCGACTTAGGCTACACCGCAACCGACGCCGGTCTCGTCTTGGCGCCCGTGGGATTGTTTGCGATTCTGCTCTCTCCGATTACGGGTCGGTTCATGCCGTACACCGATCCGCGCAAAATCGCAACCGCGGCATTTTGCGTGTTCGCGCTATGTTTCTGGATGCGCTCGCGCTATACGACAGGTGTGGATACCTGGGCGCTCACTCTGCCAACGCTTGTGCAAGGTATCGCCATGGCGGGGTTCTTCATTCCATTGGTGTCGATCACACTCTCAGGGCTGCCTGGCCCACGCATACCCGCCGCTTCGGGCTTGTCGAACTTCGTGCGGATCGTCTGCGGCGGCGTTGGAACGTCGATTTTCACCACTGCGTGGGACCACCGCACCAGCTTTCACCACGCCCAGCTCACGGAGCGCGCCAGCGCCCTCGATCCGACATTTACGCAATCAATGGCGCAAGTGGGCGCGACGACAGGTCTCAACACGTCGCAACAATATGCGCTGTTCGACCGGATGGTGACGCAACAGGCCGCGCAACTTGCCGTGAACGATCTCTTTTACGTGTCGGCCGTCATCTTTGTCGTGTTGATCTCGCTCATTTGGATCACCCGGCCAGAGCGCGCGGGCGGCAGCGCCGACGCCGCGGCGTCGGCGGCACACTGACTATGCGCTTGCGCCCGTCATCACCAGACGCTCGGGCGCAAGTACTCCACCCGCGGTGCGAGCCACCCCCAGCAGCGCGCCGTCCTGCTCGCGGTAGACGCGCACGCGCGCGCCCTCACGCGCAGCGACGCACTGCAATTCGGCCAACCGCAACCGCTGGCCCTGCTGGAAGCGCTTCGCCGCGTCTTGGGAGAGGTGAACCGGCGCAAATGTCGACAGCAATGCGTCGACAGGCAGCAGCGCAGCATCGCGCGCCGCAGAGTCCATCAACGAAAGAGCGTCGAGCGTCACGGCATCGTCAAGCGTCAGGTCACCCACACCGGTGCGTCTCAACGCAACAAGATGCGCCCCGCAGCCGAGCGCCTCGCCGATATCCTCGGCGAGCGTACGCACATAGGTGCCCTTGCTGCACGTGACGCGAAACTTCACATCGGGCAGTGCGCAATCGAGGATTTCAAGCAAACGGATGGTCACGGCACGCCCCTGCCGCTCGACAGTCTGGCCAGCCCTCGCGTATTCATAAAGCGGCTTGCCGTCGCGCTTGAGTGCAGAGTACATGGGCGGCACCTGCACGATTTCCCCGCGAAAGCGCGCGATTGCCTCAGCCAATGCCGTCTCGTCGACGTTCACAGGGCGTGTTTCGAGCACTTCCCCTTCGGCATCGCCCGTCGACGTGCGAATGCCAAGGCGCATCGTCGCCTCGTAGGTCTTGTCGGCATCGAGCAAGTCTTGCGAGAACTTCGTCGCCTCACCAAAGCAAAGGGGCAAAAGACCCGAAGCAAGCGGATCGAGCGTGCCCGTGTGACCCGCTTTTTTGGCCAGATAGAGACGTTTGGCACCCATAAGGGCGTCGTTGCTCGACATGCCGATGGGCTTATCAAGCAATAGCACGCCGTCGAGCGTGCGACGCGGCAAGCGCGGGCGTGAAGGCTGGTTCATCGAAACGGACACGGATGGAAAAACGAAAGATCAAGAACCGGGGATAACGCACACGCCCCCACAGCGACAGCGCGCGACTTCAATCGTCCTTCGCACGAGTTGCATTCGCCTCGTCGATCAGACGCGACATCTCGACGGCCTTCTCGATCGTTTTGTCGTAATGGAAATGGAGCGTCGGCACAGTATGGATGTGCAATCGCTTGAAAAGCAGATTGTGCAGATGCCCGGCCGCATGATTGAGCGCCTTGTGCGTTGCGTCGGCGTCACCTGTGAGCGTCGTGAAATAGACCTTTGCGTGGGCGTAGTCAGGCGTGAGTTCGACGCTTTGAATCGTGACAAGACCGATGCGCGGATCCTTGACCTCGCGCATGATGAGCTCCGACAAGTCGCGCTGGATCTGATCGGCGATCTGGACGTTGCGATTTGGGGAAGTACGTTTCTTCGACATAACGGATTCCTGATGCAATGGGTGCGCACCTTTAGCGCGGCGCTTGTGTGCCTTTCATCCCTATCGCGACCGCATCGTCAGCCGCCGCGATCCTAATCGGCACCACAAAAGCAAAGGGCGGGACAAGGCTTGCCGCCCGTCCCGCCCGAGCCGCCGCGCGCGCCGCGCTTACAGCGTGCGTGCGACCTCGGTCACCTCGAACACCTCGAACTGATCGCCTTCGACGATATCGTTGAAGTTCTTGATCGACATACCGCACTCGAAGCCCTGCTTCACTTCGCGGACATCGTCCTTGAAGCGCTTGAGCGAATCGAGCTCGCCGGTGTGGATGACCACATTGTTGCGCAGTACACGCACCGACGACGACCGCTTGACGAGACCGTCCGTGACCATACAACCGGCGACCGCGCCCACCTTCGGCACACGGAACACCTGGCGGACCTCGACCATACCCGTCACGATCTCGCGCTTCTCCGGCGAGAGCATGCCCGACATGGCCGCCTTCACCTCGTCCACCGCATCGTAAATGATGTTGTAGTAACGGATATCGATGCCGTTCGACTCGGCCACCTTGCGTGCCTGTGCATCGGCACGCGTGTTGAAGCCGATGATGACCGCTTTCGATGCCGTCGCGAGGTTGACATCCGATTCGCTGATCCCGCCCACCGCGCTATGCACGATCTGCACGCGCACCTCATCGGTCGACAGCTTCAGCAACGATTGAACCAGCGCTTCCTGCGAGCCTTGCACGTCCGCCTTGACGATGAGCGGCAGGTTCTTGACCTCGCCCTCGCCCATCTGCTCGAGCATGCTCTCGAGCTTCGCGGCCTGCTGCTTCGCAAGCTTCACATCGCGGAACTTGCCCTGGCGGAACAGCGCGATTTCGCGCGCCTTGCGCTCATCCTGCAACACCATGACTTCTTCACCGGCCGCGGGCACTTCAGACAGGCCTTGAATCTCGACCGGGATCGACGGTCCGGCCGACTTCGTGGCCTTCCCGGTTTCGTCGAGCATTGCACGAACACGGCCATACGCCGCACCCGCGAGCACGACGTCGCCGCGCGACAGCGTGCCGGATTGCACGAGGATCGTCGCGACAGCACCCTTGCCCTTGTCGAGCTTCGCCTCAATGACGAGGCCCTTCGCTGCCGCTTCCACAGGCGCCTTCAGCTCCAGCACTTCCGCTTGCAGCAGGACGTTCTCGAGCAGGTCGTCAATGCCATCGCCCGTCTTCGCCGATACCGCCACGAACGGCGAATCGCCACCGTACTCCTCGGGCACGACACCTTCGGCGACAAGCTCCTGCTTCACGCGCTCAGGATTGGCCTCGGGCTTATCGATCTTGTTGATTGCAACTACGATCGGAACCCCACCGGCCTTGGCGTGCGCGATGGCTTCCTTCGTCTGCGGCATCACGCCGTCGTCGGCCGCCACGACCAAGATGACGATATCCGTCGCCTTGGCGCCGCGTGCGCGCATCGCCGTAAAGGCCTCGTGACCCGGCGTGTCGAGGAACGTAACGACGCCGCGCGGCGTTTCGACGTGGTAGGCGCCGATATGCTGCGTAATGCCACCCGCTTCGCCGGCCGCGACCTTCGCGCGGCGGATGTAGTCGAGCAGCGATGTCTTGCCGTGGTCGACGTGGCCCATGACGGTGACCACGGGCGGACGCGGCAGCTGCTCGGCATCGCTTGCTTCGCCTTCGACGAGCAACGCTTCGGGATCGTCGAGCTTTGCAGCAACGGCATGGTGCCCGAGCTCCTCGACGATGATCATCGCCGTCTCTTGGTCGAGCATCTGGTTGATCGTCACCATCTGCCCGAGCTTCATCATTACCTTGATCGCCTCGGACGCCTTGACCGACATCTTATGGGCGAGATCGGCAACCGTGATCGTCTCGGGCACGTGAACCTCGCGCACGATCGGCTCGGTCGGCGCCTGGAACGCCGTTGCCGAATCTTGATGCTTGCCGCGGCCCCTCGGGCCACCGCGCCAGCCGCGATCCACACCGCCGCTCGAATCGCCGCGGGTCTTGATACCGCGCCGCTTCGCGGCATCGTCTTGCCAGCCGCCTTTGCCTGCGCCCGGCTTCTTCTTGTCGGCCGAGGGCGCTGCAGTCGCGGGCTGTTGAGCCGCGGCAGGCGCCGGCTTTCGGGCCGCAGGACGGGCTGGCGCGCTTTCGCCTGCCGGACGTGCCGGCTTATGCAGCGTGCCTTTTTGTTCAGCTGCCTTCGGCGGCTCAACCGGCTTTGGCGCCGGTGCCGGCTCGGGCGCTTTTACCTGCGCGCGGCGCGGCGTGCTCATCATCTCGCGGATGGCCCGGGCTTCAGCCTCGGCCGCTTCGCGACGCTTTCGAATATCTTCCTGCTCCATACGTGCCTTTTCTGCAGCCTGGCGCGCAGCGTCCTCGGCCTGCTTCGCCGCTTCCCGCTGCGCCGCGCGCTCCGCCGCCGCGCGCTCATCATCAGCCGCATTGCGTTCAGCCTGCTCGCGAGCCACCGCCTCGGCATGCTTTTTCGCCGCGTCTTCCTCGGCGCGGCGGCGCTCCGCTTCAGCTGCTTTCTCGCGCTCTTGACGCTCTCGCTCCTCGCGCTCGAGACGTTCCTGACGCTCCTTGAGTTCTTGGGCCTGCTTTGCCAGCAGTTCGGCCTCTCGGCGCGCCTCTTCCTCGCGCCGCTGCAATTCGGCACTCTCAGCTGCGACCTCGTCCGCCACTTCGGCCGCCGCTTCGGCTGCCACCGAAGCCGCCTGATTGGCTGCCTCGGACCCGGCTTCGCCCGCCTCGTCCCGCTTCACGAAAACGCGCTTCTTGCGTACCTCGACCTGAATGGTGCGAGCCTTGCCCGTCGCGTCGGATTGCTTGATCTCCGACGTGTGCCGGCGGGTCAGCGTGATCTTGCGCTTGTCCGCATCGGACGAGCCGTGCGCTTTGCGCAAGTGATCGAGCAAACGCGCCTTGTCCGACTCGGACAAGGCATCGTCTTCACTCGCTTTCTGGACGCCGGCCGCCTGAAGCTGCTCGAGCAGCACTCCGGCAGACATCTTCAATTCCGCGGCAAATTGGGCTACGTTGTTGCTCGCCATTCATTCCTCTTAGTGCAAGGATCGATTCCTTGCGGTTGACATCGGGTTTACGCGGCCGGCCTCCCGCCGGGCCGCCCCAAGGGAGGCCGTGGCCCCCTCGGGGGGGCAGCGAACGACCTTGAGCGGGGTCGTTCTTGCTGCGGCCGCCTTCATTTCAGTGCGCCATGGTCGTTCACTCGCTGAACCAATGTTCACGTGCTTTCATGATCAATTCCTTTGCGGCTTGCTCGTCCATTCCGGTCATCTCGACCAATTCATCCACAGCCAGCTCGGCCAAGTCATCGCGCGTCTGGATCTTGTGCTCTGCCAGCTTTGCCAGCAAATCGGCATCCACGCCTTCGAGGCTCTTCAAGTCGAGCGCTGCATTTTCGACCTGTTCCTCGCTCGCGATCGCCATCGTCAGAAGGGCATCGCGCGAGCGATTGCGCAGCTCGTGTACGGTGTCTTCATCGAACGCCTCGATCTCCAGCATTTCGTTGAGCGGCACGTAGGCAATCTCTTCGAGGCTTGTGAAACCCTCGTCGATGAGAATGTCGGCCACTTCCTCGTCGACATCGAGCCGAGCCATGAAAAGGTCGCGCAAATGCCCGCGCTCCTGATGCTGTTTCTGCGCCGACTCGTCCGGCGTCATGATGTTGATCTGCCAGCCTGTCAGTTCGCTGGCAAGACGCACATTCTGGCCATTGCGGCCGATCGCGACCGCAAGCTCGTTCTCGTCCACGACGACGTCCATCGAGTGCTTTTCCTCGTCGACGACGATGGACTGGACCGCAGCCGGCGCGAGCGCGCCGATCACGAACTGGGCAGGATCCTCCGACCATAGCACGATGTCGACGTTCTCGCCACCGAGCTCATTGCGTACAGCCTGCACGCGCGAGCCGCGAATACCGACGCACGTACCGATCGGATCAATCCGCTTGTCGTAGGCCACAACGCCGATCTTCGCGCGCACGCCGGAATCGCGCGCAGCCGCCTTGATTTCGAGGAGGCCCTGCTCGATTTCCGGCACTTCCATCTCGAAGAGCTTCATGAGGAACTCGGGCGCCGTACGCGACAGCTCAATCTGCGGGCCACGCGCGGTACGGTCGACCTTCGCGATATAGGCACGCACGCGGTCGCCCACGCGCAGATTCTCTTTCGGAATCAGCTGATCACGGCGCAACAACGCTTCCACACGGCCCGACTCCACGATGAAATTGCCTTTATCAAGGCGCTTCACCGTACCCGTCATGATTTTTTCGCCGCGCTCAAGAAAATCGCTCAGGATCTGCTCGCGCTCCGCGTCGCGGACCTTCTGCAAGATGACCTGCTTCGCAGCTTGCGCGCCGATTCGACCGAATTCAATCGAGGGGATCGGCTCCTCGATGTGCTCGTCAACCTGGACGTCGGGCTGCTCCTCGCGCGCCTCGAACAGCAGAATTTCCTGGTCCGGCTCTTGCAAGCCTGCCTCATCGGGCACGACGCGCCAGCGGCGATACGTTTCATGCTCGCCCGTCTCGCGGTCGATGTGCACGCGGACATCCACGTCCTCTTCAAAGAGCTTCTTAGTGGCCGAAGCAAGGGCGGCTTCAAGCGCAGCGAACACGACATCCTTATTGACGTTCTTTTCGCGCGCCAGCGCATCCACCAGCATCAAAACCTCGCGACTCATTATTTGCGGCTCCTAAAGTCAACGTGCGGGACGAGGCGTGCACGATCCATATCCGCGAGCGTGAAATCGAGCATCGCGGCGCCTTCTTTTCCCTCAAATTCCAAACCGATCGTCTCGCCGTTCGGCGCATGGACGATGCCCCGGTACGTCTTTCGTCCGTCCAACGGCTTTTTCAAAGTAACGACCGCCTCGCAGCCCGCAAAACGGGCGAAATCCGCCAGTTTTTTTAGCGGGCGATCAAGCCCCGGCGACGACACTTCGAGCCGTTCATAGTCGATGTTTTCAACCGTTAGAACGTGCTGGAGCTGACGCGTGACCTTTTCGCAATCCTCGATCGCGATGCCGGACGGCTGATCGATGTACACGCAAAGCATGCCGCGCCCGGTCCGCTCGAGATCGACTAACTCGTAGCCCATGCCCGAGACCGTGGTTTCTATCAGTTCCGTCAGTTGCACTATGCCCTCTAAGGTGTTCGCGCGCGCCACGCGAAACCTCACGGGGCCGCGCGCCTTGCCGGCGCACGGTAAAAGAAGTGCCACCCGAGATGCCGAACCGTTACCGCCAAAAAAAAATGGGCTGAACGCCCATCTTCTTACCGGTGGTCGCCACCTGAGCCGCACAGATATAGCCGCACGCCCAGCGACTTCGAGAGTTTAGCATTTTTCGGCCGGCCTTGCCAAGCAAGCGGGTGGCTCGCGTGTGGCAGCAACGCCGCCGCCACGGCGGGCGCGCCTGTCGCACGCCCGTTTTGAAGCGTCCGCCGTTCAAAGGGACGCTTACCCGACCAGGGACTTGCAAAAAGCACGCTCGCGATAGACTTCGCCCGAGCGCCAAACGCTCGCGGCCGAGCCCGACTAGCGACCACGCGACCGGTTGCCAGGCGCCGGCCGCTGCCCGTTAGCGTTCCCGGATCGATTACCACCACCAGTTGCCGCGCGATTGCCGCCAGTGGCCGCGCGATTACCGTTGGTCGCGGCGCGATTGCCGTTGCCGTTGCCGTTGCCGTTGGCATTACCGAAGTTGCGCTTGCCGCCACTCGGCGCCGCTCGGTTGCCGTCCACGTCACGCGTATGAGCCTGCGGCCCCTTCTTGCCACGAGCCGGGCCGCCGCCGCCCCGGTTGCCGTAGCCCGACATGCCATCACCGAAGCCGCCTGCGCCAAAGCCGCCGGCCGCGCCGCGTCGACCGCCTCCACGCCCTGGCTGCTCGAAGCCGCCGTGCGCTGTGAGCACAGGCTCCCGGTTGATGAAACCCATCGACGTTTGCATCGGATCGGGCTGGCGCCGCTCCGGCGTAGCGCGAGGCCCGCCTTTGTCCTCGGTCGGAGCCTTGAGCCCGACCGCGGCCATGAGGCTGCGGACTTGATTGTCCTCAAGCTCCTCCCACCGACCACGGCGCAAGCCGCGCGGCAGTGAGATCGGCCCATGGCGCGTGCGGATCAGGCGGCTCACCATGAGCCCCACCGCCTCGAACATGCGACGCACCTCGCGATTGCGCCCTTCAGCAAGCGCGACGTGATACCAATGGTTCGTGCCCTCGCCGCCGCCGTCGCGGATGCGCAGGAAGTTGGCCGGTCCGTCGTCCAACTCGATGCCTTGCAGCAGCTTTTG
>Ga0310811_10012148_pt1 | contig 11170 bp, 12 predicted proteins | sample YCmetagenome_FD_207642 | JGI IMG/M metagenome (GOLD analysis project Ga0310811, IMG submission 207642) | Soil microbial communities from experimental microcosm in Duke University, North Carolina, United States - YC | ecosystem: Engineered > Artificial ecosystem > Soil microcosm > Unclassified ... | reverse complement strand
GGTGCCTATGCAATTGCTGATCTGCCCTGCCGGTCCGGGGGAGCAGCAAAAAGCGTATTTTGAGATGTTCTCCAATAGCCGTTTTGAGGGGATCTTGCTCACGCAACGCAATACGCTCGATCCCACGGCGTTAGAAGTGCTCGTACGCAATGGTCGCCCCTATATGCTATTAGAGCAGACGCTTCTGGATGAGGGACTCAAGACGGCTCGCGAGTGGTTTGTGCAGCGGGGATATCAACAGGTCGGGCTGATTGCCGGTCCTGATTCGCTGCTCGAACCGGCCGCTGTCCAACAGGCCGGTAAAAAGTTGAGCGGGACACCGTTTCACTATCGCGAGATTTCCTCCAATCCTGACTCCTGGTATGCTCTCCTCTCGCCACAACAAACGGATATGCTCGCTGCATTTCTTTGCACAGATGATCGAACGGCACTTCGTCTTCGCGATATGCTTACGACATCAGGCGTACCTGTGCCCGTTCTGGGTATCGGAAATAGTCCGCTCGCCTGTTGGGCAGGATTACCCAGTCTGGCATTTGATGGGAAACAACTGGGTCGTAGCGCTACTCTGCGCCTCCTGAAGATGCTCAATGTCCCGGCTCCCCTGCAAAATGAGGAGGTATCTTTCCGCGTTGAGACAAACTCTTCCTCCCTCTAACCGGAGATTGTGATCGTTTTGTGATCCCTTCTCTCACTACCGGTATGCTATCCTACTAATATATCGTTTTACGACATATTAGTAGGATAGCAGTTGAGACACATTTTTGTGTCCGTCAACGTATAATGGCTAGTTGTACTGTCTTGATCAAACGAAGAATTGTGAGCGAGAAAGAAGGTAAGACCATGACAGGTTATACAGTAAGCGCGCTCGCACTTGATCAGCGAGCGCCAGCAGCACGTTTTGCACTGGCTGTCTCAGTCTTTGACAGCAATAGATTGGGCGTTCCCAATCTGAGAGAGGGTAATTTCACTGTATATAACCTCATGAGTGAAGCACGCTTCAGTATTACCGAGGTACAAAATACCACGGTGCCGGGTTTCTATCGCCTCTTCTTGAGGGCAGATCCGGTCATACAGACAGGTGAATGCGCGCTTGCTCTGGTTGTAACTGGAGGCCAGCATGTAGTAGGACGTGTCCCTGAGATTCCTGACAACGGACATGTTCTCGTCAAAGTAAGGATCTATTAGCGCTGGAAGGAGCCGGTACAGGACAAATGTTTTTGGTACGCCTGTAGATAGTGCTGTCTGGAAATGTCGTAAAAGGGGTGAATTTTCATGGCAAATCACGCTTTCGCCAGATCTCCTCTCCTTGCCGGTCTTCGAGGCAGGGTGTTGGGAGAATTCTTTGGGACGATGGTTCTCATACTTTTTGGTGACGGTTGTGTCGCATCCTTAGTCTTCTTTACGAACTTTGTTCCGCTCAACTGGATGGTAATTGCCTGGGGATGGGGTATCGCCGTTGCGCTTGCTGTTTACGTTGTAGGTGCGTTGAGCGGTGCACACATTAATCCTGCGGTGACCCTTGCTTTTGCGGTACGGGGGAAGTTTCCCTGGAAAGAGGTCATTCCCTACTGGATCGCTCAGGTTGCCGGGGCATTTGTTGCGGCCGCCATCCTTTTCTTTGTCTATCAGGGAGCCCTGATAAACTACGAAACTGTCAACCATATCACGCGTAACGTCTTCGGTTCCCCCAATAACCCGATCAATGCCGGGGTTGTGTGGTTTACCTATAGCAAACCGTTCGTGGGCACGTTTGGCGCGTTCTGCGATGAGTTCTTAGGAACTGCTCTGCTCGTCGGCGTTATCTTCGCCATTGTTGATGCACGCAATCAGCCAATTCAGAACAACCTCACGCCTTTTCTCATCGGCGTGGTCGTCGTAGGCATTGGTCTCTCCTTTGGGCTCAACACAGGATATGCCATCAATCCCGCCCGCGATTTTGGCCCACGTCTGTTCTGCTTCTTCGCTGGCTGGGGACAGGTGGCGATCCCTGGCCCCAACAATTACTTCTGGATCCCCATTGTCGCCCCTCTTGCGGGCGGAGTTACAGGCGGTTTGATCTACGATCTGCTCATTCACAGAGCCCTGGAACATCAAGCGCTTCCCCCTCCTGCCGGAGAAGCTGGCATTCCCTTACGCGAGGCTCCTGGAGACGATTAGTCACTCTACCAAACAAGGGAGCAGCAAAACTGCTCCCTGCCCATCATGCGTCTCCGCTTCACAAACCCGCCCATTTCCCACAAGCAATCTCTTGACTCCCGTTCCTTTCTTCTGTATACTTAACCTATAGGTTAAGTATACAGAAGAAAGGAAATGATCATGGCAACAATTGTCAAAGAACTCACGATCGCAGCAAGTCCTGAGCGCGTCTACAACGCCCTGACGCAGCACGATGAGATCGCACACTGGTGGACCAACGAGCTCAGTATCAGGCCAGAGGTGGGCTCACTGGCTGACTTCCATTTTCAACAGTGGGGGGCGGGTACCCTTCAGTTTGAGATCGTCAAGCTACATGCCGCGGAGAAAGTGGGCTGGAAATCCAGAAAAGGTCCCCCGCAATGGGCAGGGACGAGCGTCTCCTGGCAACTCACGCCGGTCCAGAGCGGGACACAGCTGGTCTTCACGCACGATGGATTTGCCCAGGCTGGTCCGGTCTATGAACAGACGGGCCGGAATTGGGAATACTTCCTGGGCAGCCTGCAAGCCTACCTGGAAACGGGCAAAGGTACCCCCGGGGCACCTCTCTACAAATAGGGGGACTGCGCTACCCCTTCTCACTTTTGTTGGAGGGACAAGGCCATATCGATGGCAGACGTAAGCTCTTGAAAGGTGAAGGGCTTTTCCACAAAGGTGGCACGAGGAGCCATATGCAGCGCACGAGAGATCTCATGTGGGCCAGCAGCACTACAAAAGATGATCGGAAGCGATTGTGTATGAGAATGAGAGAGCAGAGAATGGATGACCTCTACCCCGCTGATGTCTGGTAAGTGCAGGTCGAGCACGAGGACATCAATAGGCAAAGAAGACAATGTATTTGCTCTTGGCACATAACCAGGGAGGACAGGTTGCGCTAACAGGGCACGCAAACACTCATTAGGATGTTGATAGACCGTCACCTCGTGACCGGCATAGTGCAACATCATAACGCAGAGTTTCGCAATACGAACATTATCTTCCAGCAGACCGATCTGAGCCATACTAAAGCGTTCCTTGCATGCCTATGAGTACTTCGTCCAAATTGTAAAGTCTGAGCATGCCTCCTGTCAAGGTTTGTTTGCATCTAAAACGCTTCTCAGGCACTTTCAATCGACTCGACGCTGGCACGGCGATGCTGTACAATCTAAAGAAGCATCGTGCAAATACACAAAAACGTCTGGAATATTTGATGAGCGAAGATAATATGACAAGAAGGCCCCCGATAAGTGTTGTACGCTTTGGCATGGGGAAAGAGATACAGCTGTACGAAAAAGAGCTGCTGGTGACGAGCCAGGAGGAAGATCAGGATATCCAGATTCAACTGGAGGCGATTAAATGCCTGACGTTGATTCCGGGCGATCCCAATCCATCCAAACTTGTGCTCATGGCCGATCTGGACGACGATACCACGATTATCGTGGCTGAGGGGATGTCCAATGCTCGCGATTTTCGGGCCATGATCCCCCTCATACTCAAACAGCAACCTGAAATTCAGCTCGATCCCCCCGATATGGCTGAGCAATTGCGTCAGGCGCTGAATACGCGCCGGGCCTGGACACTCACCTGTTATGGGACGTTCCTGCTGGTCTGTATTCTTCTGTATGCACTCTATTTGCTTGTAGCATTCTTGGGATCACACCACCTCTAGAGGCCCTCCCAGGCGCAGACAAGCCGCGCCTCTACGGGTTATTTATTTTTATGCTTGCGAACGAATCTGGCTGGAGACCTGTCCCAAATCAGGGGTCTCAACCTTCTTTGTTTGTGGTGATCACAGGTGGGGATCATCACAGCAGTCTTTCTTCTCAGGGAATGGGGAGAAACTGGAGAGAATAAGAGGGATATTATGGCAAAAACAGATAAAGCCCCGGCATTTGTTCGTGTTGGAAATGCGCTGACGATGACGCTGATGCGCGCTGGCGTGAAGATGGGCTCCGCGCGCTACCCGATGTACTTGCTCACGGTGCGAGGACGCAAAAGCGGGGAGCCCCGTACGCTCCCAATCGTGATTCTTGAGCGCGATGGGATGCGCTATCTGAACTCGCCGTACGGCATGGTGAACTGGGTACGCAATTTGCAGGTGGCGGGGGAGGCAGTGCTCACACGGGGCGGTCGTTCTGAAACGGTCGCAGCACGAGAATTACCTCAAGGCGAGGCGGCTCTGGTGTTGCAGAAAGAGGTCAGGGACGGCCATCCCTTCGCTCGCTATATTGGCGTCACCGCAAACTCTTCATTTGAGGAGTTTGAGCACGCCGTAGTCACTCACCCGATATTTGTGCTGGAAACAAAATAGCGCAGGTGCAACAATGGAAGAGTCATTTGAAACCTACCGAACCTATCTCTTTGCCATCGCCTACCGTATGCTCGGTAGCGCGATGGATGCCGAGGATATGGTGCAGGAGACCTATCTACGCTACCAGACCACACCGCCTAAGGATGTCGTTCGCTCGCTCAAAGCATATCTCACCACGATCCTCACGCGCCTGTGTATGGATCAACTCCAGCTTGCGCGCAGAAAGCGAGAATTGTACGTTGGCCCCTGGTTGCCGGAACCGATTCTCACGACCGAGGAGGCTCCCGCCACGAGCGACCCGGAAAAGCGCGTAGACACGGAGGAATCGATCTCGCTGGCGTTCCTGGTCTTGCTGGAGGAGCTTCAACCGTTCGAGCGAGCAGTTTTTCTGTTACGCGAAGTCTTTGAGTACGAGTTTGCCGAGATTGCGACGATACTCCAGAAGAGCGAAGCCGCCTGTCGCCGCTCGTTCAGCCGCGCAAAGATCCATCTGCGCGAGCGTCGACCACGCTTCTCAGCCTCGCGCGAGACGCACCAACAGCTCCTCAGCGGGTATATTCAGGCCGTTGAGACTGGTGAGATGAAGACACTGATGAACCTGCTCTCTGAGGATGTGGTTCTGTGGACAGATGGCGGCGGGAAAACGAAAACGGCTGCGTTCCGTCCGATTATCGGACGCGATGCGGTGGCACGCATGAGCCTGGGTTCGAAGCGCTTCTGGCCGGAGAATCCGCGTATAGAGACGGCTGAAGTCAATGGGCAGCCAGCTGCGATTGTGCGCGATGGAGAACAGGCGTTCGCTGTGCTGACTGTCGATGTGGAGGCAGAGCATATTCAGATCATTCGGATTATTGTCAATCCAGAAAAGCTCGCTCATGTTTGAAGAAAGATAAGAGAAAATCGTTACTGCGACCTCTTGACATCCTGTCAGTGTGGTGACACATTCCCCCAGGCTGTGAGCAGGCTCATGTTTGCCACGAAGTCTGGCTGCTGCATCTCGCTCTGTGCCTGCTGGCAGAGCTCTTCGTAGTCTTCAGGCACGTGTGCCCATTTGCGTAAAAAAGGCACCATCGTTCGCATACCGAATTTGAGATTCTCAAAAAAGTATTGCCATTCGGGGGTTCCAACGCGATAATGCAAGTGATAGGTGTGCGTGTGGACATCGTGCAATCCATGCAACTCGAGCAAACGCACCAGTTCGCTGGTCACGCCCTCACCGGTTGAAGTAAAGAAGTAGCCTGCCCGATGGGCGGCCTGTAACGAAAGTGCAGAATGACGCGTGAGGGCTGGACTCGCACTCACCCACCAGCTCGGTTCGGTGACACGCACTACGCCCCCCTCGCGAACCATACGCTGATACTCTTGCAGGAGTTTGGGCCAGTCCCAGGTACGCAACCAGCTTGACGCAGAACGATGATTGACCAGATCGAAGGAATGATCGGGAAATTCGAGCATACGCAAGGCATCCATGACATGAAACTCCACACGGTCACTCACACCTGCCGCTTCCGCTTGAGCGCGTGCATACTCGACAAACGTACGACTGACATCGATACCGACCAGTCTGGTGCAGGTTGGCGTCGTTTTCGCGAGCTCAATGAGCCAACCTCCGGTCCCGCAAGCCACGTCAAGCACATGCGGAAAGACGGTCGGATCTGGCTGCTCTGATAGCACTCCCTCCATGCCGACGGTGAACATCTGATCCAGGACCTGTAGGCGGCTCAGTTCTTCCTGGCTCGCGCGATCCTGCACAAAGTAGGTGCTTGGTTGCTCTCGTCCCGGCTTTGATGGAATAGACATGTTCTACGCCGCCTCCTTGTTTTCCTTTCTGTTAGCGTATTCTGCCCTTATATTGCTAGTATACCCGCTTAGTACATTTCTGTCGAGCATCTCCTCTGCTGCTTTCTAAACCGGTGGGGGCGAGTTCATCGCCCCCGTTCGTATTGCTCCCCAGGCCAGTAAGTACATTCAAGGATCAAACGCGGAATGTACTTAGGGACGCCATTGCGTGCCTCCATGGCGTCCGCGAACTCCCTCGATCCCGCTTGCTCTTCAGACGAGGCATGCTACCTTTTTGCTTGCCACAGAAAACGTGTACAACGAACTTTGACTGAGCACCACTGGCCTTGATAGATAAGCCAGTGCACAAGGCCGATCAAATAGGATCGTTCAATGAAGACGGTCAGGTCACTACGAGGTTGTGCTGTTCGGAGGCGCTGCACGGGGGCGGCGTTTTCTGCCGCGCATGCTGAAGCGGAGGAGACCGGCGAAGAAGGCGAGGATGATGAGAAATGGGACGATGCGTTCGGGTGCGATGCCACCGCTGGTTCCTGGATAGAGATAGACGGTACCGGCAACCGCGAAGAGCTGGGCGTCGTTGTCGCCTCCCAGCGCGAGCGTTTTTATGGGCTGATTGGCGGGAAGCCCTTTCGCAATCAATCCCCAGTTCTGACCACCATCAGTACTGCTCAATGCGCCTGCATCGGTTGCCAGATAGAGCGTTTTCAACGAAGAGTTGCGCACGTCTATCAAGATCGCGTGGACAGCTGTACCGGAAAGAGGAACCTGACCACGCGTCCAGTGCGCGCCGGTATCTTGCGATAAAAAGAAGCCCCGGCTGGTTCCCAGGTAGATCAGATTGGCCTGACCACCCACGAGGCTAGCGGGCAGAATAGTGTTGATAGCAATGCCAGACGGCAGGCCAGTATTCAGGGAATGCCATGTGCGACTCTGATTATCCAGACGATACACACCGGCAGACTCCACACACCAGATATGCCCGGCGTCCGTATCCACGACGAGGTCATTGATTGGCTGGGAGGGCAGGCCGCTACCAGCAGGAGTCCAGGAGCGACCATTGTTGGTCGTGACCAGGACGCCATGTTGCGCGGTACCGACGTATATGGTGGACAAATGGTTCACGGAGAAGTCGAGTGCGGTATAGCGATCTGCGGGCAAGCCGGATACCGCTTGCCAGGAGTTGACCGCAGAGGAGCTGACGAAAAGCCCCTTGTCGGTTGCTGCGTACAACTGTTGTCCATTGAGTGAGGTAGCCAGCTGGTGGATAGGATCGGGTAAAGGCAGGCCCGAACTATGCTCGGACCAGTGTTGGCCAGAATCGGTGCTGACAAAGACGTGGCCTTGCTCATTTGCAGCATAAATCGTTGTGGGCGTACCGGCCCGTACAGCGAGCGTTTGCATTTGCGTGTTCGTCAGACCGCTGGCCTGCCAGTTGCCGCCACCTAAAACGCCCGCAGATGGGCCACAGGCTGAGAGGCAACAGAGCAACAGGAGAAGCGCGACCAGCAGGCCCACAAAGCACGCCTGTTTTTGTTTCCAGTGGCCGTGAGAGACAATTTTTGCGAGGGACACGATAGATATAATTCCTTTTGTTCCCTCGTAGGGGCGGGGTTTATCTCCGCCTCTACAAAGGAATGGATGGTTAACGACGAATGACTCTGCGCATGTAAATGACTGTCTCTTCCACCTCGTAGCCTTTTTTCAGCCGCTTCACCGATTTCTCCTTTTGCGGAAAAAGAATATCTTTCATGCCATTCAAAGCAGGTAGCGACTGGTCAACTGCGTCCGATGGCTTCGAGAGCATCGCCACTACGCCCCGACGCAGCAGTTCGATACCAAGTCCTAGAGCGACCGCGCCGACGCTGGCCGCAACCCCACGGGGTACCGGAGAGCTATATAAAACAGCGGGTAGACGCGATGGAGATGGCACAAGGCTGGTCGACGGGACAGTTAAATCGGCGCCGCACTGATGACAAAAGACATCATCAGCGCTATATTCAGCACGACAGTGATCACATTGCATAATACTCACACTCCTCCGTGAGGCTAAACATCTTTACGAATGAATTCAGGTCCCCTCTCACTGATGGAGAGGAGAGAACGCATAGCAAGATGATACTACTTTTTCGTTCGTTTCTCTAAGATTTCAGCAATTGCGGCTATGGCAATAGTATTTTCTTCGATCGTGTTATAAAAGTACGGCGAAATGCGTAAGAGACCCGGGCGTGAGTCTACAATAATACCACGGGTAGCCAGTTCTTTGACAATATCCTGTGGCTGTTCCAGTTCCAGCATCACAATAGAGCTTCTCAATTCGGGCTCCTGAGGAGCACGAACCGTCCACCCATGTTCACGCGCCTGCGCAATCAGGTCATTTGTCAGAAATCGTGTGCGCTCACAGATACTTTCTACGCTTACTTCTTGTACGATATCCAGGCCCCCATTGGCGGCATAAATCGCTGCCATCGCGGGAGTACCCATTTCTATACGTGTAGCATCAGCACGATAGTCAAACGCTTGCACGTCAAACTGAAATTGTTCGCGATGACCAAACCAGCCCGCAATCGTCGGTTCCAGGGCTGGAATGAGCCCCTCGCGAATATAGACAAAAGCGACTCCAGGGCCACCCATGAGCCACTTTAACGAGCCAGTCACCAGCACATCGATATCCTGCGTGACCACATTGAGCGGGATCTGGCCGGTGCCCTGGTAATCATCTACCAGGAGATAGGCACCATTGCGGTGAGCAATGTCAGCAACGGCGCGTATATCCTGAATATACCCACTGGTAAAAAAGACGCGTGAAGTAGCGACAAGAGCCGTCTTGCTATCTACCACCGCATCGAAGAGATCAGGCGATGTGTAGATGTGATCAGGGCTCTGCACAAAACGACACTGGACGCCCAGACGCTGCTTCACCAACCATTGATAGGTCAGCGTCGGAAAATCCATATCAGCCATCACCACAGTATCGCGCACGCTATAATCCAGGGCCGAGGCAATACTGCTCAGAGCGGTTGAAACATTGGGAGCAATGGCAACTTCGTGAAGCTGCGCGCCAATGAGATTAGCAAATTTCTGGCGCGCCTTCGCAATTTCGCCTAACCAGATCTCATACCAGGCATGTGCGCCCCATTCATTCCAGAGCTCGAGAAACTGCACCACATTCTGCATCGATCGTCTGGACAAAGCCCCCAACGAACAACTATTCAAATAGGTTTTCCGCTGCAAAATCGGAAACTCATCTCGATACGCTAACAGCTCAAGATGTTCAATGGCAGGAGGAGCAGGGAAGTGCATCCTGGACTCACCAATACTCATAGAACCTCCACCTCAGGAAACCCCTGCGACATGCAGGAGCGGAAAAAGAGGCGATCCTTCAACATCCTTCAACACTATGCCACGCTATGCATAATGTGCTGCATGCCCTTGATTCGCAGCGTCGTGGCTCTTGTATCTATTTTAACAGAGCTCAGGCAAAATTCACATACTTTTTCGTTTTAATAGACAAACGGGCAAGGATCAACCGCTCTCCCTACGCTGTTGCAGACGTAGCCTGGGAAATCCAGGCGGCGGCCTGCTCTATTTCGTCTCTGTTCGACCAGCGTCCCAGTGTGAGACGGAGGGCAGCCAGGGCTCGCTCACGCGCCAGACCCATTGCCATGAGTACCGGGGACGGCTCCGTACTCCCCTCATGACAGGCTGAGCCTGTGGAACTGGCAAGCCCGGGAATGGATGCGAGAAGTTCCTCGCCAATACAACCAGAGATGCTGATATTGAGCGTATTGGGTAAACGTTGCGTGGGATGGCCGTTGAGGCTGATCCGGCCCGGAAGTTGCTGTTCCAGACGATCCTGCAAGAGGTCGCGGAGCTGGCGCGTACGCTCCTGACTGGAGACGAGCTGTTCCTGCGCGAGAGCGGCGGCTGCGCCCAATGCGACCATAAAAGCGACATTCTCCGTGCCTGCCCGGCGTCCCTGCTCCTGACCGCCACCATAGAGCGCGGGTTCCAGCACTATCCCCCGACGCACATAGAGCGCTCCAATCCCCTTTGGCGCATAAAGCTTATGGCCCGCTACTGTCAAAAGGTCCACGCCAAGCTCGCTCACGCGTGTAGGGATCTTGCCCACGCTTTGCGAGGCGTCGGTATGAAACAGGATGCTGTGACGCTGGGCGATATGCGCAATTTCGGGGATGGGCTGAATCGTGCCCGTCTCATTATTGGCGTGCATGATACTGATGAGGATCGTTTGCGGCGTGATGGCGGCCTCGACATCGGCTGGCTGGACACGCCCATAGTCATCAACGGGAAGATAGGTCACACGACAACCGTAGAGACGCGAGAGGGCGTTACAGGTATTGATGACTGCTGGATGCTCTGTCACCTGGGTGATGATATGGTTGCCATGCCCACGCCGCGCCAGGGCTACACCACGTAGCGCCAGCAGATCACTTTCCGAGCCGCAGCCGGTAAAGATTATTTCGTCCGGCTGGCAGGCCAGCAGATCGCTCACCTGCTCACGCCCCAGGGCCATCCCTTCACGAGTCGCAGACGCGTAGGCGTGGGCGCTCGAAGGGTTCCCGAAATGGTGTGTAAGATATGGTAACATCGCTTCAACCACACGCGGATCAACGGGCGTGGTCGCGTTGTAATCGAGATAGATAGGTCTCTGCTTTAACCCGGGATGAAGTACCATGACGACTCCAATCTGCCAAAAAATACTGAGTGTGTACTCAGGGTATGCTGCTCTGGAAAAAGAACACACAAGACGGTTTTGCGGGTCTCTTACCACGAATCTCCCAATAGAGGAAACGGGTAATAGCGTTCTATGAATAGAACGAATGGACGAAGATGAGTGTATACAGGGGGTGAAAGGGGAGGCATGAG
>Ga0310811_10012147_pt1 | contig 11170 bp, 7 predicted proteins | sample YCmetagenome_FD_207642 | JGI IMG/M metagenome (GOLD analysis project Ga0310811, IMG submission 207642) | Soil microbial communities from experimental microcosm in Duke University, North Carolina, United States - YC | ecosystem: Engineered > Artificial ecosystem > Soil microcosm > Unclassified ... | reverse complement strand
TTTAAACATCAATCACAAAAAGATACCCCGGTTTTTCCAGGTGACGACGCCAGGGAATTTTGGGCGAGGGCAGAACATCGTACCGCCGAAACGGCTAAAAAATATAACCAATTGGGCCTTGCGGAATGCGAGGCAATAGAAGCTTTTGTAAGATTCAAATTTTGATAAAAAGCAAATATGAAAAGAAGATCATTTATCACTCAGAGTGCAGTTGCTGCTGCAGGTATTGCCATGCTACCCTCCGACGGTCTGTTTGCTTCTACCGCCAAAAAAGTAAGATTAGGATATATTGGAGTCGGGGTGCGTGGAATGAGCCATATCACCGAAGGGCTGCTTCGGGATGATGTAGAAATTATAGCTGTATGTGATACGCAGGAAAGCTCGTTAAAAATTTGCCGGGAATTTATAGCCAAAAATGGGCACCCTAAAGTAAAGGAATACACCGGCGGGCTTGATGCCTATAAGCGTTTGCTGGATCACAAAGATATAGATGCCGTAATTATTGCTACGCCATGGCAGTTTCATTACCAACAGTCAATTGATGCCATGAAAGCAGGCAAATATGTTGGTTGCGAAGTAATAGCCGGTTTAACGGTTGAAGATCACTGGGATATTGTGAAAACCTCGGAATCAACAGGCATGCCTTATATGACGCTTGAAAACGTGTGCTATCGCCGCGATGTCATGGCAGCGTTAAATATGGTGAGGCAAGGCCTTTTTGGCGAGTTGGTTCACCTGGAGAGTGGCTACCAGCATAACTTGAGGCAGGTGCTGTTTAATAATGGCAAGCAGTTTCATGGCGGCGGTGTTGAATTTGGACCCAATGCCATAAGCGAAGCTCAGTGGCGCACCCAGTTTAACATTGATGTGGATGGCGATATTTACCCAACCCACGGTGCCGGGCCATGCATGCATTACGCAAATATCAATGCCGGTAACCGCTTTACCAATTTGGTATCTTTTAGCTCTAAATCGCGTGGTTTGGCCGCTTATGTTGAAGAGTTATCGCCCGGGCACAAAAACTCGAAGATCAATTATAAAAACGGTGACGTAACAACAACGATGATCAATTGCGCAAATGGTGAAACAGTACTGTTAAGTCACGATACGCATCTACCCAGGCCTTATTCACTGGGTTTCCGGGTTCAGGGTACCAAAGGAATTTGGATGGACGTAGCAAACGGTGTATATATTGATCACCAGGCGAAAGAAGACGATGTATGGGATCCTGCAAAATTATGGTTTGATAAGTACGATCATCCGCTTTGGAAAAAGTACGAAAAGTTAGCCGAGGGTGCGGGGCATGGTGGCATGGATTGGTTTGTATTTAATGCGTTTGTTGAATCAGTTAAAAACAAAAGACAAACCCCCATAGATGTTTACGATTCCGTTACAATGAGTGTGATAGCCCCGCTATCTGTAAATTCATTAAAATCGGGAAGCTCACTGCAGGATTTTCCAGATTTTACAAAAAGTAAATGGAAAGAACGGAAAAATAACTTCGCGCTGGACGACAGCGGATTTTGACGGGTGTCACCATAAATTATTACAACTGATACTTGCGTGCGGGGAAAACCTCCCCGCATTTTGTTTTATTACCGAGTTATAAACGCCTGATATTATAGTATTTACTAGCCTTAAAATAACCGGCACCCGGATATGCCGTTTTCGATAACGTTCTCGCTGATTTATTCGGCCAAACCCTCTCCACGTGACCCTCTTTTTGTTAGTTTTACTTCATGCACGTGTTAAGACAGTATTAAATAACACAAAGCCTGGCAACTATAAAACCAACGGGCAGCTGTTTTTGAGGATTATAAAAACGGCAATAGCTTAATATCAGTACAAACTATTTTAAAGCTTTTTCAACTATAATACATAGCTAATACATGAAAAATAACCGAAGAGATTTTATAAAGTATTCCGGCATTGCTGCTACTGCGTTGGTGGGCGCGGCGTTGCCCCGAATAGCCGTTGCCGATGATAGTAACAGTAAACCTTTTAACGCAATTAAGACCAGTCAGGGGTTTAATATGCATGGCTATGCTGCTCCAAAAATAGATAAAGTGAGGATTGGATATATAGGGCTGGGAAGCAGGGGATCGGAAGCCGTGCCGCGTATACTTAATATTGAAGGGGTAGAGGTTAGAGCCTTGTGCGATACGAAGCCGAAACAGGTAGAATTAGCAAAAGAAGCCCTTAAAGGAACATCAAACAACCCCGCGTTATATTCAGGTACGGATCACGAATGGAAAAAGCTATGTGAACGCAGCGATATTGACCTGGTTTACATCTGCACCCCGTGGAACTGGCATGCACAAATGGCTATTTATGCCATGGAGCATGGTAAGCATGTAGCCGTTGAAGTTCCGGCAGCGCAAACCATAGACGAGTGCTGGCAAATGGTGGAAACATCTGAGAAGACCAAGCTGCATTGCGTAATGCTGGAAAACGAATGCTATGATTTTTTTGAGTTGCTGACTCTTAATATGGCTCGCCAGGGTTTTTTCGGCGAAGTACTTCACGGCGAAGGAGCTTATATTCACAGCATCGGAAGGTCGCTTTTTGACCCGGTGCAGCGGCCTGGTTTATGGAGGCTGGACGAGAACGCCCACCGTAATGGTAACTTGTATCCTACACATGGATTGGGCCCAATATGCCAGATCATGAATGTCAACTGCGGCGATAAATTGGACTTTCTAACTTCGGTAAGCACCAATGATTTTACTTTACATAATATAGCCGTTGAACTGGCTGCCAAAGACCCTGCTTATAATAAGTACGTCGACAAACATTTCAGGGGTAATATGAATACATCTATCATACGCACGAACAAGGGAAGGACAATTATGCTGCAGCATGATACTTCTTCGCCGCGGCCTAAGTCGTCCAGGTATCTCATCAGCGGTACCAAAGCAACTGTTCAGTGCGATGCCGGGCCGGCCAAAATCTCAACAAGTCATGAAGGTTGGGTTTCGCCGGAGGTTTATGCTGAACTCGAGGCTAAATACACACTTCCATCTATCTCCAAAGTGACGGAATTGGCCAAAAAAGTTGGCGGGCACGGCGGGATGGACTTTTTAACAGACTGGCGGCTAATTGATTGTTTGCGCAACGGACTTCCACTGGATCATGATGTTTACGACGCTGCTGTTTGGAGCTCGATAGCTCCTTTGAGCGAGTGGTCAGTAGCAAATGGCTCAAAACCGATAGAGGTTCCGGATTTTACACGCGGGGCATGGCAGTCTAATAAACCTTTCGACATTTCGTAAACCAATCGGAATGTGGGGTAACTAAAACAGAATTAATAGGATCACCAGTAAAGCAGGCTAAAAACCAGGCTACGGGAAGGGTTATGCAAAATAGTTTATAAATAAAATACGAATCACCTTTATGAGAGTTTACATCGAAAAAAATGCACAGGATTTAGGCGTTATTGCGGGCGATGCAGCGGCACAACACATCCGGAAAGCAATAGCCGAAAATGGTTCAGCCAACATTATCCTGGCAACGGGCACCAGTCAATTCGAAACATTAAAGCAATTGATCAAGGCCCCGGGAATTGCATGGGATAAGGTGGTTATGTTTCATCTGGATGAGTATATCAACATCCCAATTTCTCATAAAGCAAGTTTTCGGAAATATCTGACGGAACTGTTCCTTGATAAATTACCTCCGCTGAAAGCCGCATACCTGATTGACGGCGAAGCAGACCCGAAAGAAGAGTGCGACCGCCTGAATAAGCTGATTGATCAGCATCCGATAGATGTTGCTTTAATTGGGATAGGTGAAAACTGTCATTTAGCATTTAACGACCCTCCGGCGGATTTTGAAACCAATGATCCTTATATCATTATTGAGCAATTGGATGAGGATTGCAAACAGCAACAAATGAATGAAGGCTGGTTTGCCTCCCTGGATGAGGTTCCGACACAGGCTATCAGTATGTCGGTGCGACAAATCATGAAATCCAAGCATATTATTTGTTCTGTCCCGGATTTGCGAAAAGCAAAAGCGGTTAAAAACTGCCTTGAAGAATCAATAAGCAATTTGTATCCAGCAACTATTTTATCGTCGCACCAAAGCTGCGACTTGTTCCTGGAAACGCAATCTGCTTCTTTGCTATCGAACGATGCGTCTCATTATACAGTGATTGCAAATCACGAAGCATAGTATTTCAGAATAAGAATTATAAACGTAAGTAAGATGATCAAGAAAGTAAAACATATCCGACACCTAATGATACTGACATTATCAATATTGTTGTGCTCCGTATGTGTTGCGCAGGATATCGACACTTTCGATCATTACTTTAAACTTTTACCCCGTCCTCAAAGTGTTCAATCATTAAATGGAGAAGGGTTATCATCTAACGACATCCATGGCATTTGTTTTAATAACACCGGTACGGATTTGGTTATCCCGGGTTTGTTAAAAAAGCTCCCACGCTTAAATAGTCCGTCAAAGGGATCTCTTTCGCTGACACTTAAAAAAGAACTGACGCTCCCTTCCGACGAAGGCTACATTCTTTCAGTAAGAAACAAAAGGGTTGTCATCGAGGCAAAAAGCAGAAGTGGGCTATTTTACGGCATGCAGACCTTAAATCAATTGTTAGAGGATGCACGCGATCAAAACGTCCCGATACCTGCCTGCCGGATAACGGATTATCCTGCTATCTCGGTCAGAGCTGTTCATATCGACCTGAAAAACCATATGGATGTGCATAGTTACTACTATAAAACTATAGATCGGTTAGCGGCAATCAAGGTTAACAACATCATTTTTGAATTTGAAGACAAGCTGAAATACAAGAAGGCGAAAGAAGTTGGCGCAGCGGATGCGATCTCCATCGAAGAATTTGCTGCGCTAAGTAAATATGCAAAAGACCGCTTTATTGAAATAAGTCCGCTTGTTCAGGGCTTGGGGCATGCATCTTTTATCTTGAAACATGATACCTATAAAGATTTGCGCGACAACCCAACTTCGGATTGGGTATTTGATCCGCTTAACCCTAAAACTTACGATCTCCAGTTTTCAATGTATGAAGACGCCATCAAAGCTACGCCATATGGTAAATATCTGCACGTGGGTGGTGATGAGGTTGGGGCTTTAGGCAAATCAGCGCTATCTAAAGCTTCAGGCAAAAGTCCACTGGAACTGCAAATGTACTGGTTGAAAAAAGTGACAGACTTTGCTAGTAGGCATCATCGGATACCTATTTTTTGGGACGATATGGTGTTCAAATTGGGCAACCTGTACCAAACAACCTGGGATTCCACTTTAAGCACTAAGCAGGTAAATGAGCTTTGGGGTAAAAACAAGAGCACCCTGGATAAAAATATTCCTCTTTTTCCGAAAAGCTGTATTTACATGCGATGGAATTACGAGGCCCCGGCCTCCCCGGGTAACATATTGGCGCTTGACTGGTATAAATCGCACAACCTGGATGTTATGGCAGCAACATCGGCACAAATGTCTTATGCCATGTTGCAGCGCAATCAATCAAACTTCCAGGCAATTAAAGACTTTTGCCAGCTTACTGCCAGCAAAAAACTAAAAGGGATATTATGCACCGTATGGGACGATAGCTCCCCTCACTTCGAGACCACCTGGCGTGGCCTGCATGATTTTGCCTGGTTTAGCTGGAATAACAAAGATTACAGTGAGAAAGTCGTTCATGCCACATTCAGGCACCGGTTCTATTCGCCTAAACTGGAAGGAGAACGGTATGAGTTTGAGAATTATTTAGAAAGAGCGGTAAATGTTTGGGATACAGCATTTATTGTTAATGGCGACAGGGAAAATTATCACAAGTCGTTTAAGCTGGTGGGTATGCCCGATAAATCCAAAAGCGGGCAATGGAGTGTGTTATATAGCGACCGGCTAAAGCATGCTGCCGAAGCGGTTTCCATGTACGATACGGTAAAGAACCGGATAGCAGAAGCCCTGCTTCTTACACGAAGAAACAAGTATAACCTGCAGGTCTTCGCGCAGATCAATGAGCTGCAGGCCTATTCATCAAAATTATTGATCCTGCTTAAGCAATACGATGAGGGGACGTCAGTCGATGATAAAAATCTGCTGTTACGCAAGATCGATGCTTGCGAAAAACAATTTCCGGTGATCCGGTCGCGGCTCGAGAATGTGTTTGCGGTAACCCGCGTCATGGCCAGACCACCCGGCTACAAGTTAGACTCAAACCTTCACGAACATTTGGCAAGCAGTACCTATAATACCGACTGGATGTACTGGTACGAACTGGCAATGAACAGAAAAGTGGCGGAATGGGTGCAGTCTAATCGCGTTGAGCAATAAAAAATAAATGAAAAAGCAATAACCACTATAACCATACTACAAATCAACCCTGGTATTAATTGTAAAACTTTTGACCATGCAACACTTTACTTATCCTCCATTAAAAAAAGGCTTTTTGAGATGGAAAGTCATAACAAGCATATTGCTTGTTATGCTGCCGATACTACTATTTGCACAAACAAAGCCGGTTTCGGGCATCGTAAAAGATGAAAGCGGGAATGGCGTGCCATTTGTAACCGTTTCGCTAAAAGGCGGAACCCAGGCTACCAAAACTGATTCGGCGGGCCGATTTTCCATATCCGTTGCTCCCGGCTCGGTGCTGGTTTTATCGGCTGTTAGCTATGAGAAAAGTGAGCTCACAATTGGCTCTAGAAATCAATATGTAGTTACCCTAAAATCGTCAACATCCCAGTTAGGTGAGGTATTGGTGATCGGCTATGGCACTCAGAAAAAGAGTGACCTGACAGGGTCAGTCAGCCGGGTAAAGGGTGAGGACTTAAAGTTGTTGCCGACACAGCGGGTTGACCAGGCCTTGCAGGGGCGTGCACCGGGCGTATCTGTACAAAATACCGACGGTTCTCCGGGTGGTAACACGGTGATCCGTATCCGTGGATCAAACTCTATCAATGGAGACAACAGCGCGCTTGTTGTTATTGATGGGTTGCAGGGTGGAAATCTTACCTCATTAAATCCTAATGATATTGCTTCTATTGAGATTCTAAAAGACGCATCTGCTACGGCCATATATGGGTCACAGGGTGCCAACGGCGTTATATTGGTTACAACCAAACTGGGCAGGCAAGGAAAGGCGGTTATCAATTATACATTTGATGGCAGCGTTGCCAACCTGAGCAACAAGCCCAAGCTGTTGGATGCAGCCGACTATGCAAGGGAAATAAATAAGGTGCGTTTAGCGCAAAATGGTAACGGTGCGCAACCTCAGCCTATTTTTTCGGAAGCAGAAATCGAGGGATTTCAGAAAAATGGGGGAACAGATTGGGTTGACGCAGTGTACAGGTCAGCATATACTCAAAATCATCAATTATCTGTTAGTGGTGGCAGCGAGAAGGTTAGTTACCTGATATCGGGCGCCTATTTAAACCAGGAAGGTATCCTCATTAACTCCGCGTACGACCGTTATTCTATACGGGGGAATTTTAGAGGGGAAATTGCCAAGTGGGTTAGTTTTGGAGCGAATTTGTCAACATCCAAAGAAAAATCAAACTCAGTACTATTTGGCGGTGCAGTTAATTACCCGGGCAATCCTATATTAGCTGCACCCAGGTTCTCACCGACTATACCTGTATATGATTCAGTGGGCAACTACAGCGCCGCAGCATTAAGGTACGCCAATCCAACGCTGTGGAACCCGGTTGCAAGTGCGAAGGAGCCTATAATTAATAATGGTGTTATACATAATAACATTAATGCTTACCTGGAATTTAAGTTACTGGAAGGCTTAACGCTGAAAGTTACCGGTGGTGCTATCTTAACCAATATAGACGACTATAACTTTTATAACAACAAAACATTTACCGGGTTAGCGAAGAACGGAAGCGGTAATATTTTTACGGATAACAACACCTATTTTCAGAATTCCAATATACTTACCTATGATAAAACAATAAACAAAAGCCATTTTACTATTACCGCAGTTGCCGAGCAGAAATACACCAAAGATTTTAACTCGGCGATAAATGCCAGCGATTTTGCGGTGCAGCAAACGGGCGTTTTTGATGTGGGCGGTGCAAATACTGTAACAACTGCCTCGGCCTCATCAGAAAGGGTTATCAACTCCTACCTAGGTAGGGTAAACTACATTTTTGACAATAAATATCTCCTTACCGCCAGTGTAAGGGCTGATGGTTCATCTGTTTTTGGGAGCGATAACAAATGGGGCTATTTTCCATCGGGATCGGTAGCCTGGAGAGCTTCCGAAGAGCAGTTTATTAAAAATCTCCATCTCTTTTCTGATTTGAAATTCAGAGTGAGCTACGGCGTTACCGGAAACCAGGCCATTAATCCATATCAGACTTTGGCACATATAAGTTCTGGCTTCAACTACCCATATTTCGGAACTGATGTAACAAACCTGGGTTATTCCATTACGTCTACCTCCAACCCCAAGCTTAAGTGGGAGAAAACAGCCCAAACTGATGCGGGATTAGACATGTCGATATTCAATGGACGATTGGAGTTCACTTTTGATTATTATAATAAACTCACCACAGACCTGCTGCTTCCGAGAGTTCTTCCAAGTTACTCGGGACTATCTTCTATTCTCGACAACGTTGGCTCCATCCGTAACAGGGGTATTGAATTTGCAATTTCAGGAAACCCATTTGTGGGCAAGTTTTCATGGAATACAGGTATAACTTTTTCAGCAAACAGGGCTAAGGTAATAGACCTAGGCGGTGTGGACCGTATTGGTTTTGCATCAGGCGGTTTCGGTGGCCAAAGCGTTGGCAGTACATTCATGTACCTGGTAAAGGGCCAGCCATATGGCGAAATGATTGGTTATGGATATGAAGGCGTTTGGAAAACAAGTGAAGCAGCACAAGCGGCTAAATATGGACAGCTACCCGGCGACCCGCATTATGACGATGTGAATGGTGATGGGGTCATCAATTCGGCGGATGAAAAAGTCATAGGTAATTCTACCCCGAAATTCACTTTTGGCTGGACGAACAAGTTTAACTACGCAAATTTTGATCTGAGTTTCTTAATACAAGGATCAAAGGGTAACAGCATTTTTGATATATCCAGGATTGCATTAGAATCACCGGGTGGAACCAGTGCTGATCTTTTGCACAGATGGTCGCCGGAAAATCAGAACTCTTCCATCCCTGCGATAATTGACCAGGCTACAAGAGCTGCTTCGGGTTTGGTTAGCACGGTAAAAATACCTGGTACTTCCGCTAACAGAACTTCCAGGTGGGTTGAAGATGGCTCATATGCGCGCCTAAAAAATATCACTTTGGGTTATAACCTGCCTGCAGCCGTATCGCAACGGTTTCATGTAAATAATCTTCGGGTTTACGTAAGCGCCACCAATTTAATCACAATAACCAAGTATAAAGGCAGCGATCCGGAAGTAAGCTCATACACCGGTAACGATGCCCAGTTCGGGTCTGATTTTGGTACCTACCCGCAATCCAAAATATTCAATGTCGGCTTAAATGTTTCATTATAAATAGTTATGAAAATGAGAACTTTAAATTTATTCACTAAGAGGGTCGGCTGCCAGTTGGTAGCAACTCTTATACTTTTATCCTCTTGCAAAAAATTGCAGGAGGAGCCTAAAAGCGTTATCACTCCCAACAATTTTTACACTACCACAACCCAGATACAGTCTGCCTACACTGCTGCTATGAGCCTGTTATGGAGCCGTAACCAGGGTTACTCGGCATATATGGACGATTTTAACCAGGATGACCAGATCGTAAGGGGGGATTTAAATATACCGGAAAACTATGGGGCCGAGTTGTGGACCGCCCATTATTCTGCTTTGCTAAACATCAATACGGCTATAAAGGCTCTGAAAAAAGGATTGAAAAATGTAGACCAAAGCGAAATAGATGATTTGATGGGCCAGGGTAAATTTCTCAGAGCTTATAATTATTTCATGCTGGTAAGAATATTTGGCGGCGTTCCGCTGATCACAGAAGATACGCCCGATCCGGTTACTGTTAAAATGGCACGTTCTACAGTGCAACAGGTGTATGACCAGATTATAATTGATTTTACAGAAGCTATAGCTAAACTGCCGGCAACACGGACGGCGGATGTACGGGGACTACCAACCCGGGATGCGGCTAAGGGATTATTGGCCAAAGCCTATTTAACAATGGCTACTTTCCCATTAAATGCAACGGAAAACTATGCGAAAGCAGCTGAGATGGCTGGTGAAGTTATCGACAGTGCACGCTATTCTCTTGTGCCTGATATATCTCAGTTATTCACGGTCGCTAATCAATATGGTACTGAGATGATGTGGAGCCTGAACTCAAACGCTCAAAGCCAGGGGCCTGACCCGCGTATATGGTCTGACATGAGAGGTTTTGGAGATATTTGTGCCGAACCTACGTGGGAGCAGGCTTATCCAAAATCGCCAAGGAAGGACGCTTTTATAGAAACAACATTAGACGGGGTTCTTTATTACGATCTCGGCGATTACTGGCCGGGCGTTAAAAAGTTTCAATATGACACGCCGGATGATTTTGCTGCCGGCCGCTCTGTAGTAAGTATGCCGGTGATACGTTTCGCCGATGTATTATTGATCTTCGCTGAAGCCGATAATATGGCGAAAGGCGGTCCTTCGCAAAAGGCTGTTGATGCGATCAACCGGGTAATAGACCGTGGAAACGGTCATGTAATAAATGCGGAAGATCCTTTAGCCACTACCAGTCTTACTATGGAAGAGTTTGATAACAAGGTGATCATGGAAAGAGATTACGAACTCTGTTTTGAAATGGACCGCTGGTTTGACCTGATAAGAAAACATATTCTGAAACAGGAAAGTCTGCCTGATTATCAGATCAATTTTACAGACGATGATTATCTGTGGCCAATACCAACAAATGATATCCAGGTGGATCCGCTGCTCAAACAGAATCCGGGATATTAAAAGCGTTTTGCAGTATGCTGCTACATATTAATTTAAAATGGTTAGGCAAAAGGGTGGAATGAAGAAACTTATAATATTAGGAATATTAATATCACTTTGCTCTGTTCTGTTTGCACAAAAAAGGCCATCACAGGAATCGATGCGAAAGTTGGTGAATGATGACCTGAAATTTTCAGTAAAGCAATATAAGACACTGATGCGTATTTTACCTACTGGTAAAATGCCTAA
>Ga0310811_10012144_pt1 | contig 11171 bp, 9 predicted proteins | sample YCmetagenome_FD_207642 | JGI IMG/M metagenome (GOLD analysis project Ga0310811, IMG submission 207642) | Soil microbial communities from experimental microcosm in Duke University, North Carolina, United States - YC | ecosystem: Engineered > Artificial ecosystem > Soil microcosm > Unclassified ... | reverse complement strand
GCAACGCCAGATCGCGCGCTGAGACGGTGAAGCGGCTAAAAAGGTATCCCAATATTTATATACCCAAGCACCGACCTCGACTGATCGCAATACATCGCGCTGACCTCCAGCGGTCCCAATGCAAAATTATAGGTGAACGTCAATGCATAACCGGAAAGGAAATCCGGTGTGGTAAAGAAATTGCTCTTATTGATAAAGTTATTGAACAGTACATTGGCCCTGCCGGTGATCAGCACATTGGAGAACAGCTGGTAGCGTAGCCCCAGCACTCCTTCGGCGATGCTCGAGGAATAGAAAGTGCCTTCCCGCAGCCCGGCAAACGCCACCTGGTTATGGAACTGGCTGGTCATCCCGCCGATCGAGAACTCATTCATGATATTGTTCTTATAATGCAGGTTGAGTCCTCCCTGTGCCTGCATCAGCAGGGTATATTTTTCGCCCAGCGGCACATACTGATCGAAGTTGAGCAGGAAGCGTTCGTAGGACGCACTGGAAAAGCTGGTGTCCGTCCGGGTAACGGTGGAATTGAAATACTGTACATTTGGGGTCTGGGGGAAGACATGGTCCGCTTCGGCTTCGAACTTTATTCCCTTGCGGGGATACAAAGGTCTGTCCAGCGTATTGCTGCGGACAAAGAAATAACCTGTTGCAAAAGTATTGCGCCCCTTGAATTCGAGGCTGGATGTGATCGACGGATCATAGTCGACGTATTCGAAACGGCTGCCGATGCCAAAGGTGAGGTCCCGGTTGGTAGAATACCCGAAATGGGCGTCCGTCTTCCAATAGTTCTGACTGTATAAGCCCGCTTCCTTGTACTTGCTGTTATAGGTGGTGATGCGGAAGTTGTCGAACTGTGTCCCAAGCACGAATGCAAAGTTCGCTCTCCGGCCGAAATACTGGAGGTGTTCGCCCCTGATCCGGAAGTTCTGTCCCAGGTTCAACGTCACCAGGCTTCGGGAGGTAGGCGTGAAAAAGTTGCGGCTCGTCAGGTTGAGGATCGCGCTGATGCCGCTGAACTGGTTATAGTTGAGTCCGATCTTTGCAAAGGTCAACGGGTTTTCCTCGACATCGTAGACGATGCGGCTGGTGCCGTCGGGCTGCGCCTCGAGGGCATAGGTGATGCGGTTGTAATACCGGGTGCCAAACGCCCGCCGAACCATCCGGGAAAGATTATCGGCGGTATAATAACGATTGGTCTCCAGCCCCATGCTTTGTATAAAAAACCCCTGATTGGTATTGAACAGCCCGTGTACTTCAAAAGAAGAGATCTTCACCGGGTTTACGGCAGGCAGGCGATCTTTTACGATTTCCTGCGGTCCATAAATGGCATTCAACGAATCGGCCAGCTGCTTCAGCCGCGGATAAAGGCGGCGTCCTTCTTCAAGACCTTCGCCCACGATCTGCTGCGCCTCGCCAAAGTTACCCATGCCGTATTTTTCCAGTGGCTGCGAAACATAAATATTACAAAGAGGGATCTGGGTTCGGGTGTCTGCGGCCTCGCGGAAGAAGGCGACCTGGAGTAATACCTGGAGGGCGTTGGTAACCTCCTTCGAGGTTTTCAGCGGGCCCGACAAATTGCTCCCGATGACGATGTCCGCGCCCATCTCCCGCACGTCCTTTACCGGGAAGTTCCGGACCACGCCGCCATCGATCAGTTTATGCCCGCCATATTCGACGGCCGTGAAGACCGATGGGATGGCCATGCTGCTTCTCAGTGCGGAGACGATCTCTCCTGTATCCAGCACGACCGCTTCGCCTGTAGATACATCGGTGGCCACACATTTAAAAGGGATCGAGAATTTTGAGAAGTCTTTGATATTATAGACCGGGCGGAATACCTCTGCAAACTTCAGCCAGAGCTCCTGTCCTTCGATGACGCCGGTAGCCAGCCGGAACCAGTGATTGACCCAGGGCAGCTCGATATCGTATTTGCTGTATTCGTCCTTCTCCTCCATGATCAGGCTGCGCATGTTGGACTGATTGGAGAGGATGAGGTCCCAGTTGATGCCTTTCATGATCTTCTGGATCGAGTCGCCGGAATAGCCGATGGCATACATGGCGCCGATGATGGAGCCCATGCTGGTACCGGTGATATAATCCACCTTCAGACCTGCGCTGTCGATAGCCTTCAGGATGCCGATATGGGCCAGACCTTTTGCTCCGCCGCCGCTCAGCACCACCCCGATCTTTGGTCTTTGCCTCAGCTGCGTCTCCTGTGCAAGTGCGTTGCCGGCCAGCTGCAACAATAATAAACAAATAAAGAGGTGATGTTTCATTTACAATTATTCAGCGGCATCGCCGGAGGATGGTTACAGCGACTTTTCGAGCTCCATGATCTTTTCGAACACAACCTCGTACTGGCGGTTGGCAATTTGCAATTCCTCACTGGCCTTTTTATAATCCGCTTCTGCTGCTACGAACTTATTCCTGTCGGAATACGTGCCCGGGTCGGATAGGGACGCCTCGAGCCTGCTCCGCTGTTCAGAAAGCTTTGCTATTTTTTCTTCCAGCTCCTGGAAGATGCGCTGCTGCCGCTGTAGTTCCTTCTTTGATTCTTTATTGATCGGGGTACCTGCCGGCGACGCAGGAGTCGCAGTTACCGATGATTTTGCGGGTGCCTGGGGAGCCGCTGGTGCGGAGGTATTGCCCGCGGCCTTTGCCTGGCCGTTGGAATTGCCGTCTTTACCGTTGGAGCTGCCATCCTTTTTGCCGGCCGCTGCAGCGGAGCCCGATGCTGCTTTCGCCGCCACATTTCGTTCTTTCCAGTCCACCCACTCTTCATAGGTGCCTTTGAACTCACGGATCTGCTGGTCTTCGATCTCCCAGATCTTATTGGCGGTCTTTGAAATAAAGTAACGGTCGTGGCTTACCAGCAGGAAGCTGCCTTCATATTTGTTGAGGGCATCGATCAGCAGATCGCAGGAGTGCATATCCAGGTGGTTGGTAGGTTCGTCCAAAAGCAGGAAGTTGGCCTTGCTGATGATCGTCTTGGCCAGCGCCACGCGGGCTTTTTCACCACCGCTCAATACCTTGATCTTCTTGTCTACGTCATCCCCGCTGAACAGGAAACAGCCCAACAGTACCCGCAATTCCAGGTCTGTCTTCTGGCTGCCGCACAATTGCATTTCTTCCAGCAGCGTATTATTGACGTCCAGCGCCTCCAATTGGTGCTGGGCATAAAAGCTTTCGTCCACATTGTGCCCCCAGACACGTTCGCCTTCGAATGGCTCTGCGCCGGCCACCATTCGCAGCAGGGTCGATTTTCCCTTTCCGTTGGCACCGATCAGGGCTATCTTGTCCCCGCGGTCTATTTCAGCAGACGCGCCCTCCACGATGGTGATGGGGCCGAATCGCTTGGTCGCGTCCTTCAGTGTGGCGAGTATACGGCCGGGTTGTTTGTCGACCCTGAAATTGATCTTGATATTTGGGCGTTCGATCTGTACATCCTCGATCCGGTCGATCTTGTCCAGGCGTTTCATCGCGCTCTGGGCGGCAGCGGCCTTGCTGGCCTTGGCCTTGAAGCGTTCGATAAAGCGTTCCTGCTGCCGGATATAGTCCTGCTGGTTCTCGAACGCCCTTTGCTGTAATTCTACCCGCTGTACCTTCTCCGTTTCGTAGTAGCTGTAATTTCCATTGTACACATGCAGCTCCCGTTGGTAAAGCTCCACGATCTTGGTGACCATCCGGTTGAGGAAGTATTTGTCATGGCTCACGATGATCACCGAGCCAGGGTAATGCTGCAGATATTTTTCCAGCCATTCGATGGAAGGAAGGTCCATGTGGTTGGTAGGTTCGTCCAACAAGAGCAGATCGGGATTCTGAAGGATCATCTTGGCCAGCAGGACGCGCATGCGCCAGCCTCCGCTGAACTCCCGGAAGGGGCGGCTGAGGTCGGCATTGGAGAAACCCAGCCCCTGCAGGATCTCTTCGGTCCGATGGTGGATCGAATACCCGTCCAGGGTATCCATCTCGTGGAGGGCATCCGTATAACGGATCAATAGGTCATTGTTCTCGTGATCTTTCTCCAGCTCATTGCCCAGATCGACGATCTCTTTTTCCAGCTGCAGCACGCGTTCGAAGGCGGTGAGGGCCACTTCGAGAATGGATCCATTGGTGTCGAAGCTCAGGAGGTCCTGGTGGAGGTAACCGATCGTCGTGCTCCGGCTTCTTTCCACCGTGCCTTCCGAAGGGAGGTACTGTCCTGCAAAAAGTTTTAATAAAGTTGATTTTCCCGTTCCGTTATAACCGATCAAACCGATTCGTTCATTGGGTTGTATGTGCCAGGTGGCGTCTTTTACGATAACCCGGGCTCCAAATTCGAAAGTAACATTCTGTAATCCTGCTAACATGGGTGCAAATTTAACCCAAGGTTGCGACACCCCCAAAACCCGGCTCGCCTTATTGGTAAATTGCCGCCTGCGGCGAAAAATTACTTTTGCACTATTTTTTGCCGCAATTCATATCTTTAGCGAAATATCGTGCCATGAAGAAATTCATTCTCCTGATCCTTGCTTTTATCGTAGTTGGCTTCTTTGGATGGAAGCTTCTGTCGGACAAACCGGTGAAACCGAACCTCAAAAAAGACGAACCTCTCCATATCGGGAAGAACCCCAGCCAGTTCAATGACGCTTTTGGCGAATTATTAACACAATATTATGCGCTGAAGGACGCTCTTGTCGACTGGGACACCGTCAAGGCTGACCAGGCTGCCTATGCCCTGGCTGCGAAGGCCGATAGCCTGCCTGTCCGGACGCTGAAGGCCGATTCGACCATTATCACTACCGCCCTGAGCTATACTGCCCAGGCCAGCAGTGAGGCAAAGGCTCTTACGGGTGAGGTCGGCATCGAAGCCCGCCGCCGGTCCTTCAATATGCTTACCGATCAGCTGTATACGCTGGCGAACGCCGTCCGTTATGATGGGCAGATCATCTATCATATCAAATGCCCGATGGCCTTCAAGGAAACGGAAGAAGGCTACTGGCTGAGCAGCACGCCTCATGTCGTCAATCCTTATCTTGGGAATAAGCACCCGGTCTATAAGAGCAAGATGCTGGGTTGCGGAGAAGTGACGGATTCGGTGGATTTTGCGAAGAAGTAAGGGTCACGGCTTATACACAAACTTTACCGCCGCACTTTTTTGCTCGCTGGAGGACAGGAAGACCTCGAATTTCTTATCCCCGGCAGTGACCATCATCAGCGCCGTATTCGGCGGAATGGTACCCAGGTTATTGGCATACATCACCAGCTCGTATTCGGTCGATGGGAAGGCATTGAAATTGATGGTCAGCGGCCGGTCGGTCAGCATTTGTCTATAAAGCAATACTTTATTATTGATCAGCACGGTCACGGTATCATGATCGATCTCACCGTTGTCATACAGCTCGATCTTTATCTGGGAGCTGTTGACGGTGACGGTCTTTACCACGGTCTTTTCCCGCGGCTCGAGGTGCAGCGCCTTTTGAAGGGAGGCAAGGGTATCCGGCTGATCGACGTCGACAGGGAATTCGGAGACATTGACCCTTTTCAGCTGGATCTTACCTGGCGGGCAAACCATATTCTTCTCTGAAAAGACGCCTTTCCAATCGCCATTCAGCATTTCTTCATCCCCCTTTTTTGAATAATTCAGGTCGTAGGTCTTGACGCAGGGCAGGCAGTCGGTGGGGATCTCGGACTCCAGCACCTTGTTCTCGATGAGGACGAGCCGGTGCGTCTGGGCATTGTAACGGCCGGTGAAGCTCATCTTCACGAAATGGGTCTTGTCGAAATAGTCATAGGCTCTCCCGCTGATCCTGTCACCGGTGACATTGATCTGGAGCTCGAGAAAATAACGCGGGTAACAGCCCCCTTCGCCCTGGGTCAGGGTTCCCTTCCAGATGCCGTTGAGGTCTTCGGCTGCCGGGTCTGCCATTGGCGCCGGTGCTGCCGCCCGGGCACAGCAAGCAAACGAGATCAATAAAAAAAAGAGAAAACCCCGCATATTTATTTGACGTATTTGAAAGTGACCATTGCATTCTTTTGTTCGGTCGAGGTGATCCTGACCTCATACTCTTTATCTCCTGCTTTAACGATCATCAGGGACGTGTTGGGCGGGATCTCGCCTTCATTCTCTGCAACCATTACCAGCTCATGGTAATTGTTCGTATCGTCAAGATGCAATGTCAGTATCAGCGGCCGGTCGGTGAGCATGGCGTGCGAAATGACCTGTTTGTTATCGAGGTATACGGAAACGGTATCGTGGTCGATGGCGCCGTCGTCATAGATGTTCAGCGTGATCTCGTTGACGTTGACGGTTATCGTTTTGACGATCGGGTTGCTCCGGGTCTGCAGGATCCGGGGCGTAATGGCCGGGAACTTGCGGCCCATGCCGTTGCTGTCACTTACCGGCGGCTGGTGAACCATCGCATTGGGCACGGTGATCTTTGATGTGGATGGGGCCCTGGCCGGCTCCGTTTTATCCGGTCTGCTGGTCTTTGGAGGCGATATTTTTGCTACGGGCGGCGCTGGATTTTTCACGGATGGCGCCGGCTTTGCCCCGGGTGTGGTGCCGGCAACTGGTGCCGGCTTGGTTCCGGGCTTGGCTCCGGCAACTGACGGTGCCGGCTTCGTTGCCGGGGGCTTCGTACCTGCTGTAGGAGGCTTCGCGCCTGCTGCGGGTGGCCTGGCGCCCGCTGCCGGAGGTATTGTTTTGGCCGTGGGCGGCGCTGTCTTCACGCCTGGCTTTGCGGCCGCGCCGTTCCTGTGCGGCGTGGTGGTTTTGGCAAGACCGCTATCCTTATGCGCGATCTCTTTCTCTTTTTTTGCCAGGAAAGGTTCCACATAAAAATCGCTGGATGCGACCTTACGCAGGAAGACGGTACCCCGGCCGCAGTTGGAGGAATCCCGGACATTCATGCTGACATAGGTCCCTTCGAGGAACTCTTCATCCCCCGACTTTGAGTACTGCAGGAAGCAGGTCATGATACAGACGTCGCCGGACTGGTTTCTCAGCTCGAGGAGTTTGCCTTCCTGCAGCATCACCTTTCCCGTATGCGCATTGACGGTGCCCATTGCAGCGGCCTTGCCATAAAAGATAGAGGAAAGATAGGAGTAGGTGACGGCTTCAAAATGTTTGTCTGTCTGGGCTATCTGCACCTCGAACCGGTAACGGTCATCGAATATGGAATTTCGCGCTGCTACATTTGCCGACCGGAAATGCCCCTGCCATACTCCCGTCACATCCTGAGCCCATCCGGCAAAAGGCATCAGCAAAAAAAATAACTGAAAAAATCTCCGCATATTCTACGATTTGCCAAAGGCAAATTATGGAAATAAATCGTTGGATGGGCTACCGCTGGTAATTTTTAACTATAGCCGCCAGAATGGATTGCGTGCTCCGCCGCAGAACTTCGGCAGGGCTGCGTGCTCCGCTGCGGCAGTGCTGCGCATGCCTGACCGGGGCCAATGATTTTGCTCGCAAAGGTAGGATTCGCTGCTCGGCAAGACGTTGAGATTCCCTACCTTTGCGACCATATGAAGATCACTTTGCCCGACGGCGCCGTACGCGAATACGAACCCGGCGTCACCGCACTAGAAATCGCCAAGTCCATCAGCGAAGGATTGGCCAGAAAAGTTTTAGCCGCAAATGTCAACGGACAGGTATGGGATGCCACGCGCCCCATCACAACCGACTCTACCCTGAAACTGCTCACCTGGACAGATACGGATGGCAAATCCACTTTCTGGCATTCTTCCGCGCACCTGCTGGCCGAGGCGGTGGAAGCGCTGTACCCCGGTGTAAAATTCTGGGTAGGCCCCGCCGTCGACAACGGGTTCTACTATGACATGGACCTGGGCGGAAGGCAAATTACAGAAGAGGATCTCAAAAAGCTGGAAGTAAAAATGGCCGAGCTCGCAAAGCAGAACGAGGCCTACAGAAGAAAAGAGATCAGCAAGGCCGAAGCCATAAAATTCTTTAGCGATAAGGGCGACGAATACAAGCTCGACCTGCTGGAGAACCTCCAGGATGGGAACATCACCTTTTACACGCAGGGATCTTTCACCGATCTCTGCCGCGGACCACATATCCCCAATACCGGCTTTATAAAAGCGGTTAAGCTGACCAATATTGCCGGCGCCTACTGGAAGGGCGACGAGAAGAACAAACAGCTGACCCGCGTCTACGGGGTGACCTTCCCTTCCCAGAAAGAGCTGGACGAATACCTGGCCATGCTGGAAGAGGCGAAGAAGCGCGATCACCGCAAGCTGGGCAAGGAGCTTGGTATTTTCACCTTTGACGAACAGGTCGGACCGGGTCTGCCGTTGTGGATGCCGAATGGCGCCATCATCATCGAGGAACTGGAAAAACTGGCCAAGGAAACCGAACTGCGCGCCGGTTACAAACGAGTCGTGACGCCCAACATCGCCAAGGAAAGCCTTTACATCACCAGCGGTCACCTGCCTTATTATGAGGACAGCATGTTCCCGCCGATGGAGCTGGAAGGCGAGAAGTACTACCTGAAATCGATGAACTGCCCGCACCACCACAAGATCTTCGGCGCAGAGCAGAAATCCTATAAAGACCTCCCGTACCGCCTCGCCGAATACGGAACCTGCTACCGCTACGAACAAAGCGGCGAACTTTTTGGTTTAATGAGGGTACGCTGTTTGCATATGAACGATGCACACATCTACTGCACGAAAGAACAGTTCTACCAGGAGTTCAAAGCCGTGAATGAGATGTATCTGAAGTATTTCAAGATCTTTGGCATCGATAAATATGTAATGCGTTTTAGTACGCACGCGCCGGAAAAGCTGGGTAAGAAATACATCGACGAACCCCTGCTCTGGAAGGAAACGGAAGACCTGGTGCGGGATGTACTGGTCAGAACCAATACGCCGTTCATAGAAGTGCCGGATGAAGCGGCCTTTTACGGACCAAAAATTGACGTTCAGATCTGGAGCATCATCGGAAGAGAGTTCACCCTGGCGACCAATCAGGTGGATTTTGCGCAGGGACTTCGGTTTAACCTGCAATTTACCAACAAGGAAAACCAGGCCGAAACGCCGCTGATCATCCACAGGGCCCCTTTAGGCACCCACGAACGGTTCATCGGGTTCCTTTTGGAGCACTATGCGGGCAAATTTCCGGTATGGCTGGCGCCACTGCAGGTTAAGATCCTGCCGATCACCGATAAGTCCCTGGAATATGCACAAAGTCTTTTAGTTTCCCTGAAAAATGCGGATATTCGTGTAGAACTCGACGATCGCAGCGACAAAATAGGCAAGAAGATCCGGGATACCGAGCTCGCAAAAGTTCCATATATGCTGGTCGTTGGCGAAAAAGAAATGGCGGATAACAAAGTAGCCGTCAGACGACAGGGAAAAGGCGATCTGGGTGTTCAGGGCATCGAAGAGTTCATTGCTCAGATCACAAAAGAAATAAAAGAGCGTCTCCCGAATCCCTAGGGAGGATGCAGTCCGGTATATCGGGAGATATATCAATTTTGAAAAAAACAAAACAATAGAAGCTTCCGACAGGGAGGGAAGCTGAACTTAAAAACAGTAAATGGCATTTCCACCGAGACCCCCACGCGGGAATTTTAATCCAAGATTTAGAAAAGAACAACAACAAGAACATCGTACCAACCATATGATCCGGGTGCCACAGGTACGATTGGTAGGAGACAACGTCGAAGTAGGCGTTTACACTATCCAGGAGGCGTTGAAAATGGCACAGGAGCAACAGCTCGACCTGGTCGAGATCTCTCCAAATGCGGATCCCCCAGTATGTAAGATCATCGATTATAATAAGTTCCTTTACGAGAAGAAGAAGAAGGAGAAGGAAATGAAGGCCAAGAGCAAGGCCTCCGAAGTAAAAGAGATCCGGTTCACCCCGAATACGGACGACCATGACTTCGACTTCAAGGCTAAGCACGCCGAAAAATTCCTCAAAGAAGGGAATAAGGTAAAGGCTTATGTGCAATTTAAAGGTCGTGCGATCCAGTTCAAGGAAAGAGGCGAGCTGCTGCTGCTGAAATTCGCTGAACGACTGGGTGATGCGGGTGTGCTGGAAGGCATGCCGAAAATGGAAGGGAAAAGGATGCTGGCGATCTGGGCGCCGAAGTCCCAGAAAAAGAAGACGGAAAAGGGAGCAGCGTCATAGTTATCCCTCATAAAATAATAAAAAAAGGTCCATTTTGGGCCTTTTTTTGTGTTTATCGACTATTTTCCCCTAATTTTGCACTCCGTTTTACTGTCCCGTAAGGGCGGGAGCGGGAATCTCAAATAGCCCAAACGGCTCCATAAGTGGTTCGCCTGTGCGAATCCGCCAGCAGGGTATCATGCAAAAAGCATTCAAAATGCCTAAGGTTAGAACCAATTCAAGTGCCAAGAAGCGTTTTAAAGTAACCGGCACGGGTAAGATCACCTTCCAGAAAGCCTTCAAACGTCACATCCTTACAAAGAAATCCAAGAAGCGCAAACGCGTAATGGCCAAGAAGGGCGAAGTCGCTCCTGCAAACCTGGACTTCGTCAAACGCCTGTTGAGGCTTAAATAAGCTGCAATAGCAACTTGTCAGAAGGTACTTCATTATTAATTTTCAAACTAGTTAGATATGCCACGTTCAGTAAACGCCGTCGCTTCCCGCGCACGCAGGAAAAGAATCCTCAAACAGGCAAAAGGGTTCTACGGCAAACGTAAAAATGTATACACAGTCGCCAAGAACGTCCTCGAGAAGGGACTTCAATATCGTTATGTCGGCCGTAAATTAAAGAAAAGAGAATACCGCACGCTGTGGATCGCCCGTATCAACGCCGCTGTTCGCGCCGAAGGCCTTACTTACTCCGCTTTTATCCATAAGCTGAGCCAGAAAGGTATCGGTCTCGACCGCAAAGTGCTGGCTGACCTCGCCATGAACGAGCCGGATACTTTTAAGGCCCTCGTAGCTGCTATTAAGTAAACGATTCAACATATACTTAGAGAGCTCCCATCAGGGGGCTCTTCCCCGGAAAGAATTTCCGGACATTATTGAAAAAGTGAGCCCTCTAATTTTAGTCGATAGAGGGCCCACTTTTTTTTATTTTCACAATTGTAAGAAAACCTCCATTTTTGCATAGTTTTTTTGGAAATATTATCCAAAACATCTTTCATAACCATTAATATTGAATACACTGGATCAGTCAATGAACAATAC
>Ga0310811_10012143_pt1 | contig 11171 bp, 8 predicted proteins | sample YCmetagenome_FD_207642 | JGI IMG/M metagenome (GOLD analysis project Ga0310811, IMG submission 207642) | Soil microbial communities from experimental microcosm in Duke University, North Carolina, United States - YC | ecosystem: Engineered > Artificial ecosystem > Soil microcosm > Unclassified ... | reverse complement strand
GCCGAGCTCGCGCGGGATTTCATCGCCGAGGCCGAAAGCCTGCTGCTGACCCTACGGGCGGCAGCCCTTGTCGGCGACACCGTCCTGTTCCAGGCCGAAGCGCACGCGCTGAGCAGCGCCGCCGCCAATATCGGTGCCGAGGAGGTCGGCCGTCTCTGCCGCCGCTTCCGCCAGCTCGCTCTGGCCGATGGACGGGCGACACAAAAGGCACTGGCGGAGTTGGAGGCGGAACTCGGGCGCGTCGCCGATGCGCTGCGGACGGCCTATGAGATTGGATAAGGGCCGCGGCCCCGCCGGTCCGAAAAGGACCGGCGGGGCGGGTTTCAGATTCAGATATAGTATTCGGCGAGCGGGGCGAAGCCGTTGAAACTCTGGGCCGCATAGGTCGTGACATAGGCACCCGCGGTCTCGATCGCGACACGGTCGCCATCCCGCAGCGCGAGGGGCAGCTGGTAGCCACTGCGCTCGTAGAGGATGTCCGCGCCGTCACAGGTGGGGCCGGCGAGCACGACCGGGCCGGTGGCTTGTCCGTCATGCGGCGTCGTCAGCCGGTAGCGGATCGCCTCGCCCTCCGTCTCGGCAAGGCCGCCAAAACGGCCGATATCGAGATAAACCCAACGCGGCGCTTCCGGATCCGGATTGCGCTTGCTGACCAGAACAACCTCGCTTGAGACCACGCCCGCATTGCCGACCATGGAGCGGCCCGGCTCGATCGCCATATCCGGCAGGTCGTTGCCGAAGTGATCGGTCATGGCCTTCATGATGGCGTCGGCAAAAGCCTCCGGTGCCGGCACGTCGGCGCGATAGCGCGTCGGGAAGCCGCCGCCGAGGTTGAGGAACCGCAGGTCGAGGCCGGAGCGTGTCAGATCCGTGAAGAGCATCGCCGCTTCCCCCACCGCCTTGGCATAGGCGAGCGGATCGGTCTGCTGGCTGCCGACATGGAAGGACAGCCCCCAGGGCCGCAGCCCGAGTTCGGCCGCGAGCGGCATCAATAGCCGGGCCTGGCCGACCGAGGTGCCGAACTTCTTCGACAGCGGCCACTCCGCCCCGTCATTCACGACCATGAGCCTGCAATAAACGCGCGCGCCCGGTGCGTGGGCCGCGAGCTTGCGCAGCTCTTCCTCCGAATCGAAGGCAAAGAGATCGACGCCCAGCGCATGGGCGCGGGCAATCGCGGAGGCCTTCTTGATCGTATTGCCGAAGCTGATGGCGGCGGGGGTGGCGCCGGCCGCCAGGCACTGCTCGATCTCTTCGATGCCGGCGGCGTCGAAGGAACTGCCGAGCCCGGTCAGCCGGCCCAGGATCTGCGGTGCCGGATTGGCCTTCACCGCGTAGTAGATCGTGGCCAGCGGCAGCACATGCCGCAGGCTGCGGTAATTCGCCTCCACCTGGTCCAGATCGAGGACAAGGCACGGCGTTGCCGGCTGATGGGTATCCAGAAACTGCGCGACCTTGGGTGTCATCGCACTGTCCCCCTATGATAATCGTCACCTGTCGAGACGGTGAGCGAGGTTGCGAAACGGTCGAACGAACCAGCGACCAACGAGGAGTTGCCAGAACGCTTGACGTCGTTGCGTAAACCCGAGGGGCCAGAGGCACGTGCGTTGCTGCGTGGGGGGTGCACATAGCCCCCCTGCCCCCCGACCGCAAGGGCGGAATGCGGTCGCGCCTTGAAGGTGACGCGTCCCAGCCACGCAGTTCAATTTGGGGACATCAACGGTTTAATCACCTCGGGCCGAACGAGATCATCTTTGCGGTTGATCGGAAGGCGCATCCGCCTCAAACGGAAACCGCGTGCGGGAACCTCTTCTTCATGCCGATCGTCAACGACACGCTGAAGCACGAGATCAAGGAGCAAATGAAGACTCCGCGCGGCCGCGTGCTGCGCGACACGACGCTTGCCATGATCTCGGACTACATGTCCCTGAACGCGGCCGGCTGCGCCTTCTACGCGACCCTCGCTTTGTTTCCCGCGGTCACCATGCTGATCTCGATCTACGGCATGGTTTTCGATCCGGTCACGGTCGAGCCGCAGCTCGCCTATCTGCGCCAGATCATGCCGCCTGCGGCCTATCAGCTGCTCTCGGACCGTGTGCATGAGTTGGTGAGCAACCATAGCGGCACCTTGAGCATCAGCCTGATCGTCAGTCTGACCATCGCCTTCTGGTCGGCGGCCTCGGGCACGAAATCCCTGATCTGGGCGCTCAACTTCGCCTACCGGCGGAAGGAAACGCGGGGCGTTCTGCAGTTTCAGGCCCAGGCGATGGTGATGACCTTCGGCGCGATCCTGGCTGCCGTGCTCGGCATCGGCGTGCTGGTCGGCCTGCCGACCGCCTTCTCCGCCCTCGGCCTCTCCCGCTACACCGCACAGCTCGCCCATCTCTCCGGCCTCGCCGGGCTTTTCGTCTTCGTGCTCGGCATGCTCATGCTCTTCTATAAGCTGGGCCCCGCGCCGCATCCCGACGGCGTGGGCCCCGTGCTGCCAGGGGCGATGACGGCGTCCCTCCTGTGGCTGCTCGTCTCCGTCCTCTTCTCGCTCTATGTCAGCAAGATCGCGAGCTACAGCGCCGCCTACGGTGCCCTTGGCGCCGCCGTCGGCGTCATGATGTGGTTCTGGGTCAGCGCCTATGTCGTGCTCTTCGGCGCCGAGCTCAATGCGCAGATCGAGCGCATGCGCCGGCGCCGCCACCAGCCGGAGCCAGCGACGCCGGCCCAGGATCTTCTTCCGCACGACATGCTGGGCGAGCAGGACGAGATGAGCCAGACCGGCAACACCCGATCCTCAGTCGGCAACCACGACGATTCCCCCCGCTGAGCCTGCCTTGTTGCGGCGGCGGCCCCCGGCGGCCGGCGCGGCGGCCGGTCCGGCTTCCGGCGCCCGCAGGCGCGTGCGCCCGAGATCGACGGGAACGATCCGCGGCCCGGCGTAGCCGCCTCCCTCCTCCACCCGCACCCGATGATCATAGGCATAAAGCTCGAGGATCGGGCTGTAATAGGGATCACCGCGACGCAGCAATTCTGCCCAATGCGTCTTCAGCCGGGCGTTGTCCCTCGGGTGCTTGAGTTCCCCCTTGGCGCTGCGGGTCACGGATTCGTGGTGGTAGTGGACGGTGCGGCCGTCATAGATGATCTTGTAGCCGGCACGGCCGACACGCAGGCAGAGATCGGTGTCGTTGAAGCCCACGAGATAGGCTTCGTCGAAGCCATTGACCTCCTCAAAGACCGCCATACGCATCATCATGCAAGCGGCCGTCACGGCTGAGAAATCGCGCACCGCTGGCAAGGACGAGTTGTAGCCGAGCGTGCGGCTGCCGTCCTCCTGCCAGACCGGCTCGAACCGCAGCGCGTGGTCGGCAAGGTCGTTGATCCCGAGGATGACACCGCCGTGCTGCACCCGCTTGTCGCTGTACATGAGTGCGGTGCCGACGATACCGGTGTCGGGTCGTGCGGCGAGCGAGCGCATGCGTTGCAGCCAACCCGGCTCCACCACCTCGATATCGTTGTTCATGAACAGCACGAAGGGCTCGCCCTGGCCTTCCCGCCGCACAGCGAGATTGTTCATCAGCGCGTAATTGAAGATGCCCTTGTGAGGCATGACGGTATGTCGCTTCGCGATCTCGGCAAGATATTTCTTCGATTTCGGCTGTTTCGACTCATGATCGATGACGATGAGGCGGTACTCGCTCTCCGGCGTTGTGCGTTCGATTGCTGCAATGCACTGGCGCAGGACGTCGACCCCGTCTTTGGTCGGGATGAGGATGAGCACACGACCGCCGGGATCGGGCCAGGCGATCTCGAACTGGTTGAACTCGGCCGCAGGCCGCGCCCGGGCGCCTGCGCCCACGCGGTCCAGATGGCGCTGGATGGAAGCGGTGGACGCCGCCATCACCTCGGCCTGCTTCGTATGGCCTGTACTGGTGCCGTGCGTGCGCCAGCGATAGAGCACGCGCGGCACGTGGGCGACGCTGCGGCTCTGCTCGATGGCCCGCAGGATGAAGTCGACATCGGCCGAGATGGCGAGCCGCTCGTCAAAACCGCCGATGCGCTGTGCGATTTCCGTGCGGAGAGCCACCATATGCACGAAGTAAGGATGCGACAGGTAATAGTCGTAGGAGAAGGCCGGGCGGGCGCGCACGTCCAGCACCACGGAGCTGTCCTCCGTCGTGATCGCTTCGTCGCTATAGATGAAGTCCGCGCCCGTCTCTCGCGCCGTCTTGAGCAGGTGATGCACCGCATCGGGCTCCAGCACATCGTCATGATCCATGAGCGCGAGATACGGATGGCGTGCCTCGCGCATGCCGAGAGTCGTGGCGCCGGCAATACCGAGGTTGCGCCGCGCGCGTATGACGCGGATACGCGGATCGGTCTGCGCGAACCAGGACAGAATCTGCTGCACCTGCGGCTCGGTCGAGCAGTCATCAACACAGATGAGCTCCCAGGCCTCGCACCATTGCGTGCAGACGCTGCGCAGCGCCTCCATCAACCATGCGCGCTTGGTGTTGTATACCGGCATGACGATGGACAGGCCTTGGCCCCGCGCCGCATGGTTGATGTGGCGACGCAGGCGCGCCAGCGTGCGCGGCGCGATGCCGCGATCGGGCGTCAGGTAGCGGCGGATATTGGGATTGAGCATCGGCTGCTGCGGCCCGCCGTTGAGTGCGATGTCCGTGCCCTTGATGCGAACGGTGATGTCTCGGCCGAACAGCGTATGCAGCGGCTCGGTGAAGGGAATGCGGAAGCCGCAGCGCTCGGTCGGCATGCCGGCTTCCAGCACGTCGCGCCGGAGGCCGCTCGCGACGGCCTCACCCACCACGCGCCCGTCGCACACTGCCTCCACCGTGCAGGGCTCTGTCGGCCGGCGCAGGTCAATCACCCAGCCGCAGGCCAGGTTCCCGTCGATATTGTCGAAAAGCCCGCGGATTTCAGCAGAAAGCGACAGCAGCTTCGGGCTGCCGGCAAGATGGGTAGCGGTCCCCGCGACGAGGATGGAGAGCGCCTCGCCATGGCCGAGACCGGCGAAGATCTTCTTCGGGATGGTGAATCCGCACTGATCCGGAATTCCCCGCGCCGCGAGATCCGGCCTCGCCTGCGCCGCGACGACCTGACCGAGCAGCCGGTCACCCGCCTTGACGTCCACGGTCATGCGCCGGGCCGGGTCCCGCAGATCGGAAAGCCAGCCCGAAATCGCATCGGCCGAGGCGTGATCGACATGGCCCGCGATGCCCATCGCCCGGCCAGAAGCTTGCAGTGGCGGGTCTATCTGCCGGCCGCTGACGTGAACTGTGAGCGTCCGGGGGACATCGACCGGCAGCAGCGTGACGAGCGGCAGGAGAGCCCGATAGTGGGTCCGGCCGGCCTCCAATCCCTCCCCCGGCATAGCGAGCCCGACGGCCTGAACGCTGCCGTCCTCGGTCAATGCCAGGACGGCAAGCGAGACGACCGGACGCTCCGCCATGCTCGCCTCGAAAACGAGCCTGCCATCGGCGAGCAAAAGGCGCTCGATCCTGAGATCCAAGGCGGGATCGAGCGGGATGGGCGCGGAGAGGTGGCTGCCTCCGGTCTCGAGGGAGACGAGATCGACCGTGTGCGGCAGGTTGTGGGGTGGCAGCGAGAAACTCACGCTTGGGGCCGGGCGCGCAAGCGAGATCTGGGCGAGCGCATGCCCGTCCAGGAGGATGTTGTAGATGCCCGGGCGAAAGGTCCGGCTCCGCGGCAGCGTGAGGGTTGCGACCCCCTCCCGGAGGCCGAGCCCAGGCAGGACAGCATCCGGCCGGGCGGGCTCCGCCGCCGCGGAAGGATGTGCAGGCCTAGAGTTCTTCGCCATCGGAATGCCCCCGGTCTGCTCCCTCTATCGCCGGTTCACACCCGGGTGATCAACCCCCGCGTGCAGGACAAGCCGGACCGCCCCTTTCCGCCGGAGACGCCCGGCCGGAAAGAGGCGGGAGGCGATCGTCAGCCAATACGGGTCATGCGCCCGCTATGGGGATCGACCGAGAAGCGGGCGATGACCGAGCCATCCCCGGTCGTATAGGCGAAGCTGATGCTGCCATCTGCCGCCGAGGTAACGTCTGCCACTTTCCAGTCATGGTTGCCATGGATCAGCAGGATCGCCTGGGCCAGCGTCTGCACGTCGCTCGCGCTCAGCTTCTTGTCATTCTGGTTGAAGAACAGGCCCCAGGTCATCTCCATATGACGCATGCGGCCCATCATGCCGTGCATCCCCGGATGCGGCGGCATGCCCATCCCGTCCATGCCGTGCGGCCCCATGCCGGGGGGCGGCATATGGCCCATAGGGCCAGGCGGCGGCACATCCGCATCCGGACCGGCGCTGGCGGCGGGCGGCGGCGGCGCCGCCATGTCGGCGAAGAGCTGCGCGACCGGCACCGCGTTCTTCGGCTGGTCGGCGCTTGACGCGCCTTTCGGCAGGTCGCCGGCGAAGCTCTGGACGGTCGCGCCCGCCAGGGCGACGGTGATGATGGCGGCCGTGGTAATGCGTCCCATTGGATTTACCTTTCTGGTTTCTGCCAACGACGCCTTTGTCCCGCGATTCTGTGACGGAGAGAGGTCCCGAACGCGACAAAGTGCAACAAGCGCTCAATGCACCTGCACGATCTGTCATCATTCGCCTATCTTCTGATCATGGATATCCGGCCACACCTTCTCGTCATCGACGACGACCACGAAATCCGTGACCTGCTGACGCGCTTCATGGAAAAGCACGGCTTCCGCGTCACCGCCGTCCGCGATGCGCGCGAAGCACGCCGCGCCTGGACCCGCGGCGCCTTCCAACTCGTCGTGCTCGACCTCATGCTGCCGGGCGAGAGTGGCCTCGACCTTGCGCGCTGGCTGCGCGACCAGGAGGACGTGGCCATCGTCATGCTGAGCGCGATGGGGGAGGATACCGACCGTATCATCGGCCTCGAACTGGGCGCGGATGATTACATTGCCAAACCGTTCAACCCGCGGGAACTTCTCGCCCGTATCCGTGCTATCATGCGGCGTGCCACGGACACTCAGGGAAACGGCTCCAATGGAGATCGAACGGCTCGGCCGCTGCGCTTTGCCGGCTGGACACTGGACCCAGCACGGCGCCGCCTGCTCAACCCGGACGGTGTCGAAGTGCCGCTCACCGGCGGCGAATACGATCTGCTCTTCGCGCTTCTCGAAAGGGCCAACCGGGTGTTGACGCGGGACATGCTGCTCGACCTTCTGCGCGGGCGACAGGCCGGCCCCTTCGACCGGGCGATCGACGTGGCCGTCAGCCGCCTGCGGCGCAAGCTGGATGACCAGGGCGGCGGCGCGCAACTGATCAAGACCGTGCGCGGCGGCGGCTATGTGCTGGCGGCAACGGTCGAGCGCGCGTGACGGCAGAGAATACTTCGGCACCACCGGCGCGACCGCCTTGCCCCTGGTATCGCCGTATCCGGCTCTGGCCGCGCAGCCTTGCGGCGCGGACGGCCTTCGTTCTGCTGACTGGTCTCGTCGTCGTGCAGACGCTGGGTCTCGGCATTCATACGCTGGACCGCAACGACCTCGTGCGTCTGGCCGCCGTGCGGGTCTTCAGTTTCCGGGTCATGAGCATCTATCGCGACCTGGCCGAGGTCCAGCCACCTCAGCGCGCGCAGCGGCTGCGCAAAATCGAGCTGCCGCCGACCTTCTCGGTCACGCTGATGGACGAGACCGACGATCTCTTCTCCAACCTGTTGCCGACGCCGCCACCCATCCGGCACAGCATCCTTCTCAACATGGACAGCTTCCCCCTGCCGCCGGAGCTGCGGCCGCAGCACGTGCACTTTGGGGTGAACCCGGAAACCCGACACGAATACACCGCGCTGCAGATGCCGGACGGGCGCTGGCTGGTGATTTCCAGCCTGCTGCCGAGCCCCGATTCCATCCGCGGCACCGAATTTCTGATCGCCTTCATCGTCATGACGGTCCTGGCCGCGGCCATGACGCTCTGGGCGGTGCGGCGGCTGACCGCGCCCGTGCGCACCCTGGCCGCCGCCGCGGAAGCCCTGGGACGCGACGTGAATGCGCCACCCCTCCCTGAGGGCGGGCCCTCCGAAATCGCCGCCGCCGCCCGAGCCTTCAACACCATGGCCGGCCGCATCCGCCGTTTCGTTCAGGACCGCACGCTGCTGCTGACCGCCATCGGCCATGATCTGCGCACGCCCATTACCCGCATGCGACTGCGCGCCGAATTCATGGAGGATGACGAGCAACGCGCGAAGATGCTGCAGGACCTGGATGAGATGGAGGCAATGGTCTCAGCGACCATCGCCTTCGGTCGCATCGCGAGCCCCAACGAACCCGTCTCCCCCATCGACCTCGCCGAGCTCCTCCGCACCGTGCTGGACGAGGCCGGCGATGCCGCCCCCGAGATCGCGGATCGCCTGCGCTACGAAGGGCCCGACCATTGGACGGTGCGGGTACGCCCCCAGGCCTTCAAACGCGCGCTGACCAATCTCGTTAGCAATGCCGTCAAATACGGCAATTGCGCCCAGATCCGCCTTCTGCAGCCCGGCCGCCAGGGCGGGACCCTGCGGATCGAGGTGAACGACGAGGGACCGGGCATTCCGGCCGAACACATGACCCGGCTGCTGCAGCCCTTCCAGCGGCTGGAGAACAGCCGCAACCGCGAGACCGGAGGCGTCGGCCTCGGCCTTGCCATCGCCCGCGACATTGCGCGCGCTCATGGCGGCGATCTCATCCTCGGCAACCGGCCCGAAGGCGGCGCTCGCGTGACCTTGACCTTGCCCGTATGAGACCCCGCTTCCTCGTCTACCGCGACGTCATCCTACCGGCCTCCGAAGCCTCCTTCATGCGGCGGCAATACATCGGCTTCTCCCGCCTCGACCCGGTCTGGGTCGGGCGTCGCATCACGCCGGTCGCGGCGGAGATGGGGCTGGTCGCCCGGCGGCTCGGTGGCAATGGCCCTTTGGGCGATCTGAACCGGGCCGCGTTCAAGGAGTTCGGCCTGGTGCCGGAGACGGCAGCGCTGCGGGCGATGAACCCGCTGCTGATCCATGCACAGTTCGGGCGCGGCGGCGCGCTCGCCTTGCCCCTCGCCCGCAAGCTCGGCCTGCCGCTCGCCGTCACCTTCCATGGCGGCGACGCGCATAAGGACAAGCATTACCGCACCGGCCTGACCCAGGGGGTCTACGCCCGCCGCCTCGCCGCGCTGAAGGAGGAGGCACGCCTCTTCATCTGCGTCTCGGAGAGCGTTCGGCAAAAACTGCTTCAGCGCGGCTTTCCACCCGGCAAGCTCCTCGTCCATCCGATCGGGACCGATATTCCGGCGGAAGTCCCGTCACCACGGGCCACGGGACCGCTGCTCTTCGTCGGCCGTTTCGTCCCCAAGAAGGGCCTGCCGGTACTGATCGAGGCCTTGAAGATGCTGCATGCCGAGGGCCAGGAGCCGGAGGCGCTGATCGTAGGAGACGGGCCGCTGGCCATGGAACTGCGGACGGCGGCGGCCGGTCTCGAACGCCTCACCTTCCTCGGCTGGCAGAAGCCCGAGGAGGTTGCCGCCCTCATGCGCCGTGCCTCTCTGCTCGTCGTGCCCAGTGTCCGCGCCAAGGATGGCGATGCCGAGGGCCTGCCGAGCGTCGCGGTGGAAGCCATGGCGCAGAGCCTGCCGGTGATCGGCACCGATGCGGCGGGGCTGGAAGGGGTCGTTCTTCCCGGACGGACGGGCGCCATCCTGCCCGCCGGCAATGCCGAGGCCTTGGCCCGCACGATCGCCGATCTCGTGACGGCGCCGGACTGGCGAATGAGCCTGGGGACAGCCGGTCGCGCCCTGGCACAAGGCGCCTTTGACGCTCGCGCCCAGTCCCGCAGCCTGGAAGCCCTGCTGCTCTCGCTTATTGCCTGAACGCAAAAGAGCCGCGCCGGGTTGCCCCGGCGCGGCTCTTTTGGAACGTCTTTCTCAGTGCGAGGAACCGGTCACGTCGACAATCGCCTGGGCAACCTGAACCTTCTCCATCAGCGGCACGAGACGGTCCAACTGGCCGGCCTTCTCAGCCTCCCCCAATTCGCGCATCGCATCGCTCAGCTGACGTTCGCCGTCCGCGCGGTTGAGGCTGGACGATGGTTCCGCGGTATCGGCCAGAACGGTCACGCGCTCCTCGGTGATTTCGGCGAAGCCGCCGGTCACGAAGTACCGGGCGGTCACGCGCTCGCCCTCATAGAGGATCACCTCGCCGCCGCGCAGCACGGTGATCATGGGGCTGTGCTCCTGCAGCACGCCGATATCGCCTTCCAGGCCCGGGATCACGACCATGTCCACGGACTGGGAGACGAGAAGCTTGCTGGGGCTGACGATCTCGAGGGAGACGGACACCTGACTATCCTTACCTAAGCCGCTCAGGCCTTCTCACGCATCGTCTCGGCCTTCTTGATGACCTCCTCGATGGTGCCGACCATGTAGAAGGCGCCTTCCGGGAGATCGTCATACTTGCCGGCGACGAGGTCTTTGAACCCCTTGATGGTGTCCGCAACCTGCACGAAGACACCCGGAGAACCGGTGAAGACCTCGGCCACGTGGAAGGGCTGGCTGAGGAAGCGCTGGATCTTGCGGGCACGGGCCACGACCAGCTTGTCGTCTTCCGAAAGCTCGTCCATGCCGAGAATGGCGATGATGTCCTGGAGCGACTTGTAGGTCTGCAGGATCTTCTGAACGTCGCGTGCCACCTGGTAATGCTCCTCGCCGACGATCCGCGGATCGAGGGAGCGCGAGGTCGAGTCGAGCGGATCGACCGCCGGGTAGATGCCCTGCTCCGCGATGGAGCGGCTCAGCACGGTCGTCGCGTCAAGGTGGGCGAAGGACGTCGCGGGCGCCGGGTCGGTCAAGTCGTCGGCCGGCACGTAGATCGCCTGCACCGAGGTGATGGACCCCTTTTTGGTGGAGGTGATGCGCTCCTGCAGGGCGCCCATGTCGGTCGCGAGCGTCGGCTGATAGCCCACCGCCGAGGGGATGCGGCCGAGCAGCGCGGAAACTTCCGCGCCCGCCTGGGTGAAGCGGAAGATGTTGTCCACGAAGAAGAGCACGTCCTGGCCTTCCTCGTCGCGGAAGTATTCCGCAATGGTGAGGCCGGACAGGGCGACGCGCATGCGCGCACCCGGCGGCTCGTTCATCTGGCCATAGACCAGCGCCACCTTGGAGCCTTCGC
>Ga0310811_10012142_pt1 | contig 11172 bp, 4 predicted proteins | sample YCmetagenome_FD_207642 | JGI IMG/M metagenome (GOLD analysis project Ga0310811, IMG submission 207642) | Soil microbial communities from experimental microcosm in Duke University, North Carolina, United States - YC | ecosystem: Engineered > Artificial ecosystem > Soil microcosm > Unclassified ... | reverse complement strand
CGGCCGCGTTCCGCGCGATGACGAGATGGTGCGCGGCTCCAATGACCGCCTCGTCGTGTTGAGCTACGCTTTCTGGCAACGACAATTCGGCGGCGCGTCGTCGGTCATCGGACGCCGCCTCACTCTTGGCGGGAATTCGTACGAGGTAGTGGGCGTGATGCCGTCGTCCTTCCAGTTCCCGGCGCCGCGCGTCGAAGTCTTCATTCCCTATTCGACGATTCCCGACGGGTCGATTCCACGCATTCGGCCCGTGCGGGTTCTCGACATGGTAGCGCGCATGAAGCCCGGCGTCACCGTTGCACAAGCAAACGCGGAGCTCAACGGCATCACGCGCGGGCTTGCCGAGCAATATCCGGAGAATCGCAACCTCGGCGGAGCATCCGTCGCCCCGCTGCACGACTCCATTGTAGGAAAAGTTCGCGTCGGCTTGCTCGTGTTACTCGGCGCGGTCGGTTTCGTGTTGCTCATCGCTGCAGTCAATCTCGCGAGTCTCCTGCTCGCACGCGCTGCTGCTCGCGAGCGCGAGTTCGCGATTCGTGTAGCGCTCGGCGCTGAGCGTTCGCGCGTGATTCGACAGCTGTTCACCGAGAGTCTTGTTTTGGCGACACTCGGCGGAGTCCTCGGATTGATCATCGCCCAACTCGGCGGACGCGTGCTCGTCCAGCTCGCGGCCGGCCAACTGCCGCGCGCCGAGGCGGTCGGTCTCGACTATCGCGTGCTCGCTTTCACCGCGGCGATCTCGTTGGTAACGGGCATTGCGTTCGGCTTGGTCCCGGCCGTTCGCGCATCGAGCCCGGCACTTCAGCAATCACTTCGTGAGGGAACGCGCGGCAGCACCGGCGGAGCCGGTGGACTGCGCAACACACTCGTCGTCGCCGAGGTGGCGCTGGCGATGATCTTGGTGGTTGGTGCCGGGTTGATGACGCGCACCTTCGTCAAGTTGCTGCAGGTCGATCTCGGATTTACGCCGAGTCATCGCATCGCAATCAACTACAGCATTTCGACGGCGCGGCATTCGACCCCGGTCGCGATGCGGCAGACATATCGCGACATGATCGAGAAAGTGCGCACCGTTCCGGGCGTGATCGCCGCAGGCGCTGTGCGCGATCTGCCCTTCCATGGCGACGGTGAGCAGCTCGGTTTCGTTCCTCCGGGCTTCACGCCCGGACCGAATGGTCAACTTCCGTCGGCGACGCTGATGTTCACGAGCGACGGATTCTTCGGCGCGATGGGAATCCCGATTCTCGCTGGACGCGACCTGTCGCCACAGGATCGTCAGGGCGCGCCGATTGCGCTCGTGATCAATCAAGCGTTGGCGAAGAAATACTTTCCGGGCCGTAGCCCGATCGGGCAGACCATCACGTTCGGCGACACGAATCATTTCGCGATCGTGGGCGTCGTCGGAGACGTGCGCCAAGGTTCGGTCGATGAGACGCCGACTCCGCGCATCTACGCGAGCGCCTATCAGATTTTTAGGGTGAAGACGAACCTCGTCGTGCGCACACAAGGCGATCCGCAGTTAATGATCAAGCGCGTCGAGGACGCGATCCGCTCGGTCGATCCGCAACAGACGATCACGTCGGCGTTCACGCTCGAGGACGCCGTAGGCGACGCGGTCGCGCGGCCACGCCTCCTCACCGTGCTCCTCGGACTTTTCGGTGCGATGGGCTTGATCCTCGGCGCGCTGGGTATTTACGGAGTGCTGGCGTATCTCGTGAGTCAGCGCACGCGAGAGATTGGCGTGCGGCTCGCGCTCGGCGCGCGCCCCCGTGACGTCTTGGGGATGGTCGTCGGCCGCGGGCTGCGACTTGCGGGACTCGGCGTTGCTATCGGCCTCGCGGCTTCACTGGTTCTCACGCGTCTCATGCAAGGCGTGTTGTATGGCGTGACGCCGACCGATCCGTTGACGTTCAGCGGAGTCGCTGTGGCGTTGCTTGCGGTCGCGGGGTTCGCGAGCTGGCTTCCGGCGCGGCGCGCGACGCGCGTCGATCCGCTCGTCGCGCTTCGTGCCGAATGAACGGTGGAACGGTGGAACACAAAGACGCCGTGGCCGAGTCTAGTTGGCGCGAGTTCGGGAACGCAGATGGCCGCAGATTTTGAAGCAGATTGCCGATTAACAGATCATCGGGTTGAAATCTGCGGCAATCTGCGTTCAATCCGCGAAAATCGGCGTTCTCATTGCTCCAGCCATCGCGGAGCTAGTCGCGGCGAGATGGGGCCCGTTCCACCGTTCTCCTGTGATTCGACGTGAGCGAACATCCGGTCGACGATAGCAACACATTCGATTCGGCACACGATCCCGGCGCCGCGTCTGCGGGCGCACGGGCCGAGTCACGTTCGAGCGCGACTCCATTGCTCGTCGCCGATTCACAAATTCGCGTTGGTACGGCAGGGTGGACCGATCGCACACTCACCGCGAGCGGCGTCTTCTATCCGAAAGAGGTGAAGACGCCGGAGGATCGGCTCCGCTACTACTCGTCGCGATTTTCCATGGTCGAAGCCGACATGGGCTTCTACGCGATTCCCGATCGCGCGCTCACCGAACGGTGGATCGAGCGCACGCCGGCGGACTTTGTGTTCAACATGAAGGCGCACGCGTTGATGACCGGTCACGCAACGGAGGTGGCGCGACTCCCGCGTTCTATTCGTGACGCGATTCCCGAGAGCCACACCGGGCCTCGCGTCTACGCGAAGGATTTGCCGATCGAGTTGCGTGAGGAGGTCTGGCGTTTGTTCCGTGACGCCGCCACGCCGTTGCACGAGGTGGGAAAGCTCGGCGCCATCCTACTCCAGTTCGCACCGTGGATTCGTCCGGCGAAGCATACTCCGGTCATGTTCGCGCGCGCTCGCGAGCGACTGGGCGACCTGCCGATCGCAATCGAGTTCCGACATCCGAGCTGGCTCGCGCCCAAGCTTCGCGAGCGGCTGTGGGATCAACTGCGCGACAACGGATTGACCTACGTCGTCGCCGACACGCCGCCGGGAACGCCGACCAGTCTTCCGATTGTTCCGGCGATCACGACGCCGGACCTGGCGATCGTGCGCCTACACGGTCGGCGCAGCGAGCTTTGGGGTGCTCGCGAAGCGACCGTCGCCGAGAAGTATAGATACTTGTATGATCGCGCCGAGCTGGAAGATTGGCTGACGCTGATACTCGAGCTGGCCGAAGAGGCGGAGCGCGTTCATGTCGTCTTCAATAACTGCTACGCCAACTACGGGACGACGAACGCGCTCGAGATGGCCGAGCTGATACAGGCTCAGGCGTGAGCCCGGCTCACGCGGCCAACTGCCCCGACGGAACCCAGACGGGCAACCCGCTGCGGATTTCGCCCACACAGCGATACGACGCCGGCGGGAAACCGAGCACGCCGATCTCCAACACGTCGCCCGGCTGAACGGCCACGTGCTCGCCGAGCGCGTCGACGGCAGCCCGGAACGTCTCGCTCTCGATGACTCCCTCTTGCCGGGAGTCGAAGCCACTTACGGAAAAACGAAATCTGGACATGCGCCACCTTCCTCCCCTTGCCTGAGTATTAGATACACCGGCAGGTTCCGTCGGTTTCGCCTACCTTTTAAGCTGGCTGCTGGTTGCTGGTTGCTGGTACTGGCAACTGCGTGAACCAGCGACCAACGACCAGAACCAGCAACCAGCAACCAGAATCGCCAGGCCATGCGAACTCTTAAACTGCTCGCCGGAGCGGTGCTCGTGGTTTCGGCCTCCGCCGGCGCACAACAAAAGAGAACTTTGACGTTTGAGGACTTCGCCGCGGTTCGAGCGGTGAGCGATCCTCAACCGTCACCCGACGGGAAGCTCGTGCTGTACGCAGTTCGCACGACGGATGTTGCGGCCAACAAGCGAACGTCGCAGACCTTTGTCGTCGCGACTGCTGGCGGAACAGCCACGCCATTTCCAGGCAACGCCGTGGATGCGCCCGCGACGGAAGCGCGTTGGTCGCCCGATGGAAAGCGCGTTGCCTACATCGCCAACGACCAGCTTTGGGTGGCCGACGCCGTCGGCGCGAATCCACGGCAGCTGACCCATCTCAATGGTGGCGCGACGGGTCCGGTCTGGTCGCCGATCGGCGACAAGATCGCGTTCACATCGGCGGTATATCCCGAGTGCTCGACGGACGCCTGCAACGCGACGAAGAGCAAAGCGGCGACTGACAACAAAGTGAAGGCCCACGTCGCCGAACAGCTGATGTTCCGCCACTGGAACGCGTGGGACGAAGGAACTCGCTCGCATGTGTTCGTCGTCGGAGTCGATGGCGCCCCGCCGAAAGACCTCGTGGCCGGAGCACGCTACGATGTCCCACCGGGTCCGTTCGGCGGCAGCGAAGGCTACGCTTGGTCGCCCGATGGCCGCGAGATCGCATACACGGCGAAAGATCAGGGTCGGGCCGACGCGACGTCGACCGACGTCAACGTCTACACGGTGCCGGCGAACGGCGGCACGCCGGTCGTCATCACCAGCGCCAACAAGGGCGCGGACCAGAATCCCGTGTACTCGTCGGACGGTCGTTTCATCGCGTACGCATCACAGGCGCGCGCGGGGTTCGAGTCGGATCGATGGCGTCTCATGATCTACAATCGGACCGACAAGCGCGTGCGCGAGTTGCTGCCGGCTTGGGATCGCAATGCCGACGCGTATTTCTGGTCGCCGGACATGAACGCCATCTATGTCCAGACCACGGACGCCGGCCGCGAAAAACTCTTTCGCGTCGGGTTGACGGGCGCATCGGCGTCGCTCGCCGCGTCGGGTCCGCCGAAGGTCCTCGTCGGCGAGCACAATAACGCCGCGTTCGCGTTGTCGCGCGACGGACACACGCTCGTGTGGACGCGCGACGCCGCCGAATTCCCAGCCGAAGTCTACGCGGCGGAAGTCACCGCGATTGCACCTGCCGCGGCGCACGCGGTCACGCACGAGAACGACGCGCTCGTCTCGCAACTCGCGCTCAATCCGGCCGAAGACTTCTGGTTCACCGGCGCGAGCGGAGCAAAAGTTCAAGGATTCGTGATCAAGCCGCCGAACTGGCAATCGGGGAAGAAGTATCCTGGAGTCTTGCTCATTCACGGCGGTCCGCAGGGCGCGTGGCTCGATCAGTGGCACTCGCGCTGGAACTACCAGATGTTCGCCGCGACCGGTGCCGCGCTCGTGATCGTGAACCCCCGCGGCTCGACGGGTTACGGCCAGAAGTTCGTCGACGACGTCTCGAAAGACTGGGGCGGAAAAGTCTACGTCGACCTGATGAACGGCCTCGATGCGGCGCTCAACAAGAATCGCTGGATCGACAACAACGCACTCGGCGCGGCCGGCGGGTCGTTTGGCGGATACATGGTGGACTGGATCGCCGGACACACGAACCGCTTCAAGGCGCTCGTGTCACATGCCGGTCCGTTCAACCTCGAGAACATGGCCACCGCCACAGAAGAGCTGTGGTTTCCTGATTGGGAATACGGCGGTCCGTTCTGGGATCCGAAGGCGATGGCGTCGCAGTATCGCGTGTACTCGCCGCATCTCTACGTCAAGAATTTCAAGACGCCCACGCTCGTCACCGGCGGCGAGCTCGATTATCGAGTTCCGTATACGGAAGACTTATCGATGTTCACCGCGCTGCAGCGCATGAACGTTCCGAGCCGGCTCGTCGTGTTTCCGGACGAGGGGCATTGGATCGGGAAGCCGCAGAATCAGCGCCTGTGGTGGGGCGAGGTTCAGAGCTGGCTCGAGAAGTATCTCGAGGGAAAGCCGAAGGCGTGAAGGGTGGAACCGTAGCGTCTAATTGGCGCGACTTTGTGAGCGACGATGGCCGCAGATGTGACGCAGATTTTCGCAGATTTCAAACTAATGATTGGTTAATCTGCGGCCATCTGCGTTCAATCTGCGAGGATCAGCGTTCCCATTGCTCCAGCCATCGCGGAGCCAGTCAGGGCGAGATGGAGTCCCGTTCCACCGTTCCACCGTCAGCTCCCCGCCCGAACCTCGAGTCGATAGCGTCCGTGCGACGCGAGGCCGCTCGAGCCCGTGCCAGTGACCGTGATGTAGAAGATCCCCGGCGCGAGCGACGCTTGAATGCGCGAGCAGAAACGTCCGGTCGGTGAAACGAAGTCGTTGTTCGAGCTGATGTTCGCTCCGGCGGCGCTCGACAACGTGAGGAACGTGTCGAGCTCGATCCCAAGCCCGCACGAGCCAACAAGACCCGACGTCTCGAAGGTATACGTCCCGGCAGTTGGAATGGTGACGCTGTACACGTCTCGCACGTCGGGCGTCGTGATGGAGCCCGTGACATAGCTGCCGACGCTCAGCATGTTCGCGTGCGCGATGTCGTCGTTCGGCTCGACTTCGGTCGGAATCCCGAGCGAGATTCCCACCGCCTGCGAGTTGCTATTCACGTTGAACACCGTTGGCTTGCCGAAGCCGCCGGCCCACGTAAAGCGACGACCCGAAATGCCGATCACCGAGTCTCCGGCTTCATCGTCGCCCGCTTGCACGAAGTAGGCGCCGGTGGCGAGTCGAGTGAACGCGAAGCTGCCGTCGGCGCCGACCTTCGCGGACTTGACCGCCGCGCCGGTCGTCGCATCGACGAGGCGAACGAACGTCTGGCGCGCTGGTCCGTTCTGCTGCGTGAGTGCGTTGTACGCGTTGACGATTCCCCAACCCAAGGCGTCGCTGCGAGTGAAACCCGCCGGACGCGTCGCAAACTGCTCGATGCGCGATCGCAACTGCGCCGCGGTCAAGCCCGGTGTCTGTGCGAGCAGTAGAGCGGCGATGCCCGACACGAACGGCGCCGACGCCGACGTGCCGTAGCCGAACAAGAACGTCGGTTTGCCCGTCTCGAAGTTCCAGCCGGGACCGACCACTCCGCCGCCACCGTTGTCGTCGAGACGGAAGTCGCCGCCCGGTGCCGCAACCGAGATGAACGTGCCGGCATTGGAGTACGTGGCTAGCGCGCCGTCCATGCCGACGGATGCGACCGCCATCACGTTCGGGAAGGCGGCTGGAAAAACCGGAAAGTCCAATCCATCGTTACCCGCCGACGCCACGATGAGCGAACCCGCCGCCGACGCCGCGGCCACCGCGTTGCCGAGGGTGTTGCTCGGGAAACCGCCGCCAAGACTCATGCTGATGATCGCGGCGGGAGACGGCGCCTGCACGAGCGCGGTGTCCGCACCCGTCGCCGGTAGACCGGCCGCATAGAGTACACCTTGAGCGATGTCGAAATTGGACCCGTCGCCGGTGATGCCAAGCACGCGAATCGGACGGATCTTCACGGTCCAGTTCACGCCGGCCATTCCAGTTCCCTCATTCCCCACGGCGCCGATGATGCCGGCGGTCCACAATCCGTGGTCGCCAAGCGTGTTGTGGAACCAGCAATTTCCGTTTCCGTCGAATTCGAGGTCGTCGGGATCGGTCGGATCGGAGTCGGGTCCGTTGCCGTCGCCTTCGATCGTCGTGAACGTCGAGCCGTCTTCGCAGATCGTTTCAGTTGTCCCGAACCCGATCTGCGACACGAAATCGTAGCCGTCGTTGGTGAGATTGGCCGCGATGTCCTGATGGTCGAAGCGAATCCCCATATCAACCGAGGCGACGATGACGTTGGGACTGCCCGTCGTGATCGCCCAGGCACGCGGCAAATCCAGCATCTGCGCGGGCCAGAGTTGCTCCCAGAATATTGGATCGTTCGGCACTTTGCCGGCGATCGCCGCCACGCTCGAGGTGGAGCTGGGTCGCGCCTCGAGAGACGACAATTGCATCGCCGCGACCGGGTGCGGCGCACCGTCGCGGATCGAGATGATCTCGTCGCGCTCGACCCAGGCGACGTTCGGATCGGCTCGCAGCGCCGCCATCACCGCGTCAATTTGTGTCGTATCGGCGACACGGACGCGCGCCGCGACCATCGCCGGCGACACCTCGGCGTTGCTCAATCCGTGCGCGCGCGACAGCGATGCAATTCGTTGTTGTAGCACGCCCTTCGTTTGGCGCGCGCTCGCCATCGAGCGGTAACTAGACGATCCGACGGCCGCGAGCCCGAGCGCATCGTTCTTGAAACCGATGACGATGCGGCTCGAGGACGGATGACGCGTGATGGTGCGCGCCGGCGCGAGGCTCGACGATCGCGCGAGCGTGCGCGAGAAGCTGGCGCCGAACGGCGTTCCGCCGGCCGATGTGACCGTGCCGCTGATGACCGCGCCGTTGTTGGCGACGAACGAGACGGACGCGCTCGTAATCTGGGTGCTCGTCACCGTCACGACTTGGACACCGGCCGCGGGCGCGAGCGTCCACGTGACCGTCGCTTTTCCGTCGTTGTCCGTCGTGCTGGTCGCGGCCGAAACCGATCCGCCGCCTGCCACGGTCCACGTCAGTGGGACGCCGGCCACCGATCGGTTGGCGCCGTCGAGCACTTGCACGACAAGCGGCAACGCGAGCGACGCCGAGACGTCGCCCGACTGGTTTCCACCCGAGACGATGATGAGATGAGTCGGTGTGTGCGGTATCGGCGTCTGCTCTTTGCAGCCGGCGACGAGCCCCGCGGTGACGAGTGCTATCGATAAGAGAACGCGCGAAGACATTCGGGCCTTCCGGCAGGAGAGAGCAACTAGAGGGAGGTGGAACGAATTCCAGCGGCCGTGCTCACTCGCCGTAAGGAACCCAGATATTCTTGACCTGCGTGGCGGCGCGGAGGAACTCGCGCCCTTCGCCGTCGTTAGCGTCGAGCCAATCTCGGTCGTGCCACGTCGCCCACGTGCGCTTCATATTCGAGGCGGATGCGAGCTCCGTCATGCGTACACCATCCCGAGCACCAAAGTACCAAACCGCCTCGACGTCGTCATGCTCGGCGAGGACTTTGGCGAGCGTATCCTTGTCGCCCGTCACGATGTTGATCACACTGGCTGGGACGTCGGACGTCTCGAGAACACTGTAAAAGTCGGTCGCGGCAAGCGGGAATGACGGCGACGGGATCACGATCGACGTATTACCCGTGGCCATCGCGGGTCCGATCAGCGAGATCATTCCCAATAGAGGATACTCATCGGGGCACGCGATGCCGATGACGCCGATCGGCTCGTTCATCGCGATGGCTACGCCGCGAATCGGGACGCTGTGCACCGCCCCGTCATACTTGTCGGCCCACGCGCCGTAGGTGAACAACCGCGCGACCGAGGCTTGGACCTCCTGCTTGGCGCGCCTCGCGCCGCATTCCGTCATCGCCTCGATGCGCTCGGCGAATTCCTCCGCGCGCGCCGAGAGATTCTCCGCGATGTAGTAGAGAATCTGTCCGCGATTGTGTCCCGTCGCTCGTCCCCACGCCTTCGCGGCACTGTGCGCGGCTTCGACGGCATTACGAATATCCTTACGATTGCCCTCTGGTGATTCACCGACCATCACGCCCGATGGCGACAGGATGCGACGCGTGTAGCCTTGGTCGGGCCGCGCCTGCTTCCCGGCGATGAACAATTTGGGAGTGCGATCAATTTGAGGCAGAGTGGAGGGTGGAGCATCGAAGGCGGACGGGCGGTGTGCGCCTTCGGCGCGTTGAGGCATGGATGTAGAGGTCAATGCAGCAGGGCGGCGCGAAGCGCCGCGCACCTTCCCTCTCCCCTCAACCCTCGACCCTTTCCCCCGCACCAAATATTCCCACATCCCCTCTCGCCCGCCCTCGCGACCAAATCCGCTCTCGCGATAGCCGCCAAATCCGGCCGCTGCGTCGAACAGATTCGTCGAGTTCACCCAGACGACGCCCGCTTTGATCTTTGGCGCGATGTCGAGCGCGAGGTTGATGCTCTCGGTCCAGATGCTCGCGGCCAATCCGTACGGCGTGTTGTTCGCCAGCGCGACCGATTCTTCCGGCGTGCGGAAGGTCATGGTCACGAGAACGGGACCGAAGATCTCGACCTGCGCGATCGTCGAGGATGGTTGCACGTCGGTGAACAGGGTCGGCGGATAGAAGCATCCTTCAGTCGGACAGGCCCACGACGGCTGCCACATCGTGGCTCCTTCACTGACACCTTGCTGCACCAATCCCCTGATCCGCTCGAGCTGCACCGGCGCTACAATCGCGCCCATGTCTACCGCCTTGTCGAGCGGAGAGCCGACGCGAAGCTTCTCCATTCGCGCGCGGAGCTTCGCCACCAATCGTTCGGCGACGCCTTCCTGTACGAGGAGTCGCGACCCCGCGCAGCATACCTGTCCCTGGTTGAACCAGATCGCGTCGACGACACCCTCGACGACGCTGTCGAGATCCGCGTCGTCGTACACGATGAACGGACTCTTTCCGCCAAGCTCGAGGCTCAGCTTCTTGCCTGAGCCGGCCGTCGCTTTCCGAATGATCCGTCCGACTTCCGTCGACCCGGTGAACGCGATCTTGTCGACGTCCGGATGCTCCACGATCGCCGCGCCCGTCTCACCGTGCCCGTTGACGATGTTGATCACGCCGGCGGGAATCCCGACGTCGTGCGCGATCTCCGCAAAACACAGCGCGGTGAGCGGAGTGAACTCCGCCGGCTTGAGAATAATCGTATTACCGGCCGCTAACGCCGGCGCGATCTTCCACGCCAGCATGAGCAGCGGAAAGTTCCACGGAATGATCTGTCCGACGACGCCGATCGCCTCGTAGCCGGCGAACTCGGAGTCGAGAAGCTGGGCCCAGCCGGCGTGATGATAGAAATGCCGCGCCACGAGCGGGATGTCGATGTCGCGCGTTTCGCGGATCGACTTTCCGTTGTCCATGCTCTCCAGTACGGCGAGCAGCCGCGAGTGCTTTTGGACTCCGCGCGCCAGCGCATACAGGAAACGCGCCCGCGCGTGCGGCGCCAACGCCCTCCACTCCGGCAATGCGCCACGCGCCGCCGCCACGGCGGCGTCGATGTCGGCTTTCGTCCCTTCGGTGACTCGCGCGATCGTCTTCGACGTCGCCGGATTGATCACCTCGAACAACTGCCCGGGCTCCGTCCACCCACCGCCGATGTAGTGTCCGAACACACGCTCGTGCTTCCCGAGCCATGAGAGGACTTCTTTGTCACTCTCCGGCGCGGGGCCGTATTCCATTGTGTTGAAGATCTCGGCGACGGAAGACATGCGGTTCTGGTACTGGTTGCTGGTACTGGTTGCTGGTACTGGTTGCTGGTACTGGTTGCTGGTACTGGTTGCTGGTACTGGTTGCTGGTACTGGTTGC
>Ga0310811_10012141_pt1 | contig 11173 bp, 7 predicted proteins | sample YCmetagenome_FD_207642 | JGI IMG/M metagenome (GOLD analysis project Ga0310811, IMG submission 207642) | Soil microbial communities from experimental microcosm in Duke University, North Carolina, United States - YC | ecosystem: Engineered > Artificial ecosystem > Soil microcosm > Unclassified ... | reverse complement strand
TGCCGCTTTCAAAGAGGGAAGCGCCTGGTTGCGGCCGATCGCACGGACGACGTCGAGCGCCACGATGTTCGACGTGCCTTCCCAGATCGAACCGAGATGTGCGTCCCGAAGCAGTCGCGCATCCGGCCATTCCTCGATATAGCCGCAGCCTCCTCGCACCTCCATCGCATCGCCTGTCACCTTGCGAGCGTCACGGCAGGCGCGGAATTTGACGAGCGGCGTCATGATGCGAGCAAGCCTTTCGCCTTCCGCGTCGCCCTGATTGGCACGATGGAGAGCGTCCGCCGTCAGGAACATCATGGTTCGCGCCTGTTCGGCCCAGACAGTCATCTTGGCGAGCTGCCGACGCATCAACGGCAGTTCGATGAGCCTGCGTCCGAAGGCGCTGCGGCGACGCGCAATAAATAACGACTCCGTCACCGAACGGCGCATCAATGCCGCCGCCCGCATGGCATTCGACAGGCGTGAGTTGTTGACCATATCTGCCATTTGATTGAAGCCACGTCCCCGCTCGCCGATGAGATAAGCCTCGGCTCCGGATAGCCTGATCTCGCCGCTGGCCATCGACCGAGTCCCAAGCTTGTCCTTGAGACGCAAAATCCGGTAGTCGTTCGGAAGACCGTCCCTCTTTACCTTTGGCAGCAGGAAGAGCGAGACGCCCGCCAATCCCGGCTTGTCCTCGCTGCGCGCGAGAACCATCGCCAGGTCCGCATCGACGTTCGAACAGAACCATTTGTCGCCGGTCAGGCGCCACGTGCCATCCTGCTGGTCGCTCGCTCTCGTCTCGGTCGCGGAGATGTCGGATCCCGCGCCCTGTTCGGTCATGAACATGGCGCCCTGCATCAACTCGTCGAGGTCCGTGGTCGTGAGCTTGTCGTAGTAGCGTTCGACGAGCGACGCTTCGCCATAGCGCTTGAGCGTGCGGGCCAAGGAGTCGGTCATGCTGACCGGACACATCAGGCCGAACTCGGCCTGGGTGAAGAGGAACGCGATCGCGTACTTCGCCGCCGGCGGCATGGCTTCGGGCCATCCCAAGGCTCCTCGGTGGGACACGGCCGAGAGGCCGAACTCGCCGAACGCCAGAGCTTCCATTTCGAGGTAAGCGGGGTGCTTCTCGACGATGTTGGCGTCCTCGCCCGTCCGCAGGCGGACCGACAGCACCGGCGGGTTTTTGTCCGCGATCGCGGCGAGGCGGTCCAGGCGATCGCCAGCAAGCGCGCCGAGGCGCTCGAGTTTTGGTTCGAGATGACGGAAAAGATCGTCCGGCAGATAATGCTGCAGGAGAGGCGCGGCATCGCGATCCGCGCGATACAGGTTGATGCCGCGCGAGTCCGGTATCTGAGCGACAGCGGTCGGCTCGGCTCTCATGACCATCTCCTCCATGTCTGACGCGTCATTATCGACTTTTCGATCGATATAGTCCAATATCGTAACCTGACCGATCAATATATAATTGATATCAATTCCAACAGGTGAGCGGACGATTTGGACATCAGGCAGCTTCGATATTTTGGGATCCTCGCCGAGGAGAAACACTTTGGTCGCGCGGCCAAGCGGCTTTGCATGTCCCAGCCGCCGCTCAGCCTGGCGATCCGGCAGATCGAGGCAGAGCTGGAAACGCCCCTTTTCAAGCGCAACAGCCGCAACGTCGAACTCACTCGAGCGGGAATCGCGCTTCAACGCGAGGCGCGGCTTCTGCTGCGGCAATTCGCTGAGGCCAAGGCGGTCGTGAAGGCCGTTGCCGAGGGCAAGGAAGGCCGGTTGCGCGTCGGCTTCGGCGGCTCCATGCTCTACAGAGGGCTGCCGCAGATAGTCGATCAATTCCGGAAGGAAAATCCCGGCATAGATCTCCTACTGACGGAACTCAATTCGGTCGAGCAGATCACGGCCATCAAACGCGACGAAATCGACTTCGGATTCGTGCTCGGTGCGAAGACGGCCGCCGAACTAGACGGATTCCGCTTCCACTCCGAACCTTTCGTGGCCTGCGTACCCTCCTGCCATCCGGCAGCGAAAGCGCGATCGATAAAACTCGACAGATTGAAGAACGACGAATTCGTCCTCTTCTCGCGCAACGCCTCCCCGCATTATTTCGAATCCATCGTTGCCATGTGCGTGGCGAACGGCTTCGTACCCAACATAAAGCACGAAGTCCGCCATTGGACCAGCGTCGTATCCTTTATCGAATCCGGGATGGGAGTATCCCTGGTGCCCAGGACCTTGCACACACGACACGTCACCGGGGCTAGGTTCGTCGAGATCTTGGGCCGATACGAACCTTCGGAAACCTGGTGCGTCTGGAAAGACACCGATCAGCGGCCTGGTTTGAAAGCCATGATTGATCTCTCCAAGGACCGAGCGCGAAAAATGGCCGGAAGGTAGGGGACGGCGAAACTCATCGCCGAAAGGCGCATTTCAGAATTCGGCAGCCGTTACGTCGCCATTTAGCAATTTTCGCAAGCAAGTCGTAGCACGGATATGAGTATAGGCCTGCGACCGGGTAGGACCATGCCGCTACTCTATATTCCCACCATCTACGTGCTGATGCAGTTGGTCTTGCTGCTGCTCGGCGCGCTGACCTTCTTCGCCTGGCTGCAAAACCGCGCGATCCGCGCGCTTGCCTGGTGGAGCGGCGCGGTGCTCGCGATGGCTGCCGCGCTTTGTCTGCTCTGCCTGCGCGGCGCGATCCCGGACGTCTACTCGGTCGACCTTGCCTACGTGGTTCTGTTTACCGCCTGCGCGCTGACGCTGGAGGGCGCGCGCTGCTTCGAAGCCAAGCGCCCGAGCCCCGCTGTTCTGCTCACCGGTGCGCTGGTTTGGATCGCGGTCTGCCGGATCCCTGCGCTGTACGATTCCGCCACGGCGCGAATGATCATCGTGTCAGGCGCCGTGGGCTTTTATTCGCTCGGCTGCAGCTACGTGCTGTGGAGCGGTCGTGCCGAGCCGCTGCTGTCGCGCTGGCCGCTCATCGTACTGACGGCGCTCGGTGGCGGCCTGTTTCTCGTGCGCATTCCGCTTGTCGTGCTGCATCCTTTCGCAAAGGCGCCGATCACCAATCTCGATGCGCTGCGGTCGTTCTGGTTCGCGATCGTGAGCGCGTTCACCCTGCTCTACATCATCGCCATCAACTATCTCTTTCTCGCGCTTACCAAGGAGCGGAGCGAGCTCGCGCACAAACGCGCCTCGATGACGGACGCGTTGACTGGCCTCGCCAACCGTCGCGCCTTCATGGAATACGCCAATCAACGCCTGAACGCGCACGCAAGCGGGACGGTCGCGTTCCTCGTGTTCGATCTCGACTGGTTCAAGGCGATCAATGACAGCCATGGGCATTCGATGGGCGACCGCGTGCTGCGGCTGTTCGCGCAGACGCTTTCCGCTACTTTACCGCGGGACAGCATCGCAGGCCGGCTCGGGGGAGAAGAGTTCGCCGCGATCGTCAGCGGACCTGACCGCCAGACGGCCATTGCGGCTGCCGAGCGCGTACGCGCAAGCTTCGCCGCGGCGGCGCGTGTCGTGGACGGCGTCTTGATCGCTGCCACGGTCAGCATTGGGCTCGCACATGCGGACGACGGGCCAGCCGACATCGAGGCGCTGTGCGAGCGCGCCGACAGGGCGCTCTACCAGGCAAAGGCCCTTGGCCGCAATCGGGTCGAGCGCACCGTGGACGAACTTGTCCCGCTTGTACCCGACGCGTCGGTAGAGGCCGACGTCACACACCGCTGCGTGGGACTAGCTCATCTCGAAGCTCGTCGCTCGGTCCACCGATCCTGTCCAAGTCCGACAGATCCAACCGCTATCGAGGCCTCCTACCGCGAAACCATGGGCGATGTCAGGCTCGGCGCGCTTCCATCGGCTCTCAGCCAGGAAGAATCATAGAATATCCAGATCTTATAAATGCTGCGTCAGGCGACGCGTGTCCCGGTTCGCTTCGTTGCGGGCTTCTGTTTGGGACGAGCGGCCGGCTTCGCTCTTTTGTCAGCGACTGACGCGGCCACCGGAAGCGGGGTTGCGAGCTTGCCGCTCTCAGCTTTTTCCATCATGCCTCCGATCACTCGGGACGCATGCTCAAAATGTTGTTTGAGCACATCGCAGGCTCTCAGATCCCGGGCGAGTGCCAGCTCCTTGATGCGCTCGTGCTCTTCCGCGATCGATGGATGGATATCGGTATAAACAACAAACCGACGACGGTATCGCTCAAGCTGATCGTAGAGAATATCGCAAAAGTGCGACAACCAGGGTGACCCGCACCCGGATTCGAGGGCTTGATGGAACGCGCGATTGCGACGCTCCCATTCGTCATGGAAGGTTCGCGGCTCGCGATGCACCTGCTTCTCAAGCTTGTTCAACTGATAGTAGCTTGTGACGACCGCATTTTCCCACTCGTCCCCGCCTCTTCGGATCGATCGCTCAAGCGACATGACCGAGAACTGGATCCTCAGATCGGCGATATCGAGCAGTTCCTCGCGTGTCGCTGGAGCTACGAAGAAACCTCTCTGTCCTTCGGCAACGGCTAATCCTTCGAGCGCGATGCGCGACAATGCTTCGCGCACCGGACTGAGGCCAATATTGTAACGATCACGCAGCGTATCGGGTTGAAGCTTGTCGTTCGGCGCAAACTCGCCGCGGATGATGTCCTCGTGGATGCGCAGATAGGCCTCGTCGGCCAGCGTCCTTGGCGCATCGATTTGACGACGCGGAGCTGGTCCCCAGGTGAGCTTCGACTTGGTCATGATATCTTCAATTCCCGGCAAGGGCACTCGATCGAATATTTATATAGTAATGCCAATGATATATCAGCCCTCGATTCGTGTCGCCCGCCAACCCGTGAATCCTATAAAATAGCTCGGTTCTATAGAACCCACGCGGACAGGTAAGCACACCCTTTAGGCCGGCCCAAGTCTACTACAGCGTTTGCGGGACCCTTTCGGCGATTGCAACAAGTGCGGACGCTGCAGACACGTCAACTGCACGGCGCCACCCAACTCAGCCTGTCAAGGTCGCGGTGCTTCCGCTTGTTCTCGCGATGTGCGCGCCCTCATCGCTGAGACGCGTTCGAAACGTCCGTGGAGACGTCGAAGCCTTCCAGAAAGGCCACGGTGCGCTGATAAACGAGCGCCGCTGCCTCAGCCGAAAACATCGGTCTATATGGGTTGCAGAAACTATGTCCGGCGCGGGGATAACGGAATATCTCGATATTTCGGTTGTCTTTGGCGAAACCGGCGACTTCGTCCACTTCTGTCTGCGGCACGTGCTCGTCGGCCAGACCGTAATGAAGCTGCGCCTTCTTATCGAGCGTTGAAAGAGCGGCTCCCATCTTCGATATGCCGAGCCCATAATAGCTGACAGCGCCGGCGAGCGGCGCGCCGTTCAGCGCACGAACCGCCAGGCGACCGCCAAGACAGTGTCCGACGGCCACGATTCGGTGAGCGCCGCTTTTCCCTGCAAGCCACCCTGCGGCCGCGGCGATATGCCCGATTGCCGCCTCGCCATCGAACCGTTGCAATCGCTCCCATGCCGATTGGCGATCGGCCCCTTCATAATCGAGAACACCGGGGCACGCATCGCGCCAAAAGATATTGGCAACAGCCGTCGCATAGCCGGCCCTGGCAAACCGCTCGGCCGCCTCGCACATGGCTCGCGTCAGTCCGAACATCTCCGGAAGCAAAAGAACCGAAACTGATCTTGCTGCTGCCTGGGGAGACGCGAGGAATGCATCGAACGCGCTATTCCCGTCGATCAGGATCGTGGTCATATCGGCCTTCATTTGACGAGCGGGCATCCGCCGTCCGCCAGCGAACGAAACGCCTCAGCGGACGGCACCGTCGAGATCAACTCGAAATAGTCCCAACGGCCCTTCGACATTTTGGGCGATTTGACGCGAAAGACGTGCATCGCATGGACAGCGCGCCCATCGATCCGGACAGTCGTCGGCCCGTATAGCGGATCATCGATCGTTCCGCTCCGCATTTCCGAAACCACCTTGTCGCCATCTATCGTGCCGGCACGCGCCACGGCATTTAGATAGGCGAGCGTCGAAGAATAGACCCCGGCCTGGTCGTCGGTCGGCATGCGGCCATTCATACGCTCCGCAAAACGCTTGCTCCACGCGCGTGTCGCATCGTTCAAATCCCAATAGAAGCCATTGGCGACGGTCAGGCCTTGCGCGGCCGAAAGACCCAGTCCGTCGATGTCGGACAATTCAAGAAAGAGCGAGGCAAGCTTCTGGCCCCGCGTCTGCAGGCCGAACTCGGCTGCCTGCTTGATCGCATTGATCGCATCATTGCCGGTATCGGCCAGAGCCACGACGTTGGCGCCAGACCCTTGCGCCTGAAGCAGGTAGGACGCGAAATCGCTCTCATTCACCGGATGATGGACGCTGCCGACGACCTTGCCGCCAACCTTCGCCAGAGCCGCCGCCGCATCCGCTTCCAACGCACGGCCCAGCGCGTAATCGTAGGATATGAAGAACCACGATTTGTTGCCGGTCTCCGTAAGCGCCCGAACCTGCGCATTTGCCAATGCCCAGGTATCACGCACCCATTGAACCGTCGTGGACTTGCAGAACTTTCCAGTCAGAGCCGAAGTGGCGACGCCAGACGCCAGAAATGTACGATTTTTTGCCGCAAGGTAGTCGTTGATGGCCAGGGCAACGGCCGAGTTCGGTACATCAACCACCGCATCGACCCCGTCCTCATCTACCCACTTGCGAACGATGGTTGAGCCCACATCGGGCTTGTTCTGGTGATCGCCAAAGACGATCTCGGCCTTGATCGACGGATGCTTGGCCATGAAATCTTCGGCTGCCAACTGCGCGGCAACCTTGGAGCCCGGTCCGGACTGATCCGCGAAAGGCCCGCTTGCGTCTGTCAGAACGCCAACCTTGACCACGGCGGGCAATTGTGCCGCCGCGGGGGAGAGGCTAGCCATGACGAGGAGCGGAACGATCCACAAACATAGTCGCATGGCCCAAACCCCATTTTATTTATTCATCGACTATTCTTTCATTTTTCGAAAATGTCAAAGATTTTATAATTACTGGCTATATTGATACGATAACGCATCGGTTCTCGAATGCCCGCACCGACACGCTACGCAGCAAAGTCACCGCCAATGCGGCGGCGATCGCACTCGTCGCCAGTTCGGCTGCGACAAGACGCTATGGTTTCTGCCTACAGAAGCGCAGCCGAAGGTACACTCACTGCGCCGCGCTTATAGCGGCAGCCATATTGGCATCTTCGACCGGCCGCATATGCGGTTCGCAGTCTTCTTAATCTACCAGCTTGCAAGTTGCGTTTGGTTCCGGGCGACCTCTGCATTCACGAACATCAGGCGATGTTCGTGAAATCGGGCGGGCGTCGTTCGGCGAATGCGGCAAAAGCCTCGCGCGCCTCCGGTGTTGTCAGCCGCTCCTTGAACAACAGGCTTTCCTCGGCGATCTGTGCCGCAATCCGCTGATGGTCGCGCATCAACGTCTTGGTCAGGCTTAGCGCGCCCGCCGGCCGCTTGGTCAATGCCATCGCCGCATCATGCGCACGCCTGCGCAATTCGCCCTGGGGCACCACAGCGTTGGCGAGGCCGCACGCCAGCGCGGTCGCGGCCTCCATAGGCTCGCCGAGCGCAAACATCGCGTAAGCGCGCACATGCCCGATCCGAAGCGTCAGCAGCCAGCTCGATGCCGCTTCCGGAACCAGCGCGAGATTGACGAAGGGCGTGATCAGCCGCGCGTTGTCGGCGAGATAGACGAGATCGCAATGCAGGAGCATGGTCGTACCGACTCCGACCGCATTGCCCTGCACAGCAGCAACCAGCGGCTTGCTCGCCTCGCTGATGGTCTTGATGAAGCGATGGGCGGGACTGTCGACGGCACTTTCGCCGCGGGCCTGGCTTGCGAAGTCGGCCAAATCATTGCCGGCCGTAAAGCTATCGCCGTCGCCCTGGAACAATACCGCGCGGATCGACGCATCTGTCTCTGCCCGCTTGAGCGCATCAGACAACGCGTCATACATGGCGCCGGTCAGCGCATTCTTCTTCTCCGGCCGCCGTAGCGTCAGCGTCATGACACCATTGGCGATCTCGATATTGACGTGCTCGGTCATGGGGCTCTCCCTCAGGCAACAGCGCGAGCCGGCGCGGATTCAACGACGCCATCGAGGAAGCCGGTCAGGCGCTGCCGGATGATCTGCCCGGCCTCCATCATGATTCGATCGATCAGCTCCTTGACTGTCGGGACATCGTTGATCAGGCCGGCCACCATACCGCAGCTCCAGGCGCCAGCGTCCATGTCGCCGTCGACCATGACCTTCGGATAGACGCCCGCCACCTGATCGTGGATGTCGTCGATTTTCAGCGCCGCTCCCCTCTCACGCTCGATCTGGATAAGCTGCTCGACGCCCTTGTTCCTGAGCACGCGCTCCGTATTGCGCAGCGCGCGCATCACCAGTCGCGTGTCGAGCTCGGTCGCTTCCACCAGCGCCTTCTTCACATTGGGATGAACCGGTGCTTCCTTTGTAGCGATGAAACGGGTCCCCATGTTCATGCCTGCCGCCCCCATCGCGAGTGCCGCGACCAGGCTGCGCGCATCGGCCATTCCGCCGGAAGCCACGAACGGGATCTTCAGTTCATCGGCTGCACGCGGCAACAGGATCATGTTCGGGATGTCGTCCTCGCCAGGATGGCCGCCGCACTCGAATCCGTCGACGCTGACGGCATCGCAGCCGATCTTCTCGGCTTTCAACGAATGCCGTACCGAGGTGCATTTGTGGATCACCTTGATGCCGGCAGCTTTCAGCGCCGGCATGTATTGTTCCGGACTGCGGCCGGCGGTTTCCACGATCTTCACGCCACCCTCGCGAATGGCGGCGATATATTCCGGATAGGGCGGCGCACTGAAGGTCGGCAGGAATGTCAGATTCACTCCAAACGGCTTGTCGGTCATGTCGCGGCACCGTGCGATCTCGTTGGCGAGCAGTTCGGGCGTCTTCTGGGTAAGGCCGGTGATGATGCCGAGGCCACCGGCGTTCGATACCGCCGCAGCGAGTTCGGCGAAGCCGACATAGTGCATGCCGCCCTGGATGATCGGATGACGGATCCCAAATAGTTCAGTGATAGCTGTCTTCACTTGTCTCTCCTGCATTTTCCGTCATTGGACGATCTTGAACAGGCTCATCGCGCCCATCCCGCCACCGCTGCACATCGCCGTCACGCCGTATTTCGCCTTGCTCCTCCGGCCTCCACCATAGAGGCGCGCGCCTCGTTGCGAGACGCGCCCTACCACTTTTCTCCGAAGGGGCGGATTTCCAGCTCGAATGTCCAGGCACTCTTCGGCTGCTGGTAGAGCTGCCAATAAGCGCCCGCGACCGATGCAGGGGGCATCAACAGGTCCGGATTATCGAGTGCGTTCGGCCCGAGCGCCTCGAGGCGGCGCTGCCGCACCCATTCGGTGTCGACGCCGGAATCGATGATGAGATGCGCGACGTGGATATTCTTCGGTCCCAGCTCGCGCGCCATCGCCTGCGCAACCGCGCGCAGGCCGAACTTGGCGCTCGCAAACGCCGCATAGCCGATGCCGCCGCGGAGCGATGCGGTTGCCCCGGTGAAGAAAATCTTGCCTCCGCCGCGCGGGAGCATCAGCCGCGCTGCCTCGCGCCCTGCAAGGAAGCCGGAATAGCAGGCCATCTCCCAGACCTTCCGGAATACGCGTTCGGTCGTGTCGAGAATCGGGAAGTTGACGTTGGCGCCGACATTGAAGATGCACACTTCGATCGGCGCATGCTTGTCGGCGTCGTTGAGGAAGGAGGTGACTTCCTCCTCTTTCCGCGCGTCCAGCGACCGGGCGTGGATCTCGCCGCCGGCCGCCTCGATTTCCGCCACCAGCGATTCAAGCTTGGCGCCGTTGCGGCGTCCGGCGAAAATGGTAAAGCCTTCGGAAGCGAATTTCTTGGCGATCTCTGCGCCGATGTAGTCGCCGGCGCCTATCACCGCTGCGGTTCTGTTTCTCTTTTGCAAGGTCCTTCTCCGGCTTTGAGTGGATCGTATGAATGCCCTCCACGTCAGCTGCGTAATGACTCCGCCAGCTTGTGTTTCAATAGTTTCCCCGTTGAGGTCGCAGGCAGAGCGTCCATCAGAATAACCTCGGACGGCCTTTTGTAGGCGGTAAGTTGCGGCGCGACATGGGCCATCACGTCGGCAGCCGTCGTATCCGAGCCTTTCAGCAATTGCACGAAGGCGACAACTTCCTCATTGCCCGGAACCTGGCGACCGACCACCGCACACTGTACTACCGCCGGATGCGTGCTGATCACCGCCTCGATCTCGGCCGGATAGACGTTGAAGCCGGAGCGGATGATCATTTCCTTGACGCGGCCGACGATAAAAAGGACATCCTGCTCGAAACGAGCAAGGTCGCCAGTCTTGAACCAACCGTCCGCATCGATCGCCATCGCGGTGAGATCGGGCGCACGATAGTAACCGCGCATCACATTCGGACCGCGGACGTGGAGTTCGCCAATCTCGCTGTACGCAACGATGGCGCCGTCGCTTGCAACGATCGCGCCGTCGCGCCGAACGATCCGCGCCTCCAGGCCCGGCAGAAGTCTTCCGACCGCATTGTCGTTGCGCGGCGCATCCGAACGCACGCCCGAAATTCCCGGCGAACATTCCGTGATGCCGAAGCCGTTGGATAGCGGCAGGCCAAGCTCCTTCTCGACCCGAGATTTCAGATCAAGGTCGAGCGGAGCACCGGCGACCGCGATGAGCCGGAGCGCGCCGCGCTCCAGGCGGGACAAGCCCGCCATCGCCTTGTACTCGAGCAGCCGCTGATAGGTCGCGGGCACGCCGTTCAACAACGTGATCCCCTCCTCGGCCATCGCTTTCACCAGCGCCGCGGGGCTGTATTTGACGACCAGGCGAATCCTGGCGCCGACCATGAGAGACATGATCAGAAGCGAGATGCCGACGATATGGGAGATCGGCAGCACGCAATACTGCACGTCCGCCGCGGTCATGTTGCGATGAACGGCGGTGCTCCGGGCGCTGAACAGCAGATTGCGATGGCTGAGCATGACGCCTTTCGGCGTCCCCGTTGTCCGGGACGTATAGATCAGGACCGCAACCTGTTTGCCTCCATCGGCTTCGACCGGCTCGGCCACAGCGTCCTCATTCAGAAGCGAGA
>Ga0310811_10012140_pt1 | contig 11174 bp, 6 predicted proteins | sample YCmetagenome_FD_207642 | JGI IMG/M metagenome (GOLD analysis project Ga0310811, IMG submission 207642) | Soil microbial communities from experimental microcosm in Duke University, North Carolina, United States - YC | ecosystem: Engineered > Artificial ecosystem > Soil microcosm > Unclassified ... | reverse complement strand
TCCTGGGCGCTCAGCGGCTCTCCGGTCATGCCGGCCGCCGCGTTGGTGACCAGCGAGATGCCGAGCACCTCCATGCCGGCCTCGCGCGCGGCGATCGCCTCGAGCACCGTGCTCATGCCGACCAGGTCGGCGCCGAGTGTCCGCAGCATCCTGATCTCCGCCGGGGTCTCGTAGTGCGGCCCGGTCAGCTGCACGTAGACGCCCTCGGCCAGCGACGGGTCGACCTGCTTGCACAGCGCACGCAGCCGCGGCGAGTACAGATCGGTCAGGTCGACGAAGTTCGCCCCGACGATCGGGGACTGCGCGGTCAGGTTGAGGTGGTCGCTGATCAGCACCGGCTGGCCGACGGTGTAGTCGGCGTTGATCCCGCCGCAGCCGTTGGTCAGCACGAGGGTGCGGCAGCCGGCCGCGGCGACCGTGCGCACGCCGTGCACCACCCGGGCGACGCCGTGGCCCTCGTAGTAGTGGGTGCGGCCGAGGAAGACCGCGGCCAGGGCGCCGGACTCGGCCAGCCGCACCGCGCGGATCCGGCCGGCGTGGCCGAGCGCGGCGGCGGCGGTGAACCCGGGCAGGTCGGTGACCGGGAACTCCGCCTCGGTCGTGCCGAGCGCGTCGGCGGCCGGCACCCAGCCGGATCCCATCACCAGGGCCAGGTCCGGCACCCCGCCCAGCTTCTGCACCAGCGGCTTCGCGGCCTCGGCTGCGGCCTCGTAGGCGCTGCCGGAAATCGTTTCCTCAATCACGTGCACGAGCATACGGCGGCCGGGGCGAGGCGCGCGGCCGCCGTCCGGGTCGCCCCGCGGCGCGCCGCAGCCGCGCGGCGCGATCGAGTGACGGCGGCCGCGTGACGGCGGCGGGGCTATACCGCGAGGTTGATCGCGGACGGGACCGCGTCGGTGCTGTCGGCGGCGGTCGGTACGCCGGTCGCATCGTCGGTCGTGGCCGCGACCGTCCCGGCCGTCCCCGCGCCGGACGCCGCGTCCGCCCGCTCCCAGGCCGGCGCGGCGCTCATCCGCATCGTCCAGACGTCCTTGAGCAGCAGCGTCAGGCCCACCGCCGCGACCGTGACGAACGCCGCGGCGTACTCCGCGTGCGCCACGCCCAGATGCGCCGCCAGCGGACCGGCGGCCAGCGCGCCCAGCGGCATGGCGAGCGTCGAGCCGAGCCCGTCGTACGCCGAGACCCGGGCCAGCCGGTCCGGCCGGATGAAGCGGGCCAGCGAGACGTTCCAGCACACGATCAGCACCTCGGTGGCCGCCCCGGCCAACAGCCAGCTCAGCAGGATCAGCCAGAACGGCCACAGGCCGCCGACCGCCCAGCAGGCCAGGCCCATCGTCACCGGCAGCCCGGTCACCGCGAGCATCGGCCGCTTCGGCATCCAGCGCAGCGCGATCATCCCGCCGAGGATCAGCCCCACCGAGAACACCGCGTTCAGCCAGCCCCACGCGGCCGGACCGCCCAGGTGCGCCTTGGCCACCACCGGGCCGAGCACCAGCAGGCCGCCGTACCAGCAGGCGTTCACCAGCAGGTACTCGAGCACCGTGCCCCACACCCAGGCGTGCTTGACGAACTCCTGCCAGCCCTCGCGCAGCTCGTGCCAGACGCTCGGCTCGTGCTCGGGACGCTCGTTCGCCCGCGCCTTGAGCGAGGACAGCAGCGGCACCGTCCCCAGCATCCCGACGCCGCAGACCGACAGCGACCAGCCGGGGCCGACGGCCGCGACCGTCAGGCCCGCGATCGCCATCCCGCCCGTCTGCGAACCGTTCATCACCAGCCGGGACAGCGCGTTCGCCGCCTGCAGCTGCTCGTTGGGCACGATCTTCGGCAGCAGAGCGGTGGAGGCCGGCCAGAACAGCGACATGCCGGTGCCGGTGACGAGTTCGAGCCCTATCATCGCCGGGACCCCGATCGCGTGCGTCAGGGTGAGCAGGCCGAAGGTGCCCTCGCCGAGGGCGATCAGCAGGTTGCCGAGCACGATCACCAGCTGCGGCTTGAACCGGTCCGCGGCCACGCCGCCGAAGAGCATGAACAGCACCGAGGGCACCATCTGCGCCGCCAGCACGTAGGACAGGTCGGCGGTGGAGCCGGTGACGTCGAGGACCGCGAAGGACACGCCCACCGCGGAGAAGGAGTACGCCAGCGGCGCGAGCAGCCGGTCGGCCAGCAGGATGCGGAAGTCGCGGTACCGGAGCACGCCGAAGTCTTCGCGGATGGATCTCGACATGCTCTCCTCGTTTCGCCCGGCCCCTCCCGGCGCAGGCTAGCGCCGCCGCGCGCACGGAGGCCAGCGGATTTCCGCGCCCGCACGCATGGGAGAATGAACCACGTGACTCGAATCGTGATCATCGGCGGCGGACCCGGCGGCTACGAGGCGGCGCTGGTGGCCGCCCGTCTCGGAGCCAAGGTGACGGTGGTGGACCGGGGCGGCGTCGGCGGCGCCGCGGTGCTCACCGACTGCGTGCCCTCCAAGACCCTGATCGCCACCGCCGACGTGATGACCACGATGCAGGACGCGCCCGAGCTCGGCGTCGAGGTCAACGGCCGCGGCAGGTGCGAGCCCGGCGTCGACCTCGCCCGGGTCAACGACCGGGTGCTCGCGCTGGCCGCCCGGCAGTCCGAGGACATCACCGAGGACCTGGTCAAGGCGGGCGTCGAGATCGTGCGCGGCACCGGCCGACTGGTCGCCGACGGTGGCGTGGCGCGCGCGGTCGAGGTCGCCGCCGAGGACGGCAGCACCCTGCTGTGCGAGGCCGACGCGGTGCTGCTGGCCACCGGCGCCCGGCCGCGGGAGCTGGCCGCCGCGCGCCCGGACGGGGAGCGGATCCTGACCTGGACTCAGGTCTACGGCCTGCGCGAGCTGCCGCAGGAGCTGATCGTGGTCGGTTCCGGGGTCACCGGCGCCGAGTTCGCCGGTGCGTACCAGGCGCTCGGCTCGCAGGTGACGCTCGTCTCCTCGCGCGACCGGGTGCTGCCCGGCGAGGACCAGGACGCCGCCGCCGTGCTCGAGGAGGTCTTCCAGCGGCGCGGCATGCGGGTGCTCTCCCGCTCCCGCGCGGCCTCTGCCGTGCGCGACGGCGACCGCGTGCTGGTGACGCTCGAGGACGGGCGCACCGTCAGCGGCACGCACTGCCTGATGGCGGTCGGCTCGCTGCCCAATACGGAGGAACTCGGCCTGGAGGAGGCCGGGGTGCAGACCACGCCGTCCGGCCACATAGTCGTCGACCGCGTCTCGCGCACCACCGCCTCGAACGTGTACGCCGCGGGCGACTGCACCGGACTGCTCGCGCTCGCCTCCGTTGCGGCGATGCAGGGCCGGATCGCGGTGTACCACGCGCTCGGCGAGGCGGTCTGGCCGATCAACCTCAAGCGCGTGTCCGCGAACATCTTCACCTCGCCGGAGATCGCCACCGTCGGCCGCACCACCTTCAACGCGGAGAGCGACGACCCGCACTTCGACGTCGTCAAGCTGCCGCTGGACACCAATCCGCGGGCGAAGATGCTCGGCTTCCGGGACGGGTTCGTGAAGCTGTACGCGCGCCCCGGCTCCGGCACGGTGCTGGGCGGGGTGATCGTCGCGCCGCGTGCCAGCGAGCTGATCCACTCCGTGTCGATGGCGGTGGACATGCACCTGACGGTGGATCAGGTGGCCTCGGTCTTCACGGTCTACCCGTCGCTGTCCGGCTCGGTCGCCGAGGCGGCGCGGCGGCTGCACCGGGACGAGCGCGAGGACTGATCCGCGGCTGCGCGCCCGCCGTCGAGTCCGCGTCGAGTCCGGCGTAGTTCAACGACAGGCGTCGTTCAACGACAGGGGCCGCCCGCTGCGAGGGATCTCGCTCCTCGCGGCGTGCGGCCCCGAGTCGTCGTGTCTCAGTCCTTGATCTCGCAGAGCATCGCGCCGGAGGACACCGTCGCGCCCACCTCCGCGGACAGGCCCACGACCGTGCCCGACTTGTGCGCGTTCAGCGGCTGCTCCATCTTCATGGCCTCGAGCACGACCACGAGCTCGCCGGCCTCGACCTGCTGCCCCTCCTCGACCGCGACCTTGACGATCGTGCCCTGCATCGGCGAGGTCAGCGCGTCACCGGTGGCGGCGGCCTTCTTCGTGCCCGCTGCGCGCTTGGCCGCCTTCTTCCCGCCGCCGGCCGCGGCGGCACCGCCCGCCGACAGGCCGAGACCGGCCGGCAGCACGACCTCGAGCCGCTTGCCGCCGACCTCCACCGTGACGATCTCGCGCGGCGCGCTCTCCGCGGCCTCGCCGACCGGCCCGGCGTACGGCGGGATGGTGTTGTCGAACTCGGTCTCGATCCACCGGGTGTGCACGGAGAACGGCTGCTCCGCGTCGGCCGGGGCGAACGCGAGGTCGGACACGACGGCGCGGTGGAAGGTCAGCGCGGTCGGCATGCCCTCGATCTCGAACTCGGCCAGCGCGCGGCGCGAGCGCTCCAGCGCCTCGACCCGGGTGCGGCCGGTCACGATCAGCTTCGCCAGCAGCGAGTCGAAGTTCTGGCCGATCTCCGCGCCCTGCTCGATGCCCGAGTCCAGGCGCACGCCCGGGCCGCTCGGCGGGCGGAAGGTGGTCACCACGCCGGGCGCGGGCAGGAAGTTGCGGCCCGGGTCCTCGCCGTTGATCCGGAACTCGAACGAGTGGCCGCGCCCGACCGGGTCCTCGTAGCCGAGCTCCTCCCCGTCGGCGATGCGGAACATCTCGCGCACCAGGTCGAGGCCCGCGACCTCCTCGGTCACCGGGTGCTCGACCTGCAGGCGCGTGTTCACCTCGAGGAACGAGATCGTCCCGTCCTGGCCGACCAGGAACTCGCAGGTGCCCGCGCCGACGTAGCCGGCCTCGCGCAGGATCGCCTTCGAGGCCCGGTACAGCTCGGCGATCTGCGCCTCCGTCAGGAACGGCGCGGGGGCCTCCTCGACCAGCTTCTGGTGCCGGCGCTGCAGCGAGCAGTCGCGGGTGGAGACGACCACCACGTTGCCGTGCCGGTCGGCCAGGCACTGCGTCTCGACGTGCCGGGGCCGGTCGAGGTAGCGCTCGACGAAGCACTCGCCGCGGCCGAAGGCGGCGACCGCCTCGCGCACCGCGGAGTCGTAGAGCTCGGGGATCTCCTCGAGCGTACGGGCGACCTTCAGGCCGCGGCCGCCGCCGCCGAACGCCGCCTTGATCGCGATGGGCAGGCCGTTCTCGGTGGCGAACGCGACGACCTCGTCTGCGCCGGAGACCGGGTCCGGGGTGCCGGCCACCAGCGGCGCGCCGGCCCGCTGGGCGATGTGCCGGGCCGAGACCTTGTCGCCGAGCGCGGCGATCGCCTCCGGGGACGGGCCGATCCAGATCAGGCCGGCGTCCAGCACGGCCTTGGCGAACTCGGCGTTCTCGGCGAGGAAGCCGTAGCCGGGGTGCACCGCGTCGGCGCCCGCCTGCCGCGCGACCTCCAGCAGCCTGGGGATGGCCAGGTAGGTCTCGGCGGAGGTCTCACCGCCGAGGGCGTAGGCCTCGTCGGCTACCCGTACGTGCAGCGCGTCGCGGTCCGCGTCCGCGTACACCGCCACGCTGCCGATCCCGGCGTCCTTACAGGCCCGGGCGATCCGTACGGCGATTTCACCACGGTTCGCGATCAGCACCTTACGCACGTGTCGCTCCCTATCCGGCTCTACTCGAAGTCCCCTTGAGTGTAGGCAAGCCCACCCGGCTGCCGCGCGGGGGGACAGTGCCTGCGGCTGCGGCGCCGATTCGTTCGTACCTGACTAGAGAACATCACAGAACGTGGTGTAACGCTATGGTTCCACTAGGGCGCCCGCGGCCCGCACTCGGCGTAGGACGCGCCGCAGGCGGGCAGATGTGAGCACAAACACGAGTGATGTGCGCGACACTGCGCGGCCGGGTGCGGTGCAGCGCGGCGCGGCCGGGTGCGGTGCGGCGCGGTCCGGTGCAGCGCGGCGCGGCCGCGTCGGCGTCGGGCGGCGGCGAGTGATACGTGCGGCTGATATGCGCGGCCATTACGTGCGCATCCGGCGTATCGCTCGACATCGGTTCGGCGTCGGTCGGCGTTTCCGGGCACGCCGGCGGCCGATCCGGCGTTGAATCAGTACAGAGGCGTGACGCGCGGCCGGGGCGGCGCGGATCGTCGGATACGGAACGCGACGAGGCGTGACGGACAGTGATACGTGACGGGTGGCGACACCGGATGGACAGCGACACGGGACGGGAACGGCCGGCCGGCGCGACCGGCGGCCGGCACGCAAGGAGGTTGATGGCGGGGTGAGTACGTCGAACATGGCGGCGCGGGGCAGATCGGTGCTCTTCAGCGTCCGTACCGGGGTCGTGGTGACGGTGGTCGTGCTGCTCGCGATCTGGCTGGTGCAGGGGATCAACGCCGCCGACGGCTACCGGCTGGACGGCGACCTCGGACTGACGGCCCGCAACCTGGGCAGCCTGCCGCACATCGTCGCGGTGCCGTTCCTGCACGTGTCGGTGGAGCACATCGAGAGCAACTCGGTGCCGCTGGCCGTGACCACGTTCCTGGTGGCGCTCGACGGGCTGCGCAGGTACCTGTACGTCACCGCGATAATCGTCGTGGTCGGCGGCCTCGGCTACTGGCTGCTCGGGCCGTCGAACGTGACGATGGTCGGGGCGAGCGGTCTGATCTTCGGATACCTGGGCTACCTGGTGGTGCGCGGCTTCTTCGCGAAGTCGCTGTGGCAGGGTGCGTGGCAGGTGATCCTCGGTATCGCCGTGGCGGTGTACTACCAGTGGACGCTGGTGCTGCTGTATCCGTCGGCCGAGGTCAACACGATGCACATCTCCTGGCAGGGCCACCTGACCGGGCTGCTGTCCGGCATCCTCGCCGCGATCGCGTTGGGCCGCCGGCCCACCGCCTCCATCGGCCCGCCGGTGACGCCGAACCTCCCGCCCGACGCGCGCTTCCCCTCGCCCTACGCCTGATCGGTCCTGATCGGTCGTCAGCCGACAGTTGCCCGTTGGCGGCCGTCGGTTGACGGCTGCGAGCCGTCATTCGACGGTCGCTCCTGCTTTCTTTCGTCCGGCGCATACGCGCGGTCCGCCCGTGCCCTAGGGTGGGGCCCGGCGCGACATACGGCATGGAGTCCATGCCCCACGGCAAAAACGTGATGCGATGTCCGGCGCCGCGGGCAACCGCTCGCCGACGGAGCGCGTTTCACTTGCTGTACGCCTCGCCGTCGCCTCACCCCGACTTCGTCGCGCGTAAAATCCGCTCACTGTATCCGTCTGACCGTCAAAGTCCCCTCCCGTCCCATTCCGCCGGCCGAAATCCTGCACCGGCACCCGCCATCGTCATCTCCATCGCCGTCACTACCGTCCCCGATCCGGAGTCCCCGTCCCGTGTCGCGCCCCACACCGCCAGCGCGCCCGCGCCCCCGGGCCCGACGACTGCTGGCCCCGATAGCCTCGCTGGCCGCGTGCGCCGGCGCCGCGGCCGTGCTGGTCGCCCTCAGTACGACGGTCGCTCCGGCCGCCTCCGCCGCGACGGTGCAACCGGATGCGCACCGGTCCCACACCGTGTTGCCGACGCTGCCGATTCCCACGGTCAGCTTCCCGATCGGGTTCCCGTCGGCGACGACCACCGGTGCGCAGCCGCCGCAGACCTCCGCGCCGGCCACGTCGCAGACCTCGAGCGGTGCCGGGCACACGACGGGCACGCGGCACGACGGCAACGCTCCCAAGCACTCCGCGTCCTTCGTCCCGCAGTCGCTGCCCACGCAGGTGGCGTCATCCAGCGGCGGGCCGTGCGTTCCCGACACGAAGGCGCCGGAGAGCGGAGCGGATCTCGAGCTGCCGCAAGTGGCCGCGGGATCCACCGACGACGGCTTCACCGGCTGGCTGAAGCTGAACACGGTCGGCCCGCAGTCGATGGTGCCGAGCCAGCTCGACGGCGCGGACCTGTCGACGCTCACGCTCACCCGGACCGCGGACTCCGAGTCCGCGAACCTGGCCATGGCCGCGAGCTCCGGTGACCGCTTCGCCTGCGCGCTGCTCGACGTGGCCGCCGGGCCGGGCTACCAGCGTCTCGACTACGCGCTGATCAACGCCGGCTTCGTCTCCGAGACAGTACGAGGCAACACCGAGACGCTGATCGTGACGTACTCGTCGATCAGCTGGAACTACCTCCCTAAGGGAGCGTCCAAGCCGACCACCGGCAGCGGTGCGATCAACACAAGGCCCAACGTGAAGCAGACGTCGCTGAAGCGCGACGCGGAGCTTGTCGCGGCGGGAGTGCTGGGACTGACGGTGGTGTGCCTGCTCGGGATGCTGCTGCTGACGCTCATCGGCAGGCACCGCCGCAAGGTCCGCTACCGCCAGGTGCGCGAACGCTCCCGCAAGCCGATGCCGAGGTCCATATCGAAGTCGGCGTCGATGTCGGTGCCGGTACCGATGATGGCGTCCGCGGCAGCGTCGGCGAAGTCGTCGGCGGCAGTGTCGTCCGGTGTATCGCCTTCAGCGGCGGCGACCGGCACGGCCCGAACACTGGCAGCGCAGTCGCAGGCAGTGCAGACGCAGGTAGCGGAGCCCGGCGTCCCGCTGCAACCAGAAGTGCTCGTGCCCGAGACGCTGATGGCGATACACGTCTCCGAGTTCACCCATACCCGCCCCGCCAAGGCCGCCGAGCCCGAAGCCGAGGACGCGTCCGCCCCCGACGCCAGCGTTGATGTCGATGGTGATGTCGGTGTCGATGGTGATGTCGATGAAGCCTCCATTCCTGATTCCGATCTCGATGCCGACACTGACGTGACGATCAATGTTGCCGACGCCACGACGGAGGCTGTCGACAGCGACGCAGATACTGACAGCCTCGCTGATGCTGATGCTGATGCTGAAGCCGATGGCGATGGCGACGGCGAGGCCTCGGACGAGGAGCAGCACGCCGACGTTGCCGGTTCGGACGGCGAGCAGGACGACGAGTCCGAGGACGGCGAAGAGCAGCCCGAAGGTGATGTAGCGGCAGGCTATGAGCCGGCCGTCGAGTCCACCGAAGAGCCTGCCGAGTCCGCCGGGGCTGGCGACGAGACCGCTGAGATCCCTGAGCCCGACGAGTCCGCCGAGCCCGCTGGTGATGGCGAGATCGACAGCGATGGTGATGGCGATAGCGATGGCGTCGAGCTCGTCTCAGACTCCGAAGACAGCACTGCTGACGACGGCAATGCCGACCACGGCAGCGCTGAAGACGACGAAGCTGAGAGCGACGCAGCTGTCGATGACGCAACTCGTGACGGCGATGCAACTAATGACGACGTGGCCGGGAACGACCTAGCCGAGAACGAAGCAACCGAGAGCGAAGCAACCGAGAACGACGCGACCAAGAGCGAAGCAACCGAGGACGAGGAAGCTTCGACCGACGCGGTCCTCGGGAACGACGGCGAAGCTGACGTGCCGCCTACGCCGTAGCGTTCGCAGCGCTCTACTTCGTAGCTCAGCTCCTGCAAGCGTTCCATCAGTATCTTCATTTCGGCCTCCTCCTTTCCAGACAAGTCCAGCACGCCAGCTGGCGGGAAGGGAAGCGCCGCAAAGGGAATCACCTGATGTGAGCATTACGCGGCGCCGGATTGTTCACACAATCCGGCGCCGCTTCGCTCGTTCAGCAGAGTCAGCGGACTCAGCGGACTCAGTGGAACCAGCCGAGTCAGCGGAAGACGCCGGTATGGCCCAGCGAGTAGCGGCCGGGCTGCGGGTAGACGCACAGGCCGTGCGGGCCGTCGCCGACCGGAATGCGGGCGAGGAGGCGGCCGTCGGAGGTCGAGAGCGCGTACACCTCGGAGTTGTACCGGCCGGTGATCCACAGCACCTTGCCGTCCGCGGACACGCCGCCCATGTCGGGGCTGGCCTCGCCGGGGATCTTCCACTTCGCGTGCACCGTGTTCGTGGCGAAGTCGAGCACGCTGATCGAGCCCTCGCCGCGGTTGGTGACGTACATGTCCTTCGAGTCCCGGCTCACGTACAGGCCGTGCGCGCCGAGGCCGGTCGGGATGAAGCCGGTCAGCTTGAACTGGTCCCCGTTGAGCTCCCACAGGCCGTTGGTAGCCATGTCGGCGACGTACCAGACGCTGCCGTTCGGCGCGATCTTCACGTCCTGCGGCATCGCGCCCTTCTCGAGGTCGATGACGCCGAGCAGGGTGTGCTTGACCGTGTCCACCTTCAGCAGTTGCCCGCTGAACTCGCAGGACGCGATGAAGTAGCTGCCGTCCGGCGAGAAGTCCGCGTGGTTCACGCCCGCGCAGGGCACGTGCAGCACGTACTGGACCGCCATCGTGTGCGGGTCGCGGAAGACGATCTGCCGGTCGGCCTCGGCCATGACCATCGCGGACTTGCCGTCCGGGGTGAAGTAGAGGTTGTACGGGTCGTGCACCGACACCGGCGTGCCGAACTTGCCGGTGGCCGGGTCGATCGGGGTCAGTGTGTTGCCGAGGTCGTTGTTGACCCACAGGGTCTTGAGATCCCAGCTGGGCACGACGTGCTGGGGCTGCTCGCCGACGTCCACCGTGCGCACCACCTTGTAGGTGGCCGGGTCGATCACCGAGACCGTGTTCGAGTCCGAGTTCGGCACGTAGACGTAGTTCGGGAAGTTCTTCACCACCGGCGACAGCTCGTTCGGCCGGTCGGCCTCGTACACGTCGGAAGGGTCGTACTCCGGCATCCCGGGAAGCCCGGCCCGCATCTGGACGCCCGCGGCGTTCTTTCCCGCGGCCTGCCCCGCGGACGCGGCCTTCTGAGCGCCTGCGTCGGAGCCCGGACTGGAGCCTGAGCTGATCGAGTAGAGGACGGTGCCGGCCAGGGCCACAGCCGCGAGGGCGCCCGCACCGATGGAAAGACGGCGTGAATTGAACTTCACCTGTTCTGAGACACCCCTAACGGTTCTTCGAGGGCTGAGACGTGGAAAGGCTCGGGTCGGGTGGCGGCGCCGCGATGGCGCCGGGCAGGGGGAAGAGCTCTGACGCGGTGACCGGGCGCAGGCCGCGCTTGCGCAGGCCTTCGAGGATGTCCGGCAGCGCCACGACCGTCTCCGGGTGCCCGAGGTGCATGGAGACGACGTCGCCGGCGCGGATCTTGGTCAGCACGTTGCGGACGATCGCGGTGGCCCCCGGGTCGCGGTAGTCCAGCGGGTCGAGGTCGTAGGACAGCAGCGTGCCGTAGCCGGCCC
>Ga0310811_10012139_pt1 | contig 11174 bp, 12 predicted proteins | sample YCmetagenome_FD_207642 | JGI IMG/M metagenome (GOLD analysis project Ga0310811, IMG submission 207642) | Soil microbial communities from experimental microcosm in Duke University, North Carolina, United States - YC | ecosystem: Engineered > Artificial ecosystem > Soil microcosm > Unclassified ... | reverse complement strand
GCGTGCTGCAGTCGTACCTGCGGTGGCGGCTGTCCAACACCACCGACTCGCCGGGCGCCCCGGACCGGGGATTCCGCAGCTCGATCGACAAGCTGTTGATGACCACAACCGAGCAGGAACTGGAGCGTACCGAGCTGCGTCTCGCTGGTGCGGGCGCCCTGACCGGTCGCCGTCCGGACGCCCTGCAGCGTTACCTGTGGTCACGGGCGGCCAGCATCATGGGCGGCACCGAGCAGATCCAGAAGAACATCGTGGCCCAGCGCATCCTCGGGCTGCCGAGGATCTGAACGCCGATGCACAACGCCGGGCTGCACCCGTTCATCGGCATGGACGTCTGGACGCTGCTCTCCGCGCGGGCGCGGTCCCACGCCGGACACCCGTTCCTGGTCTGGCAACCCTTCGACTCGCCGAGCCGGACCTGGACGTTCGACGAGTTCGCCGCGGAAGCGTCGGCCGTGGCCGCCGGCCTGGCCTCGCGTGGGGTCGGCCGGGGCGACCGGGTGCTGATCCACCTGGACAACAGCCCGGAGTTCCTGATCTCGTGGTTCGCCTGCGCGGCACTCGGGGCGGTGGCGGTCAGCACCAACACCCGCTCGACCGTCGACGAACTCAGCTACTTCATCGGCGACTCCGAGCCCACCGTGGCGATCACCCAGCCGGAGCTGCTGGACGTGGTGGGGGCGTCCGCGTCCGGCGTCCGGCACCTCGTGGTCACCTCGCACGATGCCCGGGCCGGGGCCGCCGCGGAGCCGTTCTCCCGACTCCGCGCGGCGTCCGGATACGAGCCGGGTCATGATCCGGATCCGCTGGCGCCGTGCGCCGTCCAGTACACCTCGGGCACGACGTCGCGGGCGAAGGGCGTGATCTGGACCCACGCCAACGCGCTGTGGGGCGCACGCACGAACGCCGCGCACGAGACCCTGCGTGGCGAGGACTGTCACCTCGTCTACAAGCCGCTGTTCCACACCGATGCGCTGGCCTACTCGGTGCTGCCGAGCCTGTGGGTGGGGGCACGGTTCGTCCTGGTTCCGAAGTGGTCCACCAGCCGGTTCTGGGACATCTCGTTGCGCCATGGCTGCACCTGGTTGTCGTTGATGGGCCTGGTCACGCGATCGTTGTACAAGTCAGAGCCGCCCGCCGGGCACCGGTACCGGCTGTTCGGCGGCCCCGTCGGCGATCTCCCCATCGACGGCCGGTACGGGGTGAAGACGATCGGGTGGTTCGGCATGACCGAGACCGTGTCGCACCCGGTCGTCGGCGATGCGTTCCTGCCCAACCGGCCCCTCTCGATGGGACGCCCCGCGCCCGAGTACGAGGTGAAGGTCGTGGAGCAGGACGGCCTGACCCCGGTCAAGGTTGGCGCGGCCGGGGAGATGCTGGTGCGGGGCGTGCCGGGCGTCTCGCTGTTCGCCGGCTACCTGAACCAGCCCCACGCCACGGCGGACGCGTTCGACGAGCAGGGGTTCTTCCGGACCGGCGATCGGGCGATCCGCTGCGCCGACGGCCACCTCGTGTTCGACAACCGCACCAAGGACATGTTGAAGGTCGGCGCGGAGAACGTGTCTGCGGCCGAGGTGGAACAGACGATCAAATCGGTCCCCGGTGTGGTCGAGGCCAGCGTGGTGGGCCGGCCCGATCGGAAACTGGACGAGGTCCCGGTCGCGTTCGTCATCAGCAAGCGGCGGGGCCCCGACCTCGTCGACCGGATCGATGCGGCGTGCAGGCAACGGCTCGCGGACTTCAAGCGTCCCCGCGCGGTCTACCTGGTGGACGCCCTGCCCCGGACCACGATGTCGAAGGTGAACAAGGTGGAACTGCGGCAGGTGGCCGGCGAAACGGAGGCGGCACAGCGCGCGGCGGCGGAGCGGCGTTGGGTCGCGGAACTGACCGAGGACTCGTGATGACTCTTCCCATCGGCATACAGGCCTTCCTGACCGACCACACCGTGGACGTCGTATCGATCGCCACCGAAGCCGAGGCACGCGGCCTGGACTCGCTCTGGCTGGGCGAGCACAGCCACATGCCGGTGGGCTCCCAGCACCCCGCAACCGGTGCAGGACGGTTGCCGGAGTCCTATCGGCGGTTCGTGGACCCGTACATCGCGCTGGCCGCCGCGGGCGCCGCCACCACCCGACTGCGCATCGGCACCTCCACCGGCCTGCCCGCTGAACACCATCCCCTGCAGATGGCCAAGCAGGTGGCCAGCCTGGACCACGTGAGCGCCGGACGTTTCGACTTCGGCGTCGGATACGGCTGGAACGAGCTGGAGATGCGCAACCTGGGAGTCGACTTCTCCCGCCGCAGAGCGATCGTCCGGGAGAAGATGCGCGCGATGAACGCCTTATGGACCGAGGAGGTCGCCTCGTTCGACGGCGAGTTCGTGCGGTTCTCGGAGTCCTGGGCGTGGCCGAAGCCGGTGCAGAAGCCACGCCCACCGGTCCTCGTCGGCGGACCACCCAAGGACTGGGTGCTCAACGACATCCTCGAGTTCGCCGACGGCTGGCTGCCGATCCTCCCGATCGACCTCGCCGAGCTCACGGCGACGGTCTCGCGGTTGCGAGCCCGGTTCGCGTCCAGCCCACGCGCAGCCGTTCGCCCCCAGGTCACAGCCCTCGATCTGCAGGCCGGAGTCCGGAGCCGCTCGGCGGACGACTTCGCCGCCGCGCTGCCGAACCGTGCCGCGCTGGACGACCTCGGCTCGGCCGGAGTGGACCGGCTGGTCTTGACGGTTCCGGTCACCGATCTCGACCTGATGCGAAAGACCATGGATCTCGTTGCCGCGCTGACGCGTTGAGGGGGCATCAGGGCCCGTAACCGCGGTTGGGCAAGTCGAGCTACCAGCACACGGGTAGTCGCCGCGCCATACCTGGTCAAACGGTGCGGGCCCCCGGGATCGAACCCCGAACCTGCGGATTAACAGGGGCGACCCCCAAAGACCGCCCCACGCAGCTCCGTCATCCATTCCCGCGGATCCACCGGGCCAGAATGCCGGATCTCGTTTCAGGCCATTCCCCGGGCCGCAGAGGGCCCAGGCAACCTGGATATGGCCTGACAATGCAGCTCGGACCCGGCCCCCAGCAGCAGCTGAGAGTGACTCGACCTCTCAGCGCGGCCAGTTCTCGTCTGGATGCTCACCCTCACCACCCAGCCAGACGCTGAGCGCCGTGAGCAGAGGCCCAGGATTGCGACGAGATCGCGGGAACCGGAGGGAGCTGGTGAAGAGCACTCGCAACGGCGGATCGCCGCGCCCTGCCAACGGCGCGAAATCACGCACGTTCTCGGTGACCACGCGCCGGTCCTGCTCGATCGCCCATTGCGCAACGTGGTGATCGGATGCCGCTGCGAGAACCGGGTGCCCGGCGACAGCGACGACATCGAACCCGGCCGCGCGCAACGACTCCGCCAACGCGGGGGAGAACATCTCATCGAGCAGGAGCGACTCGCTAGCCCGCCCGGTCACGCCAGAAGGGCCTGGCGACGCTCCCACTCGGCCTCCGCCCGCTCGGAGGCCGCCCGCGCCTCCGCTATCCAGGCGTCGATCTCCTCGGTGTGAGCTGTGTAGTAGCCGATACCCGCCGACACCGCCGACTCCGAGACCACGAACACCTCGGCGGCAGCACCCACGGCAGCTGGACCGCGCTCGTCGATCTCCCGCAGGAAGGACACCAGTTCCCACACATCGGGACCGACGACGAGGGCCGCGCGCCGACCGGCCGGCCCGTCGCGGAACACGACGCCGTTTCTGCTGTTCAGGCGATGCGGACTCCCGGGGCCCTCGTTGCGGATTTCGTTCCCGGAAAGCGCCGGCGCCTCGCTCACGTCTCGCTCCTCACGGGTCGAAAGACCCGATCAGAGGCAACGTAACGCACAATGCATGCAAAATGGACCTGGGTTCAAGCACCCTTCGCACCCCTGCCAGGGGAGGGCATCACGGTCGCATGCTCGCTTCGGTCGGCCTCTTCTCGGGCATCTACGAGGGCTCTGAGCATACGAAACCCCGTTCCAGCGCAACCATATCGCTGACGGACGGAGAAGGAGTCGGGGTACCACTCAACGGACCGCCGACTTCCACTTTCCGTGTACTCACGCTACTTTGTATGCATGTTGCGGCTAGATGGAATGATCTCTGGCAACCTGAACGCCACGGTCTGGGAGGTTCACCGGCTCGTGTCCGACGGATTCCATACGGCCTGGATCGGCAAGACCAAGCACGACGTGTTCCTACGCTGCGCGGCCGCAGCGGCGGCGACGCCAGGTTTGCGGTCGTGTCGATACCGCTGAAGCAACCGGATGCGGCAATTGCCACGGCCAGCCGCCATCCCGCGCAGGTGTGCGGAGCGATGAGCCTGACCTGGGAGTGCCCGCATTCGCTGGTCCCGGCCCTCAGCGGTACGACATGACCCAGTACCACTACCTGAGCACGCTGCGCGCGCTGGCTGAGGGCGACCCCGATCGCCTGCTGCTCAAGACGCCGACCACCGAACGGACCGCAGTTCAGCTTCTCGAGCACGCCAATCGCCTCAGCGGCTACCTGCGGGTGCGTGGCGTCGACCAGGACCAGCCGGTTGCGCTGATGATGGGTAACCGGGTGGAAGTTGTCGAAGGGTTCTTCGCCGGCCTAGCCCTCGGGTCGCCACCGGCCAACGTCAACCCCCGCTACCGCCCGGCCGAAGTGGCGCACCTGATCAACGACTGCGGCGCGGGGGCGCTGCTGTACGAGTCATCGGTGGCAGAGGTCGTGCGGGACACGGTCGAACTACTGAACCAGCCCGTGCTCACCCTGGAGACCGGTAGCGCCGCCTGGGCGGAGGCTCTGGCGGCCGAGCCGGCGCCCGCCCGTGAACCCCTGTCGACCGATCGGCTGCTCATCTACACCGGCGGCACGACGGGCATCCCCCGCGCGGTCGAATGGGAGGTCGGCACGCACTATCAGATGATCTGGCAGATGATCCGCCACGACGAACCGCCGCCGACGCCGCGACGCACCGTCGAGAGCGGGCGCCGGGGCCCCACCGCGATGCCGTGCTCGCCGTTCCTGCACGGCGTCGGGCTGTCGCTGAGCCTCAACACACTAAACGGTGGCGGCCTGCTCGTCCTCACCGAATCCGCGTCGTTCGACGCCGCCCAAGCCCTGCACCTGGCCGAGGAGAACGCGGTCGCAGTCATGGGCATCGTCGGCGATGCATTCGCCAGACCGCTGCTGCACGAACTGGAGTCCGGACGGTGGCAGGGCCGCCTCGGTGCGCTACGCGCGATCTCCTCCTCCGGCGCGGCGTGGAGCGGCGAAGTACGAGCCCGCATGCGGGAGTTCCTGCCGAACACCGCTCTGATCAGCAACTTCGGCTCCACCGAGGCGCTCGTCACCCGGGACATGACCGACAACACGCCGTTCACCCCCGAGCGGGCCATGGTGATCCTCGACGAGGATCACAGACCCGTCCCGCCGGGGCAGGTAGGCATGCTCGCCACGTCCGGAAACCTCCCCCTCGGCTATCTCAGTGATCCCGACCGGACCGCACGAACGTTCCCGGTCATCGACGGCCGCCGCTACGCCATCACCGGCGACGAGGCGAAGCTCGAACCTGACGGGCGGATCCGCGTGCTCGGACGAGGCACGTCCGTGATCAACACCGGTGGCGAGAAGGTGTGGCCCGAGGAGATCGAGGCCGTCCTGCGGGGACACCCCGACGTGCTGGACGCAGTGGTCGTCGGACGCACCGACGAACGTTGGGGGCAGCGGGTGACCGCCGTGCTCCAGCTACGTCCGGGATCCGGAACCTGTGACGAGCAGCTGGCCGCCCGGTGCAAGGCGCAACTCGCCGCGTACAAGTGCCCGAAGGAGTGGGTCAGCTTGCCCACCATCCCACGAACCGCTGTGGGCAAGCCGGACTTCGCCGCCATACACACCGCGCTGGAGCGACGCTGATGCCCAAGACATACGGCCTCAAGGAGAAGGACACTGCAGTCGCCTACGTACTCGACAGACTCCTCAGCGGCCGGTTGCGCTCCGGAGACCGCGTCGACCGCAAGCAGATGGTGATCGACCTCGGTATCAGCCGCATACCCATCCAGGAGGCGATCGTACAGCTCGAGCACGACGGGATCCTGAAGACCGAGTACCACCGCGGCGTGTTCGTCGAACGGTTCGACGCCGACATCGTGCGCGAGCACTATGAGGTCTACGGACTGCTGAGCGGAGTGTCCGCCGCTCGCGCGGCCGCGGCACCCACCCCTCGCGTCCTGCACGAGCTGCACGTTCTGCTCGACCGAATGCGGGAGAACCTCGACTCGGCCGATTTCGAGGACTGTGTGTGGGCGTTTCGTCGCACCCTCAACCACGAATACGCCGGGCCCCGATTGCGGGCCGGGATCCGGGCATCTCAGAGCTTCATGCCCAAGGCGTTCTGGGTGTCCTACGTCGACAACCAGGCAGTCATGCTGCCGTACTACGAACAGGAGTACCGAGCGATCCGTCGCCGCGATCCCCGGGTCGCGCGGGAGGCGTGCGCGGGCCGCTCCGCGACCATGGCCGAGATCGTGATCACCGAACTGGTGCGACGCGGGGTGTTCCCGCCCGAGGAGACCAACATCGATCCGCAAGCGCCCGGTGACAGCGCCTCAAACGATCGGTCTGACCGGGCACGGAAGGACTCCCCGTGAAACGGACGCTGTTCACTCCGGAACACGAGGACTTCCGCCACCTGGTGCGCGATTTCATCGCCAAGGACGTGCTGCCCTTCTATGACGAATGGCTCACCGCCGGGGTGGTGCCGCGCGACCTCTACCGCAGGCTCGCTGAGATCGGCGTCATGGGGATCCAGCTGCCGGAGACCTACGCCGACGCCGAGCAGCGCGACCGATGGTTTCCCGGGCTGGCCAACGGTGAGCTCTACACAGCGCTATCGCGATGACCGAGCCCGGCACCGGCTCCGATGTCGCCGGCGTACGGACCACCGCGGTCCTCGATGGCGACGAGTACGTGCTGAACGGGGCGAAGACCTTCATCACCGGCGCCCGCAACGCCGAACTGGTCATCGTGCTGGCGCGTACCTCCCAGGACCCGGACAACCGGCGCAACGGGCTGACCTTGCTGGTCGTCGAGGAGGGCATGCCCGGCAGGAACGCCTCGCCATCGCGGTCGGCTCGGTCGCCCAGTCCTGGGCGGCCCTCACCATGACCCTGGACTACGTCCGCGAACGCACCGCGTTCGGTGTGAAGGTCAGCAGCTTCCAGAACACGAAGTTCGAATGTGCGGCGATGGCGGCGGAGATCGAGGCCGCGCAGGCCCTGCTCGACAAGGCCATTCTGGAGCTGATCGACGGTCACCTCGACGGCGCCGACGCGGCGAAGGTCAAGCTGTTCTGCACCGAGACCCAAGGCCGCGTCATGGACCGCTGCCTGCAGCTGCACGGCGGCTACGGCTACATCCTGGAATACCCCATCGCCCGGCTCTACGCCGACGCCCGGGTCACCCGCATCTACGGCGGAACCAGCGAAGTCATGAAAATGATCATCAGTAAGTCGCTCGGCCTGTGAGCCGCGCTCAGCACGATCTCCATCGCAAGGAACAAGAAGGGCTGATCACGCCGTGACCAATGACCACAACCGCGAGCGCCACGGAAAGTCGCTGGGGTTCATGTTCAGCAAGGTCCCCTTCATCACCGAGACCGGGCTCGAGCTACTCGACTGGTCCGAGCCCGACTCAGCCCGCGTGCGCATGCCCTACACCGAGAGGATCGACAACGCCGGAGGGACACCACACGGCGGCGCCATCGCCACCCTCATCGACACATCCGGGTCGGCCGCCGCCTGGAACGGGCACGACTACGACAAGGGAGCGCGCGGCTCCACCGTCTCCCTCACCGTCAACTACCTCGGCGGCGCGCGCGGCGAAGCGGTCGTGGCCACCGCGCGCTGCGTGCGGCGCGCGAAAGAGCTGAACTTCACCGAGGTCAGCGTGGCCACCGAGAGCGGTACGCCGGTCGCGCACGGCACGGTGATCTACCGGATCGCACCGTGAACGCCCAGGTCCTGATCCTCGAGGCACCCAACCAGCTCGTCCCCCGCGAGATCGAGCTGCCCGAGCTCGGCCCGGGCGAGGCGATTCTGCGGGTGGACGCATGCGGCCTGTGCGGCACCGACCACGAGATGTTCTCCGGAGCCCTGCCCGCGTCGCTTCCGCTGGTGCCCGGGCACGAGGTGATCGGGACCATCGAATCGGCCACTCCAGAGTTCCAGCAGGCGCGTCGCCTCGTCGAGGGGGACCGGCTGGCGCTGGAGGTGTTCCAGCGTTGCGGCGAGTGCGGTCCCTGCCGGTCCGACAACTACCTGCTGTGCCGCCGCCACGGGCTGCCGGACTCCTACGGTGCCAGGCCGCTGTCGTCCGGGTCCGGGCTGTGGGGCGGCTACGCCACCCACATGGTGCTCAGCGCCGACTGCCTGACCCATCCCGTCCCGTCCGGCTTGGACCCGGCACTGGCCACACTATTCAACCCGCTCGGCGCCGGTGTGCGCTGGGGAGTGACTCTTTCCCAGGTCAAGCCCGGCGACGTCGTCGCCGTACTGGGACCCGGTCTGCGCGGACTGAGTACGGTCATCGCCGCATCGGCCGCCGGCGCCGAGTTCATCCTGCTCACCGGAGCAGGGCAACGCGACGAACCCCGGCTCGCCCTGGGCCGGACTCTGGGCGCCTCCGAAGCCGTCGACGTGACCCGGGTCGACGCGAAGAAGCTGCTCAAGCAGCGCACCGGTGGACTCGCCGACGTAGTCGTCGACGTCACCGCCGCCGCACCAGAAGCGTTCACCCAGGCACTGGATCTGGTCCGCCCCGGGGGCACCGTGGTCATCGCCGGCAGCCGAGGCACCCACACCCTGAGCCAGTTCAACCCCGATCGCATCGTGGCCAAGGAGATCACCATCGTCGGCGCCCGCGGCGTCGACGGGCCGGCCTACCAACGCGCACTCGAACTGCTGGCCGCCGACGACCGTTTCGCCGCAATCCCGCGCAGTACCGCTCCGCTCGAAGCCGGCGCCGTCGCCGACCTGCTCGGTGCCATGGCGCACGGAACGAACCCCCCGTTGCACGCCGTCATCGTGCCCGGAAGCTGACCCGTGAACGCCGTGAAGGAGACGACCATGGCTGAACCCTTCGAGATGCGCATCGAACTCGGGAAGGTGCGCGAATTCGCCCGCGCCACCGGGTCCCGACACCCCGAGCACACCAACGCCGAAGGCGCCGTGTCCCCCGCGACCTTCCTCATGTCCTCGGCGTTCTGGCAGACCGCCGCATCCTCAGCCTGGCCGCGCGACCGCGACATGCGCCGGGTCCTGCACGCCGAGCAGGAGTTCAGTTTCCCGAAGGGCCCGCCCGGGGTAGGGGCGGTCCTCACCGGCCAGAGCCGCATCGCCGACACCGTCACCAAGGCCGGACGCCGCGGCGGAGAACTGGTGTTCACCACCCTGGTCACCGAGTATCGAGACGAGTCAGGCGAGCTGGTCGCCGAGGTGCGCCAGACGCTGGTCGAAACCTCGAAGGCGACGGGAGCGGACAAGTGACCGGCTGGGATGAGTTGACGGTCGGCGCCTCAGCAGAACCAAGGACCGACAAACCGCTGACCGTCACCGATTTCGTCCGGTATCAGGGCGCTTCGGGGGACATGAACCCGATCCACCACGACCCCGCCTTCGCCAAGAAAGCCGGCTACGACACGGTCTTCGCGGTGGGCATGCTCGGCGCCGGCCGCCTCTCCACCCTGGTCACCGACTGGCTCGGTCCACGCAACCTCCGCAGGTTCGGCGTGCGGTTCAAAGAACAGGCCTGGCCCGGCGACGAGCTGACCTACACCGCCGTCGTCACCTCCCGGCGCGAGGAGGACGGCGAACGGCTGGTCGACCTCGAATTGACCTGCACCCGCCAGACCGGCGGCACCCACCTGCAGGGCTGGGCGACCGTCGCAGTCCCTGGAGCACATGCTTAGCGAAGGAGAACTCGCTGAGTGAGGCCCGATCACGCATCGGCGAGGTCGTCGAAGGTTCAAATCACCTGTAGCGGTACCCCGGTCCGCGCTGCGAGGTTCCCTCGCCGGCCGCGTCCTCACGCTTGACCTGCCGTCGGGTACGAGGCCGGCTCGACCGGTCCGCCGAGCACGGCGATCGCCATCCGCTCGGCGGCCGCCCGGATGGCCTGTCCTACCTGGTCAAGCTATGTGGGCCCCGGGGGATCGAACCCCGAACCCGCAGATCAAAAGATCGCTAGCGCTTGTCGGTTGAGGACGCTGCTGCGGGTCAGAACGATGCTGCTCGTGTCTGCGCTGTCTCCGATGTCTGGTGACAGCAGCAGTTCGGTGACGGACTCGGTGACAGTGGATCGCTTGTGAATCAGCGGCCTCATCCGGGAATTGCTCTCTGAGCGCGTGCCAAATCCAGATGTCTCGACGGACGCCTCGCTCAACCGCTCCTCGGTGATCGCAGCCCGGGCGCGCGTCATCACCCTGCAGGTGCCACGCAGCGTGGGCCATCCTCATCCCTGTGGCCGCAGTCTCCGTCAACTCCGTGCCGCGCGAGATCTACCGACGGCACGGGCTCAGGCCTTCAGCGCCGCGCAGAGCTCGATGGTGCGCTGGAAGGTCTCGGCGCCCTCCTCGGGCGGGTTGAGCACGGAGAGGTAGTCGATGGGGCAGATCCAGGACACTCCGGCCTCGGCGTACGGGCGCAGTTGTTCGGCCACCTGCCCCGGTGTCCCGAGGAAGAAGGTCTTCTCGGCCATCTCGTGCGTCGACTTCGCCACTACGTCGTCAGCGAACTCGGCGGACGTGTCGTGCGGGAGCAGCTTGGAGTAGTAGGCCCAGCCATCGGGCGTGGCCGGCTCGATGCCCTCCTTGCGCCAGTCCTGCGGGCTGATCCGCCCGTAGGTGGCCGCCATCCAGCGCACCAGCGGATTGTCCAGTGCACGCTGCAGGTAGTCCTGGTCGTCGTGCAGGAGGACCATCGCCCACATCCCGAAGCGGAAGGTCTCGGGGTCACGGCCCTTCTTCTCCAGTTGCTCGCGCACCTCGCCGATGCGCGCGGCGGCGTCCTCGGGGCGGGGCCAGACGTTGGGTGCGGCGACGGTCAGCCCGTCGCAGTAGCTGGTGGCGAGATCCACCAGCTTGGGCCCGCCGCCGAGACCCCAGATC
>Ga0310811_10012138_pt1 | contig 11174 bp, 11 predicted proteins | sample YCmetagenome_FD_207642 | JGI IMG/M metagenome (GOLD analysis project Ga0310811, IMG submission 207642) | Soil microbial communities from experimental microcosm in Duke University, North Carolina, United States - YC | ecosystem: Engineered > Artificial ecosystem > Soil microcosm > Unclassified ... | reverse complement strand
GGGGACGACAGCGCCCTGGGCGGTCATCACCTCGTGCCGCCAGTCCTGTTCGGACAGTGCGTCGAGATCGTGGTCGAGTGCCGACGCGGAGCCGTGCACCATCGTCCGCAACTCGCCGACCGGCAGCCGCGATCCCGCCTCGATCTCGGCCGCGCGGTGTTCGGGACTTTCGTACATCCGGCTTTCCTCACCGGTGCGGGCCCACCGGACGAGCCGGCGCAGCGCTTCGGCGTTGTAGTGCACATGAGCGACGACGTGCCGGCGTGTCCAATCCGGCAAGGCGCTCGGGGCGTCGAACTCGTCGTCGGCGAGCCGGTCGACGGTCGCCAGCAGCAGCCTGGTGCCCTCATCCAGCCAGTCCCGGTTGATCATCGTGCCCCGTTCGTCGCCCTGATCGTCGCCCTGATCGTGATGGCCAGCTCCGCTCCCCACTCTAGGACTTCGAAGTCCGCTGACGGGTGTCGAGGGCCCTTGGTCCACCCGCCGGGACCCTTCGGCTCTCGTCGCCGGCCCGCGCCGCCCTGGACGCTGAAACGATGCTGGTCAAGGACATCATGAGCTCGCCGGTCATCGGCGTGACCGGGGACGCGACCATCGAAGAGGCGGCCGCGCTCATGCTCGGCCGCGGCTTCACGACGGTGCCGGTGTTCGCCGGGTCGGGCGCGTTGATCGGCCTGCTCACCGAGGCCGATCTCGGCCGCGCCCGCTTCACGGTGGGCCGCACCGAGGACGGCCCCGACCAGGGCGCCATGACCGGCGTCACCGCCCGCCTGGTCCGGCAGGTGATGCGGCCCTCGACCATCACGGTGCCCGCCGGGGCGGACCTGGCCGAGCTGGCCACGATCATGGTCGAAACACACCTGCGCTGCGTTCCGGTGGTCGACGGCGACCACGTCGTCGGCATCGTCAGCTGGCGCGATCTCCTCATCAATCTGCACCCGCGCTGAACTCAGCCGCTCCGCGGTGAGGACGACCGGGCGGCGGCCACCGCGTGACAGGCGCCGCGACCGGCGGCACGAGCCACGACCAGGCCGCCCTCGACGCGTACCGCGATCTCGGTCTCATCGCTGACGGCCAGCACACCGGCCGCCGCGGCGAGCGATCCGCCTTCGTCGCAGACGACCCGGGGCGGCGACCACGCCTCGGGCGAGAGGGCCTGACGCAGGCAGCCACAGAACTCCGCGATGACCAGCCGCGCCAGCGGGGCGAGTTCGCCCGGGTCACCGGTGACCAGCACGACGGTGACCGGTGCCCCGGTCCGGACGGCCTCCTCCGCGGAAGCGATCCGGTCGAGGCCGAGAATCGCGACGACGCCGTCGCCGTCGAACCGCGCGGGCTCGCCGCGCACCAGGTCGATCGCGGGTGGCGGCGACCAGGGTTCGTGCACCGACAAGGCGGGCTGGCCCGCCGCCGGCGGCGCCCACCGGTCGTCGAGGGCGAGCCCGGCGAGCTGTTCGCAGGCGGCCACGACATCGAAGGGCTCGACGAAACCCGGTGCGGCCGCGGCCAGTTGGCTCGCGCCACGCAGCGTCGTGAGCACCGTCCCGGCCAGGCGCACCAGGCGGGCGGGCCCGTCCTCGGGCGATCGCAGGTGTTCCAGCGCGAGCGCCAGCAGCAGCGCATCCAGTTTCATCAGCTCGGTGAACGAACGCCGAATCCGCGCGTCGGCGAGCACCTCGGGAATCAGGGCCGTCCCCAGCCGGGCGGCACCTTGCCCAGGGCCGGCCTCGGGGGGCGGCAGCCGCGCGACCCAGGCGTGGGCAAGCGCCCCGAGTGCCTGGGAAACCGTGCGGCTGGGCACCGGAGGCGGCGGCGCGGAAGCGCGTTCGGCCAAGTGCGCCAGCACCGCGAAATAGAGCGCCCGCTTGCCGGGAAAGGTGGCGTAGACCGCGCCACGGGTGAGCCCGGCCCGCTCGGCTATCACGTCGATCTTGGCGTCGCGGAACCCGCGTTCGGCGAACTCGGCCTGAGCCGCTGTCAGCACCTTCGCACGGTTACGCCCCTGCAGTTGCGCCCTGGTCAGCCGGCCCATGGTCCTCCCCCTGCCCGCCTCCGCTCGGCCCCGGTCCACTCCGGACGCCCACCTTATCGCCGCGCATCACCGCCGTCAGTGCGAACCGCGGCGCGGTGCCCGGCCATGGCACGCCGGACGGCGTCTCACTGCTGGTAGGACTCCACGTCGCGGACCGGCCGCGGCTGTGCCGTGTCGGGATTTTCGCCGAACTCGCGCCGCGCCCGGCGCTGCCGGAGCAGGTCCCAGCACTGGTCCAGCTGCTCCTCCACCTGTCGCACGCGGGCCCGCTCGCGCTCGCTCAGGCCGCCGCCGACGGCCCGGGACCGCAACCGATGCTCCTCGGCGATCAGCTCGTCGATGTTGGCGATGATGTCATCGCTGATCTGCTTGTCGCCCATACCGACGAAGCTACCCGCGAACGGGCCGCGGCACCGTCCATTCACGACCCGTCCACCGGCGGATACAGCCCGCCCAGCGCGAAGTCCACCCCGGCTGCCCGCCACGAATCGGCCTGTTCACCGGTTTCGACCCCGTCGACGCCGACCCGCACCCCGGCGCGGTGCGCGGTCTCGATCACGGTCGCCAGCACGGCGCCGACCGCCGAATCCGGGTCCGGACATGCTCCGGCGGTCAGCTCCGGGGCGATCCGGATCGCGTGCAGGGGCTCCTCCCGCAGGAACGTCGTGTCGGCGACCGCGCCGAAGCCGTGGAGGGCCGTGCGGACCCCGATCTCGGCCAGTACCCGCAGGTTGTCGGTGGCCTCACCGCGCTCGGCGAGCAGTGCCCCACTGGGAAAGGAGATCTCGAACTCCGCGAACTCCAGGCCGGCCTCGGCCGCGATGCGCCGGATGCCGCCCACCAGGTCGGGATCGGCGGCCTGGTGGGCGGTCAGCGCGACCGAAAGCGGCCACCCGTTCCGCCCGGCCCGGTCGCCGGCCACCCTGAGCAGCCACGCGCCCAGCGGCAGGATCAGCCCGGTCCGTTCCGCCAGCGCCACGCATTCCCGGTGCCGCAGCTCGCCGCGTTCCGGGTGATCCCAGCACAACACCGCCTCGACCCCGACCCGCCGCCCGTCCGCCAGGCGCACGATCGGCCGATAGTCCACGCGGATTTCGCCGTTCTCCCACGCGCCCGGCATGGACACGGCCAGCGCGGCGGTCTCGCGGTCCCGGGCGTCGAGAACCGGGTCGAACAGCTGCCACTGGCCACGGCCCACGCTTTTCGCCCGGTGCAAGGTCGCCTCCGCCGCCCGCAGCACCTCGGCCGCCGCGTCGCCGGGATCGGGCCGGTGCACGACACCGACACTGACCGAAGCCGCCAGCCCGTGCTCGCCGTCGAGGTAGACCGGCTCGGACAACTCCTCGGTGAACCGCTCGACCAGCGTCACGACGTCCGGGGTCGTCGCCGAGTTTTCCACGATGACCCCGAACTCGTCGGCGCCGAGCCGCGCGACCGTCGCGTTCTCCTTGCGCACCACGGCACTCAGCCGCTCGGCGACGCTGGTGAGCAGCCGGTCAGCGGTTTCGTGGCCGAGGCCGCCGGTGATCAGGGAGAACCCGTCGATGTCGAGTTGGTAGACGGTGATCCCGTGTTCGCGATCGGCCTGGCGCAACGCCTTTTCCAGCCTGCTGCGGAAGAACTGGCGGTTGGGCAGGTCCGTCAGCGGGTCGTGCAGCGTCTGGTGGGTGAGCCGCTGCTGTAACAGCGAAACCTCGCTGTCCCCCTCGATCACGGCGATGACGTGGTCGGCGTGCCGCGCGTCGTCGGTCTCGCGGACGGGAGAACCGGTGATCGAAACCCGTTTGTCCGTGCCGTCCGCGCATCTGACCCGGCAACTCTGCCGCAGCTGCCCGGCACTGCCGTCGAGCAGCGCGGCATAAGCGCCCCGCAGCGGCTCGGCGTCCGCGAGGTGCACCACCTCGAAGACGGTGAGCCCGGTCAACTCGCCAGGGAGCCGCTCGAGGATACCGCCCAGCGCGTCGTTGACCCGCAGAAAGCGCCCGTCGCGCCCGATCGTCGCGATGCCGCTCGACGACGAGCGGAAGACCTCCGCGAAGTGCGCCTGGCTCGTGCGATGGCGCTGCCGCGCATCGTCGGCGGAGGCCAGCAGCGCCTGGTTGAGGCCCTCGTAGCGGTCCCGCGTGACCCGGGTGAGCGCGTCGGTGTAACCGGCGGCCAGCTCGGCCATCAGGCGCACCACCCGCTCGGCAAGCCGGTCGAGCCCCCGCAACTCCGGTTGCCGCACCATCGCGGTACCCAGCAGTTCCAGCGAACGCCCGAGGCTGTCCTTTCCGGCGCACCTCATCTCCACCAGACGCGCGCCCACTGCCTGCGCTTCGGGCGAAGGCTCGAAGGGCTCGCCGGTGATCGCCGCGAACAAGCGGCTGATCAGATGCAGCAGGTGTTGTTCGAGTTCGGCCTGCGTGAGCGGGAGGGATGCGGTCGCACTGATCACGTAGGCCCACGTGCGCGCCAGCAGCAAACGCGACCGCGCCGCGTCCTCGGGCGACACACCGCTGGCCGGCGACGCCGGACCGCCGTCCGGAATCGAGCCGCTCACAGCGGATCATCCAGGGCCGGGAGGGACCGGATTTCGTGCAAGTCTGAAGTAATTGTTGACACCAGCGCGTAGTTTAGGGGTCACCCGACAGGACGCGCTGGAATGCACCCCGGCGCGTCACCGTGCGGTCCCCTTCGCGGGGGAGTCTCTCGCTCCGAAGTGCCGTGAAATCGTGCTCGATATAGGAAATTAGCCGGCCAGGAAGGCGCGCCACACCTGACTGTCCTGGAAGTGATTGTCGAAGCGATCCTGCGTTTCGAGGAGTTCGCCGGGACCGGCCTCGCCCCGGCGAACCCGGTCGACCAGGCGGAAATAGTCGAACCGCCGGGCCTCCGGCATCAAGAACAGCATGTCGACACCGGTGTCTCCGGGCGTCGCAAAGGCGTGCGGCGTATTCGGCGGCACCAGGAGGAAATCGCCTTCGCCGACGGTCACCACGCGCCGACCGGTCAGCACATGGAGACCGCCCTCGATGATGAAGAAGATCTCCGCCGCGCCGGTGTGGTAATGCGGGGGCGGCCCCTCGGTGCCCTTCTTCATCTTCGAACGGATCGCACTCATGCCGCCGTTGTCGCCATCGGCGAGGAGCTGGATGGTGTTCGGCGCGACCCCGAGCAGTTCGGCGTCGTTCGCCCGGATCAGGACCGTGTCCCGCGGATCGATCGTCGTCATGTCCACGATAGTACGCCGTCGAACTATCTCACGTCGAATAAAATCATCCGATATGGACGATGTGATCGACTCGGCCCTGGCGGCGTGGCGCCGTGAGCGTCCCGACCTGGACCTCTCCGCCATCGCGGTGTTCGGCCGGATCGGCCGGCTGGCACGGATCCTCGAAGCGGCGGTCGAGGAGGTGTTCCGCCGCCACGGGCTGCGCCAGGGGGAATTCGACGTGCTCGCCGCGCTGCGCCGTTCGGGCCCGCCTTACGCGCTGATTCCTTCGGAACTGTCGGAACTGCTGATGATGTCGCGGGCGGGCATGACCAACCGGCTCGACCGGCTCGAAGACGCCGGGTTCATCGACCGCGCCCTCGACCCGCGCGACCGCCGCAGCTTCCGGGTCACCCTGACCGCGCGGGGCAAACGGACCATCGACGCCACGCTCACCGACCACGCGGAAACGCTGACCCGGCTGGCCTCGTCCCTCGGCAAGGAGGACACCGCCACCCTCACCCGCCTCCTCCGGACCCTGCTCGGCGCACTGCCCTGAAACGGTAGGGCCCCGGCGTCACCCGCGGAGAAACCCGCCTCGGAAACACTTCCCGGCGGCACTCAACATCCGGCGGACCTCATCGCGTTTCTCCGGTGCGCACATCCAGCGAGGAGAAGGGAGCGACGAGTGCCGGACGGTTTCGACGAGTTCGTCACCGAACGACTCGATCGGCTGCTGCGGTACGCGACCGCCCTGGCCTGCGATCCACACCTGGCCCAGGACATCGTGCAGGAGGTGTTGCTCCGGGTGCAGCGCCACTGGCCGAAAATCGCGTCGCTGAACGCCCCGGACCTTTACGTCCGCCGGATGGTGACGAACGAGTACCTGTCCTGGCGCCGCAGGCGGGCGGCCCGCGACATCGCGTCGGAGCACGGAACCCTCGACGCCATCGGGCAACCGACCCTGGACCCGGCCGTTTCCTACGCCGAGCGCGATGCCATGCGCGCCCGCATCGCCGTGCTGCCGCGCAAGCAGCGGGCGGCGATCGTCCTGCGCTATTACGAGGACCGCACGGACCCCGAGATCGCCGAGGTCCTCGGTTGTTCGGCGGGAACGGTGCGCAGCCACATCTCCCGCGCGCTGGGCACGCTGCGCGCGGCCGTCCAGCAGCACTCCGAATGGACCGGCCGGGAGGCCGTTCGGGAGGGATCGTCATGAGTCCTGCGGACAGCGCCGGGATGGGCGCCGGGATGGGCGCCGACCCGGCCGAGACCCTGATCCGGGAGGCCGTGGCCGCCGAGGCCGACCGTGCCCCCGACACGCGAGCCGTGCTGGCCGGACTGCGCGGGAGCCGCGCGCGGTCGGTCCGGCACCGGTTTCCCCTCATGGCCATGACGGCGACGGTGGTTGTCACGGTGGTTGTCACCGTGGTTGTCACCATCGTGTGCGGGGTGATTCTCGTTCCCCCACTGCTGCGCTCCGCCGCGCCGGCCGCTCACGACAGCGGCACGCCCGCCCCGGCGAGCCAGAACGTGCTGCTGGCCGGAATCGACGACAACGACACCGCCGACTCGATCGTCCTGGCGCACCTCGACCGCGACGGGGCCGCCGAGGTGATCTCGCTGCCCCGGGACTCGTGGGTGAACTCCGGCTCCGGTATGGCCAAGCTGAGCGCCGTCTACACCACGGGCGGGATCACGAAGCTGGTGTCCACCGTGGAAGAGCTGACCGGCGTGCACGTCGATCACTACGCGACCGTGCCGATGCAGGGCTTCGCCCAGCTCAGCACCGCGGTCGGCGGTGTGCCGGTGTGCCTGAAGGCGGCCGTGCACGACACCTACTCGGGAGCCTCGTTCCCGGCCGGCCGCCAGGTCCTGGAAGGCGCCTCGGCATTGGCTTTCCTGCGACAGCGGCACGGCCTGCCCGACGGTGATCTCGACCGCGAGGCGCGGCTGCAGGTTTTCCTGACTTCGCTCGCCCGGGAACTGCTCAGCGGGTCGAAGCTGACCGATCCGGACACGCTGCACGCTCTGCTCGCCCAGGTCCGCGAGGACGTGACGGCCGATCCGGGCTGGGATCTGGTCGCCTTCGCCGAGCAGGTGATCGGGCTGCGGCCGGCCGGGTTACGTACCGGCACCATCCCGATCACGACCACGGCGCTGTGGACGGACACGAGTGGCGCGGCCATCGGCGTCGACCCGGCGCAGGTGCGCGCCTACGTCCGGCACATGATGGACGACACGGTGAACGACACAGCGCCGTCGCCCGGCGCCGCGGCGCCGACCGGTCCGCCTTCGCCCGTCGCGGACACCTGCGTCAACTGATTCCGTCGGAGCCCGCCCGCCCGGGGCGGGCTCCGCGCATTTTCTCCGCTGGTGCGGTGCACCCGGGAAACCGCCGAACTGGGCGTTCGACGAATTCGACGATTCCCTTTCCGGGAAAGCGCATTCTCGGTGCTTTTCACAACCCTTGTTTTCACCGGGACAGTCGTCTAACTTCGGGCGCGGTCGATACGTTTCGACAGCCGGAGGAGGCTGTTGCACGATGTCGGAGACCCCGGCCGATTCCCCGTCAGAACCACGCCCATGGTGACGATCATCGATGTCGCGCGCGCGGCCGGTGTCGCGCCCAGCACCGTTTCCTATGTGCTGTCCGGAAAGCGGTCGATCTCCCCCGAGACCCGGCGACAGGTCGAGCGGAGCATCCGCCGGCTCGGCTATCACCCGCACGCGGGAGCCCGCGCGCTGGCCAGCAGCAGGACCAAGGTCCTCGCGCTGGTCATCCCGTTGCGCACCGACCTCAACGTCGGCGTGGTGATGCAGTTCGTGGCGGCGGTCAGCCTGGCCGCGCGTCGGTACGACCACGACGTGCTGCTGGTGACCAAGGACGAGGGGCCGGGCGGGCTGAAACGGGTGGCCGGCTCGGCGATCGCGGACGCGCTGATCGTGATGGATGTCGAGTCGGCCGACCCGCGGGTGCCCATGTTGCTGGCACTGGACCGCCCGGTGGTGCTGATCGGCACACCCGCCGACCCCGGCGGTCTGACCTGCGTCGACCTCGACTTCAACGCGGCAGGCGCCACCGCCGTGCGGCATCTCGTGCGGCTCGGTCATCGCGCGGTCGGACTGGTCGGGCCCTCCCCCGCGGTCTACGAGCGCGGCACCAGTTTCGCCGAACGGTTCCGGCGCGGGTTCACCGAAACGGCCGAGGAACGCGGTGTGCGCTCGACGATCCAGCCGTGCGCGCATTCCTACGAGGCGGCGGAAGCGTGCCTGGACGCCCTGTTCGCGCGGGACCCCGGCATCACCGCGCTGGTCGTGCAGAACGAGGCCGTCCTCGGCCCGGTCCTTGCGGACCTGCGCCACCGGGGAAAACGGGTGCCGTCGGACATCTCGGTGCTCGCGGTGTGCCCGGACTCCCTGGCCGAAAACCAGCTCCTCCCGCTGACCACCATCGGCGTTCCCGCCGACGAGCTCGGCGAGCTGGCCGTCGAGATGACCATCCGGCAGCTCGCCGGGGAAGCCGCCGGCCGGACCCGGCTGCTCGCCCCACGGCTCATCCGGCGCACCAGCACCGCAAGACACGGCTGAGGCGGTTTCGTCGCGCACGAAAGGTCCGTCGCCGGGAAAACGAGGAGAACGATGTCCACAACGAAGTGGTGCGTACCAGTACTGATCGCCGCAGTCGCCGCGATGTGCACGGCGATGTGCACGGCCTGCACTCCGGGCCCGCCCGCCGCGGGTGGCGGGTCGGCCACCTCGATCACCGAACTCGACTACTACACCGACGCCGAGGGCTCGGCCGCATGGCAGCAGAACCTGGACAGCTGCGGGCGGCAGACCGGGATCACCATCGCGCGCCAGCAGGTCCCGACCGACCAGTTGCTGCCGACCGTGTTGCGCGCGGCCGGTTCGCATTCCCTGCCGAACCTGCTGATGACCGACAACCCGACCATCCAGCAGATCGCCGCGACCGGCGCGCTGACCCCGGTGACCGATTACGGCATCGCCACCGAGGGCTACTACGACAGTATCCTCAAGGCCGGCACCTATCAGGGCAAGGTCTACGGCCTCGCGCCAGGCGTGAACGGGCTTGCCCTGTTCTACAACAAGGACATGCTCGGCGAAGCCGGCATCCAGCCACCATCCACATGGGACGATCTGCGGGCCGCGGCGACCAGGCTCACCGGGAACGGCCGCTACGGGCTCGCCTTCTCCGCCGTCCCGTCGGAGGAGGGCACCTGGCAGTTCCTGCCGTTCTTCTGGAGCAACGGCGGCGATCTGTCCCAGGTGGACTCCCCACAGGCCACGGTGGCACTGCAGTTCCTGACGGATCTCGTCTCCGCCGGCGCGGCGTCGAAGTCGGTGCTCACCTGGAAGCAGGACGACGTGACCAACCAGTTCGTGTCCGGCGACGCCGCGATGATGATCAACGGATCGTGGAACCTGAACAAACTCGACGCCGACTCCGCACTGCGCTACGGGATCGTGCCGATCCCGGTCCCGCACCCGGGTGACACTCCGACGGTCGCGCTCGGCGGTGAGGTGGGCGCCGTGCCGGTCACCAACCCGGACGCCCAACAGGCGGCCGGAAAGGTGTTGTCCTGCCTGCTGTCCGAACAGAACATGCTCACCTGGGACACGGCGCATTCGCTGGTACCGGCCAAGACGGCGGTCGCGGCCGAGTACGGGCAACGCTACCCGCAGATGCGGTCGTTCATCGACGAGGTGGCGACGGCGAAGTCCCGCACCGCGGAGCTGGGTGAGAAGTACCAGCCGCTTTCCACCGCGCTGGGCACCGCGATCCAGTCGGCGCTCACCGGCCGGCAAACCCCGGCGCAGGCGCTGCACGAGGCGGCCAAGGCCACGTCATGACGGTCACCGGGACGCGCGCGAACCGCGGCGACCGGGAAGGCACCGCGGTCGCGTCCTCCTCCGGATCCCGTCGGCACACCGGCTGGGCGGCACTGGGGTTCCTGCTCCCCGCACTCGTCTACCTCGTGGTGTTTTTCGGCTATCCGTTGCTCAACAACGTCTCGATGAGCTTCCGCGATTTCACCGTGCGGTCGTTCTACACCGGGCAGGCACCGTTCGTCGGCCTGCGCAACTACGCCGCCGTGCTGCAGAACCCGCTCTTCGGCCCGGCCATGCTGGACACGGTGCTGTTCACCGTGGGCTCCATCGTCTTCCAGTTCGGCATCGGACTGGCGCTGGCGGTCTTCTTCCAGGGCCGGTTTCCCGGCGGCACGACCCTGCGCTCGCTGCTGCTGTTGCCGTGGCTGCTGCCGCTGGTGGTCAGCGGAGCGGTGTGGCGGTGGATGTTCGACCAGGACCACGGCATCCTCAACGCGGGCCTGCGCGCACTGCACCTGGCCCCGGTGCCCTGGCTGACCAGCACGACCTGGGCGCTGCCCGCGGTGATCCTCACCAACATCTGGATCGGCGTGCCGTTCAACCTGGTGATCCTGCACGGCGGGCTCCGCGCCATCCCGTCGGCGCTCTACGAGGCCGCCGCGCTCGACGGCGCGAACGCCTGGCAGCGGTTCCGCCACCTCACCCTGCCGCTGCTGCGCCCGGTGACCGGTGTGGTGCTGATGCTCGGTCTGGTCTACACCATCAAGGTGTTCGACGTGATCATGGTCGTCACGGGCGGCGGCCCCGCCGACGCCACCCAGACCCTGACCACCTGGTCCTACCGCCTGTCGTTCGGCGGTTTCGCCTTCGGCCAGGGCGCGGCGGCCGGCAACATCCTGATCCTGATCGCCACCGCCTGCGGCCTGCTCTACCTCCGCTCGGCCCGGGTCACCCTGGCGGAGGCGGCGTCATGAGCAGGTACGCGCACACCGCGGTCGGTGTGGTGATCGTGATCGTGCTGTTGTTCCCGCTCTACTGGATGATCAACGCGTCCTTCCAGCCGAGCGGCGCATTGCTGGCCTCCCCGCCGGCGCT
>Ga0310811_10012137_pt1 | contig 11175 bp, 9 predicted proteins | sample YCmetagenome_FD_207642 | JGI IMG/M metagenome (GOLD analysis project Ga0310811, IMG submission 207642) | Soil microbial communities from experimental microcosm in Duke University, North Carolina, United States - YC | ecosystem: Engineered > Artificial ecosystem > Soil microcosm > Unclassified ... | reverse complement strand
GATCACCACCGGTACGCGCGACTGGGTCGACTATGCCGCCAGTTCCGAACTGGTGCTCGAGCTGTTCGAGACCGTGGGCCTCGTAGCGCGTGCCCGCGGCCACCGACGCTACTATGCCGGCGTCATACATGACGGGAAGGCCTCCATCCTGAAACGCCGGGACGGCGAGCTGAGGACGCTTGCCTCGGTGCCGTTTTCGTTTGAGCCCAATGCACGAAAAACCTTCGAGCTGAGCGTCAACGGCGACGAGATCGCGCTATCGATCGACGGAACGCCCATCGTCAGCGCGCGCGACGGCGAGTATGTCTCGGGCGGGGCCGGCTTCCTTATCGAGGGCGGCACGGTGCCGGCGCGCTATTTCTCCGTCCGGCGTCTCTAGGGGATCGACGATTGGCAAAACTTACGCTCAAGAGCGTCGCCAAGCGCTTCGGCGACGTCGAGGTGATCAAGTCGGTCAACCTCGACGTTGCGGATGGCGAGTTCGCTGTGCTGGTCGGCCCCTCCGGCTGCGGCAAATCCACCATCCTCAGGATGCTCGCCGGGCTGGAACAGGTGAGCGACGGCGCCATCGAGATCGATGACCGCGACGTCACCGGCATGCTGCCGCTCGAACGGGGCGTCGCCATGGTATTCCAGAGCTACGCGCTCTACCCGCACATGACGGTCGAGGACAATATCGGCTTCGGCCTCAAGATCGCCGGCATGTCCAGGACCGAGCGCCGGCCCAAGGTGCTGGAGGCCGCCCGCGTCCTGCAACTCGAGCCCTACCTCGCCCGCAAGCCGAAGCAGCTGTCCGGTGGTCAACGGCAGCGCGTCGCCATTGGCCGGGCCATTGTCAAGCAGCCGAAAATCTTCCTGTTCGACGAGCCATTGTCCAATCTCGACGCCGAGCTGCGCGTACAGATGCGGCTCGAGATCGCGCGGTTGCACCAGGAACTCGGCGCGACAATGATCTATGTCACCCACGATCAGGTCGAGGCCATGACCTTGGCCGACAAGATCGTGGTGCTCCGGGACGGACGCATCGAGCAGGCTGGCCCGCCCATCGAACTCTATGAGCGCCCTGCCAACGTTTTTGTCGCCGGCTTCATCGGTTCGCCCAAGATGAATTTCTTCGAGGCATCCTCGGACGAAAGAACCGGAACTCGCGTGCCCGCCCTCGGGGAGAGCGTGATCGCGGGGCCTTGCGCATCCGGCGTTTCCACTCTCGGCATCAGGCCGGAGCACGTCGGGATCGCCGACTCAGGCCTCTATGCGGGGACTGTCAGGGTCGTCGAGCAGCTCGGAAGCGTGTCGTACCTCTATGTGGATACGGAGGGTGGCGGCTCCATCACGATCGAGCAGCGTCGGATGACCGACGTCAGGCGCGGCGACACCATACGGTTCGGGCTGGAAACAGAGCATCTGCATCTGTTTGGCGCGGATGGCATGCGCTTGTAGGACTCAGCAAGTAGTTCTCGCAGACCCGGGATGCTATCGGGATGGATGGGCAAGTCGGCTAAGGCAAAGGGACGCGATGCCAGAACAGCACTCAGCACCGCGAAAGCCGGCGACGTTGAAAGACGTCGCCCGCGAAGCGGGCGTGTCGATCGCTGCGGCCTCCTATTCCCTGAACGGCGGCGGAACGATCAGCGAAGAGGTCCGCGCCCGGGTCAAGGAGGTAGCCGAGCGCATCGGCTACCGCCCAAACCGGTCCGCCCAGGCGGTGCGAACGGGCCGGACGATGAGTATCGGGCTGCTCGTCCCGGACCTCAACAATCCATATTATCCCGCGCTCGCCCAATCGGTCGAGCGAGCGGCGCGGCAGGCCGGCTACACGGTCGTGCTGATCGATACTTCCGGGTCGGAGGCGGACGAGGCAGAGGCCATCCGGCACCTCGAAAATCACGGCGTCGCGGGCATCGTCTGGTGCCAGACCTCGCCGCTGCTGGCGCGGGCGGCCGAGGACCTGCAGGTGCCGGTGGCGATCATCGGCTCGCCGGGCCTGGCGTTCGACAACGTCACCGCGGACGACAGCACCGGCGGCCGCTTGGCGGCGCGCCACTTGCTGGAGCTCGGACATGTGAGGGTGGGAATGCTGGCCGGCGCGTCGGTGCCCGAGGGGCTCGACGACCGCCACTCGGCCTTTGTGGACGAATTCAGCCGCAAGGGCGAGATCGTCTGGGATACCAAGACGCCATACTCGATCGATCTCGACCAGCGCCTGTTCAGCCAATTGGAGCGGCGCGACGTGACCGCGGTAATGTGTGGCAACGATCTGATCGCCATCGGCGTCCTGCGTGCCGCCCGTCAACTGGGGATCCCGGTGCCGGGGGAGCTATCGGTCGTCGGGTTCGATGACATTCCCTGGGCGTCGATCGTCACGCCGGCCCTGACCACGATAAACCAGCCGGTCTCGGAGATGGCCGCGGTGGCGCTCACACTGTTGCTCGACCGCATCGCCGATCCGCAGCGCGCCGTCCGCCATTTCCGCGTTGGCGTAAAGCTGGTGAAGCGCGACAGCACCGCCAGGAACGACCAAGCGGCCGTCGGCTGACCTAAGACCCGTTCGCTTTCCTCGATCAGGCGCCCATCGTCGGCAGCCAGTAGCGCTTGCCGGTGGCCGCCCGCTTCTTGTCCATGCGATCGAGGACGGCGCAGCCCCTGAGCGCGACGTCGATGGCAGTGGCGTGCCCGGCGCCGTGACTGAAGTCGATGCCGGTCACGACATTGTCGGCGACCGAGCACACCGACCCGCCACGAAAACCGTAGAGCGCGGCAAGCGTCACCACCGCCGCCGACTCCCGATCCCCGTTCAGCACCCCGGCCCGATTGTAGGTGGCGAGCATTTCGATGTTCCAGGGCTGCAGATAGCCGCCAACGCCTGGCCGCCCCACCCCGGCGAAATCGCTATCGACCGACAGCGTTACGCCCACATGATAGTTGGCGCCGAGATCGTCGGCCGACTGTGCCATCGCGGCGACGACTTCATAGTGGCTGGCCGCTGGGTAGGCGCGGTCGATATAGGCACGGGTCATCCCCTCCTCGCGCACCACGCCGCTGGCGACGACGATATCCCCCGGTTTGACCCCGGTGCCGATGCCTCCCGAGCCGCCGACGCGCAGATAGGTGTGCGCCTTGGAGAATTCCATGAAGTCGTAAAGCAGCAGCTCCGCTTCCGACGAGCCGCTGCCGCCGCTGACCACGGTGATCCTTGCGCCGTCATACGTGCCACTGATGCTCGTGAACATGCCCGACTCGCCGATCACCTCGGCGTTTTCCAAATGGCCGGCGATATGCTTGGCCGGATCGCCCTCGTATTTGATGAGCGGATCGCGCACGGTCACCAGCACGAAGTCGCCGACCTTATCGGGATCGATCCGCGTCATCGCCGGCCGGCCGTCCACGGTCAGCCCGCGATGCGGGACATTGTTCCAATAGGCGTAGCGCTCGTGGACGGCGCTCAATGCCGCGCGGCGCGCGACTTCATCTCGGCTCATGATGACTTCTCCTATTCGGCCAACCTTGCCGTATCCACGCCGTCATTCCCGCGGAGGCGGGAATCTCTGTTTCGCCACAGGCGCAGCCCTCGTCATGAAACGGAGATTCCCGCCTCCGCGGGAATGACGCGGGACGCGCGGCACTGCTCAAGCAAAATTTCGCCTCATTACAGGCCATGCACCAGGAAGCCATCGGCGACGATGGTGCCCTTCTCCACGATAAAGCCCGCGGCGCCTGAGGTGTATGCGTCGTCGATGACGGCAACCCGCTCTTTGCCATCGACCGTCAGCCTCAACTCGCCCCCCTTCAGGCTGAACTTGAGATCGCGCTTCCCCGTCGCGCCAATCTCGACCGGCGACCGGCCCAGCACGGTGACTTCATCGTCGTGGCGCCGGACGATCAGCGCCTCATTCCCCTTCAGCATGCCGGCGTAGTAGCGGCGATGGCCGCGCGAGCGCGCTACCAGTCCGCCGCCGTCATTGATTGAATAGTCGATCGAGCTCTCGACCGAATAATCGTCCCAGTCCCGGCTACCGGTCGTCGCGACGCCGTTCTCGAATGGGTGCGAGAAGCAGAGCGTCCACTTGAAGTCCGGCGCGAAGTGCCTGGCCGAGCTGACCCAGGCACGCGTCCAGAACGGTGTCAAGTTCCAGATCGACTTCACCAGCATGCCCCTGATCTCATATGCTTCCGGCGCGCCGCCCCAATCGATCGAACTGATCGTTGCCTCGCCATCTAAGCGGGTGTCGGAGCCGAATTCGACGCCCACCCGATAGAGCGGCAGGCCGTTTGTGTCCGGGATGGTCCAGGTGAGCGTCCTGCCGGCTTCTGCCAGTACCTGCCACTCACCCTCCACCCTCTGCACGGCGTCGTCCCTGTCGTAGTAAAGGGCATAGAGCCGAGCCATGGCCTGCGTCGGGCCAGCCACTTCGGCGCTAACGGTCTGTCCCGGATAGAGCGTCGGGCTAGCCACCATTGCAAAGCTGGACGAAGCGGCGAACGGCTCGACGAATACCGGCGTCGAAATGCTGCCGGTCACGCCAAGCGACAGCCCCTGCAACTGCACCGCGAGCCCACCGCCATGATTTGCGATCAGCACGGCGCCCTGTCGACCGGCGTGGCGCGGGCAAAGCGCAAACCCCTGGGTCGATCCGGGATAGTCAAAACTGTAGCGCGGCTTGGCAACCGGCGGTGGCTCGTCGTTCAGAGCGTTTGCCGCGGCGATGATCTTGCGGGTTTGCTGCACGGCATCGGTGATGCCGGCCGCGCCGTCCGAGGTCACCACATACATGAAATCGCTGACCGGGCCTCGCAGGTCGGGGCCCTTGTCGAGAGCGGAAAGCCCAAGCCGCACGCCATTGAGGCAGCCGATATTGCCGGCGTTGCAGTCGGTGTCCCAGCCGGCGCTCGTTGCGATCGTCAGCGATCGGCCGAAGTCGTCGCCTCCCATCAGCAGCGCCATCAGCACGATCGAATGATTAGGGATCATGTGGCACGGCCCGTCATAGTGGTCGTAGCCGTGATGGCCGGCGATCCAGGCGCGCACCTGATGCCAGTCGTCGGTCTTGGCGCACTGCTCGCGGATCTGATCGACGACCGAAAGCAGATGATTGTCACTGACATATTTGAGGCCTGCATCGAGCAGCCTGTCGACGTTGTGCTCGGAGAACGCCATCGCCTCCATGGTGCCGAGCAGCACTGCCGCGTCGAGCGCGACTCCGTCATGGCTGACCGATGCCGCGGCGCGGACCATGTGCGCGGCGCGGTCCGGATCGTTGGGTGAAGCCAGCGCAAAGGCGTCCATGAAAATTTGCGCGCCGATCTGCGCCGGAATCCAGGGGCCGTTCTGGGCATGACTGCCGCTGCGGGGAGCATCGATGCCGTTCTTGAGATTGAGGAACGCCGTGTGCTCGGTCGACCGCCCGAGGCCTCCCCACCAGAGGATGGTCTTTTCCTCGATGATGTAGTTCAGCCAGGTTTTTCCGACCTGGGAGGGCGAAAGATCCTTCGGATAGCCATTGTCTTCCAGTGCGCGGAAGAAGGCGAAGGTGCCGGAAATGTCGTCGTCGGGCAGCATGATCGGCAAGTTCATCTTGCCGTTGACGAAGTAGTCGACCTCGCCGAACGTGTCGCGGATGCGCTCATACGACCAGCCCTCCACCGGCCGCCCGTGGTAGACGCCAATAATCTTGCCCAGCACGCCGGCATAAATCTTTTCTTCGGTGGCGCGGTCCATCGGCTACTCCGTGAGACTTGTCATGACGAGGTCGAGGAAACGCCGGTAGTCGGCGGTTGCGGCGACCTGGATTTCGGGCAATTGCGCCCAGGCGTGGTGGTGCCGGAAGTCGGCGACGGTCTGGCCGAGCGTCAACTCACCCTTGGTTTCGACGCCGACACGAGCCGGCACGGTGCCAATCAGGCTCGGATCAATGACCGCGGCCACGGCCATCGAGTCGATCAGCACGCAGTAGGACTCGAAACCCCGCCCCTGTACGAAGCGCACCATTTTCTCGGCAACGTTTGCTTCCGGGCGCGGCGAGCTCTTGAGGGTGGCGAGTTCCTCCTCGCAAAAGTTGATGTCGAAGTGAGTGGCCACATCCAGCCCGACGGCGCGGATGGGGACGCCAGATTCGAACACCAGCTTGGCTGCCTCCGGATCGACGAACACGTTCCATTCGCTCTGCGGCGTGTCGCCCGTGGCATTGGCGAAGGCGTATTTGTTGAGCCCAAATGACCCCGCGATGGCCACGATCTCCTTGACGAGCGGCACGATAGCCGGCTCTTTCATGAAGGCCATGGCGACATTGGTCAGCGGGCCGAGGGTGATGATCGTCACCGCGCCAGGATTGGCCTGCACGGTCTCGATGATCTGGTCGACGCCGTGCCTGGGCGACGGCTTGGTTTTTGGCTCGGGAAGATGCGTCTCCGCTTGACCGTCCGAACCGTGCGAGAACGGATCCTTGGCCAGCGGCCGGGCGAGCGGCTTGCCCATGCCACGCGCGACCGGGATCGTCGTCGCGCCGATCAGCTCAAGCGTTTTCAATGCGTTGCGCGTCGTGACCTCGATCGGATAGTTGCCGGCGACGCTGGAAATGCCCAGCACCTCGAGCTCGGGGGACTTGGCGGCAAGGATGATCGCAATGGTGTCATCCATGCCTGGGTCGGTGTCGATCAGTACCTTCTTCAAGCCAACGCCTCCTTCGTCAGTCGCTGCACGAGTGCTTCGAATTGCGCTTGGGCACCCGCCCGAACCGCTCGATCGCCGGGCTCAGGAAGACCGAGCTGACCGATCGCAATGCTGGCCGCGACCGTGCCCATCGCGGCGGCTTCGATGGCAGAACGGCCTTGCGCCAATCCAACCAGCGCCGCGCCGGAATAGGCGTTACCAGCGCCGGTGACGTCGACCGCCTCGACTTCAAGGCTGGGCACGAATTTTACGGTGCCGCCGCCGACGAGATAGCTGCCGCGGCGCCCTGCCCGCAGGAAGACCCGCTCGATCGGCCATTCTTGCAAGCGGCGCAGCACATACGCCTCCGACGCCGTCGAAAAGATCGACGCAGCTTCCTCGAGGTTCAAGGATATGGCATCCACCTGGGCGAGCAGCGCCTCGATGCGCGGTCGTTCCGCAGGCGCGCAGGCGTCGAGGCCGATCTCCCACAGCAGCACGAAATCGTGCTGCTCGCGCAGCCGGATGACGCCATCCCAGAACGCTGCTTCGGTGTTGCGAAAGATATAGGCGGCCCGGGCGCCGGGCAGCACCCGCTCAATGTCCGCGGGTTGCGGCTCGATCCGGCGGAAGTGCGCGTCGCCGAACACTGGCGTTTCGGTGCGGGTCCGTTCGTCGAGATAGCGGAGCAGGTTCCGCGGCGTGTTCGGGTCGGCCAGCCGCAGCCCGTCGGTGCTAAGGTCATTGCGCGCCAGCCAGGGCCCGAAGCTATCGACAAAATCTTCGCCGGTGCCGGTGGCGAGCACCGGCTCGTCGCTGAACAGGGCCGCGCCCGCGAGGGCGTAAAGGCCGGCGCCGCCCGGAATATTCTCCTCCGCGCGGCCATCCCGGAACACCAGGGTATCGATGAGCGCGGCGGCAACGATGAGATCGCGCCCCTCAGCCATTCGTGCACTTCACGAAGAACTGGCGCTGCCGCGGGCCGTCGAATTCATTCAAGAAGACCCCTTGCGAATGGCCAAGCAGCGGGGCGCCTTCGGTGATGACCAGGGTCAGACTCACGCCGACCAGCACCGATTTCACATGCCCGGCGGCATCCTGCGGTGTGTCGAACTGGTGCTTGAAATCGATGCGGGTCGGCACGAGGCGGTTGATATCGTCGTGCACGTCCTCAAGCCCCTTAGGATCCCAGAAGGACGAGATCGACAGACCTGCGGTCGTATGCGGTACGAAGACGACGCAGAGCCCCTCGCGTACGCCGCTCGCCGAAACGGCTTCGCGGATTGTCGCGCTGATCTCATAGGCCCCGTTCGCCGCTGAGGACAGCTTGTGGTTAGTAAGAGTCATGCGTTCGGCTCCCACATGGCGCTTTTCTGCACCGTGCTTGCATCGGCGCTGTCGGACCAGGCGCCGCTGCTGCCGCGACCGTAGGTCGAACCAGTGTGGGCGGCAGCGTGTGCAGCGAGCAAAGCCATCGGGGCCGAAAGCGCCAGGGGCGACCACAACTCGCTCGTATCGGCACCGGCGGGTATCACCTTGTGGCCGAGCTGGTCCGCGATTGCGGCAGCTTCGCCGCTCCCGACGATGACAAGAGCGCGGCCGAGCTTGTGGAAATACTGCATCAGTTCTACGGCCCGGCTATGTGCGCGGCTCGTCGGCGAGATCGCCAATACTGTGGCGATGTCCTGCGGCCGTGCATCGAAATAGTTGAGGTGCGTCCACTCCTCCAGATCTCGTGCGTAGGCGTGGTGCCCCACCGCCTCGAAGAGCTTGGCGGCTCCGTACTCGGCAACTGCGTAGTCGGGCCCGGCACCGAGATATTCCACGATCGGGCGGGCGACTATCGCCGGAGCGACCCCGGCCGCCTTGGAGTCCAAGGCAACATTCGCGGCCTCGGTCGCAGCCAGCGTCCGCTTCAGCTCTGCTCGCAACGCCTGGGCCTGATCCATGGTGATGCTCATGCGCACCTCGCCGATACGGATGCCGAGCAGGAGAATAGCTGTGACTGCGAAGAGGTAGGGGCCGAACCCCGGCGCCGAAGGCAGCGGCGGGACCGGCAGCAGCAGCGTCTTGGAAGCAACTCCGGCGAGCCGCCCAGCCGCAGCCTTGGTGACGCCCAGAACGAGCGCCCCTCCCTCCCGATAGAGGCTGGCCGCCTCGGCGACCCTCGCCGCCGCCCCCGAATTGGACAGCGCAATCACCAGAGTGTTGCCTAGGTCACGCGATCCGGAGAGTTGCGAGTGATAGCGCCCCGCTTCCAGCGGCGGCCGGACTTCGACGGGCAGGCCGGAATGCTGCAGCAGCGCCAGTTCCGCCGCCTTCGCCGCGAAATAAGAGTCCCCGCTTCCGGTCAGCACGATACGGCGCGTGCGATAAATCTCGGGCGTAGAGAGCACGAGCCGCGCGGCGCGTTCCATTTCGTCGAAAGCTGTGACCAGTGCCGATGCCGTAGCCAAGATCTGGTCGCGCATGGGGTTTGCGAACAGGGTCATGAAAGAGTTCTTTTCAAGTGAGACAGGCTTGTGCCCACGATAGGCGCAGCGGGATGGCAGCCGCCGGTCGCCGCCATCCTCGCTGTGAGCGACCAGATTACATCGCCGGCTTGGGGTACGGCTGGGTCAGGCCCTTGGCCTCTTCCTCGGCGTAAGTCGTGCTTGCCTTCTGTAGCATCTGGTCGGCGGTTTCCTTGCCAAGCCACACGGCCTCGATATCCTTGTACATGAGCTCACCTGTTGCCGGCGGGAAGAAGGTGCCGATCTTGTAGCCGAACGTGCCCTTGTCGACGGCCGTGGTCATGTCGCGCATCGCATCGAGGAATGACTTGGTCAGCCCTGTCGCACTGGGATCGGTGGGGAACTGCTTGAGCGGGATGCCCCAGTAGCCCGGCCAGACCTGCGCGATCTTCTTTGCGAAGTCAGGGCTAAAAATCATGTTCAGAACTTCGGCCGCCCCTTCCTTGACCTTGGAATGTGCGTTGATGGAAAGGGTGAAAGCGACGCCCAGATCATAGACCGGGTATGGCACGTTCGCGTCCAACTGCGGGAACGGTGCGAACTGGAAGTCACCCGCCTGGTCCCCGGTAAAGTAGTTGGTCGCCCACTGGAAGCCCATCGACGGCGCGAAGAAGAAGGGCGATTTCTTCTGGCTGAGCAGAGAGATGGACTGGTCGAAGTTAAGCGAGAAATAGTCCTTGCCGCCGAGATAGCCCGCCTGGAACCAGCGCGCCGACTCGTCGATTGCCTTCTTCATCTCCGGGCCGTCCCAGTTCCCGCCATTAGCGAGAATGTCGTAGAACTTCTGCGGCCCGACGATGCTGTTGATGAAGGTCGAGGCATAATCCTCGTTGACCGGCTGCCAGCCCTTGTTGCCGGTGACCGACGCGTAGAGGCCGTCGGCCTGCGCAGCCTTCATGATCTTCTCAAGATCGGCACCGGTCTTGGGCACCTGCCAGCCTTTCTCGGCAAGCAGGGCCTTGTTGTAGAACATGCCGTCCGAAACCAGCGACGGCGGCATGCAATAGAGATGCCCGAGCTGGTTGCAGGTATCGAGCACCGGCTTCAACAGCTTGTCATTCCAGCCATATTTCTTGGCGTAGTCGTCTAGCGGTTCGAGGGCGCCCGCCTTGGCCAGCGGCGCGATGTAGGACGGCCCCGAGGTGTAGACGAGATCCGGCCCCTGACCGGCCAACACGGCCACACGGACATTGTTGTCGACGTCGTTGTTGTAGTCGATCGTCAGCTCATACTTATCCTGCGACGCATTGAACGGATCGATCAGAACTTTTTGGAAGGCATCCTGCAGGTTAGGCGGCGCACCCCAGAACCAGAGCGTGATCGGCTCCTTGGCAAAGGTGGCGGTAGTCATTGCGGCAAGGATTGCCGCGGCGGAGATGACAGTCCTCAACATGGTCGCTTCCCTCAAGAAGTGGACGTTGCGTACGAGGGCGGTCGACGTCGCCCGGGCCGGCGCAATCACAGTTAAACGTTTCATGACGCTCGTCAAGCCTGATCTTGGGCCGAATTTCGGTCGGATCGCCTGCGGATGAAACGACCTGTCGGCAGCGTTAGGTTTCGCTTTGCGCAAGCCGTCTTTCGTCTGCTGCGCCAAGCAGCGTGACGTCGAATATGTCGGGCGCCAGCGGCGTGCCGAGGAGCTTCAAATAGCTGAGGTTCAGCGCGATCTGTTCCGCGCTCATCGCGAAGATCCCTCGGTCGGACGAAACCAGCGGCGCGAAGATACTGTTGGCAAATGTCTCCTGTTCGACCGACCGGGACTCATCGAGCCAGCCAACTCGGAGCTCTTTCGGGTATCGCGTCAGGTCGCGTGCATTCTCCTCCCAGCCCCGCTGGCTGGCGACTAGCCAGGACACCAGGAAGTCCCGCCTGCGCTCGACATCGTCTTTGCGGACTACGACAATATTGTTGAACAGTGTTGCACCGAAATCGTGGAGAAGCACGGCGTGTGGCGCGAATCCCAATTGCTGCAGCTTGAATTGCCCGTCGACGATGAAGTCGACGAAGGCATCTGTC
>Ga0310811_10012136_pt1 | contig 11175 bp, 11 predicted proteins | sample YCmetagenome_FD_207642 | JGI IMG/M metagenome (GOLD analysis project Ga0310811, IMG submission 207642) | Soil microbial communities from experimental microcosm in Duke University, North Carolina, United States - YC | ecosystem: Engineered > Artificial ecosystem > Soil microcosm > Unclassified ... | reverse complement strand
TTGTGACCGACCCGATCGCTGTCCCGAGCGGAACAAAGATAGTCCTTCGCTGTTGCTCACGGTAGGCCGCGCAAATTGAATTGGGCAGGATTGCGGTAGCGGACGACATAAGAAGGTCACGCTGGTTTGCTGCCATCCGAACGCTGAGGGGCGCCGCCTAGGTTGTGCACAAACAGGAGGCGTTCGATGTGTGACTACAGTCTTCACGACGTTGCGTCTCGACCCGCGAAGGTCGGCGACAAGCTGGTTTCCACACAATTTCCCAATGCCATCACCCGCGGCTTCGCTGACCCGGCAGAGCCGCGTATCGCCGTATGCCTGATGCCGGGCACCGAGCTGGCGTTCGAAAAAGAAGTCGAATGCGATGCTTCGTTCCGGTTCTTGCCGACGCGCAAGTCGACACACAGGGTTGCGCGGTTCCGGCAGGTCAATCTCAACCGGCCAGCGGCTCATCACGATGCTTTGGAATTCCCGGACGGCAAGATCGTCCTTGTGACGGATCTTTGCGAAGGCCAAAGTGCAACGGTGTTGCAGCTGCCGAGCACGGGGCGCCCCCTGGAAGAGCACGGCGAGAGCGAACCGGTGCAAAACGAGGCACTTATCGATTAGTCTTATAGAGGAATAAGAGAGCCACCGGACCCCGGTGGCTCTCGATAAAGATTCTGTCTGCCGCTGGCGCCGTGAACGGAGTCAGCGGTCCTCCCATTTTGGTTCACGTTTTTCGATAAATGCCGTCAGGCCCTCTTCCGCATCGCGCGCCATGAGGTTTTCGACCATCACTTCCGAAACATATTGGTAGGCGGCGTCCAGGCCCATCTCGCCCTGGCGGTAGAAACCCTCCTTGCCGATCTTGACGATATGGCTGGACTTGCCCGCAATCTTGCGCGCGAAGGTGAGGGCTTCCTCACGTTCTTTGCCGGGGCTGACCACGCGGTTGACCAAACCCATGCGATAAGCATGGTCTGCCGTGATGGCGTCGCCGGTGAGGAGCATTTCCATGGCGTGCTTGCGCGCGATATTGCGCGAGAGGGCAACCATCGGGGTCGAGCAAAACAACCCGATGTCCACGCCGGGCGTGGCGAATTTCGCGGCCGTGGAGGCGACCGCGAGATCGCAGCTGGCGACGAGCTGACAACCCGCTGCGGTCGCGACGCCTTGGACCGCGGCGATCACCGGCCGCGGCAAACTGACAATTTGAAGCATCGTCTTGCTGCACAAGCTCATCATGTACCGGAAGTACGCGCGGCCACCGTCGGGGTCGCTGCGCCGGCTCGTAAGCTCTTTGAGGTCGTGGCCGGCACAGAAGGCCGGGCCGTTGGCGGCGATCACGACCGCGCGGACGGCCTTATCCGCGGCAATTTCGGTCAAGGCATTGGACAGCGCAGCCAGCATTGCCTCTGAAAGGCTATTACGCGTTTGCGGGCGATTGAGAATGAGCACAGCGCTGTCGCTGTGGTATTCGAGCAGCAGTTCCGGCGCTGGCGTGTCGGCCGCGCGGGACACGGTTGGAGTGGTCATTCAGTCAATCCCAGAACTTTATTTGGCAATGTTAACCCGAAGCGAGACCATGCAAGCAAGGCCTGAAATCCACGATTGACCTGAATGATCCGCAGATTATGACCAATGCCGCCGGATGGGCCGGCAGGGGGGCGCGCATGCCGGCTCCGGCGATGGATGCCGCGGCAATCGGAAATTTGCTGCACGAGGTGTTTCCGCAAGCCTTTTATCCGGGCTGCGGACTGACGATCGAGCGCGTGGATTACGCGGATATCCGCGTGCGGCGCCACTTCCACGACGGCTACATACGGCCGGGGGGCACGATTTCGGGGCCGACCATGATGGAGCTTGCCGATTTCGCAATGTACGTCGCCGTCTTTTCAGCGATCGGTCCGCAACCATTGGCGGTCACAACCAACCTCAACATCAACTTCTTGCGTAAGCCGGCACAGGCCGATCTGATCGCGGAGGCCCGGTTAATGAAGGTCGGCAAGCGTCTGGCTGTAGGAGAGGTGACGATCTACTCGGACGGGTCGTCAGATGCGGTCGCGCACGTCACATCGACCTATTCAATTCCCGAGAGCCGTTAGGGTATCAAAATACCATTCTAATAACACATTGATAAAAAGGAAGAATCTCTGAAAGTATTACTTGACCACCGGATAGGCCATCGGTAGATACCGTGCAAATCGCGCGGCTTTGCCGCGCGCATGTTTTCAAGGACCAGACATGAAGACCTATTCGGCCAAGGCGGCCGACATTGAAAAGAAGTGGGTGACGATCGATGCCACTGGGCTCGTCGTCGGGCGATTGGCTTCGATCGTCGCAATGCGGTTGCGCGGGAAGCACAAAGCGACGTTCACGCCCCACGTGGACGACGGGGACAACGTTATCGTTGTCAATGCGGCGAAGGCGGTGCTGACCGGGCGCAAGCGCGACAAGAAAGTTTATCACCACTACACGGGATTCATCGGCGGAATTAAAGAGCGGAGCGCCAAAGCAATCCTGGAAGGGCGTTTCCCGGAACGCATTGTCGAGAAGGCCGTAGAGCGCATGTTGCCGCGCGGACCGCTTGGCCGCGTTCAGCTTGGAAATTTGCGCGTCTATCCAGGGCCCGAGCATCCGCATGAGGCGCAGAAACCTGAAAAGCTCGATGTTGCTGCGATGAATCGCAAGAACGTGAGGAGTGCCTGATCGTGGCCGAGACCGTGCAATCTCTGGAAGGACTGGCGACCCTCAAGCCGGCGGCGCCGGAAGCGCCAAAATACGAGAAGAAAGTCGATGCGCAGGGCCGCGCTTATGCGACCGGCAAGCGCAAGAACGCAGTGGCACGTGTCTGGATCAAGCCCGGCTCAGGCAAGATCCTCGTCAACACCAAATCGGTGGAAGTCTTCTTTGCGCGGCCGGTATTGCGAATGCTCATTCAGCAGCCGCTGATCGCGACCAACCGCAATGGACAATATGACGTCACCTGCACCGTTTCAGGCGGCGGTCTGTCAGGCCAGGCCGGCGCGGTGCGGCACGGGCTCTCGAAGGCCCTGACTTATTTCGAACCGGATCTTCGAGGCGCTCTCAAGCGCGGCGGCTTCCTGACGCGGGACTCGCGCGTGGTCGAGCGGAAAAAATACGGCCGAGCCAAGGCGCGACGCTCCTTCCAGTTCTCCAAGCGCTAAGCGATCTCCTGTTTGAGATTGTCATAAAAGGCGCGCCAAAAGCGCGCCTTTTTGTTTGCCGTTCGCGATCGTTCGAATTGTAAGTATTTTGTTTGCGGCGCGTTAATTGCGTGAATGCGTGGATTCGGGCGGGACAATCCTCAAGATTGAATAGAATTCGCGACAGTCTTTCATCGAAGCCCCGCGATTAGTGCAAAGGTTTCCCCATCAAAACCGGGTTATTTTACCGTCCCAGTTTGGCGAAGTGCGCGCCAAACGGAGGTGGGAGCTCAAATGTTGCTCGCAGGCGGCCTGCAATCCTCGTCGCTGGATTTGCCGACGCTGTCGTTGGTCGCAGTCTGCATTGCCGGACTGCTTGGCCTATTCCTCATCATTGACTGGATGCAACAGCGCAACGTCCGCGCGCTGGCGTGGTGGGGTTCCGCTTACCTGATCGGCGCGTCAGCGATGGCAATTGGCACGATGCCTGCGCCGTTTATCAAACTTCCGGCAGCCTTGCCGGGCGCGTTGACGTTCCTGGCCTGCGGTATGGTCTGGAACGGAGTCCGGCTCTTCCAGGGCCGTCGCGTGCTGCCATTCGCAACCTTCATCGGCGCCGTGCTGTGGCTGGGTCTTGCCCAGATTCCAGGAGTGCTTGAGGGCGGCAATGGTGAGGTTGTCGGTGCACTGATCGTTCCCGTCTACACTTTCTTCATTGCTATGGAGTTGTGGCGTGAGCGACGCAGAACTCGCTATTCGCGCGCCGCGGCGATCGTGGTGCCTTGTCTGCACGCCGGCATCTTCTTGGTGCCCCTGGCAATGCGCCTCTTCCTGCCTGACGGGCATAGCGGCGCCTGGCTGACGGTCTTCACGCTTGAAACGATCCTTTATGCCGTCGGCACCGCATTCATCGTGATGCTGATGGTCAAGGACCATCACGTGCACGTCTATCGCACGGCAGCTTCGACCGACCATCTTACCGGGGTTCTCAACCGTCGCGCCTTCATCGAGACCGCCCAGACTCTCTGCAAGCGGCAAGCAAAAAGGGGCGAGCCGGTCGCGGTGCTCATGTTCGACCTCGATCATTTTAAATCGATCAATGACCGGTTTGGCCATTCGGCCGGCGACGAGGTGCTGCGGCTGTTCGCGCGGGTCACGCGGGCGAGCACGCGTCTCAATGACATCATCGGCAGGTTCGGCGGCGAAGAGTTCATCGCAATCGTTCCGGGCGGCATCGAGGTCGCTCAGAAAATTGCCGAGCGTGTGCGGGCAGCATTTGAAAACGCCGGGGCCGTGATTGAAAGCCAGCCGATCGGCGCCACCGTCAGCATTGGGGCGACGGCCTCCTACGATGCGACAATGGCGATCGAGTCCCTGATCGCAAAGGCCGATGCCGCGCTGTACCGGGCCAAGCACAATGGACGCAATCGCGTGGTCGCGACCGAGAGCGAGGATGCTTCGGAACGCGCCCGACTCATTGCCGCGGCGCGACGCACGCGTCCGTTCGGCATGGCCGCATTTGCGCGTATTTCGCAGCGCAACAAACCCGCGCGTTCGGCCTGATCCATAAGCCGTAAGTGCGTTTCCCGAAACTGAAAGGTCTCGTTTACATGCCGGCGGTACCATTCCGTCATGTGGGGACCATCGATTCACGGCCAGGGTGGGGCTGAGGTGCTGCAGCTCGAAGCCTATGCTGAGCGTGCGGGCGCCGCGCTGGCCTGCGCCTATTCCAACTCGGCCGAATTCGATGCCGCCCTGATCGCGGCGCGCCGCGCTGCCGGCGTCTACGGGCCGCGCCGCCATCGCCGCCAGATGCTCGCGACTGCCGCTGGTGTGGCGGCCGGCCTTGCCGTCGTCGCCTTTCTGATCGTCTGATCGACCTCCCAGGAAGAAAATCGGGCGCCCGTTGCGGGGCGCCCGAAGTTACATCGCAAACCCACGTCGCTTGCGCGACGACCAGGTGGAATGCTTACGCCGAATAGTACATATCGAACTCGACCGGATGCGGCGTGTGCTCGAACCGGATCACTTCCTGCATCTTGAGATCGATATACGAGTCGATGAAGTCGTCGTCGAAGACGCCGCCCGCTTTCAGGAAGTCCCGATCCTTATCCAGTTCGCCGAGCGCCTGGCGCAGCGAGCCGCACACGGTTGGGATCTTCTTGAGTTCGGCTGGAGGCAGATCGTAAAGATCTTTGTCGATCGCCGAGCCCGGATCGAGCTTGTTCTTGATCCCGTCGAGGCCGGCCATCAGCATTGCCGCGAAAGCAAGATACGGATTGGCGAGCGGATCGGGGAAGCGGACCTCGACCCGTTTAGCCTTCGGATTTGTCGTGTACGGAATGCGGCACGACGCCGAGCGGTTGCGCGCGGAGTAGGCAAGCAACACCGGCGCCTCGAAGCCCGGCACCAGACGCTTGTAGGAGTTGGTGGTGGGGTTGGTGAAGGCGTTGATGGCCTTGGCGTGCTTGATGATCCCGGCGATATAGGAAAGGCATGTTTCCGAGAGATCGGAATACTTGTTGCCTGCGAACACCGGCTTGCCCGCCTTCCAGATTGATTGATGGCAATGCATGCCTGAGCCGTTGTCGCCGTAGACCGGCTTGGGCATGAAAGTTGCCGTCTTGCCGTAAATTTGCGCGACCTGCTGGATGCAATATTTGTAGACCATCATCTGGTCGGCCATGATGACGAGCGGCGAGAATTTCATGCCGAGCTCGTGCTGCGCCGAAGCGACCTCGTGATGGTGCTTCTCGACCTTGACGCCCATCTTGGCCATGGCAGCGAGCATTTCGCTGCGCATGTCCTGCGCCGAATCTTGCGGCGGCACCGGGAAGTAGCCCTTCTTGGTACCGATGCGGTGGCCGAGATTGCCGCCTTCATATTCGGTCGAGGAATTGGAAGGCAGTTCGATCGAATCTAGCCGGAAACCTGTGTTGTACGGCTCGGCGGCGTATTTGACGTCATCGAACACGAAAAACTCAGCTTCCGGACCGAAGAAGATGGTGTCACCGACGCCGGAGGTCTTGACCATGCCTTCGGCTTTCTTGGCGATGCTGCGCGGGTCACGATTGTAGGGCTCGCCAGTTGTCGGCTCGAGCACATCGCAGACCAGCGACATTGTCGTCTCGGCAAAAAACGGATCGATGGACGCGCTCGCCGGATCCGGCATCAGGTTCATGTCTGACTCGTTGATCGCCTTCCAGCCAGCGATCGATGAGCCGTCAAACATGATGCCTTCCGCGAACGTATCTTCCTCGATCATGGTGATGTCGAAGGTGACGTGCTGCCACTTGCCCCGCGGGTCGGTAAATCGGAAGTCGACGTATTTGACGTCGTTATCCTTAATCATCTTCATGACTTCTTTGGCTGTCGTCATGGACTGCATTCCCCCTGTTTTCATGAAATTGCCGCGAGGACTTTTGCCAGCGGCCTAGATTGCATCAACTCCGGATTCCCCGGTCCTGATCCGAATGGCTTCTTCGATGTTGGAAACGAATATCTTGCCGTCGCCAATCCGGCCAGTCTGAGCGGCGCGCCGGATCGCATCGATCGCCTTTTCCACCATGTCGTCGCCGAGCACGATCTCGATTTTCACTTTGGGGAGAAAATCGACCACGTATTCGGCGCCGCGGTATAGCTCGGTGTGCCCTTTCTGTCGTCCGAAGCCTTTTGCTTCGGTCACAGTTATCCCCTGTAGGCCCACTTCCTGAAGCGCTTCTTTCACCTCGTCCAGCTTGAATGGCTTGATGATGGCTTCGATTTTTTTCATTGCCTTGTCCTTCCCGCAGATCGCCGGACAACATCCCGACGGGCCGCGCTACCGGTTTGCAGGTCTCGTGCCAACCCGGCGAGAGACAAAAAATCACCGCGCTGCAATGGTTTACGTGAATTGCAGAGGGATGCCCAGCGCGCTGCCTAATATTCGGCGCCTACGAGTTAAGCAAAGTGGCCAGAATTTAGCCAGCCGCGAAGGACCGCTTGCGAGACAACAGGTTGGCTTGAATTGTCCCTCATCGGGCGCGCCGATACTCTTTCTGGCAATGATTGAACTGCTCACGACGGCCGAAATGGCGGAGGCCGACCGCCTGGCGATTGCAGGTGGCATTCCCGGCATCGCCTTAATGGAGAATGCCGGCCGTGCCGTTGCCGACGCTGCCTCCAAATTGATGCGAGGGCGTCGCGTCGTAGTCGTGGCAGGCCCCGGTAACAACGGTGGCGACGGCTTCGTTGCCGCGCGGTGTTTGGCCGAGCGCGGACTGGCGGTGAGCGTCTGCTTTATTGGGAAACGCGACCGGTTGAAAGGTGACGCCGCTTTGGCGGCACAGCGCTGGAACGGACCCGTAAGCGAGCCATCGCCGGCAGCGTTTTCGGATTGCGATTTGATTATCGACGCGCTGTTTGGTGCGGGACTTGACCGGGATGTGGAGGGGCCGGCGCGCACCATTATCGATTTGATGAATGCCGCTTCGGCCCCCATCGTCGCCGTCGATTTACCGAGTGGCGTGAACGGTACTACCGGAGCGGTGATGGGATGCGCCATCAACGCGCGACTCACCGTTACGTTCTTCCGGCGCAAGCCCGGGCATTTCCTTCTTCCGGGACGTCTGCATTGCGGCGTGGTCGAAGTCGCCGATATCGGAATTCCGGAACGCGTCCTCAACAAGATCAAGCCGACGACGTTTGCGAATGTCCCTGCGCTTTGGCGGAATGCGTTTCCGCAGGCCAGGACCGAGGGCCACAAATATTCCCGCGGTCACGCGGTCGTCGTTTCGGGAGGGCCGTCGTCGACCGGTGCCGCCCGACTGGCCGCGCGCGGGGCGCTTCGGGCCGGGGCAGGCCTGGTCACAATCGCCAGTCCAAGGGACGCCTTGAACATCAATGCCGCGGAGAACTTGGCGGTCATGGTCCGCCAGGTGGACGGGCCAATTGAGTTAAAGGAATTTCTCGCCGACAAACGGAGAAATACCATCGTCATTGGTCCTGGTGGAGGTGTTGGGCCGGCTATGCGTGAGCAAGTAGGCGTTGCGCTTGAGGGGGATGCGGCGGTGGTGCTGGATGCGGATGCATTGACGAGCTTTGCCGGAGAAGTCGACGCGTTGGCCAACGCAATTGGCAAGCGAGCCGGCCGCGCGGTGGTGCTTACACCGCATGATGGGGAGTTTTCCCGGTTGTTCAGTGTATTGGCGCAGGAAGCGCATTCTCACTCTAAACTTGACAAGGCCCGGCTGGCCGCTTCGAAAACGGGCGCCGTCGTGGTTTTAAAGGGACCCGACTGCGTGGTGGCCGAGCCGAACGGGCGTGCGGCAATCGCAGACAACGCGCCGCCGACGCTTGCCACTGCCGGTTCCGGCGACGTGCTGGCGGGCATGGTCGGTGGCCTTCTGGCGCAAGGCATGCCGGTGTTCGAGGGGGCCTGCGCCGCCGTATGGCTCCATGGGGAAGCGGCCAGGGAATTTGGCCTTGGACTGATCGCAGAAGACCTCCCAGACATGCTTCCGCGGGTATTCCAACGCCTTTTCGGCGGCCGGGATGCCCAAGGCTGAGATGCTATTGCGGTCCGCACCGGAGGGGTTATTTCAGCGCCATATGCGGTAAACCAACGTCCTGGGACCGGGTTGCTTAAGCCTTGCCTAGGCGGGTATGGCCGCGTTAAGCCCTGCCGGATTGCGGGGCCAGGTTTGTCCTGTAACCGCCCTTTGCGGGCGTGGCGGAATTGGTAGACGCGCGGGATTTAGGTTCCCGTGACGAAAGTCGTGGGGGTTCAAATCCCTCCGCCCGCACCACGCCAAGGGCTATAAAATACGGGGCGACCACCCGTTTCCGGATTTCCGTGACGTCGACGCCGGGTCAGGCGAGCGTCGTGCGAGTGTAAGCAACGAGTAGTGAGCAATGCAGGTTACTGAAACACTGTCGGAAGGCCTCAAGCGCGAATACAAAGTCGTCGTACCGGCCGCCGAACTCGACGCCAAAGTCAATCAGCGCCTTGACGATCTGAAGGGTCGTGTCCGGATCAACGGCTTCCGCCCTGGCAAAGTGCCGGTCGCTCATCTCAAGCGGATGTACGGCCGCTCGGCGATGGCTGAGGTGATCGAAGCTACCGTGCGCGACGCCAACAATCAGATCGTCAGTGAGCGCGGGTTCAAGCTCGCGGCTGATCCGAAGGTCACGCTGCCGACCGAAGAGGCTGCCATCGAGCAATTGATCGATGGAAAGAGCGACCTGAACTACACGATGGCGCTCGAAATTGTGCCGCCAATCGCGCTCGGCGATTTTAAGACCATCAAACTCACAAAGCTGACCGCCGATGTCGCTGAAACCGAAGTCGATGAAGGCATCAAGAATATCGCCGATCAGAATCGACCTTACACGCCACGCCCGCAAAGCGAGAAAGCGGCGAAAGACGACCGCATAACAATCTCGTTCGCCGGCACCATTGACGGCAAACCGTTTGAAGGTGGCGCGGGTGACGACGCAGTCGTGCTCATTGGCTCAAACACCTTCATCCCCGGATTCGAGGATCAACTGATCGGAATTGCGACCGGCGAAACGCGGACGCTGAAGGTGACGTTCCCCGCGCATTACATGAAAGAGGACTTGGCCGGGAAAAATGCCGAATTTGTTGTTACAGCGAAATCGATCGAGGTCCCGGGCAAGGTGACGATCGACGACGAATTCGCCAAGTCGCTTGGTATCGAGTCGCTCGAGAAATTGCGCGACGCCGTTAAAGATCGCGTCACGCGCGAGCACGCGTCGATGTCGCGCCAGAAGATCAAGCGCGCGCTGCTCGACGAACTCGACAAGATGCACAAATTCGATCCCCCGCCCACTCTGGTTGAGGAGGAGTTCGATCGCGTGTGGAAGTCGGTGCTGCAGGAGCTCGAGACTGAGCGAAAGACGTTCGCCGACGAAAACACGACTGAGGAGAAGGCCAAGGCTGAATACAAAGCGATCGCGGAGCGCCGCGTAAGGCTCGGCCTGGTGCTTGCCGAAATCGGAGAGAAGAACAACATCACAGTGACGGAAGATGAACTCAGCCGCGCCGTTATGGACCGTGCGCGCCAGTTCGCGGGCCAGGAGCAACGGGTTTGGGACTACTATCGGCAGAATCCGCAGGCGATTGCCGCGCTGCGCGCGCCAATCTTCGAGGAAAAGGTTGTCGATTTCCTGCTTGAGCTCGCGAGCGTGACGGACAGCAAGGTGTCCCGTGAAGATCTCTACAAGGACGACGAATCGGCCAGCTGATATGCGCCTTCTTGCGCGGCAGCTTGTGGGAAAATAGATCACCGGATGCGCCGCGGCGGCTAAGCTAGGCGGTGTGATTCGCGTTCAAGGAGACGAAATGAGAGATCCCGTCGATACCTACATGAATTATCTGGTGCCCATGGTGGTCGAGCAGACCAACCGTGGCGAGCGGGCCTACGACATCTACTCGCGCCTCCTGAAGGAGAGGATCATCTTCATCACCGGGCCGATCGAGGATGGTGTGGCCACCTTGGTTGTGGCGCAGTTGCTGTTTCTGGAGGCCGAAAACCCGAAGAAGGAAGTATCGATGTACATCAATTCGCCAGGTGGGGTCGTGACCTCAGGCATGGCGATTTATGACACCATGCAGTTCGTTCGGCCCCCGGTCTCGACGCTTTGTGTGGGGCAGGCGGCTTCGATGGGCTCGCTGCTTTTGGCTGCCGGAGCGAAGGACCAGCGCTTCGCGCTTCCCAACGCCCGTATCATGGTTCATCAGCCGTCGGGCGGGTTCCAGGGCCAGGCCACTGACATCATGCTGCATGCCCAGGAAATCCTGAACCTCAAGAAGCGGCTCAACGAAATCTACGTCAAGCATACCGGCCAGTCGCTCAAGAAGATCGAAGACGCGCTTGAACGTGACTACTTTCTGACGGCCGAGGCCGCCCGGGATTTCGGGTTGGTCGACAAGGTCATCGACAAGCGCCCCGAAGAGCTCTCACCCAAGCCTGCCTGACGATTTGCCGCGCGGGTTCCACCCGACTTTTAGGCTTTGAACCGCGTG
>Ga0310811_10012135_pt1 | contig 11176 bp, 4 predicted proteins | sample YCmetagenome_FD_207642 | JGI IMG/M metagenome (GOLD analysis project Ga0310811, IMG submission 207642) | Soil microbial communities from experimental microcosm in Duke University, North Carolina, United States - YC | ecosystem: Engineered > Artificial ecosystem > Soil microcosm > Unclassified ... | reverse complement strand
GCCGAAGTGGCGGAGATGCCCAACCTCATCGAGGTCCAGAAGACCTCCTACGACCAGTTCCTCCAGGTCGAAAAGCCGGAGGGCGGGCGCAAGGACGAGGGCCTGGAGACGGTGTTCAAGCACGTCTTCCCGATCCGCGACTTCTCCGAATCTTCGCTCCTCGAATATGTCGACTACCACTTCGAAGAGCCCAAATACGATGTCGAGGAGTGCCAGCAGCGCTCCATGACCTATGCCGCGCCGCTCAAGGTGACGCTGCGCCTCATCGTGTTCGATGTGGACCAGGAAACCGGCGCCAAGTCGGTCAAGGACATCAAGGAGCAGGACGTCTATATGGGCGACGTCCCCTTCATGACCGACAACGGCACGTTCATCGTGAACGGCACCGAGCGCGTGATCGTCTCGCAGATGCACCGCTCGCCGGGCGTCTTCTTCGACCACGACAAGGGCAAGACCCACTCCTCGGGCAAGCTCCTCTTCGCGGCGCGCGTGATCCCCTATCGCGGCTCGTGGCTCGACTTCGAATACGACGCCAAGGACATCATCCATGTCCGCATCGACCGCCGCCGCAAGCTGCCGGCGACGACGCTGCTCTATGCGCTGGGCCTGACCCAGGAAGAGATCCTCGGCTACTTCTACAACAAGATCGCCTTCAAGAAGCACAAGGACGGCAGCTGGCACACGCCGGTCGAGCCCGGCTGGATGCGCAACGCGAAGGTCGGTTCCGACTGGCGCAATGCCAAGACCGGCGAAGTGATCGCCGAGGCCGGCGCCAAGATCACCGCCCGCACCCTGCGCAAGTGGCAGGAAGACGGCGTCAAGCAGGTGGCGATGAACGAGGAAGAGCTCCTCGGCCGCTACAACGCGCTCGACATGGTCAACCCCGAGACCGGCGAGATCTTCGTCGAGGCCGGCGATGAGCTGACCGCGCAGAACCTCGCCACGCTGGACGAGAACAAGTTCAACGAGATCGAGGTCATCAACGTCGACGGCATCTCGATCGGCGCCTATATCCGCAACACCATGGCGGTGGACAAGAACCACAGCCGCGAGCAGGCCCTGATCGACATCTACCGCGTCATGCGTCCCGGCGAGCCGCCGACGCTCGACACGGCGGAGACGCTGTTCGGCCAGCTCTTCTTCGACGCCGAGCGCTACGACCTCTCCTCGGTCGGCCGCGTGAAGATGAACATGCGCCTCGGCCTCGATGCGCCCGACACCATGCGCGTGCTGCGCAAGGAAGACATCCTCGCCATCGTCAAGGCTCTGACCGAGCTGCGCGACGGCCGCGGCGAGATCGACGACATCGACAACCTCGGCAACCGCCGCGTCCGTTCGGTCGGCGAGTTGATGGAGAACCAGTTCCGCGTCGGCCTGCTGCGCATGGAGCGCGCGATCAAGGAGCGCATGTCCGCCGTCGACATCGACACGGTCATGCCGCACGACCTGATCAACGCCAAGCCGGTGGCCGCCGCGGTGCGCGAGTTCTTCGGCTCGTCGCAGCTCAGCCAGTTCATGGACCAGCAGAACCCGCTCTCCGAGCTGACCCACAAGCGCCGCATGTCGGCGCTCGGCCCGGGCGGTCTGACCCGCGAACGTGCCGGCTTCGAAGTCCGCGACGTGCACCCGACGCATTACGGCCGCATCTGCCCGATCGAGACGCCGGAAGGCCCGAATATCGGCCTGATCAACTCGCTGGCGACTTTCGCCCGCGTCAACAAGTACGGCTTCATCGAGAGCCCGTATCGCCGCGTGACCAACAAGCACGTCACCGACGAGGTCGTGTACCTCTCGGCGATGGAAGAGGCGAAGTACACCATCGCCCAGGCCAACGCGACGATCGACAGCCGCAACCGCCTGTCGGATGAGCTGGTGTCCTGCCGCAAGCAGGGCAACTTCGTCATGACCACCCCCGACCAGGTCGAGTTCATCGACGTTTCGCCCAAGCAGCTCGTCTCCGTCGCCGCGGCGCTCGTTCCGTTCCTCGAGAACGACGACGCCAACCGCGCGCTGATGGGCTCGAACATGCAGCGTCAGGCGGTGCCGCTGCTGCGTCCGGAAGCGCCGCTCGTCGGCACCGGCATGGAAGCGGTCGTCGCGCGGGATTCCGGCGCGGCCATCGCGGCCCGCCGCTCGGGCATCGTCGACCAGGTCGACGCCACCCGTATCGTCATCCGCGCCACGGAAGAGACCGATCCCACCAAGCCGGGCATCGACATCTACCATCTGCGCAAGTTCCAGCGCTCCAACGCGTCGACCTGCATCAACCAGCGTCCGCTGGTGAAGGCCGGCGACGTGCTGAAGAAGGGCGACATCATCGCCGACGGCCCGTCGACCCAGCTCGGCGAGCTCGCGCTCGGCAAGAACGCGCTCGTCGCCTTCATGCCGTGGAACGGCTACAACTTCGAGGACTCGATCCTCATCTCCGAGCGCATCGTGCGCGACGACGTCTTCACCTCGATCCATATCGAGGAGTTCGAGACGATGGCGCGCGACACCAAGCTCGGCCCTGAGGAAATTACCCGCGACATCCCGAATGTGGGCGAAGAGAACCTCAAGAACCTCGACGAAGCCGGCATCACCTATATCGGTGCCGAGGTCGTGGCGGGCGACATTCTGGTGGGCAAGGTCACGCCGAAGGGCGAGACCCCGATGACCCCGGAAGAGAAGCTGCTGCGCGCCATCTTCGGCGAAAAGGCGGCCGATGTGCGCGACACCTCGCTGCGCGTCCCGCCGGGCGTCACCGGCACGGTCGTCGAAGTGCGCGTCTTCAACCGCCACGGCGTCGACAAGGACCAGCGCGCCATGGCGATCGAGAAGGCCGAGGAAGAGCGTCTCGCCGAAGACCGCGACGACGAACTCGCGATCCTCGAGCGCAACATCTTCGCGCGCCTGCATGAGATCCTGCTGAACAAGACCGCCGCTTCGGGCCCCAAGGGCATGGCGCCGGACACGAAGATCACCCAGCAGGTGCTCGACACCATCGCCAAGCATCAGTGGTGGCAGATCGGCCTGCGCAACGAGAAGGCGATGAGCGAGGTCGAAGCGCTCAAGAAGCAGTACGACGACTCCAAGGCGCGGCTCGACAAGCGCTTCGCCGACAAGGTCGACAAGCTGCGCCGCGGCGACGAGCTCGCCCCGGGCGTGATGAAGATGGTCAAGGTGTTCGTCGCGGTGAAGCGCAAGCTGCAGCCCGGCGACAAGATGGCCGGCCGTCACGGCAACAAGGGTGTCATTTCGCGCATCGTTCCGATCGAGGACATGCCGCATCTGGAAGACGGCACGGCGGTCGACGTCGTGCTCAATCCGCTCGGCGTGCCGTCGCGCATGAATGTCGGCCAGATTCTCGAGACCCATCTCGGCTGGGCCTGCGCCGGCCTCGGACGCCAGATCGGCGAGACGCTGGACAAGGTCAAGCGCGACGGCAAATACGAGCCGCTGCGCCGCCAGCTCAAGCAGGTCTATGGTGACGACGACCGCCTGAAGGAGTTCGACGAGAACGGCCTGAACGAGCTCGGCGAGAACCTGCGCTTCGGCGTTCCGATCGCCACCCCGGTGTTCGACGGCGCCAAGGAAAAGGACATCGTCGACATGCTGCAGCAGGCGGGTCTGACCGGTTCGGGTCAGGTCACGCTCTATGACGGCCGCACCGGCGAGACGTTCAAGCGCCAGGTCACGGTCGGCTACATCTACATGCTGAAGCTGAACCATCTGGTGGACGACAAGATCCACGCCCGTTCGATCGGTCCGTATTCGCTCGTCACGCAGCAGCCCCTGGGCGGCAAGGCCCAGTTCGGCGGTCAGCGTTTCGGCGAAATGGAAGTGTGGGCGCTCGAGGCGTACGGCGCCGCTTACACGCTGCAGGAAATTCTCACGGTGAAGTCCGACGACGTCGCGGGCCGTACCAAAGTCTACGAAGCGATCGTCCGCGGCGAAGACACGTTCGAGGCCGGTATTCCGGAATCGTTCAACGTCCTCGTCAAGGAAATGCGTTCGCTGTCGCTCAATGTGGAGCTCCTCAATGGCTGAATCGTTCGAGACCGAAGCACGCTCTCACCGCCGCGACGCGGCGCGGACCAACCAGGACCTGGCCAACGTTTTCGGCGTTGCGAAGGAGGCACCGACCTTCGATCGCATCAAGATCTCGCTGGCCTCTCCTGACCAGATCCTGCGCTGGTCGCATGGCGAGGTGAAGAAGCCCGAGACCATCAACTACCGCACCTTCAAGCCGGAGCGGGACGGGTTGTTCTGCGCCCGCATCTTCGGCCCGGTGAAGGACTACGAATGCTTGTGCGGCAAGTACAAGCGCATGAAGTACAAGGGCATCGTCTGCGAGAAGTGCGGCGTCGAGGTCACGGTGCAGAAGGTGCGCCGCGACCGCATGGCGCACATTGAACTGGCTTCGCCAGTTGCTCACATCTGGTTCCTCAAGTCGCTCCCGTCGCGCATCGGCCTGATGCTCGACATGACGCTGAAGGATCTCGAGCGCGTCCTCTACTTCGAGAACTACATCGTCATCGAGCCGGGCCTCACCCCGCTCAAGGAGCGCCAGCTCCTGACCGAGGACGAGTTCTACAAGTCCCAGGACGAGTACGGTAACGACAGCTTCACCGCCGAGATCGGCGCCGAAGCCATCCGCAAGCTGCTCATGGCGATCGATCTCGAGCGCCTGCGCGACCAGCTGCGCGTCGACATCGCCGGCTCGAACGGCGGCGAGAAGCAGAAGAAGCTCGTCAAGCGTCTCAAGGTCGTCGAGGCCTTCATCGACTCCGGCAACCGTCCGGAATGGATGATCCTCACCGTCGTTCCGGTGATCCCGCCGGATCTGCGTCCGCTCGTCCCGCTCGACGGCGGCCGCTTCGCGACCTCGGACCTGAACGATCTCTATCGCCGCGTCATCAACCGCAACAATCGTCTGAAGCGTCTCATCGAACTCAAGGCGCCCGACATCATCGTGCGCAACGAGAAGCGCATGCTGCAGGAAGCGGTCGATGCCCTGTTCGATAACGGCCGCCGCGGCCGCGTCATCACCGGCGCCAACAAGCGTCCGCTGAAGTCGATCGCCGACATGCTGAAGGGCAAGCAGGGCCGCTTCCGCCAGAACCTTCTGGGCAAGCGCGTCGACTACTCCGGCCGTTCGGTGATCGTCGTCGGTCCCGAGCTCAAGCTGCACCAGTGCGGCCTGCCGAAGAAGATGGCGCTCGAGCTGTTCAAGCCCTTCATCTATGCGCGCTTGGAAGCCAAGGGCTTCAGCCAGACGGTCAAGCAGTCCAAGAAGCTGGTCGAGAAGGAGAAGCCGGAAGTCTGGGACATCCTCGAAGAGGTGATCCGCGAGCATCCGGTGCTGCTCAACCGCGCGCCGACGCTCCACCGCCTCGGCATCCAGGCTTTCGAGCCCGTGCTGATCGAAGGCAAGGCGATCCAGCTCCATCCGCTGGTCTGCACCGCCTTCAACGCGGACTTCGACGGCGACCAGATGGCCGTGCACGTCCCGCTGTCGCTCGAGGCGCAGCTGGAAGCGCGCGTGCTGATGATGTCGACCAACAACATCCTCTCGCCCGCCAACGGCAAGCCGATCATCGTGCCGACGCAGGACATCGTTCTGGGTCTCTACTACCTCTCGCAGGAACGCCCCGGCGAGCCGGGCGAAGGCATGGTGTTCAACGACATCGGCGAGATCGAGCATGCGCTGTTCTCGGGCGCCGTCACGCTGCACGCCAAGATCAAGTGCCGCTACAAGACGGTCGATGCCGACAACAACCCGGTCACGCTGCGCGTCGAGTCCACGCCGGGCCGCATGATGATCGCGGAAATCCTGCCGCGTCATCCGAAGATCCCGTTCCACCTGGTGAACAAGCTCCTGCGCAAGCAGGAAGTCTCGCACATCATCGACGAGGTCTATCGTCACTGCGGCCAGAAGGAGACCGTGCTCTTCGCCGATGCGGTGATGGGCCTGGGCTTCCGCGAGGCCTGCAAGGCCGGCATCTCGTTCGGCAAGGACGACATGGTCGTGCCCGACACTAAGGTGAAGCTGATCGACGACACCCGTCACAAGGTGCGCGAGTTCGAGCAGCAGTACCTGGACGGCCTGACCACCGACAAGGAGAAGTACAACCTCGTCGTCGACGCCTGGTCGAAATGCACCGACCAGGTCGCGGCCGAAATGATGAAGGAGATCTCCGAGCCGAAAATCGATCCGGAAACTCATCGCGTGATGGAGATGAACTCCATCTACATGATGAGCCATTCGGGTGCTCGCGGCTCGCCGCAGCAGATGAAGCAGCTCGCCGGCATGCGCGGCCTGATGGCGCGTCCCGACGGCTCGATCATCGAGACCCCGATCCTGTCGAACTTCAAGGAAGGCCTCACCGTTCTCGAGTACTTCAACTCGACCCACGGCGCCCGCAAGGGTCTGGCCGACACCGCGCTCAAGACGGCGAACTCGGGTTACCTGACCCGCCGTCTCGTCGACGTTGCGAACGACTGCATCATCACCACCGAAGATTGCGGCACCAAGAAGGGCGTGTTCGTCCAGGCCGAGATCGACGGCGGCACGGTGGTCTCGTCGCTGGCCGAGCGCATCCTCGGCCGCACCGCGGCGGAAGACGTGAAGCACCCCGACACGGGCGAGATCATCGTCAAGCGCGGCAAGGAAGTGACGGAGGACATCTCCGACAAGATCGAGCAGTCGCACATCCAGCGGGTGCGCGTCCGGTCGGTGCTGACCTGCGAGCTCAAGGACGGCGTCTGCGGCAAGTGCTATGGCCGAGACCTCGCCCGCGGCACCTCGGTGAACATCGGCGAAGCCGTCGGCGTCATCGCGGCGCAGTCGATCGGCGAGCCGGGCACCCAGCTCACCATGCGCACCTTCCACATCGGCGGTGCGGCGCAGGTCGCCGGCTCGTCCAAGATCGAGGCGTCCTATGATGGCAAGATCAAGATCGTGAACCGCAACATCGTCAAGAACACCGACGGTGAGCTGATCGCGATGGGCCGCAACATGCAGGCCGTGATCCTCGACCCGAAGGGTCAGGAGCGCGCGTCCTACCGCATCGTCTACGGCGCCCGCCTCAAGGTCGACGAAGGCTCGTCGATCAAGCGCGGCGACCGCATCGCGGAGTGGAACCCGAACGCGCTCCCCGTGCTCACCGATGTCGACGGCATCGTGAAGTACGAGGAGCTGATCTCGGGTACCTCCTACCGCGACATCTCGGACGAGAAGACCGGCGTGTCCAACAAGGTCGTGATCGACAGCCGCACCGGTACCGGCGCCAAGGCCACCGAGCTGCGTCCGACGATCGTGATCGTCGACAAGAAGGGCAAGCCGGTTCAGGTGCCGGGCGGCGGCGACGCGCGCTATGCGCTCTCCGTCGATGCCATTCTGTCGGTGGAAGACGGCTCGGAAGTCCGCGCCGGCGACGTGCTCGCGCGTATCCCGACCGAAGGCGCCAAGACCCGCGACATCACCGGTGGTCTGCCGCGCGTGGCCGAGCTGTTCGAGGCGCGCAAGCCTAAGGAAGCCGCAGTGCTCGCGGAGACCGACGGCTTCGTCGAGTTCGGCAAGGACTACAAGAACAAGCGCCGCGTCATCGTGAAGCCCAAGAACGAGAAGCTCGATCCGACGGAATATCTGATCCCGAAGGGCAAGCACATCTCGGTGCGCGAGGGCGACTATGTTGAGAAGGGCGACTACATCGTCGAAGGCAACCCGTCTCCGCACGACATCCTGCGCATCAAGGGCATGGAAGAGCTTGCGACGTACCTGGTGAAGGAAATCCAGGACGTCTATCGGCTCCAGGGCGTGAAGATCAACGACAAGCATATCGAAGTGATCTGCCGCCAGATGATGCAGAAGATGGAAGTCACCGAGGGCGGCGAGACCACGCTGCTCGCGGGCGAGCAGGTCGACCAGATCGAGCTCGACGAAGCCAACGCCAAGGCGGCCGAGGGCGGGCTCAAGCTCGCCGAAGGCCGTCCGGTGCTGCTCGGCATCACCAAGGCGTCGCTCCAGACGCGCTCCGTGTTCTCGGCGGCTTCGTTCCAGGAGACGACGCGCGTCCTCACCGACGCCGCCGTCAACGGCAAGGTCGACACGCTCGAAGGCCTCAAGGAGAACGTCATCGTCGGCCGTCTCATCCCGGCCGGCACCGGCGGCGCCATCGCGCGCCTCCGCCATGTCGCAACCGAACGCGACAAGGCGATCCAGGAAGAGCAGGCGAAGGCCGCCGAACCGGTCCCGCAGCTCGAAGGCCCGCAGGCGGCGGAGTAATGGACAACTCCCCCGTGAAACGGGGGAGGCATCCGGTACGACGTGCCGGATGGAGGGGGAGCCGCAGCACCGGCGACCCCACACAATTCAAAAGGGCCGCTGGCGACAGCGGCCCTTTTTCTTTTCGCGATACCGAGTCCGAAAACGGCGCAACAATCGGGTCGCTCGCGCCGCGGAGCGGAGTACACTCCCTGCATGGTTCACCGCTGGTCCGCCTTCGACACCCGCTTCGCGCGTTTCGCCGCCGCGATCGACGACGGTGGCCGCCTCGTCCGCTTCTGGCTTCACGCCGATGAGGGCAGGAGCCCGCAAGGCATTCGCGACGACGCAGCGCTCGCATCCATCCGCAAGCAGGTCGAGGAATATTGCGACGGCAGCCGCCGTACCTTCGATCTCATCACCCACGCCGAAACCGGAAGCGATTTCGAGCGCGCGGTCTGGGATGCGATGTGCACGATTCCGTTCGGCGAAACGCTCACCTACGGCGCCATCGCGAAGAAACTCGGCCAGCCGAACGGTGCGCAGGCGGTCGGCATCGCCTGCAACCGCAACCCGATCCCGCTGGTCGTGCCCTGTCACCGCGTCATCGGGGCCGGCGGTGCGCTCGTGGGCTTCGGCGGCGGCCTCCCGCTCAAACGCGCCCTGCTGGACCACGAATCCGTCGTTGCCGGCCACCCGCGCGATCTCTTCGCCGCCGCCTCGCGCTGATCTCTCGCCAGCGCTCAGATGGCGAGAGCGCGCAGCTGTGCATCGCGGTGCCGCGCCAACGCAAAACGGATATGGCTGCGCGTCGGCTCCGGCGCCGTATCGAGCGCCTGCCGGAACCAGCGCAGCGCGCCGTCGATATCGCCCTCCGCACAAAGCAGCGTCGCGAAGTTGTACGCCCCGCGGAAATATCCCGCCTCCGCCGCGCGGCGATACCAGTCCCGCGCCGCCGCCGCATCGCGCGCCGTGCCCCAGCCTTCCTCGCAGCAGCGGGCGACGAGATTCATCGCCCGCTCATGCCCGGCGTTCGCCGCGCTCAGATAGCAGCGATACGCAGCCGCGCGATCCTGCGCCACGCCGTTCCCGCCGAGCAGGAGATGCCCAAGATTGTATTGCGCCCAGACATGGCCATCGTCAGCCGCGAGCCGATAGAACCGCGCGGCGTCCGCGAAGCTCTGCGCCACCCCCCAGCCGTTCTCGTAACAGCGCCCGGCCATGTTGCGCGCTTCGGCATCGCCGCGCTCCGCCGCCGCGCTGAACGCCGCGAATGCCGCCGCCGGATTGCGCGCCACGCCTTCGCCCTCGAGCAGCATGCGGCCGAGCCGTACCTGCGCCTCCGCCATCCCGCACGCCGCAGCGGCCTCGACCCAGGCGGCCGAATCCTCTGCATTGGCGAGCAGCGCGCGCAATTCCTCCGCCGGCATCATGGTGAGAGCCGCGACGCGCCAGGCCTGCTGCGGCGCCGGCTGGTTCACGTCGGAGCCCCCCATTTGCGCACCAGGTTGTGATAGAGCGCGGTCAGGCGCAGCACCGCCGCGCTGTCGGGCGCGCTCTGGTTCATCTCCATGATCGAACGGTCGAGATCGAACAGCATCGCCCGCTCGGTGTCCTCCTTGACCATGCTCTGAACCCAGAAGAACGACGCGAGCCGCGCCCCCCGCGTCACCGGCGCGACGCGATGCAGGCTGGTCGCGGGATAAAGCACGAGGTCGCCGGCCGCGAGCTTCACGCTATGCGCGCCATAGGTATCTTCGATCAGAAGCTCGCCGCCGTCGTATTCCGCCGGCTCGCTCAGGAACAGCGTCGCCGAGACATCGGTGCGCAGCGTCCGCGTCGTACCGGCCACGCGCCGCATCGCATTGTCGACATGCGCGCCGAAGTTCATCCCCGGCTCATATCTGTTGAACAGCGGCGGATAGACGAGCGCGGGCAGGGCGGCCGACATGAAGAGCGCGCTGCGTTCCAGCGCCTTCAGCACCACGGCACCCAGCTCGCGCGCCTCGACACTGTTCTCCGGCAGCTGAAGATTTTCCTTCACCCGTCCCGACTGATGCCCCGCCGTGGCGCGGCCGTCGCCCCAGGGCGCATCGGCCAGCCGCGCCCGCATGCTCGCGAGCTCGTCCGGCGTCAGCACCTTGGATACGTGCAGCAGCATTCCGCGCCCTAGAGCGGTTCCAGGAAAAGTGTGCAGCGGTTTTCCGTCCGGAACCGCGACAAAACAAAGAGCTAGAGCATTTTTGCGATTCAACGAAGCGCGAAAATGCTCTAGAGCGAAGCCGTCGCGGTCAACAGGAACGTCCGCCCCGGTCCGGGGTTGGTGTGGTTCTCGTTCGGCCGCGTGAAATAGGCGTTGGTGAAGTAGAACTCGTCGGTCAGGTTATACGCGTTCAGCTGAAGCGCGAAATTGTCAGTCAGCTGATAGCCCACCATCGCGTCCCAGGTGATATAGCTCGGCACCGTCGGCACCAGGATGAAGCCCGGCATGCTCGTATTGTCGGTACCGGCGCGGCGCATCCCGACATAGTTGAGCCCCGTGCCGGCCTTGATCCCGCCGTCGAAATCGTAAGTCGTCCAGATGTTCGCCTGGTTATGCGCGGTGTTCGGGATCGGCCCGTGCACACCGGCGCCTGCGAGACCCACAGCAGTCGGATCGAGATAGGTATAGCCCGCGACGATCTCCCAGTTCTCGCTCAAACGCCCCTGCACGCCGAGCTCAAAGCCGTTCACCCGCTCCGTGCCCGCCAGCGCCTGCAGCGAAGGATTGAGCGGATCGGCGATGCGCGCATTCGTCATCTCGGTGTTGAACAGCGCCGCCGTCAGCGACAGCAGCCCGTCCAGCACCTGCGCCTTGCCGCCGATCTCGAAGGTCCGGTCCTCTTCCGGCGGAAGCGCCGCACTCGCCGCCGCCAGCGACAGGTTCTC
>Ga0310811_10012133_pt1 | contig 11178 bp, 12 predicted proteins | sample YCmetagenome_FD_207642 | JGI IMG/M metagenome (GOLD analysis project Ga0310811, IMG submission 207642) | Soil microbial communities from experimental microcosm in Duke University, North Carolina, United States - YC | ecosystem: Engineered > Artificial ecosystem > Soil microcosm > Unclassified ... | reverse complement strand
CGCTCGACCCGAGCGGCGAGTGGATCCAGCGGGTGCTCGAAGCCGCCGACAAGCGCCTCACCGAGGTGCGCAGGGGCATGCCCGACGCGGGCGGCCTGGTGATCGCCACCGATCACGAGACGGCCCGGGCGTACGCCGCGCTGTTGCGGAAGATCAGCGGCGAGCGGCCCGCCATCGTGCTGTCCGACGACCCGACGGCCAGCAAGAGGATCTCGACCTTCGCTGCCAACACCAACCGGTGGATGGTCGCGGTGCGCATGGTGTCCGAGGGCGTGGACGTGCCCCGGCTCGCCGTGGGCGTTTACGCGACGAGCGTCAGCACGCCGCTGTTCTTCGCCCAGGCGGTCGGCCGGTTCGTCCGGGCGAGGAAGCGCGGTGAGACCGCGTCGGTGTTCGTCCCCTCCGTCCCGACCCTGCTTGGCTTCGCCGCCGAGCTTGAGGCGGAGCGCGACCACGTCATCAACCACCTCGACAAAGACCCGGAAGCCGAGCTCCAGGAAGCCCAGCGCGAGCGCAAGACCCAAGACGACATGGAGGTCGTCGGCCGTTCGATCGAGGTGCTGAAAGCCTCGGCCACGTTCGACCGGGTCCTGTTCGACGGCGGCGAGTTCGGCACCGCGACCGAGGCGGGCTCCCCGGAAGAGGAGGACTACCTCGGCCTGCCGGGTCTCCTCGAACCCGACCAGGTCGCCACGCTGCTGCGCAAACGGCAGGCGGCCCAGCTCGCCGCGCGGTCCGCAGGGACAACGCCTGTGCCGAAGGAACCCACGGACGGCGGCCTTTTCGTCCTGCCGGGCGAGGAGGCGGCGCCGCCGCCCGAGCCGAAGCTGGCGGTCAGCCGCGAGCAGCTTGCGGCGCTGCGCAAGGAACTCAACGGCCTAGTCGGCGCGTGGTCCCACCGCACCGGCCAGCCGCACGGCGTGATCCACACTGAGCTGCGCAACGCCTGCGGCGGCCCCGCCCTGCCCCAGGCGTCCGCCGAGCAGATCAAGGCGCGGATCGACAAGATCCGCCAGTGGGCCCTGTCACGCCGCTGACCGCGGCTTGACCAGCGCCGTCGGCGGCACTGATTCAAAGTGAGAACACGCAGGGGCGAAGCCGGGCGTACGGATGCATTAACCCCGCATCCGCGGGCGCCCGACACGAAGGAGTGCAGCGATGAGCGCTGACGCATCCGCCGCCAATCTCGTTCCCGCCCAGGCCACGGCCCAGGAACAGGAACTGCAGGCCGCACCCGAGCCGGCCGAGGCCGCTCTGCCAGGACCGCTACTCGGTGACCCGATGATGCTGGGATTGCCTTGCTTCATCGCCGGCTCGGTCTCGCTCGGGCTAGCGCTCGTGGGCGTCGTCCCGGCCACCGCCATCGGCGCGGCCATCCCGATCATCCTCACCGCTACTTCGATCGGCCTGTTCCTGGCGACCATCTGGAGCGCTTCGCTCGGCCAGAGCGCGGTGGCCAGCGTGTTCGGGATCTTCGCCGGGTTCTGGCTCAGCTACGCGGTCCTCGTCCTCGGGCTCACGCACAACTGGTTCGGCATCGCGCCGGCGTCGGTGCAGGCGACCCAGGAACTGTTCCTGGTGGCCTGGCTCGTCGTGATGGTCATGCTCACGCTGGCGACACTGCGGCTGCCGCTGGCCTATACCGGCGTGTTCGCCCTCGTCGACCTGGCGCTCCTGCTCGTGTTCCTCGGGGTCAACGAGACGTCCACCGGGCTGCTCAAGGCGGCTGGCTACGTCGTGTTCGTGTTCGCCGCCCTGGGCGTCTACCTGTACGCCTCCACCGCCTCCGTCGCTACCGGCGGCGGTGCCTTCCCCCTGGGGCGGCCAACGGTGCGGGGCTGACGTGAAAACACGGACCGTTCTGGATGGTCTTTACTTTGCTCTTCTTAGGCGGGCGTGACGTCGACCCCGCCGTCGCGGAGCGACGTGATCGCCTCGGCGGTGGTACCTGGGGCAACGCCGGCGGTCAGGCCCAGGATGACCCGGGTCCGGAAGCCGTTCGCGGCGGCGTCGGCGGCCGTGGCGCGGACGCAGTAGTCGGTGGCGATGCCGACGACGTCCACCGCGTCCACGTTGTGCTCGCGCAGCCAGTCCGCCAAGGGGATCCCGTCGTCGTCCATGCCCTCGAAGCCGCTGTAGGCGGCGGCGTGGGCACCCTTACGGAATACCGCCTCGATCGGCTCGGTCGCCAGCTCGGGGTGGAACTCGGCGCCCGGGGACCCGGCGACGCAGTGCACAGGCCAGGAGTGTGCGTAGTCGGGTTCCCGGGCGAAATGGCTCCCGGGGTCGATGTGGTAGTCCTTCGTGGCGACCACGTGGTCGTAGCCGTGGTCGCCGTCGGCTAGCAGTGCGGAGATGGAGCGGGCAACCGCAGCCCCGCCGGCGACCGCGAGCGAGCCGCCTTCGCAGAAGTCATTCTGCACGTCAACGATGATGAGCGCATGCACTCGTTTATTATGCGGGGCGTCTAGCCCTCTTCGCCGTTGCGGCCGAAGACCGTCGGGATCGCCGGGTACCCGCGGGACAGCTGGAGGGCGTAGGCGGGGAGCTCGGCGAGCGACGCCTTGTGCCGCTCTCGTGCCTCAGCGAGCAGCTCGCGGCCGACGACCTTGCCGTTCTTGACGAGTTCCTGCAGCAGCACGCGGTCGGTCGGCCCGAGGTCCGCCGGCGGTGTCAGCAAGATCCGCTCGGTCACCGCCTCGCCGCCGGCCGTGCGTTCCCGCACGGCCCACTTGCGGCCGCCGCGCCCTGGCTTCCCCACGGATCGCTTAGCGACAGGCTGCAGCATGGTGTAGTCGATGACTTCCTCGTCGGCGACGGGCTCGGGGGACCTGGCCACGAGCTTGTAGACGAGCGCTGCCGTCGGGGCCCCGGACCCGGTGACCAGCGCGGTCCCTACGCCGTAGCCGTCGACGGGCGCCACGGCGAGGCCGGCGATCGAGTACTCGTCGAGGTCGCCGGTGAGGATGATCCGCGTGTGTGTCGCTCCAAGCGAGTCGAGCAGCGCGCGCACTGACACCGCGAGCGCCGGCAGGTCGCCGCTGTCAATGCGCACCGCGCCGAGCGACGGCCCCGCTACCTCGACGGCGGCCCGGACCGCCTCCTCGACGTTGAACGTGTCCACGAGCAGCGTGGTGCCGGTCCCGAGCGACGTGAGCTGCGCGGCGAACGCTTCCCGCTCGCTGTCGTGCGCGAGGGTGAACGCGTGCGCCGAGGTCCCGCTCGACGGTACCCCGTATGCGAACCGCGCCTGCAGGTTCGAGCTGGACGCGAACCCGGCGAGGTACGCCGCCCGCGCGGCCGCCACGCCCGCCCCCTCGTGGGTGCGGCGCGACCCCATTTCGATCAGTGGCCGGGCGCCGGCGGCGGCGACCATCCGGGATGCGGCCGAGGCGACGGCGCAGTCATGGTTGAGAATTGACAGCAGGACGGTCTCGAGGAGGACGCATTCCGCGAAAGTGCCTTCTACGACGAGGATCGGGGACCCAGGGAAGTACACATCGCCCTCGGCATAGCCCCAGATGTTCCCGGAAAACCGATACGATGACAGGTACTGGAGCGTGGCTTCGTCCACGATCTGGTTGTCCCGGAGGAAGGACAGTTCGTCCGGTCCGAAGCGGAATCGCTCAAGCGCGTCGAGCAGCCGGCCAGTACCGGCGACGACGCCGTAGCGGCGGCCGTGGGGCAGGTGCCGGGCGAATACCTCGAAGACCGCGCGCCGCGAGGCCGCACCGCTTCGCAGCGCCGCTTGGAGCATGGTGAGTTCGTAGTGGTCAGTCAGCAGCGCGGTTGTTCCGCTGTTCACCGTATTGGTCACAGGTGGAAGACTACGGATAGGGAGGTGCGGGCGAGTGAGTGTGGCACCCGCTGAGGTCGATCTGCCGTGGTCAGCGGAAGAGGTAACACCGGATAAGCCCTGGTTGACGATCGTTTGGAACGATCCGGTGAATCTGATGTCTTATGTGACATATGTCTTTGAGCACGTCTTCGGCTACCCGCGGCCGAAAGCGGAGAAACTGATGCTCGACGTACATCACAAGGGCAAGGCGGTTGTCGCGAGCGGCACCCGTGAGGCGATGGAACGCAACGTCGAGGTCCTACACGGCTACGGCCTGTGGGCAACGGTCAGGCAAGATGTTTAGGCCGATCAAAGGCGGCGGGGCCAGCGCCTGGCTGTCGCCCGACGAGGCGACGCTGCTGCGGACCTTGGTCATGCCGGTCATGGAACTGCTCAACGACCCGGACCGGCCCGCGCCACCCTCGCCCGAGAGCGATGAGTCCACGGATCTCTTTGACGATCTAGAGAAGATGTTCAACGAGACCACCGCGGCCCCGCCGGAAGCGCCCGCTGACCCGGTCCTCGCCCGGCTGCTGCCGGACGCCTACCAGGACGATCCGGAAGCGGCAGGCGAGTTCAGGAAATATACGGAATCCTCGCTCAGGGAGGCGAAGAAGTACTTCGCGCAGACCCTCCTTGAGACGCTCCCGCCGAAGGGCGGCCGGGTCAAGCTCACCGCCGACCAGGCCAGGGACTGGCTACGCGCGCTCAACGACGTGCGGCTGATGTTCGGCGTGCGGCTTGAGGTGACCGAGGACTTCGAAGAGCAACTCGCCGCGCTCGATCCCAAGGACCCGCGCTTCGCGGCCTTCGAGGTCTACGGCTGGCTCGGCGCGGTTCAGGAGTCCCTGGTGCGCGCGATCACTCGCTGACGGGGGTTCCGGGGTCGAGGCGGGACTTCATGGTCGGTGCCCTTCGGGCACCTCCCCGTATGCCCGTAGTACTTTGTGGGGGGACACCCCACACCCCCCGTCCCACTGGTTGAGCAAGGTAATCTCGGCAGATGTGCTTACGATCTCGCGCGCTCTCTACGAGAAGGTCATCGAACACGCCCGGAAGGACCACCCGGACGAGGCGTGCGGCGTGATCGCCGGTCCCATCGGCAGCGACAGCCCGACGCGGTTCGTCCCGATGCAGAATGCCGAGCGATCGCCCACGTTCTACCGGTTTGACTCCCTCGAGCAGCTCAAGGTCTGGCGTGAGATGGATGACAACGACGAGGAAGCCGTCGTGGTCTACCACTCGCACACGGCCACCCAGGCGTACCCGTCGCGCACCGACATCTCCTACGCGAGCGAGCCGCAAGCCCACTACGTCCTCGTATCGACGCGGGATGAGACGGAAACCGAGTTCCGCTCGTACCGGATCCTCGACGGCGAGGTCACCGAGGAACCCGTCCGTGTGACGGAGTTATCCCCCGGGGACCCGGGCCTCACGGACCCCCGGAATGATCGAGCGACCCGCTGGGTTGCATTCAAAGCGTTAATGAGTTCACCGAGGAGCGTTGACATACATGGCCATTGAGGTTCGCATCCCCACGATCCTGCGCACTTACACCGGCGGCGCGAAGGCGGTCGAAGCGTCCGGAGCGACCCTGGACGAGCTGCTGAACAACCTGGACGCGGCCCACGGCGGCCTGCGCGACCGGCTCGTAGACGGCGAGAAGCTGCGCCGCTTCGTCAACGTGTACCTGAACGACGAGGACGTCCGCTTCCTCGGCGGCCTCGAGACCCCCGTCAAGGACGGCGACACGGTAACGGTGCTCCCCGCCGTGGCCGGTGGCCAGTAGTCCCTGGCTGAGCTTCTTCTTCCTCCAGAACGGATTCGTGCCATGCGTTACGACTCGCTGCTCGCTTCGCTCGGCAACACCCCGCTGGTCGGCTTGCCGAGGCTGTCTCCGTCGGACGATGTCCGCTTGTGGGCCAAGCTTGAGGACCGTAACCCGACCGGCTCCGTGAAGGACCGCGCGGCGTTCTACATGATCGAGCAGGCGGAGAAGGACGGCCTCCTCCGCTCCGGTTCGACGATCCTCGAGCCCACCTCGGGGAACACCGGCATTTCCCTGGCGATGGTCGCGAAGCTCCGCGGCTACCAGCTGATCGTGGTGATGCCGGAGAACACCAGCGAGGAACGCCGCCAGATCCTGCGCATGTACGGGGCGGAGATCTTCACGTCCCCTGCGGCGGGCGGCTCGAACGAGGCGGTCCGGGTGGCGAAGCGGCTGGCCGCCGAGCACCCGGACTGGGTCATGCTCTACCAGTACGGCAACGAAGCGAACGCCCGCGCCCACTACGAGACGACTGGCCCGGAGATCCTCGCGGACCTCCCGTCCGTCACGCACTTCGTGGCAGGCCTCGGGACCACGGGCACGCTCATGGGGACCGGGCGGTTCCTGCGCGAGCACGTGCCGGACGTGAAGATCGTGGCGGCCGAGCCGCGGTACGGCGAGCTCGTGTACGGCCTGCGCAACGTGGACGAGGGCTTCGTCCCCGAGCTTTACGACGAGTCCGTGCTGACCACCAGGTACTCGGTGTCGTCGGAGGACGCGCTGCGCCGCACCCGCGACCTGCTGTCGAAAGAGGGCATCTTCGCGGGCATCTCGGCCGGCTGCGCCCTGCACGCGGCCCTCGGCATGGCTGCCCAGGCGGTCAAGGCGAAGGAGCGCGCCGACATCGTCGTGCTGATCGCGGACGGCGGCTGGAAGTACCTCTCCACGGGCGCCTACAGCGGCACGCTCTCCGAAGCCGAGCAGAAGCTAGAAGGCCAGCTCTGGGCCTAATCTTCCCCGGGGGAATGATCCCCCCGGTGACCCCCCAAATCATGGGGGGACTCCGTCCCCCCATTGCCCCCCTGTGGGAGGACGGCGCCAAAACCGCGCCGCCCCCCGCGCGGTGGTTGGGGTTAGAGCCTGGTGGTTGCTGTTAGCAGGCAGCGCACAACCCGCGCTGCCTATGGCGCCGAGTACGTTTCCGGTGGTTGGCGTTTCTGGTCCGCTGCTTTCTGTGGATCTGCCCAAGCGTGCTTGCTGTTTCTGAATGCTTCAATCTGCACAGTGAATTTGCACGTGCACGGCAGAATGTCTCTATGCGGCTTACCGTGGTGGGGTGCTCAGGGAGTTTTCCTGGTCCGGATAGTCCCGCGTCTTGCTACCTGCTTGAGGCGGACGGGTTCCGCGTGGTGATCGACTTCGGCAACGGCTCGCTCGGCGCGCTGCAGAAGTACACAGGTCTCTTCGACATCGACGCCGTCTGCCTGAGTCACCTGCACGCCGACCACTGCGTCGACCTGTACTCCTACTCGATCGCCAGAACGTTCTCCCCGGCCGGGCCGCAGCCCGTGATCCCGGTGTACGGGCCTGCGGGCACCGCCGAGCGGATGGCCTACATCCACGGCCCGAACGGTGACGACCTGGGCCTGACGAAGCGGTTCACGTTCAACACGCTCGAGCCCGGGTCCCTGACGCTCGGCCCGTTCGACATCCGGCTCGCGCACATGAACCACCCGGTGGAGACGTTCGCGTTCCGGTTCTCTCACGGCGGCAAGTCGCTCGTCTACACCGGCGACACCGGGGAGACCGAGGCCGTCCCTGAGCTAGCCGCGGGCGCGGACGTGTTCCTGTCGGAGGCGGCGTTCCTTGAGGGTCCTGGCCTGCCGCCCAACATCCACCTGACGGCCCGCCAGGCGGCGAGTTACGCGAACCGGGCCAGCGTGGGCAAGCTGGTCCTCACGCACCTCGTCCCCGGGATCAACCCGGACGACGCTCGCACCGAGGCCGCGACGGCGTTCGGCGGCAACCTGGACATCGCGGTAGCGGGACAGGTCATCAGCCTGGCCGACTAGGCCGACCCGCCTACGGTGCCCACCAGGGACACGACTCCGGTACCCCGCGGACAAAGGATCCGGAGTGCCCGACCCCGGTAGGGTGGACGTTATGACACGTCCTGATGGAAGGGCTGCGGACGCGCTGCGGCCGGTGCGGTTTACCCGGAGGTGGCTGGATCACGCGGAAGGGTCCGTGCTCGTCGAGTTCGGCAAGACCCGGGTGCTGTGTGCCGCGAGCGTCACCGAAGAGGTGCCGCGGTGGCGGCGGGGGAGCGGGCTCGGCTGGGTGACCGCCGAGTACGCGATGCTGCCCCGGGCGACCAACACCCGCAACGACCGCGAGTCGGTCAAGGGCCGCATCGGCGGCCGGACGCACGAAATCTCCCGCCTTGTCGGCCGGTCGCTGCGCGCCTGCGTCGACTACAAGGCGCTCGGCGAGAACACGATCGTCATCGACTGCGACGTCCTGCAGGCGGACGGCGGCACTAGGACCGCCGCGGTCACCGGCGGGTACGTGGCGCTCGCCGACGCGATCGACTGGCTGCGCAAGCGCGGCAAGCTGAAGGGCAACCCGTTGGTGACCTCCGTCGCCGCGGTCTCCGTGGGGATCGTCAACGGCGAGCCCCGCCTCGACCTCTGCTACGAGGAGGACTCGGCGGCCGAGACCGACATGAACGTGGTCTGCACCGGCACGGGCGACTTCGTGGAGATCCAGGGCACCGCAGAAGGCGAGCCGTTCTCCCGCGCGCAGCTGAACAACCTGCTCGACCTCGGCACCGCCGGCTGCGCTGAGCTGACCCGGCTGCAGACGGAAGCACTCAATGGGTAGTGGCCGCGTAGTGCTCGCGACCAGGAACGCGCACAAGGTGGCCGAGCTCAACCGGATCCTCACCGACGCTGGGTTCACCGGCGAACTCGTCGGCCTCGACGAGTTCCCCGATGCGCCTGAGGTGCCGGAGACCGGAAGCACGTTCGCGGACAACGCGCTGCTCAAGGCCCGCGCGATCGCGGCGTACACGCAGCTGCCCGCCGTCTCCGACGACTCGGGCCTGACGGTCCACGCGCTGAACGGCATGCCCGGCATCCTGTCCGCTCGCTGGGCGGGCAAGCACGGTGACGACCGCGCCAACCTGGAACTGGTACTCGGCCAACTCGCCGACATCGACAGCCGGGACGCTGCGTTCGTCTGCGTCGCCGCGCTCACCCTCCCCGACGGCAGCCGGGAGTGGACGACGACCGGGGTGCTGTCCGGCAGCCTCGCCCGCGCGCCACGCGGCGAAAACGGCTTCGGCTATGACCCGATCTTCGTCCCCGACGGCCGGACGAGGACGACGGCAGAACTCGCCCCGCAGGAAAAGGACGCGATCAGCCACCGCGGCCGCGCCTTCCGCGCCATCGCGCCGATCATCGCCGCACTGTAGCCAAGTTCGAAACCCGGTTGTCAGTGGTAGCGAGAAAGGGCATCGCTCGCATCTCGCTCCGCATCGACGCCCGGTGGCTGTGTGAACCGCATGGATGTGGCTTTGGTGTCGCTATCACCACACCAAAGCCACATCCATGAGCGGTCGTGATTCGTACTAGCGTTGGCTATGACCAGGCCGAGCTACCGATCGAGGAGTACCGCATGGCACCAGTTCTGAGTCGCGATCCCCGTACCGGCGAGGTCCGGGCGGAAGTGGGCGTCGAGGCCGATACCGCTGCGGTGGACGCGGCCGTACGTGCCGCGTACGCGACCCTGGACTTGCTTGCGGACCGTGCGAAGCGGTCGGCGCTGCTGCGCGCGGCGGCGGATGGCGTGGAGGCCCGTGCGGCGGAACTGATCGCGACGGCCGATGCGGAGACCGCGCTTGGCGTGCCCCGGCTCACCGGCGAGCTTGCCCGCGTCGCTTACCAGTTCCGGTTCTTCGCGGACATCGTGGACGAAGGCGCGTTCCTCGGCGTGGTCGTTGACGAGCCTGACCCCGCCGCCGTTCCCCCGCGACCCGCGCTGCGGCGGTGGAAGGTGCCGATCGGTGCGGTGGCGGTGTTCGCGGCGTCGAACTTCCCGTTCGCGTTCAGCGTCCCGGGCGGGGACACCGCGAGCGCCCTCGCGGCGGGCTGCCCGGTTGTCGTCAAGGCGCACCCGGACCACCCCCAGACCAGTGAGCTGGCCGCGGCGACCATCAGGGCCGCCGCCGAGCAGGTCGGGCTCCCCGCGAACGTCCTCGTCCTGGTGCACGGGTATCAGGCCGGGGTTGACCTGGTACAGCATCCGCTGATCGCTGCCGTCGGCTTTACCGGCTCGATTCCTGGCGGGCGCGCCCTCTTCGACCTCGCCGCCGCCCGGCCGAACCCGATCCCGTTCTACGGTGAACTCGGCAGCCTCAACCCGGTCCTCGTCACGGAGCAGGCGGCGGAGACCCGCCCCGATGAGATCGCGGCCGGGCTTGTCGCTTCCTACACCCTCGGCCAGGGGCAGTTCTGCACCAAGCCCGGGTTGGTCCTCGTTCCCGCGGGGCCCGTTGGCGACGCGCTCACCAAGACGGCTTCGGACACAGCGGCTACCGCTGCGCCCGGTGCGCTGCTCGACGGGCGGATGCGCGAGCACTTCCTCGCCGGGTTCGCCGCGCGAGCGGCCGCACCCGGCGTCCGGACCCTCGCGGCGGCCGCCGCCGCGCCCACGGATGACGCGCCGCAGGCCGTCCGCGCGGGGCTCCTCGAAGTCGATGCCGTCGACCTCAGCAGCGAATTGCTTGAGGAGTGCTTCGGTCCGGTCACGGTGCTCGTTCGCTACCGCGACGCGGCCGACGCCGAGGCCGTGCTGACCCGCATCGGCGGCAACCTCACCGCGACCCTGCACGCCGAGTCCGGCGAGCCGGGCGCCGCGGCCTGGCTCGCCCGCTTGTCCCGTTTCGCGGGCCGCGTCATCTTCGGCGGCTGGCCCACGGGCGTCGCCGTCGCCCCGGCCATGACCCACGGCGGCCCGTACCCAGCCACGACTGCGCCGACGACCTCCGTGGGCGGCACCGCGATCGACCGCTGGCTCCGCCCGGTCACGTACCAGACCGTTCCGACGGAGCTGCTGCCGCCGGAGCTAGCGGAGCGCCCCTAACCGCGCCTAGCCGAGGTTGCCCGGCAGCGGCGCCGTCTGGCTCGCCGGCGGTGCGGTGACATTCACGGGCTGGTTGACGCTGGTGATCGTCAGCGTGATGGTCTCGCTAACGGACGTGCCGTCTACGGTGACGATGGCCTTGCGGGTCAGGTGCTGGCCGTCGATCCAGACGGTGAAGTTCTCGTCGGTGAAGCCGGCCGCCGCGATCTGCTGCTGCAACTGGGTCTTGACGTTGCCCGTGAGGCGGGAGACCGCCTTACTCATGGGCACCGTCCCCGTGTATTCGGTGACCGGGACACCGTCGATGGTCCCGCTGCCGACTTGATGTACGGATGTCGCGCCCGCGAACAACTGGGTCTGGGTGAGCGGGGAGTTGCTGGTCGCCTGGTTCACGAGCTGGCTGAGGTCGATCCCGCTGCTCTTGCTG
>Ga0310811_10012131_pt1 | contig 11178 bp, 10 predicted proteins | sample YCmetagenome_FD_207642 | JGI IMG/M metagenome (GOLD analysis project Ga0310811, IMG submission 207642) | Soil microbial communities from experimental microcosm in Duke University, North Carolina, United States - YC | ecosystem: Engineered > Artificial ecosystem > Soil microcosm > Unclassified ... | reverse complement strand
CTATCCCCGTGGCGTGAAGGCAACTGCTTGTGGCCGGGACGCCATTTCGTAATGTCCCGACGTAGTGAACTAACAAACTGCCCACTCTACTACTGAGACCTCCCGCCTAATCAGTTGTAGATCAATCTTCTACAGTAAACGGATAGGCCATGGTACACGCCGCGACAAACACAATATCGAAAGCCAAAAGCAGCTTGAGCCACGCTCCGATTTCGACGACCGGCCGCCCGCTCAACAGCTTCGATGTAGCCTGGGCCGCGGCGATGACTATCGGCACGAAGAATGGAAGCGCGAGCATCGGTAGCAAGAGCTCGGCGAGCCGCGTGTTGACGGCCATCGCACTGAACAGAGTTCCGACCGCTACCAATCCGATCGCGGCGAGAATCGCGATCGCGATGAGCGGTGCCGCGACGTCGCCAAGGCGCAGGTTGTAGAAGAGCGCAAGCGCGGGAGCCGCGACCGCCTGGACGGCCGCGACGAAGACGAGGTTCGCTATCGCCTTACCGAGGAAAATTGCTTCCCTGCTGACCGGCGACGCCAGCAGCGCATCGATAGCTCGGTCCGCCGTCTCGACGCCGAATGACCGATGCAGGCCGAGGAGACCGGAGAAGGTGAAGATGATCCACAAAACTCCGGGCGCGAGGTCCGTGGCGGCCACTGCTGTCGGATCCCAGGCGTAGTAGAAAATCACGAGCCCTAGCAGCGAGAAAACCACCGCCGAAAGAAACGCGGAGCGCGTACGAAACTCGATCGACAAATCCTTGCGCGCGATCAGCCACGCCGAGAAGAGAATGTTAGCCATTAGCGGCAAGGGCCTCTCGGTAAGTGGCAGCGTAGGCGCCGGCATCGATCCGATCGGCGGAATCGTAGCGCACGAATTTTCCGCGCTGCATCACCGCGGCGTGCGTCGCGAGCGAGAGGCCCTCGGTCAGATTGTGCGTTACGATGATGATCGCCGTGCCGGCCGAGCGCAGCTCGCGAAGAAGAGCGGTGAGCGCTCGCGCACCGCTGTCGTCGAGGCCGCTGTACGGCTCGTCCGCCAGCACCAGCTGGGGCGAGTGTACCATGGCCCTGGCGATGGATACACGCTGCTGCATGCCGCGGCTCAGGGACCGGATCGGCGCATCGGCGCGATCCATCATCGACATCCGTCGGAGCGAGTCTTCGACGCGTGGACGCGCATCGCGGATCCCATACAGTCGGGCGGAAAATGCGACGTTTTCGCGTGGAGATAATGCTTCGTAGAGCATCGTATGATGCGAGATGAGCCCGATCCGCGACCGGGCCAGAGGGCCGCCGGGCAACTGGAGACCGGACACCCGCGCGCTTCCGGATGTCGGTTTGAGCAAGCCGGCGAGGACGCGGAGGAGTGTGGTCTTCCCGGCGCCATTTGGGCCGAAGAGTGCCAGACAATCGCCGGGCGCCAGCGAAAACGTGACTCCGGCCACCGCCCGTGTGGTCCCGAACTCGCGCACGAGCTGCCCCACCTCGACGATCGATGGGGCTGATGGATCTGGTGAGATTGCGAATGACATTCGCCTAGAACTTGCCACTCTGGCGAGAGTGGCGCAAAACGCAGTATCCTTGCGACTCCGCCAACTCGCTGGCGGCCAACCAATTCCCGCAATGACTGACATCGACGTCCTGCTGACGGAAACCCGGAAGTTCCAGCCTGCGCCCGACTTTGCTCGCGCGGCCAACGTGCCCTCACCGGACATCTACGACGAGGCCGATGGTGACTACGAGAAGTTCTGGGCCGATCAGGCGCGCGAGCTTGAATGGATCAAGCCGTGGGATAAAGTCCTCGAGTGGAAGCCTCCCCATGTGAAGTGGTTCACCGGCGGAAAGCTCAACATCGCGGCCAACTGCGTAGACCGTCACGTTCGCGGGTCACTGAGAAACAAGGCGGCACTGATCTGGGAAGGAGAGCCAGGCGACAGGCGAACGCTCACGTATTGGGATCTTTACCGCGAGATCTCGAAATTCGCCAATGTCCTCAAGAAGCTGGGAGTGCGTAAAGGTGATCGCGTTGCGATCTACCTTCCGCTGATACCGGAGGCCGCGATCTCGATGCTGGCGTGTGCGCGCATCGGCGCCATCCATTCGGTAGTATTCGGCGGTTTTTCTCCCGAATCGCTCAGCGACCGGATCAACGATTCCAAAGTGAAGGTGCTCATCACCGCGGACGCCGGCTACCGCCGCGGCCAGGTAATTCCTCTGAAGCGCAACGCCGACAAGGCACTCCAGACGACCCCGTCCATCGAACATGTGGTGGTGGTGCAGCGTCGCCCCGGCAGCTCGGGAGACGAAGCCTTCGCGGAGATGCGGGAAGGTCGCGACCACTGGTGGCATCGTCTGATGCAGGACGCGCCCCTCAAGTGCGAGCCCGAGCCGATGGACGCGGAAGACGTGTTGTTCATCCTTTACACGTCGGGGACCACCGGAAAGCCCAAAGGCATCGTTCACACGACCGGAGGATATCTCGCCGGAGTCGCGACCACGACCAGAATGGTCTTCGATCTCAAGGACGACGACGTCTTCTGGTGCACGGCCGACATCGGTTGGGTGACCGGGCACTCCTATCTCGTCTACGGGCCCCTCGCCAACGGCGCGACGTGCGTGATGTACGAAGGCGCACCGGACTGGCCCGAGAAGGATCGGTTCTGGGATATCTGCGAGCGCCACGGCGTCACGATTCTCTATACGGCGCCGACGGCGATTCGCGCATTCATGAAGTGGGGCGACGAGTATCCCGCGAAACACGATCTGTCGCGCCTGCGACTGCTCGGCTCGGTTGGAGAGCCGATCAACCCCGAGGCGTGGATGTGGTATCGCGAGCACATTGGAGGGAATCGCTGTCCGATCGTAGACACGTGGTGGCAGACTGAGACGGGCGCGATCGTGATCTCGCCGCTACCGGGAATCACGCCGACAAAGCCCGGTAGCGCGACGAAAGCGCTTCCGGGTTACAGCGCCGATCTGCTCGACTCACTGGGGAAACGCATCGATGTCGGGGGCGGATTGCTCGCACTCACCAGGCCCTGGCCGTCGATGCTGCGCACGATCTGGGGCGACGACGATCGCTACGTGCAAACCTATTTCACCAAGTGGGAAGGGCGACCCGACCTGTATTTCCCGGGAGACGGCGCCAAGCGAGATTCCGACGGCTACTTCTGGATTCTCGGTCGCGTGGATGATGTCTTGAACGTGGCGGGACATCGCATCGGCACGATGGAGGTCGAGTCCGCGCTGGTCGAGCATCCCGCGGTGGCCGAAGCAGCGGTAGTCGGCAAGTCACACGAGCTCAAAGGTCAGGCAATCGCAGCGTTCGTCACACTTCGTGACAAGAGCAAACAGAGTCAAGCGTTGCGGGATGAGCTGAAGGAATTCGTCGCAAAAAAAATCGGCGCGCTCGCGCGTCCCGACGACATTTTATTCTCCGCGGATCTTCCAAAAACACGGTCCGGAAAAATCATGCGTCGACTCCTTCGCGACATCGCCGAAGGACGCGCGTTGGGTGACGTGACAACGCTCGCGGATCCGAATGTAGTGGCGAACCTCAAAGATCAGTACGAAGACAAGGAGGGCTGATTCTTATCAGCTTTTCCAGGAGTAAGGGTGGGCCACAACGGCATTGGCCAACAAAGAGTTACGCCCCAGACCCGAACAAACCCCGACGCATTTCGGCGTTGGCCCCAGATGTACGAATCATTTCAGTTGATTAGTTAAGCATTTGAGGTAGTTTGAGGGTGCGCAGACGCCCAAAGGCGCCTTGCGGGAGTCGAAGAGATCGCGCTGATCGCGCGGAAAAGTCAACGGATTTGTCTCTGAAAAAAGGGTGAAAAACCCGTTACAGAGGCAGTCCGTTTTCGTCTTATAGGTACAAGAACACTACTGCTTTACATGCTTCACCAACCGCTTTGAAAGGGCCGGCTGTCAGCCGCAATGGTTGCCCGGCACCATCAAATTTCTTGGAGAAATTCGAAAATGAGAGCGACCCGTACCCTGTTGGCCGCGATGGTGCTCGGAACCGCCATTAGCGCTAGCCAGGCAAATGCACAGTGCAGCGGCAACGCCGGCACGTGTAACACCACGAACACTGCATCAGTCACCGTTGGCGCGCTGGTCAAGCTCGGCATGAGCTCGGCTGCTACGGCACTGACGAATCCTACCGCTGACGATGTCGCTGCTGGCAACATCCTCGCGGATGCAGGCCCGAGCTTCACGATCAAGGCGAACAGAAGCTGGACGCTGAAGATCAAGTCACAGAATGCGGCGAACTGGACCTACGTCGGCAGCGATGCCGGTGTGAAGCCGATCGGCGACCTTGCATGGTCGACCGCGGCGAATGGAACCTTCGCGGCGATCACGGCAGCCGACGCGACGTTCACTTCGGGCGCGAGCTCGACGAACGGTACGGCAGCGCAGGCCTTCTTCAAGACGAGCTGGACGAATGACTTCACGAGCGCAAGCAATGCTCCTGGTACCTACAGCTTGCCGATCGTATTCACCCTGACGGCTCCGTAACTGATGCTCAATTCTCGCTCGCGCTCGTCCGAAAGGACGGGCGTTGAGCGCAGAGGGCGAGTCCGGGGAACCGTACTCGCCCTTTGCGCTGTAATAGGGGTGGTGGCCTCGCAGCCTGCGTCCGCGCAGCTGCTCGTAGATCCGCTCGAGGTGACGATCGTCGCCACCGGAACGAACCGCGTACCAGCCAGCTTCTCGGTGTCCAACACGTCGAACGAGGTCGTGCAGGCAACGATTACGCGCTCGGACTGGGATCGCGCCGAGAACGGCGACAACCGCTTTCTCGCGGCCGGCTCGACCGGCACTTCCTGCGGCGCCAACCTCAGCGTCTCGCCTCTTTCGATTCGCGTCGAGCCCCATACTTCGCGCGTCGTCCGCCTCGGGATTCAGTCCGGAGCGGCGGTGACGAAGGAGTGCTGGGATATCTTCTTCGTCGAGGAAGTTCCAAGGCGCGCATCGGCAAAGGGCAACTCGCTGCAGTACATCTTCCGGACGGGCGTGAAAGTCTACGTCGCGCCTCCTGGTCTCTCGCGCGATGGCGCGGTCGAGAACATGGCCATCGCAGATGTGCCGGTGCCGCGAACCACTGCGTCGACCGCTCCCGCGACGACCGTTGCGAACGTTCCCGCGGCAACCAAGCGCCAGATCTCCGTCGTCTTCCACAACACCGGCGGAACGCACCTGCTCGCGAAAGGACGCCTGGAGTTTCGCCGCATCGACAACTCGCTGGCGGCTCAGGTTACCATCCCGGAATTCCCGACACTTCCGGGCGCGACGCGTAAACTCATGCTCGATGTTCCCGCCGGCCTGACGCCCGGCGATTATGTCGTGCTCGCATTGATCGATTTCGGCGGAGCCGAGCTCGTTGCTGGCCAAATCGACTACCAGGCGAAGTAGAAGCCAATGTCAACCCTCGGGCGGAAGCTCCATTGTGGCAACACCAGCGCGGCGATCTCGCTCGCGCTGGCGCTGTTCGCATCTCCGCTCGCGGCCCAGAAGACCAGCCTTACGCTCGCCAGCGGGGCGGTGACTTTCCCCGCACCGACCGCGACTGACTACGTCAACGGGTTCGTAGATGCTCCGACGGGCATGACGTTCACGATCAATTCTGTCAGCGGTCCACAGCGGACAACGACGATCTCGATTCGCTCGATTTCAGCCAATCTTGGCGGCGGAAAGGTGATCGCCGACCTGCAGTGGCGGAGATCGGACCTCGCAACCTGGAATTCGATCACTCTGACGGACGCACAGATCGAACAGCGCGTCGTCGTCAACAATGCTCTCAACGATCCGTGGAGCAACACAGTCTTCTTTCGGATGGTGCTCCACTGGACGACCGACGCGCCGGCGACGTATAGCGGCAGCTACCAGATCACGCTTTCGCAGACCGTGCCCTAATGTCCCTTCGTGGCGCCTGCGCGGTTGCGCTCTGTCTTGGTATCTCGGGCCTGACGGCCTTCGGAGTCGCGCAGGCTCAAATCACCACGACGCAGCCTGGCTCCGCCAGCGCCGTCTCGCTCGCGACGTGGAGTGGGCCGAAGACCGATTCCGCCAGCGACATCGTGATCACGCTCCCGTCCGTCACGGTGTCGGGCGCGCCGCGCAGCTTTCAGGTCGTGTCCATTCCAATCCCGGCTGCGTTCGCGCAGGTGATGAAGCTCGAAGTCGAGGTCATCCCCCACGGAGATTTCGCCGTACTCGGGCCACGCAGTCGCGTGCTGCCGATTGCGATGAGAAGCCGAGTCGGCGTCACGATCGGAATTCCCGCGACCGCGCTTGCCGGACGTATTGTCGTCGCCGAGGCACGTTTCTCTTCCCCGGCGTCGCCGACGCTCGTGGTTCCGGTCGAGATCGATATCAATCTGGTTCGAAAGATCGTGCTTCGCCCCAAACCAGGCGCGATCAACGGCCAGGCAGGCAACGACGTGTTGATTCCGTTCGACATCGTCAACTCCGGGAATGGCCGTGAAACCGTGAATGCCGATCTCACGCTGCCAGGCGGCTGGGCATCGCGAGACGCCCACCCCAGCGCCATCGTGATCCAGCCCGGTGAAACGGTGAAGCGCAAGGTGAGACTAAAGATTCCGCCGCTCTCGAGCACCGGTTCGTCGTTCGTGAAAATCGACCTTCGCTCGGGATCCGACACTCTCGCGTCAGAAATCATGACGGTCGAAGTCTTCAACTCCAGCTCCATTGGACGGGAAGCGGGTCCGCTCATAACGACCGCCGTCGCACACGCGGCCGATGAAAACGGACGCCCCAGCAGCGTGTTCACCTTGGCTGCGACGGGTGCGCTTTACGATTCCGTCCGGATCGACGCCAGAATGTCGCAGGGCTCAGCGCTCAGCGGCGCCACCAGCAATGCGTTCGCGCGTCTGGGCACGTATCCGTCCGCGTCGTCGCTCATGCTCTCCGCTCCATCCGGGCAAGTCAGCTTCGGCAACACCGGGACTTCTTTCTCCGACCTCACGGGACTCTATCCATATGGTCAGGGGGCGTTGCTGCACATCCAGCATTCGGAATGGAGCGTTTTGAGCCTGGGTGCCCTTTCCCTGCCGGCGGTTGGATCGACGAAGCGGGAGCCAATGGTCGGAATGCGTGGCGAGCGGCTGTTCGGCGACGCACACGTCAGCGCGTCGATTTCGCATCTCGCTGATGCGGGCACATCACCGCGCCGATTGGATGCACTGGGAATTGGCGCCGCGGTCCCATCCATCTTCGGCAGCACGTTCAAAGCCGAAGTTGCGGAGCGCCGCTTTCAGGACGGCAGCGGGCTGGGATGGTCGAGCGGATTGGTGAGAACCGGGCCCGAGAGCAACGAAGAGCTGCGAGTCACGCACGCTCCAGGCGGAAGCGACGCGTTCGCGCGTGCTACCAACGAGATCCTGGCGAACGTCTCGGAGCGGCTTTCCTCGCGGGCAAACATGAGCGCCAGTGCGTGGCGGACGACTGACGCAACATCGGTGTTCAGTGGCCTGCAGTCGAGCGGGTTCTCTCTCCGTCCGCAGTACGCGATCCGGAGTGGGACAACGATCGCGATCGAGGCGCGCTCGTACACCTTCGACGCCACATCGAGAGCGACCGCATCCAACAGCGGCGGCGGCTTCGGCAGCCGCGACGATCAGCTCGGAATCACCTTCAGCACCTATCTCCGACAGTATTACTTCAACAGCTCGGCCTTCCTCGGCAATACGACGCGCAGCGTCTCGCTGGGCGGATCGAGCACGGTGACCGATCGCTCGCCGCGGAACTACTGGACGACCAACGCTGGTTGGTCCGGCGTCGGTGGAATCATCGAGGTGCAGACCCGAATCGACCAGACGCGCGACCGCGGCGGCTTCGTCAATCAGCAGAACATGTTCGGAATTCGCGCCGAACAGCTAGTGCTTCCCGGGCTTGGTGGAATTCGCGGCGAGGGTGACCTTCAGCGTGTGAGCTCCTTCGGCGGCGAGAACACCACAATCATGAGAGCGGGAATCGCGATTCCGCTGATGAACGGTTTTGCGTTCAAGATGGACGCCGAGCGTAACTCGATTTTCCGTTCGGTGAGCGGCAAAGTGCCGTGGATCCTGGGCGCCCGCTTCGAGCACGCGTTGACGGTGCCGATGCTGCGGACGCCAGGGACGTCGGGCTACGTCTACGAAGATCTCAATGGCAATCAGCGCCGCGATCCGAACGAGCCCGGCATGCCTGGCGCGATCGTCAGGCGCGGTGGCGAAACAGCAGTCGCGGACGCATCCGGCAAGTATCGGGTGGGTGGAGATACCAAGCAGCCGATATCCATTGACGAAGCGTCCCTGCCCGATGGCTGGTCGGCTAGCGGCGCCGGTCGCGGAGATTTGAGCGTGTCGCTCTCGACCACGGCCGAAGTAGAGCTGGTCGTCGCGCCTCGCTCGGGGATTTCGGTCGTTCAGGTGGACCTGAGCAAAGCCCACGTCATTGCGCGCGACAGCGTCGGCGCTGAATGGGCAGCGATCATGACGGGCCCGACGACAGCGACCTTTCAGGCATTGCCGGTGGGAACTTACAAACTGCAGTTCGATCTCTCGGAGCTGAGCGAGCTGCTCGTACCGCGCGGCCCCATCCCTGTGTTGATCGTCACAGGCAAGGATTCGAAATCGATCACCATCACGCTCGACCCGCGTCCGATCCGCATGTGGAACGGGTCCGCCGGGCCCGCCGGCGCACAGAAAAATGATTCACCGTCTGTCAAAAAGACGCCCGTCACCACTCCGCAGAAGAACGATTCACCGTCTGGCGACAATCCTCCTGCCGCCACGCCAAACCAGAATCATTTGTGAGCCGGTCACGAAGATCCGGCGCGCGGGTGTTTGCGCTCGTGGGCGTTCTACTTCTGTCGGCGTGTCTCAAGTCGACGGAGCCACAGCCATCGCTGCTCCAGCTCAATGGCTCGTGGAACTACACGGGCATTCAGACCGTTCCGGTACGTGAGACGCTTACGGGAACGTTGATAATCTCGCGAGAGTCGGGCACGAGCTTTCAGGGGCAGCTGAATCTCGTGGGCACCAACTCGCAAACACAGCAGCAGAGAACATTGAGCGGCAGCGTCAGTGGGTCGGAAAGTGGAACGGATGTGATAGACTTCGACGCGAACCTGGCAGTTGAGACGATTCCACGTCGTCACGTTGGCCAGATCGTCGCCGATACGATCACCGGAACCTGGGTCTCGTCAGCCGACGGGGCGATGTCTTCCGGAACCTTCAGAGTTGAACGGGAGCCAAAATGAGACGCTCGATATTTCGCGCCGCGCTGGTCGCGGCGGTAATCGGATTGCCGATGGCGGCGTCCTCGGCGTCCGCGCAATGCACGATAACCGGTGCTCCTACCAACTGCGGTCAGCCGGGCACAGTCTCCATGACGGCGGGGCGCGTAGTCCGGCTTCAGATGAGCGCGGTCTCGACGCCGCTGACCGCGCCGCTTCCCGCCGATTTCGACGCCGGATTCAACTCCACCTCGGGACCCACTCTCACTGTGAGCGCCAACGCGTCGTGGACGTTGAGTCTACGCGCTGCCGCAGCCACCTGGACCGCGACGAACACCTCTCCGGGGGCGCCCGCACGGACCAACAAGCCTGCTGCAGATCTGAAGTGGAGCAAGCTCTCAACGGGCCCCTTCGCAGCTCTGACGACGAGCGACGTGACGCTCGTAACCGGCACCGCAACGGCGAGCAGTGCCACCACGCTGTTTTTCCAGACGCTTTATAGCTGGACGCTGGATACTCCTGGCAACTACAGCATGGCGATCGTTCTTACGCTGACATCGCCGTAGCGTAAACGTGGGAAACAGCGTCACGCTCGTTGTTGGAAACCCGCGAAATTCCGAATCGAAATAGCGACTGACCGCACGTAAGAGCTGAAAGTCGTCCGTGACGAAAGAGTCATGTTGGCTTCATCGGAAAATCACACGATGTAGCGACTTAACGACAGTCATCGCGCGATTGAGGGGTTGCAGAAGGTATTCTGCAGAGTCCTACTCATGCAGGACGGTGAAGACGCCGCTTGCATCATCCAACCGCAGTAGGAGAACCGATGTCGCGTAACAGAAAGGGTTTTACCCTTATTGAGCTTTTGATCGTTGTCGTCATCATCGGCATTCTTGCCGCGATCGCGATCCCGAAGTTTGCCAACACGAAGGACAAGGCGTATGTCGCAGCGATGAAGTCTGACCTGCGCAACATGGCGACCTACGAAGAGCAGTACGCCGCTGACAACAACGGCGCGTACTTCGGTGGAACCGCCACCAGCCTGGCTCCTCTGCAGGGCTTCAGCCCGTCACAGAACGTCACTGTCGTCATCGTGAACGTTGCCGGCCCGCCGGGTTCGTGGAGCGGTACCGCTACGCATTCGCAGTCGGCCAAGGTTTGCAGCATGGCCAACGGTGTGATCGCCTGCGTGTAATGATTGTCTAGAGCGGCGGCGCAAATCGCCGCTCAGCAAAATGGAAAAGGAGCCCGGGATGATTCCCGGGCTCCTTTTGCATCCAGTTACCTCGCCGCCTGCACCGACGCGTCCGCAGCAAAGCGCGCCACCAACCAATCATCGAAAGTGGCTTCCTTCTCAGCTTCCGGGAAGCTGCGCCCACGACCCCGGCTGCACGGCGGTTTTGTTCGACGCCTGTCTGGCGAGCGCCGCATCGTAGTGGTATTTGCCACCACCCTGCGCGTAATAGATCGAGGCGACCACGGCCCCGTAGAAATCGCCCCCGCCAAGCTCATAGACGACGTGGTTCGGCGCGTAAACCGAAAAATACGAGGCTGTGCCGCCGGAACTGAGTGCCCAGTAAGCCGGAGTCGCGGAAGTCCCGCACGACGCGAACGACAGTGATGTCGCATTCAACGAGCTGTTGACGATTGTGCTGGTGCCAACGTTGAGCGAGTCACGCAAGACGACATTTGCGTGCGAGGTCCCTGGAAACGCGAGCTTGGTACTACCCCCCGTCATCACGATTGAAGAAAAAAAATAGGAGGTGTCCGTGAGAGTGAGAGTCCCGCTGGTAATCTTGAGGACCCCGCTCGTCGAGCTGTAGGTGACGCCGGGCTGTGTCGGCACCTTCGCCGTCGGTGTGAAGCCACCCGCGGGACAGGGAATGATGTCCATCGGCGTGAGCGCGGTGGCTGCCGAGGCCGTGGTG
>Ga0310811_10012130_pt1 | contig 11179 bp, 9 predicted proteins | sample YCmetagenome_FD_207642 | JGI IMG/M metagenome (GOLD analysis project Ga0310811, IMG submission 207642) | Soil microbial communities from experimental microcosm in Duke University, North Carolina, United States - YC | ecosystem: Engineered > Artificial ecosystem > Soil microcosm > Unclassified ... | reverse complement strand
ACCTGTTACGAACACGCTTAAAAGATCCACGCGTTGGTTTTGCCAGCATTACCCGCGTAGAGGTCAGTGGTGATCTACGCCATGCGAAAGTGTTTGTCAGCGTAATGGGAACAGCCGAAGAACAGACCGCGACAATGGATGGCTTGCGGAATGCCGGTGGCTTCTTACGCCATGAATTGGCTGGTCGCCTGACATTGCGCTATATGCCAGAACTTACCTTTAAACTCGATAAATCTATCGCCGAGGGCGCACGCATTCTGGAACTGATTCGTACTGTTGAGGAAGAGGAGCAGAAACAACAGGCTCAAGCAGCGGTCGAAGCAGGTGCTACTAATGCTCAAACCGGTGATGAATAAACCCATGCTCATGAAAAAGTGGTGGGGCCACCCACCACGCCACTATTTCTTACTCATGCGCACCTTTTAACTCCTCGCTTTCCATCAGGGTTGCCCATAATACAACAAAATCGACCATCACGAAAGGAGAACAGGCGCTGATGTACCTCCATCTTCAAACCACTACATACAGGTACTTCGCGCTGACACTATGACAAATAATCAACCCGCCACTTCCGGCCCATCACTCCTCACACCACTGCTTAATCCAACCCAGATTGAACAAGCAATGGCTCTCATTATGCCAGCACAACGAATTGCGTTGCTGGCTCATGAACACCCTGATGGCGATTGTCTTGGCTCCGCACTTGGTTTTGCGCAGATTCTACGTCAGCTTGGTAAGATATGTGTCCCCGCCTGCGCTGACCCCGCCCCCAGAGCATTCTCATTTCTACCAGGAATAGAAACACTTCAGACTACACTCGGCGATGAAAACTTTGATCTGGTGATCGCACTGGACGCTGGTGAATTAAGCCGTTATGGCGCACTCTACGAACAGCACCGTGAGTTCCTTGATCATGCCACAATCGTCAATATCGACCATCATATCAGTAGTTCCGGTTGTGGACAGGTGAATATCATCGAACCAGAGGCCGCTTCCACCACAGAGTTACTGGTCCTGTTTCAGCAACAGTCAGGTCTACCACTGGGGAAAGAGGCCGCGCTCTGTCTGCTGACTGGTTTGATTACGGATACCGGCTCATTCCAGTATCCCAGCACCACAGCACGCACAATGGAAGCAGGAGCGATTCTGGTCGCAGCAGGCGCGGATGCGGAAACCATCGTCAAACCCATCTTTCGCACACGCCCACTGGCACAGGCTCGTCTGACCGCTCTCGCGGTACAACAGGCACAGACATCATCCGATGGACGGATCATCTGGACCTATGCCACCCGGGAGACATTGACAACGACAGGAGCCACAGCAGACATGGATGATGCCATCGTCGGCACCCTACGTGACATCGAAAATGTACAGGTATCAGCATTCTTTAAATGCTATGATAATCCAGAGACCACACGTGTAAGTCTACGCAGCAACACACCATATAATGTCGCGGCGGTCTGTATGCGTCTTGGTGGCGGTGGTCATCCACGAGCAGCTGGAGCAACCATACATAAACCCTTGCAAGAAACAATTGCGCTGGTCATCGCCGAGATCCAAAAAGAGATGCAGGCAGAAGATCAAACCTCTCACAACAATACTGCACTATTATAAAGAGGGAGTGGACAAAAAAGATAGTGGACGGCATTCTCAACATCAATAAAGCGACCGGCATGACTTCTCACGATGTTGTCGCTCGGATACGGAAATTATTGCATCAGAAACGCGTTGGTCATACTGGCACGCTGGACCCCGCAGCCAATGGTGTACTCCCGATCTGCCTGGGGCAGGCCACACGGGTTGCAGAATATTTAAGCGAAAGTGGCAAAGCCTATCAGGCGGAGATTACCTTCGGTATCGTCACTGATACGTATGACGCGGAAGGTCAGATCCTACGCACAGCCGATGCCTCTGCACTCACACGCGAAAAGATCGAAGCAGCGCTACCAGACTTTCTGGGCATCCAGCAGCAAATGCCGCCACGTTACTCCGCCATCAAAATCAAAGGGCAACCGGCCTACAAACTGGCTCGTGCAGGAACAGAGGTTGAACTCGAAGCGCGTACCGTCACACTGCACACATTACAGATCGTCGCCTGGAACACGCCACGCCTCACGCTGGCTGTCGATTGTAGCAAGGGCACGTATATTCGCTCACTGGCCTATGATCTCGGCGAGAAACTTGGTACGGGTGCCCATCTCTCAGCACTCACGCGCACGCGGAGTGGCCCATTCACCCTTGAGCAAAGCATCACACTCGAACAGCTTGCCAGCGCCATAGAGGAAAACAGTGTCGAAATCCTCCTGTTTCCTGCCGATATCGCGCTGCAGAACTACCCGGCACTCTATCTTGATGAGCAGACAACGGAACGCGTCATGCATGGGAATGCATTCAGCTATCAGATCGCAACACCACCTTCTGATCAAGCGTTAGCACGTGTCTATACACCAGATGGCATATTTCTCGCGATTGCACATTGGGATAGACAGCAACGACAATGGCAACCAAAGAAAGTACTTGTTTAGCCATAGGAGAACAGATACTACATTTGTTGCTAGGACAGTCTTGCTGTGGTACTATAAATCAAAGAATTAACAGGAATTTAGCCCCTCCAGACGAAAACACGGAGGGAGTCCACATAGAATAACAAAATATTAAACGGCCTTATACTGATTGCTAGGACAATTGGAGCAGACAATTCTGGTTACGTATAGAGAATGGTACTAACGTGACCCTGAATGGATGTCTCACGTATATAATGGTGTAGCAATTATTGGGATCCGTCCTACGTTTATAAAAATGAAAAGGAACGCCTGGTCGAGGAGTAAGAGGTCAGCGATCATTTTGATGTTCTGGTCCAAGTGACGTAGTAATCATCGAAAGGTCATGCATCACTTACACGGCGATACAACTTCCCGGACGTGAGGCCTTGAGAAATTAGATTGCTGTCCCTGATTAGTCAGTACAGCAAATTTTAGCAAGTAGGAGGGTGAGCAATTGAAGGCTCGCCAGAACCCATTAGCAAAATTAGAAGCATTTATACAGCGTATTGTTGAAAATCCGTTCGCATGGCTTTTTCCATCGCGTCTGGAACCGATTGAGATTGCCCGGAAACTGGAGCATGCGCTGGAAGATAACACGTTGTTGCAAGGCGAAGGGCGCAGGATCGGCCCAAATGTGTATGACATTTATCTGAGCATTAAAGACCACCAGGAATTGTCACCGGGCCAGACATCTCTTATTCGAGATTGGCAGAATCGTCTGATCGAATTTGCCCGCCAACGTCACTACACCCTGAAAACCGTACCGATTATTCGCTTGCATTCAGATACCTCGTTACGCACTGGTATGGTGCGCATCGAGACAGAACTGGTGGATCAGAATGGCGAAGGGGGATTGATGGCAACGCAAGCGCTGAGCGCGGAACAACTGGCACAGATCCGCAATCAACTGGCACAGCAGCAATCACCGGCGCCTGGCGTGATGAACTCATCGCCCAACCAGCCCATAGCACCACCGGCTCCCCGACGCGGGCAGAGTAATCCAAATTATCCCGCTTATACTGGTGGTAGCAATCCAAACAATTTTGCCCCTCCTGATGGCGCAGCAGGGATGCCTCCGATGGCGACACCGCCGATGCCACAAGCGTGGCTCGTCATTCGCTTACCGCAGGCAGGACAACAAACTTATAATATAGAAAAACCTATTGTCAATATTGGTCGTCAACTCAGTAATGATATTATTGTTGAAGATAAGCGTGTTTCACGTTATCACGCACAAATCAAATTTCAACCTGATGGACAATTTGCCATTTTTGATCTTGGCAGTACCAATGGCATTACTATTAATAATACGCCGCATATGCGCCACCATATTCTGCGCAATGGTGATCGCTTCACCATAGGCAGCTATGATTTCTACTTTGAAAGAAGGTGAGACCGCCGCCTTATGCAACTACCAGAATTTCTATTCATATTACGAATACTTTTTGTGGTATTGATCTATCTGTTCTTGATGCAGGTGGTCATCGCGATCACGCGTGACCTGCGCAGGGCTGCGAACAGCGGTGACAATGCAGTGAAAGGTGCCAATGCATTAGGGCACCTTGTGGTTGTTGATAGTGGTCCAAGTACCGTGGTCCAACCAGGCACACGGTTTAATCTTGAACCACAAACAAGCATCGGACGAGGTCCAACCAATACAATTACTATTACCGATAACTTTATCTCGTCTGAGCATACACGTCTCTGGTATCGTAACGGCGTCTGGTATGTTCAGGATGCAGGTAGCCGTAACGGCACATTTGTCAATGGCCAACCCGCTGTTGAACCCATCTCAGCTCCGCCTGGCGCGATAGTTCGCGTTGGCTACATCCAATTCAAGCTAACACAATAAACAAAGGCAACCAATCTGGTTGCCTTTTGTGCCTCTTCTGATGGCACGTCTCTCAGTCAAAAACAGAGATGCTCGTGCATGCATCTTTCTAGATATTCGAGGATTCCTATTCATGGCACAAATGGCACACTCAACCAATACAAAAAGCGGAAGTCCACCAGTAGCAGGCTTTTTTCGCACAGTAGGCCGCTATCGCTGGACTGAGCTTTTTTTACTCATTATTCCTAGCGCAATACTGCTGCTAGAAATGGCGCAGTTGCTCATTATCAATAGCACAGATCAAACAACAGGAGTAAAAGGAATAACCATCCAAAATTTACCAATTGGCGATGGTCTCACTCCAATCCTTGGTTTCATCGGAGTGCTCTTTGCAGTTCATCTTGTGATGAACATCTTTTTCCGGAAAGCAGATCAGTTCCTCCTCCCGATTACAGGACTATTGACGGGCATGGGTATTTTGATGATGACAAGGTTAGGGCCTGCCCCTTACGTCAATATCCCAAATCTGGGATCACGCCAATTGCTCTGGGCGATACTGGCAATTGCACTCTCGATCATCGTACTCGTAGTCGTACGAAAAACGAGTATGTTATCACGGTATAAATACATCTGGGCATTAGTCAGTATCGCAATGATTTCGCCTAGTGTGTTTCAGGGAGTACAATCGCTTGCGACTGACGCTCCGACCCGCGACACACTTGGTGTCGGAGGATTCAGCCTTCAGCCTTCTGAGTTCTTCAAGATCAGTCTGGTGATTTTCTTCGCTGCGTACTTGAATGATAATCGCGATATGCTGGCACAGGGCTATTTTCGTCTGGGCGGACTGCGCCTTCCACCACTCAGGCAACTAGGGCCATTGATCCTTATGCTTTTCTTAGCACTGCTGATCTTCCTGGTTGTGCGTGAGCTGGGTCTGGCCTTGCTCATCTATGGCATCTTCCTGAGCATGACCTATCTGGCAAATGGCAAGATCAGCTATGTGCTGGTTAACCTGGGACTCTTCTTCGTACTGGGCTTCATTGGTTACACCCTGTTCAGCTATGTGAAAGCGCGTTTCACAGCCGTCGGTATCAATATGACAACCGCATGGACAACGCAAGACGAAACTATATACCAGAGCGGCGGTGAACAAATCGTACAGGGACTGATCGCCTTGAGTTCTGGTGGACTCATAGGTGCTGGTCTTGGTCTGGGTAGCCCGTTTTATACGCCTGTAAGCTACTCGGATATGGTCTTCACTTCCTTTGGTGAAGAGTTCGGCTTAATCGGCATGTTCGCTATCATCGGCCTCTACCTGCTCCTGGTCTATCGCGGCTTCAAAATCGCGGCGGAAGCGAGTGATCCCTTCGATAAACTGCTGGCGGCTGGTCTGACCTGCATCTTCGCCATCCAGACCTTTGTCGTGGCGATGTGTAATATGAAATTCATGCCACTAACCGGTATCCCGCTCCCGTTCCTCAGTAACGGTGGTAGTGCTCTGCTCGGTAACTTTATCGATGTCGGCTTGCTCTTGCGCATCTCGTATAATACTGCGATTGAACGCGAAGGAGCCTAGTTTAAAACAGGCCGAACTCAGTCCAAGCTGAGTTCAGCCTGTTTTGTGTCCCATGCGAAAAAACGCAAAAACAATCGCTATCACAGTTTGACCCTTGTGCATCTCGTGATGCCACTTCTCTTCGTTGATAATCGATGTTTCTCGGTACATCTTTCTAGATATGTGAAGGGAATCTAATCTATGGCACAAATGGCACATCAACCAACCAATACGAAAGGCGGTAGTCCACCGGTAGCAGGCTTTTTTCGCACAGTAGGCCGCTATCGCTGGACCGAGCTTTTTTTACTCATTATTCCTAGCGCAATACTGCTGCTAGAAATGGCGCAGTTGCTCATTATCAATAGCACACCAAACAGCCAGAGCGCGGCAGTCAACATCAAAAATCTGTCTATTGGTAATGGCCTCACTCCAATTCTCGGTTTTGTCGGCGTGCTCTTTGGTGTTCATATCATCATGAACATCTTTTTCCGCAAAGCCGATCAGTTTCTTCTACCCATCACAGGGCTGTTGACAGGTCTCGGTATACTGATGATGACAAGGTTGGGGCCAGATCAATCGCCGATTCCTATTCCTAATCTCGGATCTCATCAATTGCTCTGGGCAATACTGGCAATTGCACTCTCGCTCGTTGTTCTAGCGCTCGTACGGAAAACAAGCATATTATCGCGGTATAAGTACATCTGGGCATTGGTTAGTATCGCAATGATTTCGCCTAGTGTGTTTCAGGGAGTAAAGTCGCTTGCGACTGACGCTCCAACCCGTGACACGCTTGGTGTCGGATCACTAAGCTTTCAGCCATCAGAAATCTTCAAGGTCAGCCTCGTGATTTTCTTCGCTGGCTACCTGAACGATAATCGAGATATACTAGCACAGGGCTATTTCCGTCTGGGCGGGATACGCCTTCCACCACTCAAACAACTAGGGCCATTAGTCCTTATGCTTTTCTTAGCACTGCTAATCTTCCTGGTTGTGCGTGAGTTGGGTCTGGCATTGCTCATCTATGGCATCTTCTTGAGCATGACCTATCTCGCTAATGGTAAGATCAGCTATGTGCTAGTCAACCTGGGGATCTTCCTTGTGTTGGGCTTCATTGGCTACAGCCTGTTCAGTTATGTGAAAGCGCGTTTTGCGACGGTTGGCATCAATATGCTAACATGGACCCCACATGACGAATACTTATATGAGCAACCCGGTGGTGCTGAACAGGTCGTTCTGGGCCTGGTAGCATTAAGTTCCGGTGGTCTGCTTGGAGCGGGTCTTGGTTTGGGTAGCCCGTTCTATACTCCAATCAATTACTCGGATATGGTCTTCACTTCCTTTGGTGAAGAGTTCGGTTTAATTGGCATGTTCGCCATCATCGGCCTCTACTTGCTCCTGGTCTATCGTGGTTTCAAAATCGCGGCGGAAGCGAGTGACCCATTTGACAAACTGCTGGCGGCTGGACTAACCTGCATCTTCGCCATTCAGACCTTTGTCGTGGCGATGTGTAATATGAAATTCATGCCACTGACAGGTATCCCGCTCCCATTTTTAAGCAATGGTGGTAGCGCCTTGCTTGGTAACTTTATCGACATTGGCTTACTCCTGCGCATCTCATATAATACTGCAACTGAATGCGAAGGAATCTAGAAATACTGAGAAAAACGAACAAATTAGGCGTAAATAACCCCAACATTTGACGGGTTATTTGCGTCTATTTTATGTAAAAATACTATTCACATTCCAAATATACTATATGAAATCGTGGTTGCTTGTCTCCTATTGGGCATCATGCTATACTGCCCTTGTGATACCATCGTATAGAACATATGAGGATGATTATGGGCCAATACAGGCAATGGTTGCAGTATCGAGACATTGATCAGCAATTGCATGCACAGCTAGCACCCTTGGAGCAACAAGTCTCACAGATACGTGAGCAGATAGCAAAGCTGGAAACAGACCCCTCCTATACTGAAAATCCTGTTATCCAGAAATTACTTGGTGCATACCACACCGAACAGGTTCTTGCTCGGTGGGAAGAGATTAACCAGATTGCACAAGCAGAGGCAACAAAACAGGCCAGTGGTAGCACACCTTCAGTACAACAGAAGAAACATCACACTGAGAAACCGGAATCGGAAACCACTCTCAGTAATCCCACGCCCCAATTTGTGCCACCCGCCAGACCTGCGCAAATATATCCAATCGCTCCATCGGTACAAGAATTACAGTCAGCAACCTATTTGCAGCATCAACTATTTTCTGTACACACCAATGCCTCGACTGAGGATCATAGCCCCACCGATCCACAAATGAAAATTCCCTGGTGGCTCCGCAATATTTTTAATCACATGCAAGATTCCCAGGGAATGAAACCAATCGATCAGCAAAGTATACGCGACAATCGCCTCATTCAACGCTGGTTCGAGCGCTGGGGACAGCAAACTGATAACAATGCCATTCAGGAGGATCAGCTTCAATGAGTCAAGGCCAGGAAAATTCACAGCAAGAAAAAACATCACAGAAACAACATACGCTTGACTACACGGACCTGGACAACCTGTTTACTCAATTTCAACCACAAGAGATGGAACAGTTCTATCGCATCTATCAACTCTGGTTCCAAAATCGACAATACAAACAATTGCAACAACAGATCCAGGAACTCCAACAACGTATTACCGAAAACGCGGCGTTCATGCAACAATGGGAACCTTCCCCGCTTGCACTTGCAGTGCTCTCACAATTACAAACAAACGGTGTTTCAGATGTTGATCTCCTCGATAAAATGCTGGAGCGAGGCGAAACATGGCTGGATCACTCCCTGCAACTCCTCCAACGTTGCGAAGAATTAGATCTTATTAAGGGCGACTATACGCAATGGTGTGAACATGCCCTTGAAGGCGCTTATGAATGGATCGCGTCAATGAGCGAAGCTGAAGAGGATGTGCCCTCTCCCCACACTCCAACCACAGTTGAACCAGCCAACGAGGAGCAGACAGCGGAACCATTACAGATCGCCACCGAAGATATTTTGCTCCAAAAGCTCATGAGCGATGACGACGATGAAATTACCGTCCAGTCTATCGACGATACCACTGACATCGTTCAAATACGTGACGCGGCTGAGGTCAACACAAACACACCTTTTGAGACAAATATCACCCTACCTGCTGACGAGACAGTGGTCAATGATCCAGATGTAGATACTATTGCTGTCAGTGAGACTGACAATATTTCTCCCACAAATTTGCCTGCTGATACACATGATGATAACAGCGAAAGTATCCCTCCGCTATCCACGGCTGAAGCAGAGTCAGAAGATATTATCACGCCAGAGCATAGTTCTAACATAGGTAATAGCCAGAACACACCAGAACCAGAATCACAAGAAGAAATCTCAGACGAGATTACCGAACACAGCGAACCACAGGTGGAGGAAATACAGAATATCACCCTGCTAATCGAACAAGAACAGCAAACAGATCAAGTACTATATAAAACCGAGCATACAGTATCGGAACAGCCAATCGAACCAGAAATTACTGCTGAAGTCGCTGAAGTGGAAACGGTAAATAAGCAGGTGGAAACGGCTGAAGTTCTCGAAGGAGAGCCTGTAGACGAACCAACAGAAGCTACTGAAACTAGCAAACCGGTTGCGTCCTTACCTGTATCTAATGAGACAGAACAGACTGAGGAAATCATTCCCGCTGCCCGCACAACCGACGCTGAAGTATCGGAACAGTCCTCACAACATGAGATTACTGCTGAAGAAGAACAGGTGGAAATCGCTGAAATAACAATAGACAACTCAACTTTTCCCTCTTGCCCCCCAGAAGAAATATCCCCTGCTACAAAGGTAGAGCCAGCAATCGCGCAAGCTGAAATGGATCTGGCTGCAGAAAAGAATGATATCGTCTCATCAGCCAGCGTGCAAACAGGCGAGAAAGAAGAGAAAGAACCAGAGATCCAGCAGTCATTTGCTGCCGCACACACAAATGGCCACACTCCGGCAGGAGCAGAACAACAATCACAGTGGCCGTTCACTTATACAGAGTTTGCTGCTGAGAAACATGAGCCAGAAAACAAACAGGAATGCCAGGATGGAGCTGAGGTGGAAATATCATCAACCGAGCAGGAAGCAGAAACAGAAGTGGATGAAGAAGTGGAATCAAAGAAGCCTCACCCGGAAACATCATCCAGGCAGCGAGGCTTCTTTACAAGATCATTGGCGAAAATTCTGGGTCGGTAATTCGCCTTGAGGTGGCTGTGGCTGTGATGACATACCCGGCATCGGCATAATTGGTCCAGTAGCAGAACCGGAACTATAATACGCGCCCTGAACAGGCTGAGGCTGCCCCTGCTGTGGGGCAACCGGCATAGGTGCCGTCGTCGTGGTTGTCATATTCACAGGTTTTTGTTGATTGCGTTCAAGTTCCGCGATACGCTGATGTAACTTCTTCATTTCACGGCGATCCTTCAGAGCCGAAGAGACGGAAATGAGATAGAGCAACAAAGCGCCAAGGAAAAGCGTCGCCAGCATCCAAAAACCGACAGGTAGGTCTGGTGTCTGCCAGGAAAGAATCGTGAGGTGTACCTGAGTTGAAAGATTTAACACAGTCACGGCCGCCAATCCTCCACATACTAACAAAAATAGGAGCAGTATGAGGTAGAGCACAACGACCTCCTTAATATAATTCTAAAATTTATACATAACATTTTTGCCATAACCCTGTCTCATTGTCTTCATTGAAAGAAATGAACAAATCACCAGGATTACCATTGATACGTCCTACTTGTCCTATTATATACAAGGTGAGGCTATTAAGAAATACTAATCACCGTAAAATCCTCATATGGACAGGCAAATTGACGTCTTTCGGGATTAGACCTATACTTGTGGAAGTTTGAGGGAGGTTGACGCGTGCTATTTAAAGAATTCGAAAAAGAACAACCGCAGCATAGTCCGGTCCGTTCGCAATATTTAAACATAAAACAACAAAATCCCGATGCCATCCTTTTCTTTCGTATGGGCGACTTCTATGAAATGTTTGATGAAGATGCAGAAATAGTCGCCAGAGAATTAGAGATCGCACTCACACGCCGCGATTTTGGACGCGGCGAGAAATCACCAATGGCAGGTATCCCCCACCATGCCGCTGATGGCTATATTGCTCGTCTGGTCGGCAAAGGGTATCGTGTCGCGATCTGTGAACAGATGAGCGACCCCGCTCTATCCAAAGGACT
>Ga0310811_10012129_pt1 | contig 11180 bp, 7 predicted proteins | sample YCmetagenome_FD_207642 | JGI IMG/M metagenome (GOLD analysis project Ga0310811, IMG submission 207642) | Soil microbial communities from experimental microcosm in Duke University, North Carolina, United States - YC | ecosystem: Engineered > Artificial ecosystem > Soil microcosm > Unclassified ... | reverse complement strand
CCGTGGAAGTCCAGCGGCTGGACCAACAACCGCAACGTCACGCAGATGTTGGAGTTCATGGTGCTCAACGGCGACGTCGCCGTGTCGGGCACCGACAAGGGCCGGCTGTGGGACCTCGCCGAACGGATCTATCCCGATGTGCCGGCCGTGCCGCTGGACGAAGCGATGCGGATCCGGAACGAGCGGCGGCTGAAGTCGCTGGGCATCGCCCGGGCCAAGGGGCCGGGCTGCCCGGTCGAGCCGATCGACGTGGGCGAGGTCGGCGAGCCGGCGGTAGTCGAAGGCGTGAAGGGGCAGTGGCGGGTCGATCCCGAACAGCTGGGGCAGCGCTTCGCCGGGCGGACCGCGTTGCTGTCGCCGCTGGACCGGCTGGTCTACGACCGCAAGCGGATGGACGAGCTCTTCCAGTTCGACTACCAGCTGGAGATGTACAAGCCGGCGGCCAAGCGGCGGTGGGGCTACTGGGCGCTGCCGATCCTGTACGGGGACGAGCTCATCGGCAAGGTCGACGCGGCCGCCGACCGGAAGGCCGGGGTGCTGCGGATCAACGCCGTGCACGAGGACGAGCCGTTCACCAGGGCGATGACTTCGGCCGTACGCAGGGAGATCAAGGATCTGGCCAAGTGGCTGGAACTGGACCTAGTCGAGCAGGGCTGACAGTTCTTCCAGCAGCGCCAACACCTTGGCCGCTTTTTCCGGGCCGACGACCTCGGTGATGGTCTCGTCGGCCGGCCGCCCGGCCCGACGCATGATCGCCCGGTGGGCGATGTCGGTGACGCTGAGCCGGGTGCGGCGACGGTCGGCCGGGTCCGGCGCGGCGACGATCAGGCCCTGTTCCCGCAGCCGGGACACCGACGCGGACACGTGGCTCTGGGCGAAGCCGGTGCGGGCCTGGATCTCGGTGACGACGCTGCCCGGGTGCTTGAACACGTCCTCGATCACGGCGACCTCGCCGGGCGTGAGCGCGGTGTCGCCGGCGTCGGTGGCGACCTGCCGCGCCAGGTCGATGAGTCGCTTGCCCAACCGGTGCAGTCGAACGCCGTCCATGGCTCGGCAGACTACATCGTTGGCGATTCATCGGTACCGATGTAATCTGCCGGCATGGACGAGGTGAGCACGACGGCGTTGGGCGTGGCCCGGGTGCGGGCGGTCGAGAGCGAGCGCGAAGACCGGCTGTTCGACGACCCATGGGCGGCGAAGTTCTGTGCGGCGGCGCCGGATCGGGTGCCGGGCGGCGAGCGGACGCCGGTGTCGCTGGCCTTCGCCTTCCACGCCATCATCCGCACCCGCTTCTACGACGACTACCTGCGCGAAGCCGGCTGCCGGCAGGTGGTGCTGCTGGCCGCCGGCCTGGACAGCCGCGCCTACCGGCTGGACTGGCCGGCCGACACCAGCCTGTACGAGGTCGATCTGCCGAAGGTGTTGGCGTTCAAGGAAACCGTGCTTGCCGACGCCGAACCCCGTTGCCGCCGAACGGTGGTGGCGGCCGATCTCCGTGACGACTGGGCCAAGACCCTGCGGGACAACGGTTTCCGACCCGAGGAACCGACGGCCTGGCTGGTCGAGGGCCTGCTGATCTACCTCACCGCGGCGGAGGCCGACAGCCTGCTGTCCGCCATCACCACGCTGTCGGCCGACGGCAGCCGGATCGCGTTCGAACGCGGCGACCGGCCCTTCCAGGACCAGGCGGTGAAATCCCCCTCCATGCAACGGTATTCGTCGCTCTGGAAGGGCGGCCTCGACCGGCCGGCCAGCGAGTGGCTGACCGAACATGGTTGGCGGCCAACAGAACACCCGTTCGGTCCGGTCGCCGAGGCCTACGGCCGGCCGACCCGCACGACCGCCACCAGCGGGTTCGTCACCGCTAGCCGCGGTGCATCGACGTGATCATGGCTTCGATGGCGAAGCGCGGCTTCACGTTCTGCTGCAACGCATCCCGGCAGGCCAGCACCGCCTCCAGCCGTCGAAGCGTGGACTCGGACGTCCACATCGACGCGGCGTTGGTGATGTCGTTGGCCCGGTCGGGATGCATCAGCGGCACATCCGCCCGCGACCGCGTCACCAGCACATCGCGGTAGAAGCCCATCAGGTCGACCAGGGCCAGGTCCAGCGAATCGCGCTGGGTACGGGTGGCCCGCGACTTCTGCCGCTTCTCCAGCTCCTTCAACGCACCCGCGGCGCCGCGGGTGGCCGACGCGGTGCCCTTGCCGGTGCCGCCGGCGCCCATCGCGGTCTTCAACGCCTCGGTCTCGGCGGCGTTGCGGTCCTCGTTCGCGGCGACGGCATCGGCCTCGGCCGCCTTCACCAGCGCGTCGGCGCTGCTGAAGATGTCACCGAACCGCCGCAGCCCCAACGGAATCGCCAGCACCGACTCGCGCCGCTGCCGCGCCTCCGGATCGGTGGCCAGTCGCCGCGCCCGGCCGATGTGGCCGCCGCAGACCGAAGCCGCCCATTGCGCGGTCGCCGGCTCGATGCCGTCCCGGTGCTCCAGCACCTCGGCGATGGCCGCGGTGGCCGGCGTGCGCAGGCCGATGGCCCGGCAGCGCGACCGGATCGTCACGGAGATGTCGTCCGGGTGGTCGGACGGGGCGCAGAGCAGGAACACGGTCCGGTCCGGCGGTTCCTCCACCGCCTTGAGCAGCGCGTTGGCCGCGCCCTCGGTCAACCGGTCGGCGTCCTCGATGATCACGACCTGCCAGCGTCCGGTGGTCGGCCGCTTGGCCGAGACCTGGACCAGGGCCCGCATCTCGGCCACCGAGATGGACAGCCCCTCCGGCACCACCAGCCGCACGTCGGCGTGCGTGCCGTGCATGGTGGTACGGCAGGCCTGACATTCGCCGCAGCCGCGCGGGCCTCCTGGGGCCTCGCACTGCAGCGCGGCGGCGAAGGCGCGGGCGGCGGTGGACCGGCCGGAGCCGGGCGGACCGGTGAACAGCCAGGCGTGGGTCATCGCGCCGGGCGTGGTCGGCCGGCCGGCGACCAGGTCGGCCGCGGCCTCGGCGGCGGTGCTGAGCACCTCGACCGCGTGCTCCTGGCCGACGACGTCGGCCCACACCGTCATGCCTGCACCTGCTCGGTCACCCTGACATGATGCCGCGCGGCCAGCTGCCGGTGCGCGAAGGCCCCGGCCAACGCCGCGACCACGGCCGCCACCACCAGCGATGTGCGCACGCCAACCAGGTCGACCAGCACCGGGGCCATCGTCGTTGCGGCGAACAGCACCACCTTGACCAGCGCCTGCACGAACGCGTTGACCCGGCCACGCACCTCGTCCGGCACCTGCGCGCCGATCATCGTCAGCCCGGTCACGAAGGCCACGCCGGCACAGGCCCCGACCGCGCCGACGGCGGCCAGCGCGAACCACAGGTGCGGGGCGACCGCGACGGCCAGCAGCAACGCGCCGGCGGCCACGATCGCCACGCCGAACGGCAGCCGCAGCTTGGGCGTGCCGACCACGCCGATCACCAGGCCGATGAACATGGCGATCACCAACGTGCCGAAGGCCGCCTCGCCGCCGCGCAGCTCGGTGGCGTACGGGCGCGCGATGGCGATCACGGTGCCGCCCGCGGTCAGCGCGCCGACGATGCCGATCACCAGGCCCCGTACCAGCCGGCTGCCGCGCACGTAGCGCAGGCCGTCCCGGGCCATCCCTGGCTCGCCGGTCGGCGGCGCGGTCCAACGGCCGGATGCCTCGGGCAGCCGGGTCGCGATCACCAGCGCGGAGCTCAGGTAGAGCAGGCCGTTGATCACCACGATGACGTGCACGTCGGAATGCGGGGCAATGGCCGTGATCACCGAGTACAGGCCGGCGCCGGTCAGTAAGGCCAGGCCGTAGGTCGTGACGAGGGTCAGCTGGCTGGCCGTCTGCACCTGGTCCGGGCGGTGCAGCAGGGTCGGCAGGGCCGAGTCCTTGGCCGGGATCCACAACATCGAGCAGACGCCGACCAGGAAGTTCGCCGCCAGCAGCCACCACGTCGTGCCGACGACGGCGATGGACAGGAACAGGGCGCACCGAGCCAGGTCGGTGGCGATCATGACCTTGCGCCGGTCGAACCGGTCGGCCAGGTGCCCGGCCAGCGGGGCCAGCAGCAGCCCCGGCAGCAGCTGGGTGGCGACCACCCCGCTCAGCGCGAATTCACTCGATCCAGTGAGGGTGGCCAGCAGCGAGGACAGGCCCAGCAGCGACAGCCAGTCGCCAACGCAGCACAGGTACGCGGACGTCCAGAGCCGGCGGAACGCCGGGATGCCCATCACCTCGGCGATACGTCTCATCGCTGCATGCCCGCGACCACCACGACGGCGATGAGCACGATGAAGAACAGCACCACCGCGCAGCCGACGCAGCCGGCCGCGGTGTTCCGGCGCTGCGCTTGCTGCGCTGCCGGCACGGGTGGCAGACCGCCAGCGGCCGGGAGCCCGATGGTCTGGGCCGTCCGCGTGTGTTGGAGACCAGGGGCCGGCGGCATCGGCGCCGGCTGCCTCGGCGCCGCGGCCCGGCGGGTGCGATCCCGGGCCAGCTCGCGCCGCGCCGCCTCGCGCACCTTGTCCTGGTCGATCGTCGGCAACGGCAGGTTCGGCGGCACCACCGTGTCCGGCACGTCCTCGAAGGGCAGCGAAGCCCCACCGCCCAGACCGCTCAGCGCATCCGGATACACCGGCAGCGGCGGCAACGCCTGGGTGCCGTCGGGCCCGAACTCGCCTGCCATACCCCCAGCGTAAACCGCCCACCTCAGCACCGGCGCCACTGTCACATGCGCGTCGTACTTGCCTCCCAGAGGCACATCCGGACCGCATGTGACAGTTCAGCCGGTGCTGGTGTGGGGTCAGCTCTTGGTCTTGGCGGGGGTCTTCTTGGCGGCGGGCTTCTTGGCCGCGGTCTTCTTCTCGGCCGCCGGCTTCTTCTCCGCCGCCGGCTTGCGGGTCGTGGTCCGCTTGGGCGCAGGGCCCTTGGCCCGCTTCTCCGCCAGCAGCTCGGCCGCCCGCTCGTCGGTCAGCTCCTCGACGCTGTCGCTCTTGCGCAGCGACGCGTTGAACTCGCCGTCGGTGACGTACGGGCCGAAGCGACCGTCCTTGACCACCATCGGCTTGCCGGAGACCGGGTCGTTGCCCATCTCCTTGAGCGGCGGCGCCGACGCGGCCGACTGGCGGCCCCGCTTCTTGGGCTCGGCGTAGATCTTCAGCGCCTCGTCCAGCGTGACCGTGAACAGCTGGTCCTCGGTGGCCAGCGACCGCGAGTCCGTGCCCTTCTTCAGGTACGGGCCGTAGCGGCCGTTCTGCGCGGTGATCTCCGCGCCGGTCTCCGGGTCCTTGCCGACCATGCGCGGCAGCGACAGCAGCTTGAGCGCGTCCTCGAGGGTCACCGTGTCCAGGGCCATGTCCTTGAACAGCGAGCCGGTCCGCGGCTTGGGCGCGGTCGACTTCTTGCCGTTCGCGGGCTCGGGCTGCTCCGGCAGGATCTCGGTCACGTACGGGCCGAAGCGGCCGTCCTTGGCCACGATCTCGTGCCCGGTCACCGGGTCGTTGCCCAGCGAGCGGCCCTCCATCGGGGTGGCGAACAGCTTCTCCGCCACCTCCTTGGTCAGCTCGTCCGGCGGCATGCCGTCGGGCAGGTTGGCCCGCTGCGACTCGCCGTCGACCTCGCGCTCCAGGTACGGCCCGAAGCGGCCGACCCGGACGACCACGGTGTGGCCGTTCTCGTCGGTGAACATCGGGATGGAGTTGACCTGGCGCGGGTCGATGCCCTCGACGCTGGCGTCGATCAGCTTCTTCAGGCCGCCGCCGCGGCCGACCGAGCCGTCCGGGCCGATCTCGCCGCCGAAGTAGAAGCCGTTGAGCCAGTTGGTGCGGTGCTGGTCGCCGGCGGCGATCCGCTCCAGCTCGTCCTCCATGGCGGCGGTGAAGTCGTAGTCCACCAGCCGCTCGAAGTGCTGCTCGAGCAGGCCGATCACGGCGAACGCGACCCAGGACGGGATCAACGCCGAGCCGCGCTTCCACACGTAGCCGCGGTCCTGGATGGTCTTGATGATCGTCGCGTACGTGGACGGCCGGCCGATGCCCAGCTCTTCCATCATCTTGATCAGGCTGGCGTCGGTGTAGCGCGGCGGCGGGCTGGTGGTGTGCCCGTCCGGGCTCAGCTCGACCGCGGTGATCGCCTGGTCCTTGACCAGCTGCGGCAGCCGGCGCTCGGCGTCGTCGGCCTCGCCGCCGGCCTCGGAGTCGATCGACTCCACGTAGGCCTTGAGGAAGCCGGCGAAGGTGATCGTGCGGCCGGACGCGGCGAACGTGCACTCCTCGCCGGAGGCGGCGGTGCCGGCGATCCGCACGCTCATCGTGGTGCCACGGGCGTCGTTCATCTGCGACGCGATCGTGCGCTGCCAGATCAGCTCGTAGAGCCGGAACTCGTCAGCCGCCAGCTCCTTGGCCACCTCGCCGGGGGTGCGGAACACCTCGCCGGCGGGGCGGATCGCCTCGTGCGCCTCCTGGGCGTTCTTGACCTTGCGGGTGTACTGGCGCGGCTTGTCCGAGACGTACTGCGCCCCGTAGAGCTGGGTGGCCTGGGCCCGAGCGGCCGCCACCGCCGACTCCGACAGCGTGGTCGAGTCGGTACGCATGTAGGTGATGTAGCCGTTCTCGTACAGCCGCTGCGCGGTGCTCATCGTGCGATCCGCGGAGAAGCGCAGCTTGCGGCTGGCTTCCTGCTGCAACGTGGACGTCATGAACGGCGCATAGGGTCGCCGCGTGTACGGCTTCTCCTCGACCGAGGTGACCTTGAGCGTGGCCTTGTCCAGCCCGGCGGCCAGCGCCCTGGCCTCGGCCTCGGCCAGCACCCGGACCTCGCCGGTGCCCTTGAGGCGGCCGTCCGGGCCGAAGTCGCGACCGGTGGCCAGCCGCACCCCGTCCACCTGCACCATGCGGGCGGCGAACTGGCGGGGGTCGGCGTCCGCGCCGGCGTCCAGCTGCGCGCCGATGTCCCAGTACGAGGCGTTGACGAAGCTGATCCGCTCGCGCTCCCGCTGCACCACGATGCGGGTCGCCACCGACTGCACCCGGCCGGCCGAGAGCTTCGGCATGACCTTCTTCCACAGCACGGGGGAGACCTCGTAGCCGTAGAGGCGGTCCAGGATGCGCCGGGTCTCGTAGGCCTCGACCAGGTCGGTGTCCAGGTCACGGGGGTTGGCCGCGGCGGCCAGGATGGCCGGCTCGGTGATCTCGTGGAAGACCATCCGGCGGACCGGCACCTTGGGCTTGAGCGTCTCCAGCAGGTGCCACGCGATGGCCTCGCCCTCGCGGTCACCGTCTGTCGCGAGGTAGAGCTCGTCGACGTCCTTGAGCAGCTCCTTGAGCTCGGTGACCGTCGCCTTCTTGTCCGGCGTGACGATGTAGACCGGCTCGAAGCCGTGCTCGATGTCCACGGCCAGGTTGGCCCATGGCTCGCCCTTGTACTTGGCCGGGATCTCCGCCGCCTTGCGCGGCAGGTCCCTGATGTGCCCCTTCGAGGACTCAACGACGAAGTTGCTGCCCAGGTAGGAGGCGATTTTTCGGGCCTTGGCGGGCGACTCGACGATCACCAACCGACGATGCCCGGACCCGTTGCCCCCGGCACCGTTCTTGTTCGCCTTTGTCGATCCAGCCACGCCGTCCCGCTCTCTTTTCTTCCTGTGTCCCCAGCCCGCCACTATGCACCGTCGAAGCCCGATGTCATCGTGCGCCGTGACGGACAGAGTGACATAACACAGCGCCGGCACCCATCAGGAGTAGTACCCCGACACCTTGTCGGAGGACAAACCCTGCCGAAACGGCCCGTTCCGGAGGATACCCTCCGAAACGGGCCGTGTCGGTTTCGTAAATCAGCCCACGCCGTTGGCGACGGTCTCCGCCGGCGCGTCGGCGATGGTCGTGCTGCGACGCTTCGACACCACGACCGCGGCGACGATGACGATGACCGCCACCACCGCGATGGAGATGCGGATCGCCGGCGGCTGGCCCGCGGCGCTCAGCCCCACGATGGCCGGCGCGATCAGCACCGACACCAGGTTCATCACCTTCATCAGGGGGTTGATGGCCGGGCCCGCGGTGTCCTTGAACGGGTCGCCGACGGTGTCGCCGATGACCGTCGCGGCGTGCGCGTCGGAACCCTTGCCACCGTGGTTGCCGTCCTCGACCAGCTTCTTCGCGTTGTCCCAGGCGCCACCGGAGTTGGCCAGGAACACCGCCATCAGCGTGCCGGTGGCGATGGCGCCGGCCAGGTAGCCGGCCAGCGGGCCGACGCCGAGGCCGAAGCCGACCGCGATCGGGGCCAGGATGGCCAGCAGGCCCGGGGTGGCCAGCTCACGCAGCGAGTCGCGGGTGCAGATGTCCACGACCTTGCCGTACTCCGGGCGGACGGTGCCGTCCATGATGCCCGGGTTGTCCTTGAACTGGCGGCGCACCTCGAACACGATCGCGCCGGCCGCCCGGGTCACCGCGTTGACGGCGAGTCCGGAGAACATGAACACGACGGCCGCGCCGATCATCAGGCCGACCAGCGTGCTCGGCGTGAACACCGCGAACGCCGCGTTGACGTTCGAGGCCAGCACGTCCAGGCCCGCGCCGTTGACGTACGACCCGAACAGGGCCGTCGCCGCCAGCACGGCGGTCGCGATCGCGATGCCCTTGGTGATCGCCTTGGTGGTGTTGCCGACCGCGTCGAGCTCGGTCAGGATCTTCGCGCCGTCCTCGCTGACCTCGCCGGACATCTCGGCGATGCCCTGCGCGTTGTCGGAGACCGGACCGAAGGTGTCCATGGCGACGATGACGCCGACCGTGGTGAGCAGGCCGGTGCCGGCCAGGGCCACCGCGAACAGGGCGACCGCGACCGAGCCGGACAGCAGGAACGCGCCGTAGACCGCCGCGCCGATGACGAGCGCGGTGTAGACGGCGGACTCGAAGCCGACCGAGATGCCGGACAGGATCACCGTGGCCGCGCCGGTCAGCGAGGTCTCGCCGACCGTCTTGACCGGCTTGTGCTCGGTGCCGGTGAAGTAGCCGGTCAGCCACAGGATGATGGCCGCAAGCACGATGCCGATGATCACGGCGACCGCCGCGATCAGGGCCGGGTTGCCGCCGTCGGTGATGCCGCCGGTGAGCTTGGCGAAGGTGCTCGGCAGGTAGGCGAAGGCCGCGATCGTGCACAGCACCGCGGAGATCACCGCGGAGATGTAGAACGAGCGGTTGATCGCCGACAGGCCGTTCTCGCCCGGACGGGCCCTGGTGATGTAGACGCCGATCACCGCGGTCAGCACGCCGATGGCCGGCACGATGAGCGGGAACAGCAGGCCCTGCGTGCCGAAGGCGAGCGAGCCGAGGATCAGCGCGGCGACCAGCATGACCGAGTAGGACTCGAACAGGTCGGCCGCCATGCCGGCGCAGTCACCCACGTTGTCGCCGACGTTGTCGGCGATGGTGGCGGCGTTGCGCGGGTCGTCCTCGGGGATGTTCTGCTCGACCTTGCCGACCAGGTCGGCGCCCACGTCCGCGGCCTTGGTGAAGATGCCGCCGCCGACACGCATGAACATGGCGAGCAGGGCGGCGCCGAAGCCGAAGCCCTCGAGCACCTTGGGCGCTTCGCCGGCGTAGGCCAGCACCACGACCGAGGCGCCGAGCAGGCCGAGGCCGACCGTGCTCATGCCGACCACACCGCCGGTGCGGAAAGCTACCCGCATCGCCTTCTCGCGGCCGCCGTCGGGCTCGTTGGCGGCCGCCGCCACGCGCAGGTTCGCGCGGGTCGACAGCCACATGCCGAGGTAACCGATCGCGGCCGAGAAGACGGCGCCGATGATGAAGAAGACAGAGCGGCCGATTCGTTCGCCGACACTGTCCGCGGGAAGGAAGAACAGCAGCACGAACACGATGACCACGAAAATGGCCAAGGTGCGGAACTGCCGGTTGAGATAGGCCGCGGCGCCCTCCTGAACGGCCTTCGCGATGTCCTGCATCTTCGGGGTGCCCTGGCCCGCGGCCAGCACCTCCTTGCGCAGCACGAACGCGATGGCCAGGGCGATGATGGCGACCACAGCGACCACACCGACGATGGTGTAGTCCCCCCCGGACAGCGTGAGGCCGTCCGCGAGTTTCTGGGACATCCGTCCTCCTGGTGACGTCATGCGTGTTACAGCCGTCAGCGCCAGGAGCCGGTGTCGTGCGTCGGCTCCGACGCAGCGTGTGCACCCTCACACTTGGGTGCGATGCCGGCGGAGTCTATTGGTCCGTCAACTCGGTCAGACGATCAGTCCCGTTCCGTTCACAGTCCGTTATCTTCGGACGGCCTGGTGAATCGATACAGCGGCCATCTGCGCCGCCTGCGGCGATGGACCGGTCGACACCGACCGTGAACAACCGATCCGCCGGTCGAGTGGTGTCGCACCTGTGTGCGAAGCTCGGGGCTGTGGGCGGAACCGAGCGTGGTCGCGAGCTGCTGCGACGCGTCCTGGCCGGCGTGCCGGCGGGCGAGTCGCCGCTGACGCACGTCACCGACCAGCCCGAGCGGGTCGGCCGGCACGCCGACTGGCCGGAATGGGCCGATCACGGGCTGGTCAGCGCCCTGCGCGCGGGCGGCGTCGAGCGGCCGTGGACCCATCAGGCGCGCGCCGCCGAGCTGGCCTGGTCGGGCAAACATGTGGTGCTCGCCACAGGGACGGCGTCCGGGAAGTCGCTCGGGTACCAGTTGCCGGTGTTGAGCCGTCTGGCTGAAGATCCTCGGGCGACCGCGTTGTACCTGGCCCCGACCAAGGCGCTGGGCGCCGATCAGCTCCGGTCGGTGCTGTCCCTGGACGTCGACGGCGTGCGGCCGGCGTCCTTCGACGGCGACACCCCCATGGTCGAGCGGGACTGGGTGCGGGCCCACTCCCGCTGGATATTCACCAACCCCGACATGCTGCACCGGGGCGTGCTGCCCAACCACGCCCGCTGGTCCACGTTCTTCCGCCGGCTGACCTACGTCGTCGTCGACGAATGCCACTCCTACCGGGGCGTCTTCGGCTCCCACGTCGCCCTGCTGATGCGCCGGCTGCGCCGCGTCGCCGCCAAGTACGGCGCCTCCCCCGTCTTCGTGCTGGCCTCGGCCACCGTCGCCGACCCCGCCGGTTCGGCCGAGCGGCTCTGCGGGCTGTCGTTCGAGGCCATCGACGAGGACTCCTCACCAC
>Ga0310811_10012128_pt1 | contig 11181 bp, 10 predicted proteins | sample YCmetagenome_FD_207642 | JGI IMG/M metagenome (GOLD analysis project Ga0310811, IMG submission 207642) | Soil microbial communities from experimental microcosm in Duke University, North Carolina, United States - YC | ecosystem: Engineered > Artificial ecosystem > Soil microcosm > Unclassified ... | reverse complement strand
TCGATGTCGAACAGGTACACGCCGTCGCGCGCGGCGATCTTCGGATCGGCGTCGCGCGGCACCGCGATGTCGATCACGACGATCGGCTTGTAGCGGCGCGCCTTGGTGACCTTCTTGAACATCGGCACGGTGAGCACCGGCTCGCGCGCGCCGGTCGACGAGATCACGACGTCGGCGATCGCGAGCTCGTCCTCGAGCTGCGCCCACGGCCGCGACACGCCGTCGATCTCCTCGGCGAGGCGCGCCGCGCGGTCGGGCGAGCGGTTGGTCACGATGATGTCGTCGACCCCCGCGGCGCGCAGATGGCGCGCGGCGAGCGTCGACATCTTGCCGGCGCCGACGACCAGCACGCGCTTGCCGCGCAGATCGCCGAAGACCTTCTGCGCGAGATCGACCGCGACCGTCGAGACGTTGGCGGCGCCGCGCGCGATGTGCGTCTCGCTGCGCACGCGCTTGGCCGCGCCGAACGCGCGCTCGAGGCAGCGGCCGAGGAGCGGGCCGGTCGTGCCCGCGCCGCCCGCGATCGCGTACGCCTCCTTCAGCTGGCCGAGGATCTGCGCCTCGCCGAGCACGAGCGAGTCGAGCGCCGCCGCGACGCGGAAGACGTGCTTGATCGCGCCGTCGCCGCCGTAGGCGTACAGGATCGGCTCGACCTCCTTGAGCGCGACGCCGCGGCTCTTCGCGAGCGCCGCCTTGACCGCCGCGTGCGCGCCGTCGTCGCCGACGCCGTAGACCTCGACGCGGTTGCAGGTCGAGATCAGCATCGCCTCGGTCACCGGCGGCGCGGCCAGCTCCTTGATCGCGAGCTCGAGCTCCTCTTCGCGGAAGGCGAGCTTCTCGCGGACCGCGACCGGCGCGGTTCGCCACGAGACGCCGACCACGAACAGCTCCGCCACCGCTAGCTCCCGACGATCCGGCGGACGAGGTAGATCGCGAGCACGGTCAGCGCCGCGCCGAAGCCGACCAGCGTCAGCCGCGCCGCGCGCTTGCCGCGCCATCCGTACGCGACGCGCGTCGCGAGCAAGGTCGCGAACGACAGCCAGGTGACGAGCGCGAGCGGATACTCGGGGCGATCGAACGATTCGTGCCGCTCGCTGACCCAGATGACGCCGAGCACCATCGCGAGCGTGAAGATCGGGAAGCCGACGACGACCAGCCGGTTGGCGAGCTTGTCGAGCGCCTCGAGCGGCGCGCCGCCGCCCTTCCACGCGATCGAGTCGAGCTTCTTCGCCTTGAAGCTCTTCTCCTCGAGCAAGTAGATCGCGGCGAGCGCCGACGCGATCGCGAAGATCGACACGCCGACGATCGCGAGCATGATGTGGATGCGACCGAGCGGCGTCAGCTCGGTCGGCTCGTTGCCCGCCGGCGTCAGGCGCGCGGCGAGCAGGATGCCCATCGCGACCGGCGCGACCACCGCGCCCGCGAGCTCGAGGCGATAGCGCGACGCCGCGGCGAGGTAGCCGCCGGCGAGCAGCCACGCGAGCAGGCCGAGCGCCTCGCGCACCGACTCGGCGGGGTGCACGTGATCGACGCCGCGCCAGCCGATGTCGATGCCGTGCGCGACGAACGCGAAGGTCATGAGGACGTGCGCGACCCGCGACGCGCGCGTGCGGCCGGAGGCGCCGATCACGAACGCGAGCGCGGCCGCGAGGTACAGCGTGATCGCGATGAAGAACGCGGGCGACGGCGCGACCGAGAGGATGCGGCTTTCGACGGGTGGATTCACGGCGGCAACGGCACGCCGACGAAGCCGTTCTGCACGTCGTAGGCCGTGTCCACGTAGATCACGGAGCTCGCCATGTGATCGGCGCCCATCTTCGCGAGCTCCTCTTCGTCTTTGACCAGGCCGACCAGGCCGTGCGGATCGGCGTCACCGCCGGCGACGCCCAGGAAGTGCACGGCCGGCTTGATGTCGAAGATCCGGCCGAGCTCGGTCAACGTCATGCGCGTCCCGTCGACCTGGACGCGATTCTCCGCCGACCAGTTCTCGAGACGCTCGACCGAGATGAAGAGGCGAGCCACGGGGGCCGATCATACGCAAGTGTAGGCGGCCTGGCCAACCTGCCCGAAGGCGGGTCTTGCGAACGTCATCCTTGGAGGTTAGATAAGTGCCTCAGCAGCGTACCGGCTGCTCATGGAGTAGCGAAGATGGCCTCTGCCAACGTCAAAGAGTTCACCGACGACAACTTCGAGTCGGAAGTCCTGAAATCCGACGTCCCGACGCTGGTCGACTTCTGGGCGGTCTGGTGCGGGCCGTGCCGCCAGATCGCGCCGACCGTCGACGCCCTGGCCGAGGAGTACAAGGGTCGGCTCAAGGTCGGGAAGATGGACGTCGACAACCATCAGATCGTGCCGCAGCAGTACGGCGTGCGGTCGATCCCGACGCTGCTCGTCTTCAAGGGCGGCAAGGTCGTCGGTCAGGTCGTCGGCGCGGTGCCCCGGGCCAAGCTCGAGGCCGAGATCCAGAAGCACCTCGCGTAATCACCCAATCTCGCCCGCCCGCGCCGCGTCTCATCTACGATGATGTGCATGCGCGCGTGGGCCTGGGCCTTGGTGTTGTTCGTTGCGTGCTCGAAGCAGTCGGCGCCGACCGGCACCGAGCGCGGGCCGTGCACGAGTGATCACACGTGCTCGGGCGGCCTCGTGTGTCTGTCCGATCTGTGCGTGCGTCCGCCCGCGGGCGACTGCTCGCAGGTCGCCGAGGCGCTCGCGAGCGTGAAGCTCGGCAACTACGCGTCCGCGGATCAGCGCACGCCGCTGGTCGCGTCGCTGCGATCGCAATGCGATCGCGAGGAGCTCTCGGTCGACGACGCGAAGTGCCTCACGGCCGCGAAGTCGAAGTTCGAGATGTCGCGCTGCGCGAAGCCGCTCCTGCCCGAGCTGGTCGCGATGAAGAACGACAAGGGCGGCTGCAAGACGGTCGGCGCGCGCATGGAAGAGATGGCGAAGACCGAGATGAGCAAGGATCCGAGCGATCCGATGAACAAGATGATGCCGCAGCTGATCGAGGCGGTGATCGCGTCGTGCAACGAGGACGGCTGGCCCGACGACGTCAAGGGCTGCATCGCCACCGCCGACGCGTCGAACTCGCACGCGGCGGAGAACTGCATCGAGAAGATGCCGAGCGACGTGCGCGACAAGTTCATGAAGCGCATCCAGACGATCATGGAAGGCGCGATGAAGGACGCGGCGCAGCCGCCGACCACGCCGCCCGCCGCGATGCCGCCGCCGACCGCGCCGACGACGCCGTAGCGGTTGCCGTTTCCGTTGCGGTTGCCGTTGCGGTTGCCGTTGCCGTTGCCGTTGCCGTTGCCGCTGCCGTTGCCGCTGCCGCTGCCGCTGCCGCTGCCGCTGCCGTTGCCGCTGCCGCTGCCGCTGCCGCTCCCCCGTTCGCCCTGAGCGGAGCGCGAGCGAGCGAAGCGAGCGAGCGCGGAGTCGAAGGCCCGCGCGCTCGAGCCATCGAATGCGATCGGTCTCCTGCGGTGGTTCTTCGCCCGATCGCGCACGCCGCGTGCCCGCTCCGGGCGAATCGCTGCCGTCGTCGGGTTCGCCCGGAGCTGGGCACGCGGCCTGCGCGGGGGCGGGCGAAACCACCGCAGGAGACCTCTCATGGCATTCGAATGTCTCGAAGTCGCGATCCGGGCCGCTGACTCCTTGGCTCCGCTCATTCGCAAGGTCGCTGGGCGCAGTCGCTCGGCCGCCGATCAGTTGGAACGGGCCACGTGGAGCATCGCCAGCAACATCGACGAAGGCGTCGGCGCGATCGGCAAGCAGCAACTGCACTACTACCGCGTGGCGTACGGCAGCGCGCGCGAGGTCGGCACGCAGCTGCGGCTCGCGGTCGCCTTCGGCTGGCTCGACGAGCTCGGCGAAGCGCCCGAGCTCCTCGATCGCGTGCGCGCGATGCTGTGGCGCCTCACACACTGATCTCGCGCGCGAGCCATCGGCTCGCGCGGCATCTGGGCCGAAGCCCGAGGCCCGAGGCCCGAGGCCCGACGCGAGCGCAAGCGAGCGTCAGTATCCGTGCTTGCGCAGCGACACGCTCGCGACCAGGCCCATCGCGACGAAGAACGTCACCAGCGACGACCCGCCGTAGCTGATGAACGGCAAGGTCACGCCGACCACCGGCGCGAGGCCGAGCACCATCATGATGTTCACGACCACGTGCCAGAACGTCATCGCCGCGACGCCGACACAGATGATCGCGCCCGCGCGATCGCGCGAACGCAAGGCGACGTTCAGGATCCACAGGAGCAGGAACGCGTAGAGGATCACGAGCACGATCGATCCGATGAAGCCCCACTCCTCGGCCCACACGCTGAAGGGGAAGTCGGTCCAGTGCTCGGGCAGGTATTTGAAGTGCGTCTGCGTGCCCTGCATGAAGCCCTTGCCGACCAGCTTGCCGCTGCCGACCGCGAAGATGCTCTGCAGGATCTGAAGGCCCGACCCCGTCGGATCCGCCGCGGGATCGAGGAACGCGAAGACGCGCTGCTTCTGGTAGTCGTGCATCGTCTCCCAGACGACGGGGATCGCGAGCATGCCGCCGAGCGTGACGTGCACCATCGGCCAGATGTCGGGCATCGCGAGGTAGCCGACCGACAGGATCACGAGCACGAGCAGGATCGCGCTGCCGAGATCGGGCTGCACCGCGACCAGCCCGACCGGCACGAGCAAGAGCACGCCGGGCACCGCGAGGTTGCTCCAACGATACGCGCCCGGATCCGTCGGCGTGAGCAGGCGCGCGAGCACCATGATCACCGCGAGCTTCGCGAGCTCGGTCGGTTGCAGGCGGAACGCGCCGAGCTTGATCCATCGGGTCGATCCGTTGGCGAGCGCGCTCCGTCCGAGCAGCTGCACGACCACGAGCAGCACGACCACGACGCCGAGCCCGATCCACGCGACGCGCAGCATCGCGCGGTAGTCGACGATCGTCGCGATCGCGAAGCCGACCACGCCGACCACGACCCAGCCGACCTGCGAGTTGAACTTGCTCGCGTGCGGCGTGCCCTGCGTCGCGCTGTACAGGTTGAGCAGGCCGATCGCCGTGATCAGCGCGACCGTGATCGTGAGCGGCCAGTCGATCGTCGCGCGGAAGCGCCGCCATCGGCTGACGCCGATCGACGCGCGCGGCAGATCGATGAGGCCCTTCACTTCGACTCCTTGATCTTCGTGAAGTAGGCCTCGACGATCTGCTTCGCGATCGGGCCGGCGACCTTGCCGCCCGAGCCGCCGTGCTCGACGAACACGACGATCGCGATCTCCGGATCCTCGTACGGCGCGAAGCCGGCGAACCACGCGTGCGCGTTGGTCGGGTGCCAGCCCTCCATCGTGCGCTCCTCGATGCGCTCGCGCCGCGTCTTCGACTTCACCTCGGCGGTGCCGGTCTTGCCCGCGATCGTCACGACCGACGACGTCGCGTACGGGTTCGCGGTGCCGCCCAGCTCGTTGACCACCTTGTAGAGGCCGCGCTTCCAGACGTCGACGATCTCCGGCGGCGTCTTCATGATCGCGGCGACGCGCGGCTGGTAGTCGATCACGGTCTTGCCGTCACCGTCGAGCACGCGCTCGACGATCTGCGGGAAGTAGAGCGTGCCGCCGTTCGCGATCGCGGTGTACGCCATCGCCATCTGCAGCACGGTCACCTCGACGTCGCCCTGCCCGGTCGCCGCGTTGATCGCGTAGCCGAACATGTACTTGCCGCCGGGGCGCTTCTCGTACCAGGCGCGCGTCGGCACGCGGCCGGCGGCGTCGCCGTTCAAGCCGAGCCCGGTCGGGCGGCCGAGCCCGTACTCCTGCGCGACGTCGCTCAGGCGATCGAGCCCGATCCGCTGGGCGAGGTTCCAGAAGTAGACGTTGCACGACTTCTGGATCGCGCCGAGCAGATCGAGCGTGCCGTGCTCGGCGTCGCAGTCTTGGTTGGTCGGCTGGTAGTAGCCCTTGCAGGTGATCTTCTCGTCCTCGCTCGCCTGCCCGTCCTCGAGCGCGGCGAAGGTCGTGACGAACTTGAACGTCGAGCCCGGCGGATAGGTCGCGCGCAGCGACTTGTCGATGAACGGCTTGCGCGGATCGCGGTTGAGCAGGTCGAGCTCGGCCTTGGTCACGTGGCCGGTCATCGTGTTCGGATCGAACGACGGCTTCGAGACCAGCGCGAGGATGCGCCCGGTCTTCACGTCGATCACCGCGACCGCGCCGGCCGCGTACGGCGCGAGCGCCTTCTCCGCGACCTTCTGCAGGCGCGAGTCGATCGTGAGCATCACGTCGAAGCCCGCGACCGGATCGGTCACGCGATCGCCCTGGATGAGCTCCGCGGCCATCGCGTCGTCGATGCGGCGGCCCTGCGCGTCGACGGCGAAGCGCTCCTTGCCCTTCTTGCCGCGCAGGTAGTTCTCGAACATCGCCTCGATGCCGTAGCGGCCGACCAGCTCGCTGGTGTCGTAGCCCTGCCCCGCCGAGTGCTCGAGCTCGTCGGCGGTCATCTGCGTCATGTAGCCGATCACGTGCGCGGCGAGATCGCCCTGCGGGTAGTAGCGGTACGCCTCTTCCTTGATCTCGATGCCGGGCAGGTGCTGCACCGCCTGCTGGATCACGATCGCCTTGTCGTGGCCGATGTCCTCGAGCGCGAGCACCGGCGACTTCGCGCTGTGCTTCGCGCCGGCGTTGACGCGATCCTGGATCTTGTCGGCGTCCTCGTCGGTGAGCGCGAGCAGGCGCCGCAGCTCCGGCGCGACGACCGGATAGGTCGCGGGCGTGACGTAGAGGTTGAACGCGGGCCGGTTGTCGGCGAGCGACACGCCCTTGCGATCGACGATGCGCCCGCGGATCGACGGGAGGAAGCGCTCCTTCACCACGTTCGAGACGGTGCGCTGGTAGTAGCTGTCGCCGCGCATCACCTGCAGCTGCCAGAGCCGTCCGACGAGCAGGAGCAGCGCGCCCGCGATCACGAAGATCGCGGCGCGCAGCCGGCGCGTCAGCTCGGGCAGCGCCGGCCCCGCGCTCGCCGATCCGCGGGACAACATCATTGCGTGATGCCCTCCAGCGCGGCGTCGCGCTCGCGGTGGGTGCGCGCGAACGCGGCGTCGATGCGGCGGTGCAGCCGGAACACGAGCGGGCCGATCGCCGCGGTGCCGATCGCGACGAGCACGAGCTCGCGCATCGCGAACGACATCTCGAGCGGGTGATTCGACAGCACGCGGATCATGACGACGCACAGCGAGGCCGCCGCCCCGACGAACGCCGAGAATCCTAACGTCATCGCCACGCCGCGCACGAGGATTCTTCGATGGACGCCGTGGCCCAAGAGACACACCGCGCCCGCGATCAGCGCGTGCAGCCCGGGCGGCGCGCCGCCGAGCAGATCCGCGAGATATCCCGTCGCGACCGCGCCCGCGACGGCCGGCGCGATGTAGTTCCTCGCGGTCAGCCCGAGGTACGCCGCGACCAACGCCGCGACGTCCGGGGTCGCGTCGCGCACCAGCCCGATCGGCAGATCGCGCCAGATGCTCGACAGGACGAGCAGCACGACATACGCGACGAGGACATGCGACGCCGTCCTCATAGCGGCCTCGTGCCGAACGCCGGCTCGCTCTTGTGCTTCTTGTCGGCGTCGGGATCCGGCGGAGGCGGCGCCGCGACGATCACCATGACCGCGCGCAGGCTCGAGAAGCGGACCGCGGGCTCGACCTCGATCTCCTGGCGGAACGCGTGGCCCTTGCGCACCGCGGAGACCGTGCCGACGACGATGCCGGCCGGGTACGCGTCGCCGGCACCGGAGGTGACGACCTTGTCGCCTTCGTGGACCGGCTGCTTGCCGGCGGCGTCGGTCTGCTCGAGGAGCGAGAGCGTGCACGCGTACGAGTCGTCGCGGCCGAGGCCGTTCAACATGCCGCTGAGCCCCGCGTTCGGGATCGTGATCGCGACGTGCGAATCGGGATCCGCGACGAGCACGACGTCGGCGTGATCGCCGTAGACGTTGCCGATGTGCCCGACCAGGCCCTCGGACGTCACGACCGGCATGTCGTGCGTGACCTCGTGCTTGCCGCGATCGATGCGGATGCGGACGACGCGGAAGAACGGCGTCGTCGACGCGCTGATCACGCGCGCGCCGAGCAGGTCGGCCTCGGTCCGCTTCTTCAGATCGACGAGCTGCTCGAGCGCCTCGGCGTCGTACGCGCGGCGCGACATCTGCGCGAGGTCGCGGCGCAGCTTGTCGTTCTCGTCGCGCAGCTCGCGGTTCTCGTCCTCGACGCCGACCAGCGCGACGTAGCGCGACCACATGCCGCCGACGCCCTCGACCACCCACGTCACCGCGCTCTCGAGCGGCGACGACACGCGGAGCACCGCTTGATCGAGCGCCGACAGCTCGCCGGTCTTGAGCGAGCTGCGCAGGATCAGCGCGGGCAGGAGGAGCAGCAATCCGGCGAGGGACCAGTCGATCGCGCGCCGGCGGAACGTCATCACGGCGACACCCGACGCGCGCTACTTCAGCGCGATCTCCCGCAGCAGCGCGAGCTCGTCGAGCACCTTGCCGGTGCCGAGCACGACCGCGAGCTGCGGGTTCTCGCACACCATCACGGGCAGGCCGGTCTCCTCGCGGAGGAGCACGTCGAGGTTCTTGAGCTGCGAGCTGCCGCCCGACAGCACGATGCCCTTGTCGACGATGTCGGCCGACAGCTCGGGCGGCGTTCGCTCGAGCACGCTGCGCACCGCATCGACGATCGCGTTGACCGGCTCCTGCAGCGCCTCGCGGATCTCGTCGGAGTTCACGACCAAGGTCTTCGGCACGCCGGCGACCAGATCGCGGCCCTTCACCTCGACGGTGAGCGGCTCCTCGAGCGGATACGCCGACCCGATCTCCTTCTTGATGATCTCGGCGGTGCGCTCACCGATCAGCAGGTTGTACTTGCGCTTGATGTACTGGACGATCGCCTCGTCCATCTTGTCGCCGGCGACGCGGATCGACTTCGAGAGCACGATGCCGCTGAGCGCGATGACCGCGACCTCGGTCGTGCCGCCGCCGATGTCGACGATCATGTTGCCCGACGGCTCCGTGATCGGCAGGCCCGAGCCGATCGCCGCGGCCATCGGCTCCTCGATCAAGTAGACCTCGCGCGCCGACGCGGCGAGCGCGGAGTCGCGCACCGCGCGCTTCTCGACCTCGGTGATCCCCGACGGCACGCACACGATCACGCGCGGGCGGACCAGCGTGCGCCGCTGGTGCGCCTTCTGGATGAAGTAGCGGAGCATCGCCTCGGTGACCTCGAAGTCGGCGATGACGCCGTCCTTCATGGGACGGATCGCGAAGATGTTGCCGGGCGTGCGTCCGAGCATCTCCTTCGCTTCTTTTCCGACGGCGAGCACCCGCTTCGGTCCCTGCGTGTTCGCCTGCACGGCGACGACGGACGGCTCGTTCGCGACGATGCCTCGGCCCTTGACGAAGGTCAGCGTGGTCGCCGTCCCCAGGTCGATGGCCAGGTCGTTGGAGAACATTCCGTAGACCCAATCGAAGAGCATGGCTGGTTGGCCCTCGTGGGCGGCCGCGAGTTGGTTTGCGGTCGTGGGAAGAACGCGCCGGGAGGCGCGGTTGGTTCACAGCAGGGAGATCATCGACACGACCGGGGCGATAGCAAACGCCAACCCTCGAAACAGATGGAGGAATCCGGCCTGAACCCGGCGGAAGTAGCACGTGCGTCACGGTCCATGCAAGCGGGATCGAAGTCGGGTTGCGATACCCCCCCACAGCTACTAGGATGCCCCGCCGTCATGCTCGAGTCCCTGCGCAAACAAGGCGCGTCGATCGTCATCTACGCCGTATTCGGAATCTTGATCGCGGTCTTCGTGATCAACTTCGGCGCCCAGTCGGTCGGCACCAGCGAGGGGTGCCGGAGCTCCTCGAGCGAGACCGTCGCCACCGTCGACGGCCGCGACGTCGGCTCGACCGGCTGGCACTGGGTCAACAACTTCCTCTCGAACTTCATCAAGGGCATCAACAAGGATCAGCGTTCGCAATACGCGCTCGATTGGTTGGTCAAGCGCGAGCTGCTCGTGCAGGAAGCCGAGGCGCGCGGCCTCGCGGTCAACGACAAGCTCATCGACGAGAACCTGAAGGCCGGCCACCTCTACTTCGGCGGCGCCGACGCCGAGGGGCTCCGCGGCTACTTCATCGACAAGCACGGATACTTCGTCTACGACATCGACCAGATCCCCGCGAACAAGCGCAAGGACGACGATCCGCCCGGCCTGATCCAGCTCGTGCGCCAGCTCGGCCTCACGATCGGCGGCTTCAAGGAGCAGCAGCGCAAGGAGACGCTGGCGGCGATGATGATGCAGATGCTCGAGGGCGAGGCGCGCGCGTCGAAGGACGAGGCGCTGACCCGGTTCGTCTTCGAGGGCACGACCGTGACGTACGACTACGTCGCGTTCCAGCCGAGCGCGTATCGCGACGCGCTCCGCCCGACCGATCAGGAGATCGATGCGTGGGGCGCCGCGCACGCGAAGGAGATCACGGCGAAGTACGAAGCCGACGCCGATCGCTGGAAGAAGCTGCCGCCGCAGGTGCGGCTGCGCCAGATCTTCGTCGCGAAGAAGGTCGCGCCGGCGGGCTCGCCGGTCGCGGACGACTCGGCGGCGAAGCTGAAGGCCGCGAAGGCTGACATCGAAGCCAAGAAGAAGAGCTTCGCCGACGCGGCGAAGGAGCTCGACTCCGACGAGGGCGCGCGCGCGAACGGCGGCGATCTCGGCTGGCGCCAGACCGACGCGCCGGCGCTCGGCGATCCGAAGCAGGTCGAGGCGATCGCGAAGCTGGAGCCCGGCAAGCTGTCGGACGTGGTCACGACCGACGACGGCTCGTACCTCTACATGGTCGAGGCGAAGCGCCAGGGCCCGCTCGAGCAGAAGCAGGTGCAGCACGAGCTCGCCGAAGAGCTCGCGAAGGACGCGTGGGCCGACGAGGCCGCCAAGCGCGCGTCGCTGGCGGCGCTCGACGCGGCGAAGGCGTCGCAGAAGGGTTTGTCGGAGCTGTACCCGCGCGCGGAGGAGGACGATCGCGGCCAGCTCATGCAGCTGATCGAGCAGCTGAACGATCCGAACACGCCGCCCGAGGTGAAGGAGCAGATCCAGAAGCAGCTGCAGGAGCAGATGAACCGCGCGGCGCCGCCGCCGCCGCCGGACGAAGCGCCGCCGGGC
>Ga0310811_10012127_pt1 | contig 11181 bp, 10 predicted proteins | sample YCmetagenome_FD_207642 | JGI IMG/M metagenome (GOLD analysis project Ga0310811, IMG submission 207642) | Soil microbial communities from experimental microcosm in Duke University, North Carolina, United States - YC | ecosystem: Engineered > Artificial ecosystem > Soil microcosm > Unclassified ... | reverse complement strand
GGCTGGCGGATCGGCTGGCCGCGCCACGGCGCCGCCTGTTCCCAATTGCGCCGCAGGTTGCGGTACCAGTTGAGCCCGCCGCGAAAGCCGGTGCGCGAGAATTCCTGCGCATAGTAATCGAGATCCACCAGCCGCAACCATGCCGGCAGTGCCGATGGATCGACGGTGTTGCCGAGCAAGGTGCCCGTCGTGAGCCGGGCGAAGCCCTTGCCCTTCTCGGTGTGATCGCCGCTCGCAGTGAAGTAGATCCGGCGCAGCGCGCCCTTGATGTCGGCCTGCAGCTCGGCCTCGGCCACGCCGGGCTTCTGGAAGTATTGCAGGTAGAAGTCGTGGATGCCGAGCTTGTCGAGCGCGGTCAGGATATCGACGTAGCCCGGCGGCGCGTAGGGCACGCTCATCGCACACACGGCGGGAAAGAGATCGGGCCGCCACAAAGCGGCATGCCAGGCGACGGGCGCCCCCCAGTCGTGGCCGACGATGATCGCCTTGCTTTCGCCCAGTGCCTTGGTGAGCTCGGCCATGTCGCCCACGATCTGCAAGAGCGTGTATTGGTCGATCGGCTCGGGCGCCTCGGTGCCGCCGTAGCCGCGCATGTCGGGCGCCACGCAGCGAAAGCCGGCCGCACTGATACCTGTCAGTTGATGCCGCCAGGAATACCAGCTCTCCGGCCAGCCGTGACAGAACAGCACCAACGGCCCGCTGCCGGCTTCGGCGTAGCGCATATGGATCCCGTTGGCCGTGATGGTCTTGAGCGCCACGCCCGCAACCGGTGAATTGCTCATGCCTGTCTCCTCCAGCGCCATTTCATCGTCGCGGCAGCCGCGAGCACCATCGCTGGCACGGCGATGAACGAGGTAGGCGCAAGCGAGGCGACCCCCGTCAATCCGTTGCCGATGGTACAGCCGAGTGCCAGCACGCCGCCCGCGCCCATCAGTGCCGCGCCGAGTGCGTAGCTCAACATATCGGCCGGCCGTTCGAAGCCCGCCAGCTTGAACTCGCCTTGCGCCACCGCGACCACCGCAGCGCCAACCAGGATGCCGCCCACGAACGCGATGCCGAAATTGATCTTCGCGCCCGTCCAGATCAGGAGATAGACCAGCGACTCGCCGCCGGCGCGCGTGACGTTGATGCTTTCGACGGTCGACGGCTCGAATTCATCGCCACCCAGAATCGTGGTCACGAGATAGCCCAACGGCACCAGCAGCCCGATCAGCGCGCCCGCCACGAGGTATCGCGCCGGCACCCGTCGCCAGAACGCCAACGCGAACGCCACCACTGCGAAGATCATACCGACCGCGAGCGGCAAGGTCTGACTGCCGAGGGCAACCGAGCTTTCGGCCATGAGCAGGCTGCGGGCCGGCGCCAAGATGCCGCGTATGGTGGCGTAGGCCACGAGCGCGAAGACCAGGAACGACACGACCGACCTGAGATTGCCACCGGCCGCCAGGACCAGGAGCCGCGTGCCGCAGCCGCCGGTGAGCACCATGCCGACGCCGAACAAGGCGCCGCCGAGAAGCGCACCGCCCCAGAACAGGCTTTGCGGGAGGACCACGGCCTTGGAGAGATCGAGATGGCCGCTCAGCACCAGTGCCTGTGTCGTCACGAATGCGACGGCCATGGCGAGCAGGAAGCTTCGCAGCCGCGGCGCCTGCGGTCGGGTGAGCGCGTCCTCGACGGCGCCGCGCAGGCAAAAGCCAGACCAGCGCGCAAGCGCGCCGAAAGCGGCGCCGATCGCGAAGGCCGCCAGGGCGACCGCGACGTTGCTGTTCAGAGACATGCGCGGAGATTAGCCGCGAAGATGGGTCGCGTGCGACAGCCTTGCGCGCACCGACGCGCGCGAACCCACCAGCAGCGAGCCCAGGAAGAACAGGCTCGCGACCAGCACGATGACCGGCCCCGACGGCAGCCCGGCATGAAACGACACCAGGAGCCCGATCGCGGCCGAGAGAAAGGCCATGGGCATGGCAATCGCCGTCATCGACCAGACCTCGCGCGCCCAGAACGAGGCCGCGACCGCCGGCAGCAGCATCAGGCCGAGCGCCATCAGGGTGCCGAGTGCCTGGAACGCCGCCACCATGTTCAGCACCGCGAGCGCCAAAAAGAGAGAGTGATAAAGAGCGCCGCGCACGCCCATCGCCGCCAGGAAGCCAGGATTGAAGCACTCGACGACCAGTGGCCGGTAGATCGCGGCGAGCCCGACCAGCGTCAGCGTCGTCGTGGCAGCGACCAGACAGAGCGCGGTGTTATCGACAGCGAGGATGGCGCCAAACAGGATGTTCATGAGGTCGACCGCCGAGCCGCGGAAGGAGACGATCATCACGCCGAGCGCCAGCGACGTAAGGTAGGCAGCGCCGAAGGTGGCGTCCTCGCGCATCCGGGTGAAGCGCGCGATGGCACCAGAGGCCAGCGCCGTCGCCATGCCCGCCACGAAGCCACCAAGGCTCATCGCCGGGAGCGACAGCCCGCCCAGCAGGAAGCCGAGGGCGGCGCCCGGCAGGAGCGCATGGGCAAGCGCATCACCCATCAGGGTCATGCGGCGCAGGATCAGGAACACGCCGATGGCAGAGCCGCCCATCGACAGCGCCAGGCTCGCGACCAGAGCGCGGCGCATGAAGCCAAAATCTGCGAACGGCCCGATCAGTGCGTCATAGAGCATGGGCGCGCGATCACGCGCTCAGCCGCACCGGCACTTCGCAGGCGCCGGCATGCTCGTCCCAGGCCTCGGCCATGGCGCGGGCGCGCAGGAGGTTCTCTGCGGAGAGCACACGCGGCGTCGGACCGGCGTCGACCAGTTCGCGCGCCAGCAAGAGGCTGTTGGGGAATTCGCGCCGCACCTGGTCGAGGTCGTGCAGCACGGCGACGACAGTGCGCTTCTCGGCGCGCCAGCGCTTGATGACCTCCATGAGATCGCCAACGGTCTTGGCGTCGATGGCGGCAAACGGTTCGTCCAGCAACACGAGATCGGCGTCCTGCAGCAAGAGGCGCGCAAACAGCACACGCTGGAACTGGCCAACCGAGAGCGTATCGATTGGGCGCCGCTCGAAGCCCATGAGGCCGACGGCCTCGATCGCGTGCCGTGCGTCGTGGAGGTCGGCGGGCCCGGCGGCACCGAATCCGCCGAAGCGGCCCCAGCGGCCAAGCAGCACGGTGTCGAACACCGAGATCGGGAACGTACGGTCGATCTCGGCCTGCTGCGGCAGGTAGGCGATGCGTTTGGCGGCGCATTCGATGCGGCCTTCGACGCGGGGAGCGAGGCCCAGCAGCGCCTTGAGGAGAGTGCTCTTGCCGGCGCCGTTGGGACCGACGATGGCCGTCATCTCTCCGGCAGGAATATCAACGGAGATGTGATGTACCGCCGGATGGCGGTCGTAGCTCACGGTCACATCGACCAGACGAAGCGCGGCATTCATGTCCGTCTCACATCGCCGCCCAAACGCACAGCCACAGCACGACCGCCACTCCGAGCGCTGCCATGACACGGGTCGCGGCGCTCATCGCGAGCAAGGACGTACCTGGAGACGAGGGATGCGGCATCGGCCGTTTTGTTATATTATTACCTATCGAGAGTCCAGCCGACGCCGACGCTTGTTGCCTCTAACCGTTTGTTGATTGGCTCGTGTTCGCCAGCGTGCTCATCTTGTCGAACATGTCGAACTTTTCCCTGCCCAGCCGGCGCGCCTTGATTGCGGGCGGCGCATCGCTTGCAGGCGCGGCCTTGCTCGCCGGCGGGCGCGACCCCGCCGCGGCGCGCGAAACTTCTTCAGGTCCGTGGGCCCTCGAGCTCTTCACCTCGCAGGGATGCAGCTCGTGCCCGCCGGCCGATCGTGAGCTCGGCGCGTGCGCTCGGCGCCCAGACATCGTGGCGCTCTCCTACCATGTCGACTACTGGGACTATATCGGCTGGAAGGATCGCTTCGCGACGCCGGCTACGACGGCACGCCAGCACACCTACGCCAGTGTCCTGAAGCAGCGCTATGTCTACACACCGGAAATGGTGGTGGACGGCATCGCGCACGACTCCGGCGTCACCAGCGGCGCCGTCGAGGCACTACTGGTGAAAGCGCGGCGACATTCCTCCCGACGCTCGACGCCAGAATTGGTCCTGTCGCCTGGTGGAGCGCTCACTATCAAGCTTGCCCCGTTCAAGCTCGAGAATGCGCCGGCGGACATCGTCTTTGCGGTCTATGATCGCCGCCACAGCACGCCCGTGCATGCCGGCGAAAATGACGGCCGCATGCTCGAGAATTTCAATGTCGTGCGTCACTTCGAGGTGCTGGCCCGTTGGAACGGATCGGCCGCGCAGTGGACCGTGCCGGCCGATCGCTTCAAGCCTGACCAGGGGCTGGCCGTGCTGGTGCAGTGTGCCGACCAGGGTCCGATCCTCGGCTGCAACAAGCTCGAGCCGATGGCCACCGGCTAAGTCGGGCTTTACGCGGCCTTGCTTCGGTCGCGGGCGCGCGCGAAGGTGGTCCCATGTCGCTCAGCAGCGCCTCCGGCCGCCTGACCGCCGTTCTCGGTCCCACCAACACCGGCAAAACCTATCTCGCGATCGAACGCATGCTCGGCCACGAGTCGGGCATGATCGGTTTCCCGCTGCGCCTGCTGGCGCGCGAGAATTATGACCGCATCGTGAAGATCAAAGGCGCGCACCAGGTCGCGCTGATCACCGGTGAGGAGAAGATCGCCCCGCCGGGCGCGCGCTATTTCGTCTGCACCGTCGAATCGATGCCGGTCGACCGCGCGGTGTCGTTCCTGGCGGTCGACGAGATCCAAATGGCCGCCGATCCAGAGCGCGGACATTTCTTCACCGACCGGCTGCTGCACGCACGCGGCATGAACGAGACCATGTTGCTGGGCGCCGACACGATCCGGCCGGTGCTGAACCGGTTGCTGCCGGATATCGACGTCGTGGCCCGCCCGCGCTTTTCCAAGCTGAGCTATGTCGGGCCGAAAAAGGCGACGCGCCTGCCGCGTCGCTCGGCCGTGGTCGGCTTCTCCGCCAACGAGGTCTATGCCATCGCCGAGCTGATCCGCCGCCAGCGCGGCGGGACGGCGATCGTCATGGGTGCGCTTAGTCCGCGCACGCGCAATGCCCAGGTCGATATGTTCCAGTCGGGAGAGGTCGAGTATCTGGTCGCCACCGACGCAATCGGCATGGGCCTCAACATGGACGTGAACCATGTCTGGTTCGCGTCCTTGCGCAAATATGACGGTCGCATGCAGCGTCCTCTGCGCAATGTCGAGCTGGCACAGATCGCCGGCCGTGCGGGTCGCCATATGAACGACGGCACGTTCGGCACGACGATCGATGTCGGCGGTCTGGAGCCCGAAACCGTCGAGGCGATCGAGAACCATCGCTTCGATCCGCTGCGCGACGTGCAATGGCGCAACTCCGAGCTCGATTTCCGTTCGGTATTGTCGTTGATCGCCTCGCTCAACCTTGCGCCGCCACACGCCGCGCTCCAACGCGTGCGCGAGCAGGACGATCAACTGGCGCTGGAAACGCTCGGCCAGCGGTCGGAGTTCCTGCCGCGCCTGCACGCACCGGGACGTGTCAAGCTGCTCTGGGAAGTGTGCCAGGTGCCGGACTTCCGCAAGACGATGACCGAAGAGCACACGCACCTTCTGGGCGAGCTGTTCGGGCATCTCACCCAGGGCGGCGAGCGTCTGCCCGAGGACTGGATCGATGGCCACGTCAAGCGACTGGAGCGTTACGACGGCGACATAGATACTTTGATGGCACGCATCGCACATGTGCGTACATGGACCTATATTTCCCATCGCGCCGACTGGATCCAGCGGGCGGCGCATTGGCAGGAACGCGCGCGTGCGATCGAGGACAGACTTTCCGACGTACTACACCAGCGTCTGACGCAAAGGTTTGTCGATAGACGTGCGGCATTGCTTGTACGAAGATTGCGCGATGAGGGTGAAATGACGACGTCGGTCGCCGACGCTGGCGAGGTCATTGTCGAGGGCGAGCATCTCGGGCGTATCGAGGGCTTTCGCTTCGTTCCTGACACGACCGAAGGCCAGACGGATCAAAAGGCTGTCTTCGCGGCCGCGCTGCGCGCGCTGCGCGAAAACCTGCCGGCGCGCCTGCACGCGTTCATGTCGTCGGCTGACGGCGAGCTGGTTTTCGATTCGCAGTTGCGCGTGTGCTGGGGTGGCGGGCCGGTGGCGCGCCTGACGTCGAGCGGTGACGTGCTCGCGCCCAAGGTCGAGGCCTTGCCGTCGGACCTGCTCGACGGCCCTGCCCGCGAGGAAGTGCGCAAGCGTGCCGCGACCTGGGTCGAGACCCGCATCCGGCTCGGGCTCAGCGAATTGATGGATGCGCGGGCCACGGCCGAACTGCCGGCTGGCGCGCGGGGCGTCATCTTCCAGCTTTGCGAGAATCTCGGGGTGCTGCCGCGCCGTCCCATCGAGCAGCAGCTTGCTGAGCTCAGCGAAGACGATCGCAAGGCGCTGGCGCGGCTTGGCGTGCGCGTCGGCGTCTACTCGCTCTACTTCCCGAGCATGCTGAAGCCGGTGCCGATTCGCCTGCGCGCCGGGCTCTGGATGGTGGCGCGCAGCCGCGACACGATCCCGCCGTTGCCGATCGAGGGTCGGACCTCGATGGATCTGCCGCGCGACGCCGAGCGCGATTTCTATGGGGCGATCGGTTATCTGCCGCTTGGTAGCCACGCTATCCGCGCCGACATGGTCGAACGGCTGGCGGCAATGGCCCGTCAGGCCGTGCGCGAGAGCCGCGAAGCGGCACGCCGTGCACAACACCAGGAGAAACAGGAGAAGAAGGCGGCGAGCCCGGCCCCGGCAGCCTCGCCCGCCGCAGCAACCGGTGGCGCCGCGCCGTCGTCAACGGACGAGATCACCGAATGGGCGATCGTCGCCGCCGCTTTCGGCGAGATCGAACCTGCACCGCAAGCCGAGGTCGCGGCCGAGCCTGCCGAAGAAGAGACCTCGCGCGCCGGCGAGGCAGCCGGAGAAGCCGCCGACGTCGCGTCCGCTGAAGCACCACTGGCCGAGTTCGCGACCGAGGAAACGCCGCCGGCGAGTCCTGAAGCAATCGCCGAGCCGCCCGCAGACGCGGCGGACGAGACGCACGTGTCGTCGGAGCCTGTCGAGGAACATCCGACAGAGGAACTGAAGACGAAAGAGCCGAAAGCGGAAGAGCCGAAGGCGGAGGAACCGAGGAAGACTGAACCGGGGCTGTTGCCGCCAGGTCATTTCCGGGCGACGCCGCAGATGATGTCGCTTGTCGGCTGCTCGGAACCCGAAATGGCCGATGTGCTGCGCGGGCTGGGCTATCGCGTGCTGCCACCGGCGGCGGAAGGCGAGCCCCACAGCTTCTCGGTGAAGCCGCGCTTTGTGCGCGAGCGCGAGGAGCAGCGCGAGCGCCAGCGCCAGCAGCAGCGCGAGTATCGCGACCAGCGCCGCCGAGAGCGGCCGGAGCGGCCCAACGAACGGCAATTCTTCGCCGACAGTCCGCGTCGTGACGGGCCGCCTCGTAATGGGCCGCCGCGTGATGGCCCCAAGCGCGATCCGTCGAAGCCCCAAGGTCAACGCCCGGACAACGAGAGGGGGGCCCCGCGCGAAGACCGCCGTGACGACCGTCCCCGTGGGTCGCGGCCGCCACGCCGCGATACCGGCGGACCGGCGCTGCGACTTTACGCCACGACCGAGAAGAAGGGCGATGCCGCCGCCGACTCGCCCTTTGCCAAGTTGCTTGAGCTCAAGCTCGGCGGGAAGAAGTAGCGGCGCCGCCGGTTTGGTGTGATGCGGCTCGACAAGTGGCTGTGGCACGCCCGCTTCTTCAAGACCCGTTCGTTGGCCGCGCGTTATGTCGAGAAATCCCGCTGCCGGGTCGACGGGCGGGTGACCGACAAACCCCACGCCACCGTGGCGCCGGGTATGGTGCTCACCTTCGCGCTCGGTCCACGGGTAAGGGTCGTTCGGATCCTGGCCCTCGGCGAGCGCCGCGGGCCGGCGCCGGAAGCACGATCGTTGTATGATGAAATCGATCCCGCATGATCACGAAGCCTTGCGCCCACCGCCGTCGCGCGTTAAGCACGCGCCGCTCGTGTTAGGAGCCCGTTGATGACCTATGTGGTTACCGAAGCTTGCATCAAGTGCAAGTACATGGATTGTGTCGAAGTTTGCCCCGTAGACTGCTTCTACGAGGGTGACAACATGCTGGTCATCAACCCGGACGAATGCATCGATTGCGGCGTGTGTGAACCAGAATGCCCCCCTGCGGCAATTGTGCCGGATACGGAAAAGGGCATGGAGCAGTGGCTGGAGCTTAACAGGACCTACTCGGGCCAGTGGCCCAACATTACCCGCAAGGGTGAGGCCCCGTCGGACGCCGATACCTTCAAGGACGAAAAAGGCAAATTCGATAAGTATTTCAGCGATAAGCCGGCGGCTCGCTGACGGGCAAACCAGCCCTCAAAACTTCCCTCTCTGCGCTTTTGCTCAAGCCATGCGGATTTCGCATGGGCGGACCGTTGCGAAAATGCAACATAGAGCGCGACTCCTGACCAAATCTCTGATATAAGGACCCGGCTGGAAGCGATCCTAGTTAGGTCTGCCGACAGCTCGGTCACCGTGTCGGTATCCGAAAGCAACCTACCGATATCGGACCGAGCGCGCAAGGGGAGCGTGTGCGGCAGGGTCGCGGTATGGCTAACGCGGGGCGAAGAGTGAAGGGAATAGACATGGCCAAGGCGAAGAAGCCAACGGCAAAGGCAAAGGAATTTGCTTTCGAGAAGGGCGATTTCGTCGTTTACCCGACCCACGGCGTGGGCCGCGTGATCGATATCGAGGCGAAGGAAATTGCCGGGCACAAGCTCGACCTGTTCGTGATCTCCTTTGAGCAGGAGCGCATGATGCTGCGCGTTCCGGTGGCGAAGGCCAAGATCTCCGGGCTGCGCAAGCTCAGCTCGCGCAAGATCATGGAGAACGCCTTGGTGACGCTGAAGGGCCGCAGCCGCGTGAGCCGTGCGATGTGGAACCGCCGCGCCCAGGAATACGAAGCCAAGATCAATTCGGGCGATCCGGTATCGATCGCGGAAGTCGTGCGCGACCTCCATCGCAACGCCGGCCAGCCCGACCAGTCCTACAGCGAACGTCAGATCTATGAGGCGGCGCTCGACCGTCTCGCCCGCGAATTGGCCGCCGTCGAGCGGATCGACAAGGATCTGGCGACGCAGAAGCTGAACAGCGTCCTGCAGAAGGTCGCGTAAGCCAAAGCCTGCCACCGAAAACGGAAAGCGGCGTCAAAGCGCCGCTTTTTTGTTGCCTGCCCTACTGCTTTGTTGCCTGCCCTACTGCCGAACGTCCTACTGCCGAACGATCTTGATTTGCGGCAGGCGCATCAAGGCCGCCGGATCAGTGACGCCGTTGAGCGTCAGCAGGCGCTCCATCTGATGGTCGCGATAGGGCATGTGCGCGGCAAGGGCTGCCGCCGTGGTTCCCGCGGACGAGATCACCCCCAGCCGGAAGGGTTCGAGGGCCGCGACCTGGGCATCCGACAGACTATGGAAGCTGCGCGCCGCCGTCGTCATAGCCTCGATACGCCGGTCGCGATCGGGCCCATCGCTCAGAAGATTGAAGTAGCAGATGCCTGACCCGCGGCGCACCAGAACGTACCTGATCTGCGCCAGGCTGGTATCGGACCCGCGCGGCTTGGAGCCGATCGCCGCTTCCGCGCCGCCGATCTCCGTCGCCTGGATGTTGGTCGGAGTCGGTTTCAGCTCGTTGCGCATCCAGTCGTCCAGGCGGCCCGGCACGTCCCCGGCGCTGCACGAGAAGTACAGGAGCGACCGGTCGCGACCTACGCCCAGCACGCCGTCGTGGGCATTAAAGAGCCGGAAATCCGGCAGGGCCGTGAAGCCAAGCCGCATGGTCGGATGCAGGAAGGACGCGCCGCGAACGAAGCCCTCCTCCGGCGCATCATCGACCGACATGCCGTCGATGGCGGCAAGATAGGCTTCGCGTCCCGACGTCCCGGGACGGCGGTTCGAATCGACCAGCCGCAGCGCCAGCAGGCGCTGCTCGGGACCAGGATGGGTCGAAAGCGCGCTGCGATCGTCGCTGTCGGGCGTCGGCCCCATCAACTCGTCCTCGAGCCGCGCCTGGAGCTGCAGCTTCTCGATCAGCGTCGTCATGGCGTCGCCGCGATAGCCGGCGCGCATTATGTAACTCACGCCCAACCGGTCGGCCTCGAGCTCCTGGTCTCGGGAATAGCGGCGCAGCGCCAGCAGCCCCTCGCGCGCCACCGACTTGCCGACCGTCACCGAACCGCTGACGACCGCGGCATTGACAGCAGCGTCGGTCACGTCGCGCCGCACGCGCTCGCGCTTGGCGGCATGCTTCTTCTCGATATGGCCAAGCTCATGGCCGAAGGCGGCGGCAAGCTCGGCCTCGTCGTCGATCAAGGCCAGCAGGCCGCGTGTGACAAACACGTAACCGGACGAGATGGCATGGGCATTGGGCACCGGGTCGTCGAGCACGAAGAAGTGAAAGGGCCCGGGCAAGTTCGATTCCTTCGCCACCTTCTGCCCGACGCGATCGACGAAGGCCTGCAAGGTACGCGACGTGTAAACCGGCCCGACCTCGCGCTCGATCTGCGGCGGCAGCGTCTCTTCTCCGCGGGCGGAGGAGGTCTGCGGCGTATTGCTGCCGGTCGAGCAAGCGCTGGCTGCGAAAAGCAGTGCGAGCAGCGCCAAAAAACTCCGAAAAACCACTGTTCCTCCTCGGCGCCCATGGCAACTTAGCCGTTCGTCGGCTGGACCCGCAATGCGGCAAGGCTGGAACCTGAGCCGCCACTGTGGCAGTGATGCGGTGGGACATCAGCATGCCGCGTTCTGAGACACCGCTTCGCTCCGACCTGTTTCCTGAAATCTCGCCGTTCGCCAGCGGCATGCTGGCGCTCGACGGACGACATACGATGTATTGGGAGCAGAGCGGCAATCCGGAAGGGGTGCCGGTGGTTTTCCTGCACGGCGGCCCCGGCGCCGGCTCGGCTCCCGTCCATCGCCGCTTCTTCGATCCGCAGTTCTATCGCATCGTCGTGTTCGACCAGCGCGGCTGCGGCCGGTCCATGCCTCTGGGCGACCTGCACGACAACACGACCGCCCATCTCGTGGCCGACATGGAAAAGCTCAGGATCCACCTTGG
>Ga0310811_10012126_pt1 | contig 11181 bp, 10 predicted proteins | sample YCmetagenome_FD_207642 | JGI IMG/M metagenome (GOLD analysis project Ga0310811, IMG submission 207642) | Soil microbial communities from experimental microcosm in Duke University, North Carolina, United States - YC | ecosystem: Engineered > Artificial ecosystem > Soil microcosm > Unclassified ... | reverse complement strand
GGACGCCGACGACGGCTCGACCCACTCGCCGCCGATGAAGAAACGATCGGTGTGGCGGAGCGACATCTTCGTCTCACTGGCCAGAGTCATGCTTGGTTCCCATCTGTCGGTGGCACGCGTTCACCGTGCTGGACATCACCGGGATCCGCGAAACCCCTTGTCGGGTGGGACCCGGGTGCGACTTCCGACCGTAACAGAACACCATCCTCTTATCTAGGGGACGCTGTTCTCTTATCCGCCGGATACTCTGGAGCGGTGACGAGCACGGAGGTGTTCCAGCGGGCGCGCAGCCCGGAGCAGAAAGCTCAGCGCCGTGCCGCGATCCTGGATGCCGCCGCCCGGTTGGGTGCATCCAACGGGGTGCGCCGGGTCAGCCTCGGGGACATCGCCAGGTCGGTGGGACTGACCAAATCGAACGTGCTGCGCTACTTCGAGACCCGTGAGGACATCTACCTCCAGCTCACCGCCGCCGGTTACCGCGACTGGGCCACCCGGGTGACCGCCCGGCTCAACGCGCTCGACACCGTCGGGCCGGCGGATATCGCGGCCGCCCTGGCCGAGGGCCTCGCCGAGGACACCCTGTTCTGCGACCTGGTGAGCGAGGGGCCGGCGACACTGGAGCACAACGTCTCGGCGGATGTGGTGCGGGCGTTCAAGAGCTCGCTGTTCGAGGCCGTCGACGACCTGGCGGCGCTGTTGTCGGCCCGCGAACCGGGCCTGGACCTGCAGCGCGCCAACCAGGTGATCGCGGCCGCCTCGATGCTGGCCGCCGGCCTGTGGCCCTGGTGCAACCCGCCACCGGTGCTGGCCGCCCTCTACACCACCGACCCCGAGGTGGTGCGCTCCCCGATGGAGTTCGTGCCCCAGCTGAGGCAGCTGCTCGAGGCCATCATCGTCGGCCTGCTGAACACGGCCTGAACTGCTCACTCACCCCGGGGGTACGGCGATCCCGGTGAGCGAGGTACGGGCCGAGATCTCGATCCAGTTGCCGTCCGGGTCCGCGACGAACCCGAACCGGGCCACGCCGGCGAAGCTGACCAGCTCCCGCACGATCCGGCCGCCCCGCCGCACGATGCCGGCGCACTCCTGGTCGGCGTCGAAGACCTGAACGGTGATGTAGCGGAATCCGGGGCCCACGACGTCGTCGCTCTCGGAGCCCCCGGGCCCCTCGACCACCGCGAGCAGGCTGTCGCCGCACCGCAACACCCCCGGCGCGACCTGGTCGAACTCCAGCGCGTCGCGGTAGAAACGCAGCAGCCGCTCCGGGTCCGGGCTGGACACGGTGATCTTGATGCCGTCCACCCCGTCGGTACCGGGGGCGACGAGCTCGACATGGTCACCGCCCGGATGCGGGCCCGCCAGGTCTCCCGGTTGGGTGCTCCGGGCGATGGTGAGCCCGGTGTACCCGGACGCGGGCCGCGGCGGCAGTGGCGCGGTCAGGTCGTTGACCTTCACCACCGAGCCGTTCGCGTCGAACCGGTGCTGCAGCCAACCGGGTTCGAGCTCGAGCACGTGGTCCAGGCGCAGTCCGATCGTGGTTCCCCAGAACTGCAGTTGCCGGTCGATGTCGTTGGTGAACAGGCCGATGTCCAGGTGCTGCTTGGCCAGGCGCATCGTCGGTCCTCACCCTCCGAGGACGTCGAGCGCGCCGGCGTCGAGCACGTGGTAGGCCCCGTCCTGGATCATCCGCATCAGCATCCGGTCCCCGCGTTCGGTCCGCTTGACGATCACCGTGGCCGCCAGCGCGACCGCGAGGGCGGCGTAGGTGTAGTGCCGGTAGTCGTTCATCAGCTCGTCGAACGGGTATCCGGAGACCCCGTGCGCGACCAGGTCGTCGTGGTAGCCGCGCAGAAGCTCCGATTCCGCGGACCGGCGGAGGTCGCGGTCCAGCGCGCCTCCCAGGAAGTACGCGACGTCCATCCCGGCACCGAGATAGCTCACGGTCTGCCAGTCGACCAGCGCGATCCGACCGTCCGTGCCGCCGAACATCATGTTGTCCGGGCGGAAGTCGTTGTGGGTGAGGCAGTGGGGCCCGGTGCGCGGCCGGTTCCAGTCGCTGTGGTTGCGCACGTAGCGCTCGCACACCTCGACGACGTCCGCGGGCAGCCAGCCGTCGTAGGTCGCCTGCACGTGCGCCCACGACTGCTCGATCAGCTCGGTCGTGTAGAAGCCCTGCGCGCCTTCCGGTACGTAGAGCCACTCGTGGCTGCTCAGGCTGTCGTCGTCCCAGAACGCGGCGTGCAGCAGCGCCGCCTCCGCCAGCCCTTTCCGCGTCTCCTCGAGGGTGCAGCCGGTCATCTGGTCTCCGGGCCGGGCCGGCTCGAGGTCCTCGAGCAGCAGCACGAAGCGACCCTGGTCGTCGATCTCGGCCGCGTACACCTCGGGGGTGCGGATGCTCGCCCGCGAGGACAGGTGGCGGTAGAACATCACCTCCGAGCGGTAGATCCCCAGCGAGTGGCCCGTCTCGGCCGAGACCGGGCTCTCGGAGGTGAACTTGCCGACCAGCGACCGCGGTGCGCGCTCGTCGGTGGTCCCGTCGTACTCCAGACGGAACCGGCGGGTCTCGGCCAGCTGACCGGTGCCGACCGGCTCGACGTCGATCGCGCGGACCACCGCGTCGATGCCCCGGGTGTGCAACACATCGGTGAGCCAGGACGGCGAGACCTCGGCGGGCGTGACGATCGGCAGCGGGTCGGGCATGTTCGCCATCCTTCACATCGGGCGGACGTGGGGGCTACTCGGAGTCGGCCGGCACGAAGCCATGTGTCCGGGGGCGCTTGCAGTCTGGGGCCGGGGACGAGGCTGCGGGTAATACCGTCTGGTTATCACCGTGCGGGTCCCCGGTCGTCTCCCGGCCGCCACCCGGGGGAGGGGCCAGCGCGGCGTCCGGCACGATCGAGATCAACTCCTCGGTGACCGCGCGGGCGATCGTGATGAAGGAGGCGACCTTCTCCTGCCGGTCGCCGCGCCGGTACCCGACGCCGATGACGCTGTGCGGCGCGTCGGGCAGCCGGACCGCGCGCAGGCTCGGCCCGCCGAACCCACCCAGCCGCCAGCCGCTCTGGGCCATCGGGCTCACGGTGGTGTTCCTCATGACGTCGATGGAGAAGTCGAGCAGGCCGACCGCCTGCGACGGGATCGATCGGGCCCCCTCGTTGCGGATGCCGGTGAGGTTCCAGAACTCCCGCCACACCCGAGGTGTCCGCACCACCTCCAGGAAGCGCTCCGAGAGGAGCCGCTCCAGCGAGACCTCGGGCAGGCGGGCGAGGGGATGCCCCGGGCTCGCGGCCAGGACCGAGGGCTCGCTGAACAGCGGTTCCATGCAGAGGGCGTCGTGCTCGTAGGGCGAGCGGACCAGCGCGACGTCGACGCTTCCGTCCAGGACGGCTTCGAACTGCTCTGCGAAGTCCAGCTCGCGCACCCGCATGAGGACGTCGGGGTTGCTCCGCTGGAACGCGTCGAGGATCGGACCCGTCAACTCGCCCGCGGCCACCCGGCCCGCCGTCAGGCCGACCGTGAACGGCGCAGGCCTTGTGGTCATACCCAGGCGTGCGTCCTTTCTGGCCAGCTCGACCGAGCGCAGGATCTGCCGCGCGTGGACCAGCATCGCGCGCCCGGCGCCGGTCAACGCGACACCGCGCGCCGACCGCTCGAACAGGGTGCCGCCGACCTCACGTTCCAGCTTCTTGAGCGCCACCGAGACCGCCGGCTGCGCGACCATGGCGCGGCGCGCTCCGCCATGGATGCTGCCTTCCTCCGCCACCAGGACGAAGTACCTGAGTGTCCGCAGGTCCATGTGCCATCCCTCGGGTCGAACCCGGCCAGCGAGCACCCGACCCCCGACCGCCCCTGGTCCGCACGACCCGACGAACCCTATCGGCGAGTTCGCCGCCATCCAGCCCCCGGTGTCCGACTGCCGGAGAATCCCCTGGTCACCGAATGGTCCCCGACAAGGGGTCAGGACTCCCTTGCCTGGGCTCCCGCGGTTCCCTACCGTGATGACGCGACCCCACGTGTCGAGCCTGTACGCCCACGAGTGTGGGTGCTCATCGCCGACCACCCGCCGACGGAGGGCCCAGATGAATACGAGAATCCAGTCGCTCTGCATGTGGAGCGGGTACGCATTCTTCGTCCTCTACCTGATCGGGATCGTCGTCGTGGCGGGCTTCATCCCACCCCCGGCGCCGAGCTGGAGCGGTGAGGCGATCACCGCGTTCTTCGACGGGCGTCAGATGCGCGTCCTGTTCGGCATGTCCATCTGCGCGATCGCGTCGGCGCTGTACGTGCCATGGGGAGTGTCGATCTACGGAGAGATGCTTCAGATGGAGCGCACCCGGTTCGCCCCGCTGAGCGTGGTGCAGGTGATCTCGGCCGGTCTGGGTGCGGCGTTCTTCGCCATCTCACCGTTGATGTGGCTGACGCTCGCCTTCCGTGCGGGGCACACCTCGGACGCCATCTGGATCCTCAACGACTTCGCCTGGATCTCCTGGATCGTGAGCTGGCCGTTCTTCGGCGTCCAGGCCGCCGCCCTGGGTCTGAGCGTGCTCACCCACCGGTCCGCCGTGCTACCCAGGTGGACCGGCTACTTCAGCATCTGGTTCGCGCTCAGCATGTTCCCGGCCAGCCTGATCGTGTTCTTCCGGAGTGGGCCGTTCGCCTGGAACGGCGTGTTCGGGATCTACCTGCCGCTCGGCATGTTCGCGATCTGGTACCACGTCGTCACGTTCTACCTGCGCAAGGGCATCAAGGCCCGTGCGGCGGTGGCGGACGCGGAGGTCATCCCGTCGCACGCCGTCGCCACACCGGCCTGAGCTCCGGCGGGAGGCCGGCCGGTCCACGTGCCGGCCGGCCTCTCCCAGGCGGTTGTGGAGATCCTCCGCAACCGCCTGGTCATGCTCACTCCGGAGGGATCTCGGCAAACCAGTCCGCGTAGGGCGTGTTGCGGGCCATCCGGCCGCCGTGGTCGGGGGCGCCGTCGTCCCACCAGACCGGTCCCCGTTCCCCGAGCGCACGTTTCGCCGCGTCGACGCGCTGCCGTGCCCGCTCCCGCTCGTCGGGGTCGTCGGTGCGTTTGGCCCGCCGCGCGGACATCAGCTCCTTCGTCAGGCGCTCCCGTTCATCCGCGTCGAGCCGCGGATCGGTGCACCGCCACAGGCGACCTCGGACCACGAAGTAGCGACCGTCCGGTGTGACGGGGTACCTCGGCGTCACCCCTCGTGCGTCGACGTCCACTGGAGGAAGCGTCGGGTCTCGATTCCGGGGAGTCAAGACTCTTGTCTGCTCGCAGCGGCCCTGGGGCGGTAGGTGAGCTCACGAACGCCGGCGTCGTGTCGGGCGGGGACCCTGCTACGTAGCAGGACTGACAGGGAATGCGCCGGCTGGTGTCCTTATTCCACACCGGAGCTCCCGCTCCGGTCCCATCGAAGACACACGGAATCAGGAGAGACACCATGGCTACCAACACCTTCCTCCGCGGCATCGTCCGGACCGCCGGCATCTCACTCGTCGGAGGCGTCGCCGCGCTCGCCGCGCTGAGCTCGACCCCGGTCGCGCACACCGTGACCGACCAGCCGTCGATGGAGCTGGCTTCGTTCGTGACAGCCGGACCCACGATCCAGGGGTGCAAGCCCGGCTTCGTATGGCGGGACGCCCGCGACGGTGACGGGGTGTGTGTCACCCCGGCCGAGCGCGACCAGGTGCACATCCAGAACGCCAACGCCGCGACCACCCACCTGCCCGGTGGCAACGGCTGCCGTCCGGGGTACGTGTGGCGGGACGCCTGGAACGGTGACGGTGTGTGCGTGACCCCCTACGAGCGGGACCTGGCGCACAAGCAGAACGGCGAGGCCTCCGCGCACGCGCTCCAGGTGGCGGCGGGGTGCAAGTCCGGCTACGTCTGGCGGGACGCCCGCGACGGTGACGGCATCTGTGTCACCCCGGCCGAGCGCGACCAGGTGCACATCCAGAACGCCAACGCCGCGACCACCCACCTGCCCGGTGGCAACGGCTGCCGTCCGGGGTACGTGTGGCGGGACGCCTGGAACGGTGACGGCGTGTGCGTGACCCCCTACGAGCGGGATCTGGCGCACAAGCAGAACGCCGAGGCGGCCGAGCACGCCAACCTCTGACCGAACCAGCGATGATCAGGCCCGGTGGGACACGCGTCCCGCCGGGCCTTCCTGCTCGGGCTCAGTCGACCAGGTCTCCGCGTCGTCGCCACAGGCGCGCGGCCGTCCATGGACCGAACACGATCGAGATGACGTTGATGACGGTCTCGACCGCCATCTCCGCGGTCATGGGGAGATAGCTACCGTGCTCGAGATTCCACAGCGAATCCATGGCCCCCAGGAACGTCATCGCACCGCCGGCCGCTATCCCCAGCGGAACGGCGAGCGCCCGCCCCTTCACCAGGTGCCAGGCACTTGCCGCGAAGGCCGCGGCCATCAGCCCGTCGGCGGCTGGGAAGGCGTTCTCGAACGCGATGTAGGCGGCGTCATCGGAGGACCTGATGGGGCCGGCGGTGAAGTAGTCGACCCAGTACGCCACGACGCCGATAGCGACGGCACCCATCATCATCGCGTGCAGCCGGTCACCACGGGTTGGCCGCACGCCCGTCTCGTCTTCCCGTGCGGCGCCGTCCCGGCCCCTGATCAGGTCGACGATCTTCTGCATCGGCGAGGTCATCGTCGCTCCTTCCGGGGCCGGCCACCGTTCGGACTGTGGATGATCCTCGTCGCCACCGCGATCCTTCGCGGCACGGCGATGTCGCCGTCGGCCGACCTCAGGTTCCGGCGGCGCCCGGCCGTCCAGACAGACGACTCGATGCCACACGGTGATGCGGTGGGCGAAGGCCTCGACGGCGGTAAGCCTTGACCGTATATGAATGAACGTTCATAGTTAAGTCACTCGGTGATCGCGGCCGCGGTCGAGTCGGCGCGGCGGTGCATCACGGTTCCCTCCTGGCGGCGTAGCCAACGAGATGTGGGAGTGGCATGACCAGCACGATCCCCAACCTCAGCCCGATGAGCTTCTGGGCCCAGTCGATGGATCAGAAGCGCGAGGCGTTCCGCTGGCTGCGGGAGAACGCCCCGGTCTCCTGGCAGGAGCCGCCGGAGGCCCTGGATCCGGCACTGCCGAACAGCAAGGGCTACTGGGCGGTGGTCAAGCACAAGCACATCAAGGAGGTCGCGCAGAACGCGAAGGTGTTCAGCTCGGCCGAAGGCGTGTTCATGGACGACTTCCCTCAGCCGGAGACCATGGTCTCCTTCATCGTCACCGACGCGCCCCGGCACACCGAGATGCGCGGGATCGTGAGCAAAGCGTTCACTCCGAAGCACCTGGCACTCATGCAGAACGACATCGCCCGGGTGGTCCGCGAGGTGGTGGACGAGGCCGCCCCGCTCGGTGAGGGTGACCTGGGCGAGTTGATCACCAAACAGGTGCCGGGCCGGGTGTTCGCGGGGTTCTTCGGCATCACCGACCGCGACCAGGTGCAGCACGTGATCGACGTGGCTGAGCAGATGGGCGCCTGGGCCGACCCGGAGTTCGCGCACATCGGTTCGCCGCTCATGGTCTTCGCCGATGCGGCGTTCAAGCTGGGAGCGCTGGCCCTGGATCTGGCCAAGCAGCGCCGCGAACACCCCACCGAAGATCTGATGAGCTGGGTCTCCCAGGCTCAGTACGAAGGTCAGAAGATGACCGTGGAGGAGGTCGGGGTCTTCTTCACCCTGCTGGCGGGTGCGGCGAACGACACCACCCGGCACTCGATGGGGCGGATCCTCGGGCTGTTCCAGGAGCATCCCGACCAGCTCGCCTACGTGTTCGAGGACTTCGCGAACCGGGCGGACGACGCGATCAACGAGTGTCTGCGCTACGAGCCGCCACTGATGCACTTCCGGCGGACCGCCACCTGCGACTACGAGCTGGGTGGTCAGCTGATCAGGGCCGGCGACAAGGTCGTGATGTGGTACGTGTCGGGCAACCGGGACAAGGATGTGTTTCCCGACGCCGATCGCTTCGACGTCACCCGGCCCTCCAAGCAGAACCCGCACCAGGCGTTCGGGGGCGGCGGACCGCACCACTGCCTGGGCAACATGCTCGGCCGTCAGGTGCTGCGCGCGGAGTTGTGGGAGATCTACACCCGGATGAAGGACCTGAACGTCCGGCTGGAGGGTCCGATCCTGTCCAACTTCATGAACGGCGTGATGCGGATCCCGGCCACGTGGGTGCCCGCTTCCTCCTGAGTGTCGCGGGGAGGGCTCGACAGCGGCGATCGCCATGCTAATATAAACGGGCGTTCATTCATGAGGAGGACCAGGCGTGCCGGAGACCAAGGTGATGGCGTTCGAGGACGCTGTCGAGGCTCTGGTGCGGCCCGGCGACCACATCCATCTGGCCTACTCCCAGGCCCGCCCGATCTGTGCGGTCACCGGGCTGGTCCGGCGGTTCGCCGGCACCGACCCGGGGTTCACGATCTCCACCGGCGGGCTGGTGTCATCGCAGGCCGCGCTGGTCAGCGAAGGGTTGGTCGAGCGGCTGATCGGCAGCTTCATCGGGGACAACTACCCGAACGCCGCTCCGAACGCGGTGTTCCAGCGGGCGATCGACGCCAAGGCGGTGGTACTGGAGGAGACCAGCCTCTGGACGGTGTTCGCCCGCCTGATGGCCGGGGCGCTCGGGGTGCCGTTCTTCCCGGTCCGGTCGCTAGCCGGTAGCGATCTGGCGGCGCAGGACTGGGTGGGCGAGGTGGTCGACCCGTTCACCGGCGTCAGGTCGACCGTGGTCCGGGCGCTGACTCCGGACGTCACCATCGCGCACGGGGTCGCGGCGGACGAGGACGGCAACGTCATCCTGTCCCCGCCCTACGGCGAGACCTCCTGGGGCTCGCTGGCCGCCCGGCGGGGCGTGATCGCCACGGTGGAGCGCATCGTGGACCGGGCGACGATCCGGCGCTACCAGTCGCTGGTGACCATCCCGTCGCACCAGGTGCGGGCGGTGTGCGAGCTGCCGTTCGGGGCGCACCCGTACGGCCTGTACTCACCGATCCCCGAGGTCTCCGGCTACACCGAGGACGAGCCGTTCATCCTCGAGCAGCGCCGGACCTGCGCCGACCCCGACGCGCACCGCGACTGGGTGCGCACCTGGGTGCACGGCGTCACCGACCACACCGCCTACCTGAACCGGCTGGGCACACAACGGCTGGCCGGGCTGGCCGGTGGGGCGGCCAGCGGGGTCTGGACGGTGTCCGAGCACGCTCCGGAGAACGCACCCGGTACCGCGCCGGCGGGTGCCGAGGAGCGGATGGTGCTGGAGGCGGCGCTGCTGGTCGAGGACCGGGTGCGCCACGGCGGGGCCAACCTGATCATGACCGGGATCGGCTTCGCCCACCTGGCCGCCTGGCTGGCCAACCGCCGGCTCGCCGACGACGGCGTCCTGGCTCCGTTGATGGCCGAGATCGGTGCCTACGGCTACCAGCCGGCCGCCGGTGACCCGTTCATCTTCAGCCAGCGCAACCTGCCCACCTGCACCTGGATGGCCGACGTGGCTGCGGTGCTGGGCAGCGTGGTGCACGCCGGGACGGGGCGGACCATCGCCGCGCTCGGCGCCGGGGCCATCGACGCGGGCGGCAACATGAACTCGAGCCGGGGTCCCGACGGGGGCTACCTGGTCGGTTCCGGCGGAGCCAACGACATCGCCACCAGCGCCGACGACGTGCTTGTTGTGGTCAAGCACGGCCGGTCGCGCTTGGTCCCGGAGGTCCCGTTCGTCACCTGCCCCGGGGCGCGGGTCTCCACCATCGTCACCACCAAGGCCGTCCTTCGACGCGAGCCGGGGGCAGGCGAGTTCGTGCTGACCTCGGTCCTGGCCGACGGGGGAGACCGCGCCGATGCGGTGGAGGCCGCCGTGCGCGACGCCGTCGAGGGCTGCGGCTGGCCGTTGAAGGTGGCCTCCGAGGTGACGACGTTCCGGCCGGTCGACGAGGCGCAGTTGCGGCGGCTGCGGGCGTTCGACCCGAGGCATGCCTTCCTGCCCGCGGCGAAGACCTGATCGACACCAGACGTGACCGACAACCATCCGAGCTGAGGAGAGATCGATGAGCACCGCCAGTGGTATTCCGGTGGTCGACACCGACACCCACATCACCGAGCCGCCCGACCTGTGGACCTCCCGGATGTCGGCCAAGAAGTGGGGCGACCTGATCCCGCACGTCAAGTACGTCGACGACAGCAAGACCGAGCAGTGGTGGTTCATCGGTGACAACCGGGCCTCCGGGCAGGTCGCCTACTCCAACTTCGGGAAGGCCGCCGACGGGTCACCGGTCCGGGTCGAGGGCGGCTCGGGCGGCGCGGACACCCCGAAGTCGTTCGACACCGTGCATCCCTCGGCCTTCGACGCCCACGAGCGGCTCAAGGTGATGGACGCCAGCGGCGTCGACATCGCCGCGCTCTACCCGAACTTGTCGTTCTTCGGCTACGAGGGCTTCTACAAGTCGGTGAAGAGCGAGGAGTTCCAGCTGGAATGCGTGCGCGCCTACAACGACTTCATCCACGACTTCACCAGCGTGGCGCCGCACCGGTTCATCAAGCTCGCGGTCATCCCGTACTGGGACACCGCCGAGACGGTGAAGGAGATCGAACGCTGCGCCGAGCTGGGGTTCAAGGGGATCGTCACCACCGCCGCCCCGCACCTGCACAACCAGCCGTACATGGCCGACCGGCACTGGGACCCGGTCTGGGACGCGGCCACCGCGGCCAAGCTGCCGGTGAGCTTCCACGCCGGCGGCGGTGACCTGTCCGCGCACATCAACACCGAGCGCGAGCGGGTCGAGGGTTACTCCACCTCGCATGCCCGGCTGACCACGGCGGTGTTCCTGGACAACGCCCACCAGCTGGTCGACCTGCTCAACTCCGGCGTGCTGCCCCGCCACCCCGAGCTGAAGTTCATCTCGGTGGAGAGCGGGATGGGCTGGGTGCCGTTTGTGCTCGACTCGGTCGACTACCACTTCGACAAGCTCGACCTGCGCCGCGAGCACCCGGAGTTCACCGAGAAGCCCAGCGACTACTTCCGCAACCAGGTGTACGTCAACTACTGGTTCGAGAAGCTCGACCCGTACCACCTGGAGCGGCTGGGCACCGGCAACCTGCTGTTCGAGACCGACTTCCCGCACGCCACCTGCATCGC
>Ga0310811_10012122_pt1 | contig 11182 bp, 5 predicted proteins | sample YCmetagenome_FD_207642 | JGI IMG/M metagenome (GOLD analysis project Ga0310811, IMG submission 207642) | Soil microbial communities from experimental microcosm in Duke University, North Carolina, United States - YC | ecosystem: Engineered > Artificial ecosystem > Soil microcosm > Unclassified ... | reverse complement strand
GGTGGCGTCAGTTGCAGGCTCACACGTCCGCTGCCGCGCGTGCCGGGCCACTGAATGGTCGTCGCGACCTGCGGGCCATGCGCGTAGCTCAGTACCTGTCCGTCCACATCGAGCGAGAACTGCAGGATTGATGCATCCATTTCCACCGGCTTGAACTGCAACGTCAGCGACGGCGCCTTGCCTCCGGCGTGAAAAAAAACGTCGCGTATCGTTGCGGCTCGCTGGAATTGCGCGAGGCCGGCCGGATTGATCTGCACCTGTGAATCGTCGACCTTCTTGAAGGCCCACGGCTTGGTGGACATGTCGACCTCGGCCGCGAGGTTCTTCTGGAAGAAATTGTCGAACTTGCCGCCGGGGGCAAAGAGTGCGCCGAAGTCTTCGGGCAGCACGTCGCTAGTCGACGCTTGTTTGAACGGGTAGCGTCCGGTCACGGCGCGATTGCAGAACGCGGAGATCGACTCCTTCAGGTCGGCGGAGAGATTCGCGCGTCGCGCGTCCTGCGTCTCGACCGCGCCAGCGCTACCGAGATCGACGAGCGCCGCGCGGATCGGCTCGGGCATTCGTTCCGCCTGCGCTCGCAGCTTCGACGGCACGTCGGAGGCGGGTGGTGCGGTTTTCTGCTGCAGCGCCTGGTCGGTGGCGTTCAAGTACACGTACATATCGTTGATCAGCCCGATGGTCTGCGTGATCGGAGGGGGCTGTCCGTCACCGGGACTGGCCACCAGCGCACGCAGGCCCGTGAAGCGGTCGTCGACAATGCTCTCCAGGCGGTTGCCCGATGCCACGGGCGCGATCTTCGTCGGGTCGGGCTCGCCGATGATCTTCATCAGCTTGTCGCGCGCAGCGGTGAGTTTGTCATTGGCCTTGTCGACAACGCTTGCTTCTCCCGCGGGCTTCGCGCCGAGCGTGGTCTCGCGTGATGCGGCGCGCGCGAGCGCCGCGAGCGGAGAGTCCGGCGCGGAGAGAATGCGCGCGATCTGCACGGCCTGCGGGAGCGTCGTCGCCCGGACAATGCGGATGTCGCCGAGAAACGCGCTCCAGATGCGCGCGTAATCTTGCAGGTAGAGCAGGCGCACGTCTTCAGTCAGGCGCTGCATGGCGGCCGGATCGCCGCGCGGCAGGCCGCTCTGGTCGCGAATGCCGAGCACCCACGGCTCCTCCGACGCCAGTTGCAAGGCGACCTGGTCGATCGCCTTGAGGAATGCCTGGTGATAGCCGTCGAAGGAGTAGAGGCCCGGCACCCCCTGCGTGAGCGGCGCGCCGCTCGCGCGCACGAACACGATCGGTGCGTTCGGGCCGCCCGCGCGCGCCACGGTGAACTCGGGAAAATCCGCGCCCACCCCCTGCTGCTTGAGTCGTCCGTAGACCCGCTGTGCCAGCGGATTCGACGCGAGCATGGTGCGCAACTGCCTGACGACGCTTTCATCGAATGGCAGGTTCGAATGCACCGCTCCGCGCGCGAGCAGCGCGTCGAGATGAGCGCTCAACGCCGCGCGCTCGTCGTTGCCGACCTCGCGAGGCAAGGTGCGGTCCCAGTCGGTCACTATCCAGGCCTTAAGGGCATCGGCATCCTGATGCTCGGGTTCGTTGAGCATCAGATAGGCCTTTAGCGCTTCGTAGGCGTAGCCCGTGTTGGCCGCATTCGCGCTGCGCGCCTGTTCCTCGATCCGTGCCGCGAGCTTCGGCAAAAACAGGTCGTTCAACAGACGCTGATAGGCCAGGTCAGATGCGGCGTCGAGCTTGCGTCCTTGCCACAGTCCCCATTGCATCGAGAGCGGCGGGCGCCGTGCGTCGACCTGCGCGGTCGTTGCAAGATTGCGCACCGAGGATAGCAACGGCAGCAGCGCCACCAGACTCGCATTCGCGGAGGTCGTGCCTGCCGCGGTGGCCTGCGCCGCGCGCGCGGCCTGGTCGACGCTTGCCACATAAGCGCGATTGCGCAAGTAGCTCGTGCCCCAGAGCGTGAGCGCGCCGGCTGCGGCGACCGTGATGGCTGCGTAGGCGGCCAGCCGCCGCAGGTGCCGTCGCCGAGCCCACTTGAGATTCGAACCGGCCAGCCCCTGCTCGGCGAACACGACCTCGCTGAGCAGCTTCTCGATGAAGAAGCTGCGCCCGCTTGCCTGGCGTGGCGGCGGCACGCTGCGCTCGACGCCGAACGCGCGCGCAAGCGATCCCATCACGCGGTCGATGGGCGTTCCCTCCTGCGTGCCGCTCGTGAAATAGACGCCGCGCACGAACGGGGCATCGTCGTGACGCGACTGGACAAAGGTCGCACGCAGGAATTCCGCGAGGACGGGCTTGAGCGCTGAAAACTGCTGCGGAAAACCGAAGATGGCCGCGCGCTGCGGCAAGCCCGTTTCCGCGTGGAGCCGCTCGGGCATGCGCGCGACAAGCCGCGCTTCCAGCGCGTCGAGTTCCTCGACGACGCGCGCATCGAACGTCTTCGCGGGATCGGGTGCGCCGGGTTGATAAGGCAGCGTGAAGCCGAAGACTTGCTCGCGATCCTCCTTGGTCATATCGGCGAAAAATTCGGCGAAGCCGGCGAGCAGATCGATCTTGGTCACGAGCACGTAGATCGGAAAGCGTGCGCCGAACTGCTCGGTCAACTCGCGAACGCGGGCGCGCAGCGCGGCGCCCATCTCCTCGAGGCTCGCCGGTGTCGAGCAGAGTAGGTCGGACACGCTCACCGTGAGCAGCACACCGTTGATCGGCTGGCGCGGTCGCGTTTTCTTGAGCAGGCCCAGAAAACCCTGCCACGCTGCACGGTCCGCCTCGCGGTCGCTTTCGTGCGTCGTGTAACGGCCCGCCGTATCGATCAGCACGGCTTCCTCAGTGAACCACCAGTCGCAATTCCGCGTGCCGCCGACACCCTTGATCCGGTTCGTCCCGAAGCGGTCCGCGAGCGGAAAGCGCAAGCCAGAGTGGATCAGCGCGGTGGTCTTGCCAGAGCCGGGCGCGCCTATGAACATGTACCACGGCAACTGATACAGATACTGCCGGGACGAAAGCGCCAGCCAGTCGCGCCAGCCTGGTTTCCTGCCCGATGCCGTGACGCGTGCCTGTCGCAGGATCGAAAGCGCTTCGTCGAAGCGCTCGTTCAGTGTCGCAACCTCGGCATCGCCTGGCGCGGGCGGTGTCTCTCGAGCAGGTGCCGTGCGCACGGCGAGCCCGTCGGCGAGCGCCGCCTGGGTGTGTCTGGCGCGCCAGGCCGCGAATAGCCGCCGCAAGATCACCAGCAGTACGACGCAGCCGATCGCGATGAAACGCGTGGTCTCCGATTCGAGCGGGTAGGTGCGTGCGATCGAGATGAGTGGGCCAACGAGCCAGATGACGGCTGCGATCAGCAGCACGCCCACGATCAGCAGCAGGATCGGATGGAACACGATCGACAGGATTTTCTTCATGTCGAGATCCGCTGTCGTTTGCTATGGCCGGGTCACGCGCCGGGCTTCGCGAATAGCGTGACTTCCACGCGTCGGTTGAGAGCCCGGCCGGCAGGCGTGTCGTTGGGCGCGACCGGGTCGGCGTCTCCCTTGCCTTCGGCCTTCAGTCGGGCGGGCGCGACGGTCGCCGCGAGCAGGTCGCGCACATTCGCGGCGCGGTCCTGCGACAGTTCCCAGTTCGACGGATAACGCGCCGAGCGGATCGGCTGATCGTCGGTGTGGCCGGTGACGAGCACGTTGCCCGGTACCGCGTTGAGCGCCGCTGCGATGCGCTGGATCAGCGGCTTCACCCGATCGGAGACAGCCGCGCTGCCGGCCTTGAAGATGCCGTCGCCGCGAATCGTGATGACTGAGCGATCGACCTGATCGCTCACCGTGACGAGACCATCGCGGATTTCCGGCGCGAGGAACTCGGCTAGCCTTGGTTTTGCGGCCGGCGTAATGACGATTGGGCGGGTCGCGCCTGCGCGGATCGACGCGATCGTATCGAATGCGGGGTCCGACAGGCGCCCCAGGTTGAAGCTCATGGAGAGATAAGCCACGGCGAGCACCAGCAGCGCGAAAGCGCCCACCACCCAGACTGGCAGCATTTCGGTAACATGGTTGCGCGCCGCCGCGACGCCGCGCCAGTGAGGCGACAGGGCGCGCTCCGGTTCACCGCACTCCTTGCGGATCAACTCATGGAGGCGTTCGCGCACCGCATCGAGTTTCTGGCGGCCGTCGCCCGAGATGCGATAGCGGCCTTCGAAACCGAGCGCCATCACGACGTTCATCAGTTCGAGCAATTGCAGGTATTGCGCCGGTTTCTGCGCGAGCCGCGCGAGTAGCTGGAACACCTTCTCGCCGCCCCACGTCTCGTTGTGAAACGTGACGAGAAGACTCTGGCGCGCCCAGACGCCGGCGCCCCACGGCGTACCCGATGCCGCCTCGTCGAGCATGGTGCAGATGATGTAGCGCGCCGCCGTGACATGCTCCGTGACGACACCGCTGGCGCGCGCCTGGGCCTCGAAGCGGCGGATGCCGCGCGCGAGCGCGTCGCGCAGCGCGCTAGAGTCGGCGCAGGATGTCATCGCGCGAATCTGCGCGGCGACACGCAGCAGTGGCGCGCACGCGGCGACCAGCGGATTCAGCGAGCTGCCTTCCACCGATGCGGCGAAAACGGCATCGAGCGTGGACTTCGCGCCACCGCTTCCGGCCGCGTCGGTCGGCAAAGCCGCGGCGGCTCCGTCCGGACGCCGGCGCGCGCCGGGGTTCGGCTTGATCATGGTCTGATCGGACTCGAAGCCTGCAAACGGATCGTCGCTCGTCATGGCGGTCACTGGCGAATCGCCCAGAATTCCAGTTCGATGCCGGGAAACTCACCGGCGATATACATCGCAAGGTTGCCGGTCTGTTCGAGCTCTTTCCAGAGATCGCAGCCGCGATCGAGTTCGAAATAGTTGAAGCCCGCATGAAACGGAATTTGCCGCGGAGCCATCGGCATCGCGCGCAAGCCGATTCCGGGCATTGCCAGATTGACGAGATCGCGAAGGCGGTCGGCGGGAGCGAGCTTGGCCTGAGTCGGAAAGCGCACACGCAGCGTTTCTCCCGGCATCTGCGCGTTGACCGCGAGCACGAAGCCGGCTTTCTTCAAGAGTTCCAGATCGTTGATCGTCGCCACGCGCACGCCGGACTTGTGCAACTGCAATTCGATGGCGACGGCGTCCGGTTCGCGCACCTGCGAGAGGAGCTGACGTAATTCCCGCATCACCGGCTCGAACGACCCTTCGAGGTCGTCATGGCGATACGGCGGATACGCGAGCGTACGCCGGCGTTCGTCGAAGGTGGCGAGGTCGCCTGCCAGCGCGATGGCCAGCTGATAGGCGCGCTCGGGATGCAGCAGCGGCACGTGTAGCAGGTGGACGAATTGCGGTTCGAAGCGGTTCAGCGTTTGCAGCAGCAGGAAGTCGGCGACCTCGGCGACTCCGCCGCGTCCGGGCTTCGAGAGGCGCGCGGCGAGCCGGTCGGCATGCTGATGCAAAAGGCCTGCAAGTTCCTGCACGTAGCCAAGCAGTTGTGGTTGGGCGAGCGCGTGGAGCATCGGAGGGATGTAGCGGGGGTCGAGCAGCACGCGATTATCCGCGCGCCGTTCGACGACGCGGGCGATGCCGATCGTCGCGTAGGCATCGGTGGCCTCGTGCGCGAGCATTAGTCGCAGATTTGGCATGCCGACCCGCATCTCAGCCACACGGTCGGTACTGGTGGTGATATCAACGACAGTGGTATCGACTGCCAGGTAGCGCAGGCCGTCTGCGGGACCGCCTTCCACGTCGAATTCCTTCGCGCCATTGCGCGACAGCGGCAACGCCAGCATCACCACTTCGTCGCGCGTGCTGGCTGGCACGTCAAGCGGTGGAGGCACGGGCGCCTCGTCGGGAAACGAGAACGACATGCCGTCGGGCAGCACGCCGAACGCCGATGCAATCGCAATCTTGCCGAGACCCAGCGCGACCTCGTCGAGTGCGTACGCGACCCAGCCCCACGACCACGCTTCGGTCGCCCGGCCGTGCGAGCGGACCAGATGTTCGACGAAGCGGTCGTGCTGCTGAAAATGCTGGGGTTCCAGGAACAACCCCTCGGACCAGATCATTCGTTGGTGCCAGGTCATGGTGGCTCGCAGTGATAGGCAACGCCTCGCACGGCGTGGAAGGTTTCGCGGGCGTACGTCGCCCTGCGGCGCGCCCACCCTTAAAAACGATTGATCGGCAGGAAATTTGCAAACGCCCCTGCTTTTCGGCGCACCAGGCCCGTCACCTCGATAGTACTCAAGGTGGCCCGATCACGACGTCAGCGGCGCCGACCTTCACGGCAAGTGGCGTCGTCCTGTTCGGTGGCACCGGGGCAGTGGCGCGCCAGCGCGAGCGTTCAATGTCGCGATACGCCGCGACGACCCCAATGAATTTCGTGCCGGGCTGGACAGTCTGTTCGAGACTCCGGTTTTCTCCAGGGCGCAGCAGGAACTCGCTCTTTGCGTTCAGGTCAGCGCCAAGCGTCGCCTGGTCCTTCCCGTATAGCGTGAAGAAGTCGGCACTATCGAATGCGGCGGTCGATTTCAGTTCATAGACGCGAACAAGGACTGGTGACGGACGTCCGCTGCTATCCGGGTTCGCCGAGGCGAGCACGGCCACGCTGATTTTTACTGCGGTTGGCGGGGGCGGCGGTGGCGCCTTGCAGGCCGCGCTCAGCATCAGCATGGCCGAGAAACCCAGCACAGGCAAAGACGAACGCGCAAACCCCGGTGCGAATAAGCGCGACGCTCCGGCACGGCGACCGGCAGTCGAATCGATACCTGGCATGGCGTTTCCCCGTCCCGATCAGACTCGCCGCAATGCGCTCAAGGCTTGACAGGAGACACCCCAGGCACCTCAAGCACATAAGGCCGCGGCGCTCAAGCAGTCCCTATCCGCCCTGGCAGGGTTGGCTAAGAGACGAATCGGCTGGCGGCATTTTTAAATTTGGCCGACTGATTCGTCTATCCGAACAGCAGCACGGTCGATGCCGGGCGGCTGGGAAATACGATGTCTCGTGGCCGGGCGGCGTGCACCTGTCCGACGGCTGTCGTTCCACTATTTCCGACGGAATTGCTCGTGAATCCTTTCCAGCATGTCCGGGTGGCTCGACGCTGGCCCACTGCTGCCGCCCCTGGCCAATGGGCGGTGACGGCGTGGCGCGCTATCGTTTCGAGTTTGGGCGTGATCGCCGGCCTGCTCGCTTTGCTCGCCGTTATCCCAAACGCATCGGCCCAGGATGCGCCGCTCACGCCCGCTGCAAGACAGGCAGAAGCCAGGGCCCGCGACGCCGAAACGATCCAGTCACTATCGAAAGAAGGCCGTCTGCTGCTCGAGCGCGACCAGGTCAAGCTCGACGGCTACGCCTACTGCAGTATGGCGGTCGCGGCCGCGGAACGCGGCGAATTCAGGGCAAGCATCGAGGCTGCCTCACGCGCATTGCTTGTCGCGCAACAGACCGACAACGTTGACTTGCTCGCGCTCTCGAAGCGCGACCTCGCGATCGTCTATAGCTATGCGGGCGACCTCGACGACGCCCAACGCTATGCCAACGAAGCGCTCGCGGCTGGCGTGAAAAACCCCGAGCAGGTCCTCGCGCCCGCGCACAAAGTGCTTGGCGACATCGCCGCACGCAAGTCGGATCCCGCCACTGCGATCAGCGAGTATCGAGCCGCGCTCGCCACGGCCTCGCCGCGCTACCGCCCACTCGTGCTGCTCTCGATGACCAACGCGCAGATCGAAGCCGGCGATGCCACCGCGGCGCGAGCAACCTTCGATCAGGCGAGTGCTGCGCAGGATTCCGTGCTCGCACCGTTCTATCGCCGGATCCAGGGCAATCTTCTGCTCGCCGAAGGCAAGCCTCAGGAAGCGCTCGCCGCGTTCGCAGCCGGCGTCGTGAAGAGCAAGGGGGGAGATGCGAGCTATGAGAACCTGTGGGCACACGAGGGCATGGGCCGAGCCTATTTCGCTCTCGGCGAGCGTGCGCAGGCACGAGCGGCATGGATGCAGGCACTCGACGACTCCGAGACGATCCGCGCCCGCTTTCGCAGCGACGAGTTCAAGACGGGGCTCTTTGCCGATACGCAGACGGTGTTCGAGGAAACCATCGCGCTCGTCGTCGAGGACGGCGACTACGCCACTGCGTGGACCTTGTCGGAGCGCAGTCGCGGGCGCGCGCTGCTTGACGTGGTGCGTAATCGTCTCGCTGTCGGCGTCGACGCGCAGCAGTTGAATGGCCGTGTGCTGTTGCTCGACGAGGTGCGCGCAACGCTGCGGCAAGACGAGGCGATCGTCGAGTTTCACAGCCTGCCGCGCGAGATGATCGTTTGGGTGGTGCGCGCCGACGGTCTGACGGGCATCACACTGCCGATCGCCCGCAAGGACATGACGCTGGCCGTCAGCGATTTTCGCAACGCAATCATTCGCGGACGTCCCCAGGCGCTCACTTACGGGACCCGGCTCGACACGCTGCTGATCGAGCCCCTCGGCTTGCGGCCCAACGAGCGGCTCATCATCGTGCCCAACGGAGCACTGCATTACATGCCGTTTCAGGCGTTGCGCAACGAGCAGGGCTTTCTGATTCAACGGCATCCGATTGCACTCGCGCCTTCGGCTAGCGTTGCAGTGCAACTCGTGCACCGGCAGCAACGCGTGGCGAGCGATCTGGTCGCGTTCGGCAATCCGCGTATCACGCCGGAATTCGATCTGCCGGGCGCCGAGGCGGAAGTGCGCGGAATTGCGCCCCTTTTCACCCGAGAAGAAACTTTTCTGCAGAGCGCGGTGACCCGCACTGCGTTCAGTAACAACGCGCCGACAGGCCGCGTCGTGCACGTCGCGACGCATGCCGAAGCCGACACCATCGATCCGTTGCATTCGCGCATTCTGCTCGCGCCTGCGTCGCAACCGGCCGACGGACCTGACTCTCTGCTCGCCGAGGATATTTACAACCTCAAGTTCGACGCGGTCGCACTTGTTACGCTCTCGGCTTGCGAGACGGCGCTCGGGCGAGTTGAACGCGGCGACGAGATCATGGGCTTTACCCGGGCCTTTTTCTACGCTGGCGCATCGGCACTGATCGTCTCGATGTGGCCGGTATCAGATGAATCGACCGCGCTCACGATGCGCACCTTCTATGCGTCGCTGACACGCGGTGACGAAGCGATCGATGCGATGCGCAACGCGCAGCTGGCGGTGCTTGCCAACAGCAGGTTTTCGCATCCGTTCTATTGGGCCCCGTTCGACCTGATGGGTGGCTGGCGCCTCTCCGTGGCGCAATGAGAACGCTCCCGTGAAAAAGCCCATGCCCCTCAAGCCTTATTCGATCCGGCGTCGGCGCCTCGCGCCGCGTCAAACGCTGACATGCGCAGCGCGATGCCTGCCGGTGACACTTGCGTGCGCGATAGGCGCGGGAGCTTGGGCGCAACAGCCCCCCGGGGCCGGCACGCAACAGGTTCCGAACGCCGGAACGCTGTTGAACCAACAGGCGCGCCCGGAGCCGTCGGCGCCGCCGACCGGCACTTCGGGCGCACTGCCCGCACCGCCGGCAGCGGCGGCGCCGGTACCCGATGGCAAGACCTTCGAGTTGCACAGCGTCCGTCTGGCGGGCAACGATACGCTGTCCTCCGACACCTTGCTGGCGCTCGTGCGCGGCAAGATAGGCCAGCAAGTCTCCCTCAATGACCTGAACGCAATGGCAGCGAGCATGGCTCAGGCCTATCACGATCGCGGTTATGCGCTAGCGCAGGTCGTGATTCCGCCCCAGGACGTGACCAACGGCGACGTGACGTTCACCGTGCTCGAAGGCAAGATTGGCCGCGTGCACCTCAATCTGGCACCCGGCACGCCGATTCGCGAGAGCCTCGTGCAAGCGCGGCTCGCGGCAATCCAGCCGGGCAAGCCGCTACTGCAGCGCGACCTTGAACGCACGATGCTCCTGTTGTCGGACCTGCCTGGCGTGCGTGTGACCTCCGCGCTCGAAGCCGGCAGCGTGCCTGGCACGGTCGATCTGACAGTCGATCTCTCGCCCGCAAGACGCTGGGAGCTTGGTATGGCGGTGGACAACTATGGCGCGCCGCCAGCCGGCAGCGGGCGGATCGGTCTTGTCGGGCGGTTCGCGTCGCCGCTGATGAACGGGGATAACCTCGACGTGAACCTGCTGGCCGCCCAACGCAGCGATACGCTTTACGGACGCATCGGCTATGACACCCCTATCGACAGCAACGGCACTCGGGCGGGCATCGCGTATTCACATCTGTACTACTACCTCGGTCAGGAGTTTGCGGCGCTCAATGCGCAAGGCAACGCCGATGTCGTCACCGCCTCGATCTCGCACCCTCTGATCCGATCGCGAAGCGAAAACCTGCTGCTGCGTGGTGCACTTGAATATCGTTCGCTCAATGACAAGATTGGCGTCGCAAGCTTTGAGAATCCGCAGAAACTCTCGCTCGCGAGTGTCGGGCTGTCCTACGAAAGCCGCGATGCATTCCTCGGCGGGGGATTCAACAGCGCGGACGTGGAACTCTCGTTTGGGCATCTGAATATCGACTCGGCTTTAGGCCGCGCGCTGGACGAGGGGCCAGGCGGGCGCAACACCCAGGGCAATAGCGTACGCATGACGATGCTCGCGAACCGTCTGAATGCCGTGACGGAGAAATCGAGCGTGTTCATCGGCATCTCGGGGCAGTGGGCCAATCAGAACCTCGACAGTTCTTCGCAGATTGCGCTCGGTGGTCCACATGCGGTGCGCGCTTACTCGCCCTCGGAAGCAATCGTCGACGAAGCATTGATCGGCACCGTGTCGTATCGCTACGCGGTGATTCCAGCGCTCACGCTTTCCGTGTTCTTCGATATTGGCGTAGGGCGCTACAACGCGCGCCCGATTCCCGGCCAGGGCGCCAATACCACGACGCGCAGCGGGCCGGGCCTCGGACTCTTCTGGAGCGGACCGGCGGGCATTACCGTCGACGCAAGCCTCGCCTGGCGCACAACACGCCCCGATACGACCGGCAACGACAAGCTGCCGCGCCTCTATGTGCAGTTGTCGAAGGCGTTCTGAAGGAGCCTGACATGAACGACACTTCCTGCGTCCCGGCCCGGCAACGTCGCCGGGCCGCAGAGCGTGCGCGCCGCAAACAGGGAAAGCTGGCCCGGCGCGAGAGCATGGCGGCTCGCGAGCAGTTCGTCATGCCGCTT
>Ga0310811_10012121_pt1 | contig 11183 bp, 9 predicted proteins | sample YCmetagenome_FD_207642 | JGI IMG/M metagenome (GOLD analysis project Ga0310811, IMG submission 207642) | Soil microbial communities from experimental microcosm in Duke University, North Carolina, United States - YC | ecosystem: Engineered > Artificial ecosystem > Soil microcosm > Unclassified ... | reverse complement strand
TCGATTGTGTCGCTCCTTACGGTAACAAATCGCAATGATTTCAACGGGACGGCGCAGACTACGAATCTGGGGGTCAGGAGTTCGAATCTCTTCGGGCGCGCCATTTGCGTACAAAAACCACGAACTTCTCCGTTCGCGAGAGCCGTTTGAGGCGATCCTCGGTATCGCTGACCTCCCGCTGCAGGGTAAGAAGTCTGCGATCGACGGATTCGCTCTTGGTCGCCTGGCGCAGGAATATGCGATGATGCTGACGGTGTTGATCGCATGCGGAGCAGTTCCTGCGATGGCAGACGCCTTCAGACTAGCGCGCGGCTTGCGACAACGACTGGTCGAGCGCTCTGACCGCCTGATAGATGACCGCGGCGCCGGCAGCGATCGCTTCCCTATCCGCCCATTCCTCGGGAGCGTGGCTCTTGCCCTTGCGGCAAGGCACGAACATCATCGCAGATTTGCAGATGCGGCTCATGAAGGCGGCATCGTGGCCGGCGCCGCTCGGCAAGTCCATCTCGCCAAGGCTTAAATCGCGTGCGCCCTGTCGCAGCGCGGCGCGCAAATCCGCATCACAGGCGACCGGCGGTCCGTCCGACAGCGTCTCGAACGCGGTCCGGCTCACGCGCACTGCTGCGGCATGCGCCGCGCTTTCGCGATCGATGGCCTCCACGAAACGTTTCGTCAGGGTCGGGTTCGTTGTCCGCGCATCGATGACCAGTCGGCACCGGCCCGGCACGATGTTGGACGCCGAGGGCTCGACGCTCAGGATGCCGACGGTGGCGACGAAATAATCTTCTCCTTCGGCGGCCAGTTGCTCTGCAACGCGGCGGACAGCTGCGACCGTGTTGGCCGCTGCCACCAGCGCATCATGGCGAAGGTCGATTGGCGTCGTACCGGCATGATCGGCCTCGCCCTGAAAGACGACTTCGATCCGGCGAATGCCGACGATCGATGTGACGATGCCGACATCAAGCGACCGCGATTCCAGCACGATGCCCTGCTCGATATGCAATTCGAGGAACGCCCGGATATCGGCGCGCCGGGCCTCGGCCAGCCGGTCGGGATCGCCGCCGACGCGCCGCAACGCTTCGCGCAACGGTTCGCCCGCTGGCTCCGCAAGGTCGAGCATCTTGCCGTCGAGCGAACCTGTCACGCCCCGGCTGCCGACGCATGACAGGCCGTATTCGCTGGGTTCTTCCGCAAGGAAGTCGATGATTTCGAGGGTGTGATTGAGCCGCGTTCCCGACTGACGCAGCGCACGGACGATCTCGAGCCCGGTCGCCACTCCCGCGATGCCGTCGAAGCGCCCCCCGGAAGGAACCGTGTCGCTGTGCGATCCCACCGCAATGACGCCGAGCGCGGGGTTAGTTCCTTCAAGCCGCCCGATCAGATTTCCGGCGGTATCGATCCTTGTCGTCAATCCCGCATCGGCAAAGCGTTGGGCAAGCCATGCGCGGCCTTCGAGAAACAGCGGCGTGAATGAGCGTCGGGTATAGGGGCGGGCCGGATCGGTGATGTCGGCCAGCGCCATCACATCCGCCCAGAGGCGATCGGCATCGAGCGGAAGATTGGTTGTCATCGGCTTGACGAACACAACTACTGAAGGCGCCGCGGACTGACAAACCGGCCCTGTCCTGGTTCGGCAAGCACGCGTCCGTCGGCTGCGACGCACTCGCCGCGCAGATAGGTTTCGATGACGCGGAACGGCAGTTCGATCCCCTCATAGGGGCTCCACGACACGAAATTGTTGCCGCTGGCCGCGGCGTTGTAGCGATAGGGATCGCGCCGCATCAGCACCACATCGGCATCGCGGCCGACCTCCAGTGCGCCCTTGGCGTGCGTGATCCGGAATAGCGCAGCCGGATTGTGGGCCAGCAAGCGCGCGGCATGGCTGAGCGACAGCTTGCGCTCGTCCAATCCCTTCACAAGCAGCGCATACAGCGCTTCGAGACCCGGAATGCCCGACGAATTCTTCAGCATGTTCGGATCGGTCTTGCGGTCTTCCGACCAACTCACATGATCGGTCGAAACGATCGTGACATTGCCCGCGGCCAGATGATGCCACAGCGCTTCGACCTCGCGGCGCGGCCGTAGGGGCGGATTGATCTTGGCTTTGCCGCCAAGACGGCGGACATCGTTTTCCTCATCGAGCGTCAGATAGTGAACGCAGGCTTCGATCGTCGCGTCGTGTCCCTGCGCGCGATAGGCCGCGGCGAGTTCATAGCCACGTCCGATCGAACTGTGAACGATGTGCACCGGACAACCTGCGCCTGCGCCGAGTTCGTACACCTCGGCCGTCGCCAGCGCCTCGGAAATCGGCGGCCGCGAAAGCCCATGCGCAGTGTAGTCGGTGATTCCCTTGGCCTCGACATCCGCCATGAAGGCGCGGACCATCTCGTCATTCTCGTTGTGAATGCCGGCAATCAGCCCTCGCCGCCCGACGGCGCAGAAGCTTTCGTACAGCATGTGCGGAGAAATCCGCGGAAATCGCGTCGGATGCGTGCCGAAGGTCGAGAACTTGAAGGCCGCCGCGCCCGCATCGACCAGCTCGTCGATCCGCGCCGCGCCTTCTTCAGGATCGATCGTCGCATAGAGCGCGAAGTCGACGCGCGCCTGCGCACCCGCTTCCTTCGTCTTGGTACGAAACCGCTCGGCCGTGGCGATCAGGCAGTTGTCGTCATAGGGCATGTCGACGATCGTCGTGACGCCGCCGGCCGCGGCGCTGCGCGTCGACCAGATGAAATCCTCTTGTCCCAGCTGGCTGCGGCTATGAGTTTGTGCGTCGATCGCGCCCGGAAACACGAAAAATCCAGTGCCGCCGTGCTTTTCGCCTGCCGGCACGCCGCCCGACCCGACCGATTGCACCACGCCGTCACCCGCCAGAACGTAACCATTTTCGATGATCCGACCGGGCAGAACGACCGTGCCGCAGAAGACCTTGTCAGTCATTGTCATCTCTTTAGTTGCTGTTCAATCGACACAGCGCTCCGAAGGTGACCACGATGCCTCATGACCGTGCGCTCGCTGGCCCCAAACGTTAGATGAAGCGCGAGAAAGCCGCTAATCCCGATTGATCGAAGCAGCCGATAGGAAAAACGAAACGACTTTGATCAACGCGGCGCGCAAGACGAAGGCCTTTCTCGTCCAGATAGCTCTTCACTATTGTCTGAAACGTCAGTTCACATGATGAGGTTCGGACAATTTCCTGCGTAACGAATTGACAAGGCCACGCTCGGATTCACTCAACAGGCGCTCGCCCGAATAGATCACGAACAGCCGCCGGGAAATTGCGGGCTCGATGATCGGGTGCGCGACAAGGTCGCCGGCAGCGATCTCGCGTTCCACCGCCGACGGGGGGAGCACCGCGCAGACCGGCAAGCGGCCAAGTATGGTGACCGCCATCGGCAGCGCATCGATCTCCATGTAGGGCCGCAGCTTGATGTCATGCTGTTCGGCCGCCGCATCCAGCAGTTGCCGCAATCCGAAGCGGTTTGTCGGCAATGCGAGCGGCAGGCGAGCCAGATTGGCGAGCGTCACCGGGCCAGGTGGAAGCATCCTGTGCCGGGAGTGGGCGATGGCGGCGAGCCGCTCGGACGAGCCGAGCGGTAGCCGCGGCATTTGCGGAAGAATGGTTTCGACGATCGCCACGCCGACCAGCCCGCGGATCACCCAATCCTGCAGCGTTCCGTTCGGCGCTTCCCGGATCACGAGCTTCAACGATGGATGACGTTCCTGGACATCCAGTATGGCCTCGGTAATCCGGTTGACGAGAAATCCATGCTGATTGACCGACGGCAGAATTCCGACGGCGATCCTGCGGCTCTGAGGTGGTGACGCGCCATCGTCACCGCTGGAAAGTCGCCGGAAGCCGGCTTCGATCAGGCGAGACATCCGGTCGAACCGTTCGCCTCTGGCCGTCGGAATCATGCCGTCACCTCGCCGCTCGAACAGCGCACCGCCGAGAGATGCTTCCAGTTTGTGGATCTGCTCGCTCAGGGCCGGCTGGCTGATATTGGCCCCGCGGGCCGCCGCCGATACGCGCCGCAGCCGTTGCAAGAGGTTGAAATAGCGAATTTGCCGGAGGCCGATGATCGGGCGCTCCGCAGGAGCTGGTTGCTTGTCCAGGGCATGCCGCAATTGTTGCATGAACAGGGATGTCACGGCGTTCGGCTTCGCCGTGCGAGCCACGATCCGGGTGGTCAGCGGTTTGCTCGGCGCAATCGCTGCGATGTTCGTTAGTCCGAGGCGCGGAGAAACCAGGCTTGCCGGTACAAACAAGGCGGCTTCCGGATATTCGTCCATGATACGCGGCAGGTCGCCCGGATGATCGCTGAGAAACCGCACGCCGCTGATCTTGTGCTGGCTGAAATAGCGCTCCGCCTGTTCGATCAGGGGTGACGACAATAGCGGTACGACGAGGCGACCTGTCGCCAGGTCGGCGGCTTTGGGAAAACTGCGCGTTCCGGCCGGCATGCGGCAGGCGAACACCCAGCGGTCCGTGAGCAAGATTGTGGCACGTTTGGAAGCCTTCGCGCTCTCGTAGTCGAGCGCAATCTCGACGCGGCTGGACTCTGTGTCATCCCAGTCGTCGGCAATACTGCCGGGATGGGGGGCATCCTTTTCGTCGGCCCATACCGCGTCGATAAAAACATCGGGACGCTCGGCGCCCATCCGGTCGATGGCGTGCCTGACCGCCTTGCTCAATCCGCCAATTGTGAAACTTAGGCCGATCTCAACAGTCAACCGCTTCAGCGAGGCTCGCGCCGGTGCTGCGGTCCATCGCCGAGCGAACAACTCGGCCGTCAGCAGAGGATCCGCGCTACGTATCAGCGCGCGCGCGGCGTCGGTGGGATAAAGATTGTTCTTGATCCGCCGGAACAGCGACGCGCCGACTTCGCGTTCCAGCGCCTTCATCGTGGTGCTGAGCGTCGAGACCGCAATGCCGAGATCTGCAGCGGCTTGAGCAAAACTGCCGGACCGGCAAGCGGTCGCGAAGTAGGCCAAGGTGCGCAATTCAATCATCGGATCCCGCAGGGTTACGGGCAGACCATAGGCCCTGCGCTGGTCAGCGTCACCTGCTTTCGTTTTTTCCTATGGGCTGGTTTGCCCGAAGCGGACGTGGACCGCGCAGCAGGGGCCGATATGATCCTCGTGCCATAATTTGCGTCCGGGTTACCAAATCCGGGAGCTCATAGCAGGTTCTGAGGGCCGGCAGACGTGGACAGCAGGGACGCCATTTCCAGCGAGGTCAGGCATTCTCCGCAATCGATGCGCGCATTTCTGTCTGCGCTGCGCGAAGCCGGCGAACTCGTGTCGATCGCGCAGCCCGTCAGGCTGGACTATGAGATCGCCGCCTGCCTTGCGGAAATCGATCGCGGCCCGGCCTTGCACTTCGCCAATATCGAGGGAGCGTCGAAAGCGATCCCGATGCCGATCGTGGGAAATCTGCTCAATTCGCTGCCGCGTTTTGCCGCAGGTCTGAACACGACAACCGAGCAGATGCAGGCAGCGTTGCTTGCCGCGATCGAGAAGCCATTGCCACATCGCGTGTTGTCGTCCGGGCCATGTCAGGAAATCGTCGTCGAGGATCCGGCGTTGACGGATGAACTCCCGATCCCGCGCTTTTTTGAGAAAGAGGGCGGTCCGTACATCACCGCCGGCTGCATTGTCGCGAGAGATAAAGTCAGCGGCCATACCAACCTTTCGATCGCGCGGCTGATGCCGCTCGGTGGAAACCGGGCCTTTGTGGGTATCGCGCCCAATCATCATCTTGCCATCCTGGCGCGCGCGGCCCATGCACGCGGTGAAAAGCTGCATATTGCGGTCTGCGTCGGCAACCACCCGGCGGTTCTGCTGGCGGCCTGCCTTTATCTCGGGCTCGGTGAGGACGAATTGCCGATTGCCGGCGCGCTGCTCGGTGAGCCGCTCGATGTGGTTCGTTGCATAGATTCCGGCCTACTGGTGCCGGCGCATTGCGAATGCGTTCTGGAAGGCACGCTCGACGCAGGCGAGCCCTTCACGGAAGGGCCGGTCAGCGAATTCCACGGCATGTATGAGAATTACGGCGCGGGCATCGTCGCGACGTTTTCCCGGTTGACCCGGCGCCGCGATGCGCTCTTCCAGGTCATTCTGCCGGGCTATCATCCCGAGCACTGCTTGCTGGGTGGTGTCGCGATCGCCGCCGGTCTTGTGCGTGCGATCCGCGGTTCGGTGCCGTCGGTTGCAAGCATCGCGGTCGGTGTCGGCGGCGCCGGCCGTCTTCACGCGGTCGTTGCGCTGCGAGCGCCGCGCGCCGGCGAGGCGCAAAAGGCGATGTTTGCGATCTGGGCCGCCGTCAATCTGATCAAGCAGGTGACCGTGGTCGAGGACGACATCGATCCCTGGGATTCTGTTCAGGTGGAGTGGGCGCGCGCGACGCGGAGCAAGCCGGAGCGCGATTTCGTTATCGTTCCCGGCGTGCGGGCGGATCGGTCCGAGCCGCTCGATCGGAATGGTACCATCGGCAAGCTTGGGATCGATGCCACGCGCAAGCCGGAGGACCGTGCGGACTGGGAGTTCGCGCAACCGCCCCAAGCGGCGCGCCTCCGTGCGCGCGAAATATTAAGCGAGAACCAACTCGCATAGGCCCGTGACGAGACAAACGATCCTTTCAATGGAGAACGCCATGTTGAAGCAGACCATCAAATTGCCGAGCGTTGGCAGAAAACTGTCGCTTGGACTCACCAGCATCCTGATGCTCGGGGCAGCGACCCTGATGCCGGCACAGGCCGACATCAAGATCGGCTTTCAGGTGCCGCTGACCGGACCTGCGGCGACCGACGGCAAGTCCGCCCAGATCGCAGGAGTGATGGCGGTCGAAGACATCAATGCCGCGGGCGGTGTGCTCGGCCAGAAGATCGAACTCGTCACTTACGACGATCAGGCCAAATCCGATCAGGCGATCTTCACCGCCAACAAACTGATCGGCGAGGACGGCGTCAAGCTGGTGGTCAATGGCAGCTATTCCGCGTCGGGCCGCGCCGCCGCGCCGGTGTTTCAGAAGGCCGGTGTCGTCATGATCTCGGCCTACGGCGTGCATCCGGACATCACCCGCGCCGGCGACTACATGTTCCGCCTGGTCCATCTCGGACCGCAGCAGGGAGCGGCGACCGCACTCTACATCGGCAAGAATCTCGGATTGAAGAAGATATCCACCATCACGATGGATAACGACTACGGCCAGGCGACGATGAACGGCTTCATCGAAGCGTCCGGAAAATACGGCATCACGGTTCTCAACAAGTACAGCTATTCATTGAAGGATCGTCAGTTCGGCTCGATCGTCGCGAGCGTAAAGCGCGATAGTCCCGACGCGGTCTATGCGACTGGCTATTTCTTCACTGGAGGTCCACTGGTTTCCCAATTGCGCGCTGCGGGAATCACTGTTCCGATCATCGGCTCGCAGGCCTTCGATTCCGAAAAATTCATTGAGATTGCCGGGCCAGCCGCCGAAGGCACCTACATCATGGATAGTTTCGATCGCGATCGAAAGGATGAAACCCTCCAGCATTTCTTCAACGAGTTCAAGAAGCGCGCTGGATATGCGCCCGAAGGTGTCGCTGCGATCACGTATTCCGCGGTCAAGCTGATGGCCGACGGCATCAAACGTGCCAACAGCACCGATCCGGCAAAAGTGCGCGACGCGCTTGCCGCGACCAAAAACTTTCCAATACTTGAAGGCAATCTCAACGGCTTCAATAGCCTGCACGAGATGATCATGCCGATCAGCGTCAACGTCATCAAGGATGGCAAATTCAAGCCTGCCGGGGTGCTCACCGACCTCGATGCATTCGCTCCGCCCGAGAAGTAACACGGATGCGGGTGGCAGCGGCGATTGCTTTCGCCACCCGCGGCAAAGGATGATCCGGTGTATTACATCGATCTGGCCGTAACCGGCATCAGCTTCGGCTGCATGTATGCCATGATGTCGGTCGGCCTCACTCTGGTCTATGGCCTGCTGCGGATCTTGCATGTGGCACATGCCGCGGTGTTCGCGCTCGGCGCCTACGTCACGGTTCTCGTGGCGAACGCCACCGGCAGCATATTGCTGGGTTTCCTCGCAGCGATGATTGTCACGCCGCTGTTCGGAATGGCGATCTATCGCGTCATGTACGAGCCTCTGTTGAAATACCGTCCGGACGTGCCGTTGATTGCGTCGATTGGGCTGCTGATTTTCATGCAGGACGCATTCCGCATTGTATTCGGCGAGCAGGGCATCACCTTTCACCGGAACGCATTTGCGTTCACGACCTTCAACATCTTCGGGGTCACCGTCAGCGCGGTGCAGATCGCGACGATCATCACCGCAGTAGTTGTCTTTACCGCGCTGCACCTGTTCACGACGCGAACCAGAATCGGAATCGGCTGGCGCGCCACAGTGTCGAAGCCGCAAATTGCCGCGAGCTTCGGTATCGATCCGATCAAGGTTCGCTATCTGAACTTTGCCGTCGGATCGGTGCTCGCCGCCATCGCAGGCGGTCTGGTCGCGGAAATGAACAATCTCGTCGATCCCGGGATCGGTTTTGTCGTCAGTTACAAGGCGTTGGCCATTATCGTTCTCGGCGGCCTCGGCAGCGTGCGCGGCACCCTGATTGCAAGCCTCGTGCTGGGTCTGGTCGAGGCCTACGGCACGATCTTCATCGGCGCATGGCTCGATCGCGACGCCATCGCTTTCCTCGCGCTCATCGTGCTGCTCATGATCCGCCCGCAAGGTTTTACGGGAGCGCGCACGGCATGAGCGCCTATGAAATCAGCATCATTTCCATCATCGGCATCAACGTCATTCTGGCGGTGAGCCTGAACATGATCAGCGGATTCTGCGGGCAAATCAGCCTCGGTCACGGCGCCTTCTTCGGCGCCGGTGCCTATGCCGCGGCGCTGACGATGGTCGGAAGCGGCAGCGTTCTGTTGGCGATCCTTGCCGCGGTCGTCACCGGAAGCTTGCTTGGACTTGCGGTCGGGTTCGCGTCGCTACGGGTCCGCACGGACTTTCTGGCGGTGACGACCATTGGGGTGAACTTCCTGTTCGTCGGCTTCGTGCGAAAGCAGGCCTGGCTCGGCGGCGAGATGGGAATTAGCGGCATTCCGGCATCCGGATTTGGTCCGGTCGGAAACATGACGATGATCCTGCTGTTCGCGGCGGCGACCATCGCGCTCAGCCTTTATATCAGCCGATCGTGGATGGGCTTTGCCTTCCGCGCCGTCGGAGAGGATGAGGGAGCGGCCGCGACGCTCGGTATCAGCGCCGGCGCCTATAAGCTTGCCGCTTTCGGCATCGGCACGGCGCTCGCTGGCCTTGCCGGGTGCCTCTACACGTTTTTCACGCAGTTCATCACCGCCGACGCTTTCGATTTCATCTTCTCGGTGATGCTGATGGCGATGGTCGTGATCGGTGGTATCGGATCCACCTGGGGTGTGGTGGTCGCAGCCGTCGGGCTGACCCTGCTGCCGGAGGCGATCCGCTTCGTGAACGATTATCGCCTGCTGGTGTTCGGAGGGCTGCTGGTGCTGGTGATCCGTCTGGCGCCGGGCGGCCTCGCCGGCGTTATTCAAAAAGCCTTCCTCGCGGTGAGGCGATCATGAGCGCAGCGCTTCAGCTTGACGACGTGGCGATCCGGTTCGGTGGCGTTCAGGCGGTCGGTGGCGTCTCCTTCGCCGTCGAAGAAGGCGATTTCGTCGGATTGATCGGACCGAACGGTGCCGGCAAGACGACGCTGATCAAGATCATTGCGGGCTTGCTGCGTCCGGACAAAGGCCGCGTGCAACTCTCCGGCGTCGATGTGACCACGGATGGAACCGCTTCACGCGTGCGTCAAGGGCTTGCCTTGACCCACCAGATCGTCCGGCCGTTCCGCGAGATGACCGTGCTCGACAACGTCACGCTCGGTGCGGGTTATCGTCGCACGTCGTCTCCGTTCCGGGCCTTGATGCATCTCGACAGGCGCCGTGAATCCGAACGCGCCGCCGAGATCATCGCGCAGGTCGGTCTGGCCGGAACGGAAAAGAAACTTGCCGGCTCCCTGCCGCTCGGCCAGATGAAACGGCTGGAAGTGGCGCGCGCGCTTGCGGTCGAGCCGCGCGTGATCCTGTTGGATGAACCGCTGGCGGGACTGAACCATGCCGAGGCATCGAAGCAGGTCGAGGCGATCGCCGCGGTTCACGCGCGCGGCATCACGGTGGTGCTGGTCGAGCATAACCTGGAAGAAGTCATGCGAATTTGCCGCCGCCTGATCGTGCTGAACAACGGGCTGGTGATCGGGGATGGCGAACCGCGCGAGGTGATGGCCGATCCCATTGTGCACGAGGCCTATGTCGGCGGAGGGATGGCGAGCCATGCTGAAGCTTGAGAAGCTCAATTGCGGCTACGGCTCGGTCGAGGCGGTGCACGATGTGTCGTTCGATGTTCCGGCTGCATCGGTCTTCGCGCTGCTGGGTCCGAACGGCGCCGGCAAAACGTCGACGATCATGGCGATCATGGGCCATGTCGATATCCATGGCGGCCGCATCATCATTGAAGGCGAGGACATCACGCGCCGCAGCGCCATCGACCGGGTCGGCCTCGGGATTTCGCTGGTCCCGGAGGGCCGCCAACTGTTTTCCGACCTGACCGTCGATGAGAATCTGACGGCCGGTGGCTATGCGCGTCCGATCAGCCGCGACGCCGCCAAGCGCGAACGCGTGTTCGGTCTTTTCCCACGATTGTACGAGCGGCGAAGCCAGATGGCGGCGTCGCTGTCGGGCGGCGAGCAGCAGATGCTGGCGATCAGCCGCGCGCTGATGGCTGAGCCCCGCCTGTTGCTGGTCGACGAATTGTCGCTCGGGCTGATGCCCAAAATGGTCGATCTTTGCCTCGACGCTTTGCTGAAGTTGAAACGAGAGGGCATGACGATCGTGCTCGTCGAGCAGAACACCGCCCGCGCCCTCGATGTGGCGGATCAGGTCTGTGTGTTGTCGTCGGGCGCGCAGGTCTATCGGGGCACGGCCGCCGAGGCCAAGGCGGCCGGCTCGATGTTCGCGACTTTCCTGGGCATCGATGCGGTCTAGGCATCATTCGAAATCCGCGAAAGGAAATAACAATGGCACGAATGCTGACGGCGGACGATGTGGAAGCGGGACTGGTCGGCGGGTTATTCCTGTCGGCCGGCGGCAGCGGC
>Ga0310811_10012120_pt1 | contig 11183 bp, 9 predicted proteins | sample YCmetagenome_FD_207642 | JGI IMG/M metagenome (GOLD analysis project Ga0310811, IMG submission 207642) | Soil microbial communities from experimental microcosm in Duke University, North Carolina, United States - YC | ecosystem: Engineered > Artificial ecosystem > Soil microcosm > Unclassified ... | reverse complement strand
CCCGGTCCGCCGCTAACCCACGACAGGGCCGCTCTTAAATGAATTAATGCAGCTGCTTTTTCAGATCGGAAAGCTCAGCATGAACCGAGGTGACGGCACTTTTTACTTTCGCATCAATCTTGGTCGCGCGTTGACACGCTTTCTCTGCACGGTCGCCGACTTGCTCCAGGTCGTCCACCCATTGACGCATACGTTTTTCGTCTTTTGACTCCATTACTTTTTTCGCGTTCGCGGACTGTTTATCCAGTTGATCAACACAGTCCATGAGTTCCTTAGGCAGCGAAGTGTCGGCGTGGCAGGCCTGCGAAGCTTTCTCAATGGTTTGTTCCAGATGGGTGAAACGCTTCTGGATTTCACTAGCTTGTAGCATGATGAAACTCCCTCTAGAAGGTTGTTCCAAGTAAGTTGGGGGCGCCGTTTTGCTGAATCCCCACGTGGTACCGTCAGTCTCGTCTGCCTGAGCCAGTTGGCATATTGCTGTGCCGCATTTCCCGGCCGATCGACGAATGGCGACGTTGTTTACTATAGAACTCTCCAGCGCAATCAAACAGCTTCTCGTTCGTCCCGAACCAGCGTGCTGGAAGAGCGACACCGGCGGTGGGCTTGTGCAGCTGCGGAGGAAAACCATGACTCGACTGCTATCGGTGAACGTCGGACTTCCGCGCGACATCGAGTGGAATGGTCGCACTGTGCACACCGGGATTTGGAAGAATCCGGTACGTGGCCGTTGTTGGGCCCGACAGTTGAATCTGGACGGAGACGGTCAAGGCGATCCGGCCGGGCACGGGGGTGAGCAGCGAGCCGTTTTCGTCTACCAGATCGAATCGTGTCGTTATTGGCAAGAGCAGCTGAAACGGACTCACTTCGTCTACGGACAGTTCGGCGAGAACTTCACGGTTGAGGGAATGCCCGATTCTGCCGTGTATATCGGCGACCGTTATCGGATCGGCAATGCACTGTTTGAGGTCACTCAGCCTCGGGTCACCTGTTATCGCATCGCCATTCGGATGAACGAGCCCAGGATGCCGGCTTTGCTGACATCCAGCGGACGGCCTGGGTTCTACTTGCGCGTCCTGCAGGAAGGCGACGTAGGCGCTGGCGACGAAATCGTCAAGGTGGGCGAGGCAAGGGAGCGAATGAGCGTCGCAGAAATCAACGCGCTCCTTTATTCGCCCAATCATCCGCGCGATCTGTTGGCGCGCGCGTTGCGGATCGAGGCGCTTTCACCCGGATGGCACGGGTCGTTCGAGGCGTTACTGCAGAGCCGGACGACCGGCGCGGCGAGTGGGAACGCCGGGCTCGCGCCCGCATCAGCTGCGCATCCGGTTGCACCAGGATTTCGGCCGCTTGCGGTGATGTCGATCGAGCAGGCGTGCGCAGACGTTCTCTCGTTGACCTTGCAGAGCACGGACGGTCAGCCGCTGCAAAGCGCTCTGCCTGGCCAGTATGTGGTTTTACGGCTGCAATGTAGCGCTGGCGGCCCGCCACTTTTGCGCAGCTACTCGCTCTCGGGTGCGCTCTCGACGCAGCGCTATCGAATCAGCGTGAAGATCGAGCCGGATGGGGCGGCTGGAGCCTACCTGCGGGATCATGTCCGGGTGGGCGATACGCTCGCCGTCAGCGCGCCGCGAGGAAGCTTCATTCTGCAGTCCGGAGAGGGGCCGGTGGTGCTGGTCAGCGCGGGAATCGGGGCGACGCCTGTTCTGGCCATGCTGAATGCGCTGGCAGCGGACCGCGCGACGCGGCAGGTCTTATGGCTCCACGGGGCTCGCGATGGGCAGCACCATCCATTCGCCGCCGAAGCGCGCCGCCTCGTGCACGCGCTCACGAACGGCCGCAGCTATGTCTGTTACAGCAGGCCGCGCCCATGCGACCGGAAGGGTGAGGATTTCGATGCGGCCGGTCATCTGTCGCGATCGGTCTTAAACGCGGTCGGCGTCCCGCGAGAGGCGGATGTCTACCTCTGCGGGCCGACTCGCTTCATGGCAGACATGAGAGAGGCGCTCGCAACCTTGGGCGTAGCCCCGGAGCGGATTCACGTCGAAATCTTCAACGGCGGCGAGTCGTTCACGCCTGGTATCGTCGGTGCCCCGACGCGGGCTCCGCATGTGCCGCAAGACGATGCCAACACCGGTCCGCTGGTATCGTTCGCGCGCAGTGGCATCACCGCACACTGGAAGGCCTCGGCCTACCGGAGCATTTTGGAGCTTGCTGAAGCGTGTGACGTGCCCGTCCGGTGGTCGTGCCGCACCGGCGTTTGTCACAACTGCGAGAGCGGATTGATCTCAGGGTCCGTCGCCTACCAGCCTGATCCGCTCGATCCGCCTGCAGGGGGAAATGTCCTGATCTGCTGCGCGCGGCCGGAGGATGATGTGGTGATTGACGTCTGAACGGCGGCGTCGCAAGCAGGGTGACTGCGGCCAGGCGAGGCCGTTGACCCTGCAGTGTTTGAAAAATAGGCCGCGACCTTGCCCCGCGAAGATGCTGTCTACCTCCTGCCGCCGCGACAAAGGCATTTACAATGCGCGGCGGAACACCGTTTCGATGACGCTCGAAGTACCCTATCAGAACGATTCGCCAACCATCTCCTCGCTCTTGCGCCAGAGCGCGCCCGCGTTTGCAGTGTCGAGCGCGTAGCGGCGAACGCCCTCGCTGACGGGCGTAATGACAACATCGTCCGCAACGACTTCGCTCACGTGGCAGTTCTCGCAATATTTGCCTCCAACGTCTTCGGCTGCCGCCACCACCGCAGCCCATAACGAAGTCGCCGCACCCTGCGGCACCGTCTTGAACTGGAACGGTCCTTTTCCCTGCGATGCAAGTTGACTGTTGATGCTCTCCAGAAGCGCGGTCATCTGGCTTTCGTCCATGTGACGCGCCAGTTCCGTGTGTATCCCGCCCGGATGTACGGCGGCTGCCCGCACGCCGCGCGCACGATGTCGCTGATCGAAAGCAAGCGCAAAGAGGATATTCGCCGTCTTGGCGCGTCCGTATGCGATGAACGGATCGTAAGGCGTACGCTCAAAGCCGGGGTCGTTGAGATCCACGTCCGCGTAACGGTGTCCTGACGACGCCAGTACGATCACTCGACCGCCCGACGGGATTAGCGATGCCAGGCGATTCACGAGCACAAAGTGCCCCAGATGATTCGTGCCGAACTGCGTTTCGAAACCGTCTGCTGTTTTGCCGAAGGGCGTCGCCATCACGCCTGCATTCGCAATGATGACGTCAAGAGGTTTGCCTTGCGTCAACAGCTTGTCGGCGCAAGTCCGGCAGCTCTCGAGACTCGCGAGATCGAGTTCAACCAGGTCGATGCTGCCTCCTGCCACCGTGGCATCGCGCCGCGCTTCGGCAATCGCCCGCTGCGCTTTTTCCAGGTCTCTAGCTGCGCCGATAACGCTCGCTCCATGCGCAGCGAGCGCACGTGCAGTCTCCACGCCAAGCCCCGCTGAAACACCCGTTACAAGAATTCGCTTGCCGTGAAGATCGACGCCTGAGAGCACCTCGTCCGTCGTTGAAGTTGCACCGAATTTCTCTGTCATGTCCGCCACTCCGTCACAATAGGGTTGACGCAATTCCCCGTCCGGGATAAAACGGAGCCTGCCTCCGTCTCTTTAATATACTAAACGGAGTAACCCTCCGTTTGCAAGCATTCAAGCTGCAAATGAATCACTCGATGCCAAAAGAACGGAAACCCCGGGCCGACGCGCTCCGCAATCGCGAGCGCATCCTCGAAGAAGCGAAAACGGCGTTCACGCGCGCAGAAGGCGACATCAGCCTCGAGGACGTCGCTCGCCAGGCGGGCGTCGGCATAGGCACGCTATACCGTCACTTTCCCACTCGTGACGCGCTGCTGGAGAGTGTCTATCGTGCCGAGGTGGAGAAGCTTGCGGAGGAAGCGCGAACGCTGACCGATTCGCTGCCCCCGCTTGATGCGCTGCGATCCTGGATGATGCGCTTCATCGACTACATTGCGACGAAGAAGATCATCGCGCCTGCATTGAATTCAATCGTCGGGGGGCCGACGAAATTGTTCGAATCGTCCGGGGCTCAGATCAAGGACGCGATCCAGTCGCTGGTTACGCGCGCCGTGGCCAGCGGCGATATCCGCGCCGATCTCGAACCACTGGATCTGCTTCGTGCGCTCGTAGGTGTTTCACATGTCGCGTCTGCGCCAGACTGGCAGCACAGTGCAAAAAGGCTGGTCGATATACTTCTGCTTGGATCCCGGCCGCCGGAATAATTTCCATAGCCAGGCTAGCGCTCAACGGGTCTAAAAAACGTGACTTCACAACCGGTCGCGACATCATTGAACTGGATCGACATGCCATGCATGCCCGCTACCGCGGACGCTAGGCTAAGGCCCAGGCCGCTTCCCGGCGCATGACGGCTTGCCTCGCCGCGATAGAAGCGCCGCAGTACCGCCCGCCGCTCTGTCGTCGCGATGCCGGGTCCATCGTCTGAAATAGTGACCCCGAAGCTGTTCGCGTCGCTGAATAGTGTGACGCGCACATGGCCGTTTTGCGGCGCAAATTTGACGGCGTTCTCGACAAGATTCGCCAGCGCCTCGAACAGCAGATTCGGATCGCCCTGCATGTCAGGCGGCGCAATAGCGGGGCGCGTGAGTTCGAACACAATCCGCTTGTCCTCGGCGGTCGGCTCATAGAACTCGAACACATCGTCGGCGACGGCTGCGAGATTGACACTTGTGAATCCCTGTCGGCGCACGCCGCTCTCGATCTCCGAAATGCGCAGCAGCGCATTGAAAGTGCGAAGCAATCCGCTGGTTTCGAGGATCGTTTCATCGATCACCGCGCGGTACTCGGGCTCTGTCATGGTTCGCCGCTGCGCCCGTTCGAGCCCTGCCAACATACGCGTAAGCGGCGTGCGCAGATCATGAGCAATCGCATCGCATACGCCTTTGACCTCGTGCATCAGCCGCTCGATCTCATCGAGCATGCCGTTCACCACGCCTACGAGGCGGTCCACGTCGTCGTGCTTTGAGTGCATGGGCAGGCGCCTGCTGAGATTGCCCGCGACAATTTCTTCAATCGACGCCGTAACCGCGTCGAGGCGCCGCATCGTGGAAATGCCGATAAGGCTGGCGCCAATCAACCCGAGCACCAGCGTGAGCAGCGCGGTGGAAATCAGCGCGTGGAGCAACTCTTCGTCGAAGTGGTCGAGTTCACGTGTGTTCTGGCATTGCAAGGCGACGCGGTCGTCGGCGAGATGGGCTGCAATGCATCGTCCGGGTGGCCGCTTGGGCAGGTTTTCCAGGCGCATTGAAAACGGCCTGTCGAATTGCGGGATCGGCGGCCGATCGCCTGGATTTCCACCGGCGAGGTGTTTGCCGTCGGTACCGAACAAGGCGAAGGGGCGTTGCTGCCGCGGGTCGAGCAGATCCTGATGCTTGAAGCGTACGACCAGTTCGCTCGGATCCTCGCGGATCAACTCTGCGTGTTCGCGCTTGAGCCAGTCATCGATGCGTTCCTGCTCGAAGCCGGTAATCTCGTGGTACAGATACCCGAACAGCAGCATGGCGACTACGCCGAATAACGCCAGAAACAGCGTCGCGAGACGAAACCCGGTGGTGCGGTGCAGTTCAGTCAGGTGCATGCAGCATGTACCCCGAACCGCGTACGGTGTCGATCATCGGCGACGACCCGTCCGGATCGAGTTTTTTTCTGAGTCGGCTGATATGCACATCGATCACGTTGGTCCGTTCGTCGAGCCGGTAATCCCATACGGCCTCGAACAGCATGGTGCGGCTCACAACCTGGCCTTGGTGCTGTATTAGATACTCGAGCAGCCGGTATTCGCGCGGCAATAGCGGCACGGGGCGGCCCGCGCGGGTCACTTCGCGCTTGAGCGGATCGACGCGCAGCGGGCCGACCTGATATTCCTGCACGCTCGGCCCAGCTTCCCGGCGACGCATCAACGCGTCGAGCCGCGCGGTCAGTTCGATAAACTCAAAAGGCTTCGTCAGATAATCGTCGCCGCCAGCGCGCAAGCCACGCACGCGTTCATCGACCGCCGACAGCGCGCTCAAAATTAACACCGGTGTGAGCACGCCGGCGCTGCGCAACGCCGCAAGCATGCCGAGACCTTCGAGGCCGCCTGTCAACATGCGATCCAGCACGATCGCGTCATAGGCGTTGGCGACCGCCAGCACCAGGCCGTCGCGGCCTGTGCGCGCGGCTTCTACCGTGCACCCATGATCGGTCAGCGCCTCGACGATTTCCGCCAGCGTCTGCTCGTCGTCCTCGACGACCAATACTTTCGACATGTCCTTTATCCGCGAATGAGCGCGGCCGCACCTGCGGCAGCCGCCCGTTTTACACTACGCTGGTGCGAACCATACCAGCAGTATGAAGCGTGACGCCGCACAGGCGTTTCGCGCCAACGTTAAAAAATGTTAATGTAAGCGTCGTTCCGCATGCGAATCCTTCTAATCGAAGACGATACGCGCGCCAGTCAATTTCTGTCGCGCGGTTTAACCGAGAGCGGTTTGATCGTCGACACGGTAGCCGACGGTGCAACCGGGCTGGCGCTCGCGCGCGAGGGCATTTATGACGTGATCGTGACCGATTGGCGCTTGCCCGCGCTCGACGGGATCGCACTCGTCCAGCAATTGCGCGCCGGCGGCGATACCACCCCGGTGCTGATGCTGTCGGCGGTCGGTGGACTGAACGAACGGGTCGAGGGTCTTCGCGCCGGTTGCGACGATTACCTCGTCAAGCCGTACGCTTTTGTCGAAGTGCTGGCGCGAATCGAGGCGCTTGCCCGGCGCGCGGATCGAAGCAGGATGAATGAACGGCTACAGTGTGCGGACCTGCTGCTCGATACGCGCGCGCGTACGGCCGAGCGCGGCGGCCGCGACCTGCGCCTGCAGCATCGCGAATTCCTGTTGCTCGAATGTCTGGCGCGTCGCCAAGGGCAAATCGTGACCCGCAATATGTTGCTTGAAGCGGCGTGGAATTACGATTTTGAGCCGCGCGGCAATATTATCGACATGCATATGCATCGTGTGCGCGCCAAAGTCGATCGCGGTTTCCCGGTTGCGTTGATTCACACCGTCGTGGGCGCGGGTTATGTGCTGAATCCCGCGGCCTGACGGGTGCCTAATCCGTGGAATCGGCGCTGTATGACAATTTTTTAATAGTTGGGCGAAAGCACCGACAGGACGGGGTGGCTAACCTTGCGACGTTCTCATTGCCTGAGGCTGCTCCATGTCTGGGCTGTCCGATTTGGCGCCGGTTTCGCTTGTCACGGCGCCTGAGGTCCGGCGCGCTATGCTGAGCGCGGTTGTTTGCGCGCGCGCCGCCACCGTGCTCGCTGCCGCCCTGCTAGCAGGCTGTTCGCTGGTGCCTGCATACCAGAGGCCGAGCGCACCCATGGCACAAATCTTTGATGGCGCGGCAGGGGCAACGCTGGCCGATACGGTGCCTATCAGAAGCGGCTGGTGGCACGACTATCACGACGCTGCGCTCGACCAGCTGATGGAGCGCAGCCTGCGGAGCAACTTTTTGCTTGCGTCGGCGATTGAGAGTGTCGAACTGGCGCGGGGCAACGCGGAAAGAGCCGGCGCGCCCCAGTATCCGTCACTCGCGCTCGGCGGGGTCTTCGATCGCAGTCACTACGGCGGCCACGGGGGCTCGAACAGCAAGAGCCAGAGTGTCTTTGTCGCGGCAAGCTACGAATTCGACTTCTGGGGCTTTAACGCCGCCAACGCTCGGGCCGCGGACTTGGTCGCACGTGCGTCGGAGTTCGATCGCGATACGGTCGCGCTCACACTGACCGCGTCGGTTGCGGATACCTACTTTCAGGTGCAAAGCCTGCGCCGCCGTCTGGCCATCGCGCGCACCATCTCCGACGACGCATCCCGGATTCTGGCGTTGCTGATCGCGCAACAGGAGGCGGGCGTCGCCACCGAATTGCAGGTGCAGCAGCAGCGCAATGCGCTCGCCACATTTCAGGCTGCCGTGCCGAGCCTGCAGCAGCAACTCAACGCGAGCCTGCACGCTCTTGCGGTGCTGGTCGGCGCCGCTCCCGAGCAGTTCACCGTCAGCGATGCGGCGCTGGGCGATATTCCGATTCCGCAGCCGCGCGCCAATCTGCCGGCCAGCCTGCTCGAAACGCGTCCGGACATCCGTTCGAAGGAAGCGCAGTTGCAGTCGGCGAATGAAAGCGTCGGCGCGGCCCGCGCGGCGTTTCTGCCGAACATCGTGCTGACCGCGGACGGCGGCCTCAGCAGTAGTTCGTTGTCGCATTTCCTGTCGAGCCCATTCGCCAGCGTTGCCGCCTCGCTAGCCACGCCGCTGTTCGAGGGCGGCGCTTTGCGCGGCCAACTGCATGCGAGCCGGGCGGCCGAGGCGAAGGGCGTCGCCGATTATCGGCAAGCCGTCGTCACTGCCCTGCAGGACGTCGAGGATTCGCTGTCGGCGGCGCAGCAGCAGCGGCTTGCTGAATTAGCCGACCAGGACGCGGCCAATGCCGCCCGCAAAGCGGCCACGCTTGCTCAAGCCCAATACCAGCTTGGCACCGTTGATTTTCTGACCGTGCTCGATGCACAACGCACGCTATACCAGTCCGAAGACACGCTCGTGCAAGCACGTCTGGCGCGTCTGCAGGCCTCGGTCAGCGTGTTTCGCGCCTTCGGCGGCGGCTTCGGCGTGACCGACAGCAGCGCCGCGCATTCCTCACGGACTTCCTCCCCCTCATGAAATTGACAGACAGTCCAAACCGCGAGATGCCCCGCGCGCGCCGTCTTGCGGCCCTGCCAGCGGCGTGGGTCGTCCTCGTCGTGATGCTCGTCGCCTGGTTCTGGCCGCGACACCCGGCCGTCAAACCGGCGCCGGCTGTCCCGGTCAACGCGGGGCATCCGGCGAGCCGCGATTTTCCGATCCGGGTCGCGGCGGTGGGCACGGTCCAGGCGCTGAATACTGTGGATGTCAAAGTGCGCGTCGACGGACAGCTTCAACGCGTGGCGTTCGCGGAAGGGCAGGACGTGAAAGCGGGGCAACTGCTCGCGCAACTCGACCAGGGGCCCTTGACCGCGCAGTGGCGGCAGGCCGTGGCGGCGCAGCGCAAGGACCAGGCGGCGCTCGACAACGCGCGTCTCGACCTCGCGCGCTACGCAAAGCTGGTCGGTATCGGCGCCGCCACGTCGCAAGCGGTCGACACCGCTAAATCACAGGTCGAAGCACTTGCCGCGACGGTCGCGGCGGACGCTGCGCTGGTGCAAAGCGATCGCCTGCAACTCGGCTTCACGACGCTGAGCGCGCCATTCGACGGCCGCGTTGGCGCGCGGGAGGCCGATATCGGTGCGATCGTCCATCCGACCGACACGACCGGCATCGTCACGGTCACGCAGATGGAGCCGATCACCGTGCTGTTCTCGGTGTCGCAGGACGTGCTACCCGAGCTGTTCGCGAATCAGGCGAAGGCGTCGCTGGCGGTGAATGTCACCACACGCGCCGGCACGACACCGCTGGCTGTCGGTACGCTCGTGTTCATCGACAGCACGGTCGACGCCACGACAGGGCAGATCAAGCTCAAGGCCTCGTTCCCCAACAAGGACCGCAAGCTTTGGCCGGGCGAACTGGTGAATGCGCGGGTGCTGCTGCGCACCGATGCGCAGCGGCTCGCCGTGCCGAGCCGCGCAGTCGTGAACACGCAGAGCGGCCCGCAGATATATATCGTCGACCCTCACGGTACGGCTCAATTGAGGCCGGTGCGGACCGGCGTCACCGTCGACGGCATGACTGAGATACGCAGCGGCATCGCGCCGGCGGACCTGGTCGTGTTCGACGGACAGAGCCGTTTGAATCCCGGTGTGCACGTGGCAGCGACCCAGGTGGCGACGGTCGCGCAAGCGCCGGCTAACGCGAACTCAGCCGCCAACCAGGGCAGCCAGGACGATCTGGACAATCCGTCATGAGCCTCCTGGAACTGTTCATCAAGCGACGCATCGCGACCAGCTTTCTGGCGATCGCAGTGCTGCTGGCCGGCGCGGTTGCTTATTTTTTACTGCCCGTCGCGCCACTGCCGCAAGTCGATTTTCCGACCATTCAGATCGTCGCCAAGCTGCCGGGGGCGAGCGCGGAAACCATGGCGACCTCGGTTGCCACGCCGCTGGAGCGGCAATTGTCGCTGATCGCCGGCGTCACGCAGATGACGTCGTCCAGTTCGCTCGGCACCACGAACATTGCGGTGCAGTTCGACCTGTCTCGCGATATCAACGGCGCGGCGCAGGACGTGCAGACCGCGATCAACGCGGCGGGCGGCACGCTGCCGAAGAATCTGCCGAATCCGCCCACCTACGAGAAAGTCAATCCGGCCGACTTTACCTTGCTGTCACTGGCGTTGACGTCTCCATCGCTGACCCTCACCCAGCTCGACAGCTACGCCGAAGATTATTTGGCGCAACAGATCTCGCAGATGCCCGGCGTCGGTCTCGTCGATTTCCACGGTGAGCAGCGGCCCGCGGTGCGCATTCGGCTCGATCCGGATAAGCTGACCGCGCGCGGCCTTACGCTGGAAGACGTGCGATCGATCGTCGGTGTGCAGACGGTCAATGCGCCCAAGGGCAGTCTGAACGGTCCGGATCGTTCGATCATCTTCAATGCGACCGATCAGATCACGACGGCCCCGCAGTATCGCGACCTGGTGGTCGCGTACAAGAACGGCGCGCCCATTCGTGTATCCGATCTCGGCACCGTCGTGAACGCCGCGGAAGACACGCAGCAGGCCGCGTGGCTCCAGCACGAGCGCGCGATCATTCTCGACATCCACAAACAGCCCGGCTTCAACGTCGTGCAGACGATCGCCCGCATCAAGGCGAGGCTGCCCGCACTTGAAGCGACGCTGCCCGCAGCCGCGCATCTGCACGTCGTGGGAGACCGCACGCAGACGATCAACGCATCGGTGCACGATGTGCAATTCACGCTCATATTGACGATCGCGCTCGTGGTGATGGTCATCTTTTCTTTCCTGCGCAATGCCTGGGCGACAGTGATCCCAAGCCTGACGATTCCGCTGTCGCTGGTGGCGACGTTCGGCGTGATGTATCTGTGTGGCTATAGCCTGGACAACCTGTCGCTGATGGGACTGACGATCGCCGTAGGTTTCGTGGTCGACGATGCGATCGTGGTGATCGAAAACGTCATGCGACATATCGAGGA